>Ga0105047_10014931_pt1 | contig 12277 bp, 10 predicted proteins | sample MAT04_FD_78384 | JGI IMG/M metagenome (GOLD analysis project Ga0105047, IMG submission 78384) | Freshwater microbial communities from Lake Fryxell liftoff mats and glacier meltwater in Antarctica - MAT-04 (megahit assembly) | ecosystem: Environmental > Aquatic > Freshwater > Ice > Liftoff... | reverse complement strand
GGCCGGCGATTCGCTTGTCCGCGCTCATGGGACTGCCGTCGATTTGGGTATTCACCCACGACTCAGTGTACCTGGGTGAGGATGGCCCCACGCATCAGCCCATCGAGCAACTTTCCTCCATGCGAGCTATTCCGAACCTGACGGTGTTGCGCCCCGCCGAGGCGAACGAGACGCTCGCGGCATGGAAAGTGGCCATCGAGTCGAGCGACCGTCCTGTGGCGATTGCATTGACGCGCCAGGGGCTCGCGCCGTTCACGTATGGCGGCGATTCCAAGCTCAATGGCGCCGAGGTCGCACGCGGCGGGTACATCCTGCGCGAAGCGACTGGCGGTACCCCCGAGCTCATCATCGTTGCTACCGGCAGTGAGGTGCACACGGCACTTGACGCGGCCACCCAACTCGATGAGGTCGGCACCCCAACTCGCGTCGTGAGCATGCCGAGCATGGAGCTGTTTTTGGAGCAGCCGAGCGAGTGGCGCGAGCAGGTGCTGCCGCGGGAAGTCCGTGCACGCGTGACCGTCGAGGCAGGTACCACATTCGGGTGGCACCGGTTCGCGGGAGACGACGGCGAGACGGTCGGCATCGACCGGTTCGGCATGTCAGCGCCCGGCAATCAGGCGGCCGAGGCACTCGGCATCAGCGTCGACGCCGTCGTGGCAGCCGCACACCGCACGCTCGCGACCGTGCATGGCGCAACCTGATGTCGGGTGACGCGCGTGTGATTGCGCTCGGAGCAGATCACGCCGGGTACGAGATGAAGGACGAGGTCGCTCGCATCCTGCGGGACGCCGGATTCGAGACGCTCGATCTCGGCACGAATGGCCCGGAAAGCGTCGACTATCCGGACTTCGCAGAGGCCGTCGGTCGCGCCGTTCAGGACGGCCGCGCGTGGCGTGGCATCGTGGTCTGCGGTTCGGGCGCGGGCGCATGCATCGCTGCGAACAAGCTGCATGGCATCCGCGCGGCACTCGCGCATGACACCTACAGCGCGCATCAGGCGGTCGAGCACGATGATGCAAACGTCCTGTGCCTGGGCGCGCGCATCATCGGCGTTGCTCTAGCCGAAGAGATCGTGCTCGCATGGGCACGCGCGTCGTTCAGCGGCGACGAGCGCCACCAGCGCCGGCTCGACAAAGTGCTCGCCCTCGAATCGGGCGAACGATCGGAGACGACCTCGTGAATGATCGACTGACGCACCTAGCCGAGGAGTGCCATCAGGCTCCCTGGCTCGACTCCATCTCCCGCGAGTGGCTGGAGAGCGGCGAGCTCGATCGCCTGCGCGATGCGTTCGCGCTCCGCGGCGTGACGAGCAATCCTTCGATCTTCCAAGCGGCGCTGCGGAGCTCGACCTACGACGCCGACGTGCGCCGCCTCGCCGGCGAGGGCCTGAGCGACCGCCAGGTCTTCCACCGTCTAGCAATCCACGACATTCAGCGCGCGTGCGACTCGTTTCTGGCGATTCACGAGCGCACCGGTGACGGGCACGTGTCGATCGAGGTGGATCCCGATCTCGCCCACGATCTCGAGGGTACGGTCGCCCAGGCGCACGAGCTGTGGACCGCCATCGATCGACCCAATCTCATGATCAAAATTCCGGCGACGGAGGCCGGTATCCCTGCCATCGAGCGCGTGATCGACGCGGGCATCAGTGTCAACGTGACACTGCTCTTCGACGTGGGTGTGTACGCCCGGGTGCGTGAGGCGTGGCTGAGTGGCCTGACGTCGCGACTCGCGCGCGGCGAGACGGTACGTGGCGTCACGAGCGTCGCTTCGTTCTTCGTGAGCCGCGTGGACACCAAGGTCGACGCATTGCTGGATGCGATGGATACCGATGACGCCCGTGCAGTGCGTGGCACCGCTGCGGTCGCCAATGCCGCCCTTGCATGGGGCGACGCCCAACGACTGTCCGACGATGCTCGATGGACCCCGCTTGCCGATGCGGGAGCCACTGCGCAACGCCTGTTGTGGGCGAGCACTGGGACCAAGGACGCGTCCTATTCGGACGTGCTCTACGTCGATGAACTCATCGCTGCGGATACGGTGAACACGCTGCCGCTCGCTACGCTTGAGGCATTCGCCGATCACGGCGAACCGCGCGTGACGCTCGACGAGGAGCGGGTCACCCGTGCTCGACGCGAGCTGGACCGTCTCGCCGAGTGCGGTATCGACATGAACGTTATCGCGGACGAGCTGCGTGATGAAGGCGTCGCGGCGTTCGTCGCGGCATTCGATGGCCTGCTCGCGGACGTCGCATCCAAGCGCTCGGCGGTCGCCACCTCCTGAGCAGGAGACCCTGATGGTGCGCACGGCAGATGCCGCGGGGCCCGGCACCTGAGTGCCGGGCCCCGTCGCATGGACCACTCGGTTCGCAGCGCAGGTGCCGGAGCCGTGTCACGCGTCGTCCCCTGTTGGACGAGTGCTCGATGCCGTATCCGCTGAGCCTGGGGGGCTGTGCGGGCATCGCGCTGAATGAGAGGTTCACGCCCAACTGCAGGCGGGGCCTCGACGCGTATGTTGGGTGGTCCATCCCCTTGAGAGAGGGGAACCTGTCGTGGATCAGCCGCGCGCCGCCGTCATGAGGCGCTGGAGCGCTGCCGGATCGACGGTCGTGTCGACGGCGAGGCCGCCACCAGCGACGCTCGTGTAGCTCGGCACGATAAGGCCGGATCCGGTCTTCGCCTCGCCGCGCGCGTTCGTCGTGAGATCGATCGTCGTGGTCGGAGCCGGCACAGGTGAGGGAGCCACCGGAGCGGACGTCGGGAGCACGTCGGAGAGCACGTCGACGGTCGGGACGGTCGGGACGCCATCTATACCAGCGGCGAGGAGCGCATCGATCTCAGCCTGTCGAGCAGCCCCGAGCCGCTGGAGCGTATCCGTGCCAACCGTGTTGATGAGGGCCTCGTCGCGGAATGCACTCGTGATCTTCGCCCCAAGCGCAGGGTCGGCAGCCTCGAACGCGTCGGCAACTTCATTGAACCGCTGGAGCGCAGCTGTGCCCTCTTCGGTCATCGCACCTGTGGTTGCGGCCGACGTGAGGGCGTCGCGTGACGTGCGCATCGTGGCTTCGAGCTCATCGGCCAGCGCGGCGACCTCCGGGGTCATCGCACCACGATGCGTCGCGATCGCGGCCAACGCGTTCTCAGTGGCTGCTGCGAAGAAGCTCGCGTTGACGTGGAGATTGACGATCGCCTCGTCCAGCCCGGGGAGGACGGCTGCGGCGGCAACGCTCTTGGCGAAGGGCGCGTACCACTTCGGCGCAGCGTCCTTGGCGACCTTATCGAGGTAACGGCTCGCGCGCATACCGCCGGACGTGCCCAGCTCACCCAGTGCACGGACCGCACTTCCGCTCATCGTGCTTCTAAGCGTACTCAGCTGTGCCGCGGTCGGCTTGAGCCCTGACGCGAGGTTGGGCACGACCTTGGCGAAGAAGCTGGGATCTTTGAGCATGTCGCCGCTTACTCCGGCGAGCGCCGCGAGCTGTGCTCGACCATCACCGATTTTCATCGACTTGGACACGTTGATGTACGTGACGCCCTTGCTTGCCTCTGAGGTCATCGCGGCCGCCGACTTGAGATTGCCGAGATACCCGATCTTGCCGCCGCGCATGATCGTCCCACCCGCAGCGATATCGAGCAGGTTCTGCCCGGTCGCACGGGCGAGCAACTGGCCGTCGCCTCCGGCGCTGGCGAGGAGCTTGGCGCCGCCGCCCTCGTTGAATGCGCGTGCCGCAGCTTCCGCATGAGCCACGCCGATGACGTTGCGATGCATGCTGGTGCCCGGGATGAGCGACTTGAGCTTCGCGCCGAACCCAAGGTTCTGCATCGCGCCCACAGCCACGTTCTCGACGGAGGATCCGCCGCGCGTCAATCCGAGCTCGTTCATCGTCGCGCCGACCTTGCCGAGCGCCTCGCCGCCACCCTTGATGGCCGACCAGCCGGCGGCGAGGTTGCGCACGCCGCGGATCGAGGTGTAGAGCGCCAAGCCGCTGAGCGCGGCAAACGCGATGTTGATCGGGCTCGTGCGGTCGATCTCCTTGCCGGAGACGATCTTACGTCCCAGCGCGAACTGGACGAGCTCGCCGCCTGGAAAGAACGAGACTCCCAGCTGTGCGGCCCGCGCGAACATGCTTCGGTCTTTCTTCTGCGCTGCTTCGTAGACCGGCTTGAGCTCGTCGTCGGTGAGGATGTGATCACCCAAGATCATGCCCCACATCTCCTCGGGAGCGACCTTGGCCTGGGTGAACTTGTCGAACCAACCACGGTCCTTGAAGTCGGCCAGTCGACCGGCGGCGTGATTCCACGCAGCCTCGAGGCCGGATGCGGGTGCGCCGCTCTCGGCGTAGAGCTTGATCACGGACTCGGGCATGCCGAGCTGGGCGAAGCGCGCCGCGAAATCCTGATTCCACCCGGGTGTGGACTGCTCGGTCGGAGCACCACCCTGGGTGCCGGAAGTCTGGCCAACCTCCTTGACGAGCTTGTCGTAGACCGCCTGAATCTTGACGTCGTCGGCGCCCATTGCCTGCGCGGTGGCCTTGAGCTTGGCGACGAAGTCACCGGGCAGACCGAGCGCGTTGAACTTGGCATCCCACTCGGCGTCCCATGCGCCACCGGTGGTCTGCGTGCCTGTGGGCGGCTGGGTCGGACCTGTCGTCGGCGTCTGGCCTGTGGGCGTGACACCGCCGTTGGCGAGCACACCCGCATGAACCTTTTGAAATACCTGCGCCAGACCGGCGTCGGTCAGGTTGCCGGTGCCGATCTTCGCGATCTCGTCCTGCGAGAGGCCGAGCTTGCCGAACTCGGTCTGCCACTGCCCCCACGTCGGGAGCAGGTTGGCCGGCGTGGTTGACACAGTGGCGGCCGGGCCAGTGACGTTCAGATCGTTGGTGATGACGGGTTGCACGGGCAGCGGCTGCGGCGTGGTGCCACCCGGTACGGTGCCGACCGGAGCGGGCACCCAGGTGCCGCACTGCACGGGATCAGGAGCAGCGTCGTAGCACGTACCGACGGCGCCTCCGCCGGTCGGGGCTGGTGCGCCTCCACCGATGACGGGCGCTGCGGGCTGTGCGCCCGGTGCGGGCGTAGCCGTGGTGACGATCGGCTCAGGAGCCGCGTCCGTCGTGGTCGCTGGTGCCGGCGTCGTCTCACCGCCACCCGTCGCGATCTTCATGGGAGCGCCGCCACCGTCGGTGCTCTGCACCGGTGACCCGCCACCCGTTGACTGTGGCACGACCGGCGCAGCGGCGCACGGCATGCAGCATGACGAAATAGTAGAAGACATCCTGACTCCCCCCGAAGTCTGGAAAACAAAGAACCCCTCACCCATATATCGGGTTCGGGGTCGGTGTTTGTTTCACCGAATGTGCAACTCACCGCCTCATGCGGGAATTGGCTCGGTCCGGCCCCATCGCTGGGGCCGGACCTGAGTCCTCACCGGTCACGCTCTGGGGTGCGTGGCGGCTGGTCTTCGTCCCGGAAGGTTATGCGAGGCCGAGGCCCTGCGGCGTGAAGGTGGTCGGTGCGGCGGCGGGCTGAGCACCTGCAGCCGGTGCGGTGGCGGTGGCGGCGCCACCACCTGTTGTGGTGCCGGAGACCTGAGCGTCGACCTGCGCGAACAGCTCGAGCTCCTGGTAGCTCGCGTCAAGCGTGGCCTTCTGCTCCTGGGTGAGGTTGCCCTGCGCCTCGAGCTGCTGCAGCTGCGCGTACTGGTTCTGGAGCATCTGCGTGCGCTGCTCGGCCGGAAGCGCTGCGAACTTCTGCAGTGATGCGGTCTGTTCGGCGGTGAGCGGCCCGCCCCCTGCTCCTGGCTGCTGTTGGGCTGCGGCCTCAGCTGCGGCCTTCTCCTGCTCGGCGGCCGCCTTCTTCGCCGCGTCCTTCGGCGGCTTGATCATGAAGAAGTAACCCGCCGTGGCTGCTGCAACACCGAGGATGCCGAACTTGAGCGGCTTGCCGAGCGCGGCCCAACCGTGCTTGGCGAGCTCCGTGCCACCAGAACCGGTGTTGGCGATCGCCCACTGCGCATCCTGTGCTGCGCCGGGACGGACGATGCCCATGATCTTGGCGAGACCGCCGTACTGCTTGATGAGTCCGGTCTTGGTGAGCGCCTCCGTCGTGTGGGCCAGGACCTGCTCCTGTACCTTGGCCAGCGTCGTAGCGTCGATGACGGATCCCTCGGCCACGCCAGCGACCTTGGCGATCTTCGCCGCGACACCCGAGCTGGCGTGGTTGAGACCTTCTGCAGCGACGAACGCCGGGACATAGCCGCCGGTGAGACGCACATCCATCTGGAGTGCCGGCATGTTGCGCAGCACACCCATCGACGTGAGCGCCTTGCTGCGGTTGATGATCACACCGCGGGCGTGGGGCTGGAATCCCCACTTGTTGAGCTTGGACGCGGCCTCGCCGAAGAGGGCAATCTCGCCTGCGATGGCCTTCGCCTTTACGTTCTTGAGCGAGTCGAGCGCCAGATCTTCGATGTCGGTGCGCGCCGCGATGCCCGACAGCTTCTCGATGCCGGCGTTGAGATCGGTGAGCCGGCCGATGCCAGCAAGCTCACTCGCAGCCTTCGTGCCAGGGATGAATGACTTGACCTTGGTCCAGCCGGCGAGCCCCGTCGCCCCTTCGGCCACAAGCCCGGAGTTGCGAGCCATTGCAAGCGCGTCGCCGCCCTTGCCGATGAGCTTGGCGCCCTGGTACGCCTGGAGAGCGCCCTTACCGACGTTGAAGAGCGTGAACGCGCCGCCCAGTGCGGTGAGCACTGTCAGCGGGTCGAGACCCATCTTCTCACCCGTGAACGGGTCCTTGCCCCCGGTGAACGGCGCGAGGAGGAGGTGGACGGCACCCCAGCCCGGAACGAGCGAGTACGGCAGCATCGGCAGCACGAACTGCTTGAACATCATCAGGCCCGCTGACGCGCCGAGCGAGTCGACCATCTGCTTGAGCTGCTCGTCGGGCACCTGGCCAGCGTTCACTGCAGATGCGATCTGCACGAGCATGCCGCGATCAACCTGCTTGCTCGCGGCGAGCTTCTTGAACTCCTTCGGGTGATCGGTCGCGAACTTCGCGAGCTGCGGCTTGATCTCCGTTTCAAGCGTGGTGTACATCTCCGACAGCTGCGCCTCGTCGGCACCCATCGCACCGGTAAAGATGAGCTGCTGGAGCACCTCGGCGGGCGCTCCGAGATCGCGGAACTTCTGGGCCCAGCCGTCGTTCCAGGCTGCGGGTCCGTGCGTGGCTGCGGCATTGGCGATGCCGTTCGAGCCCTGATACTCGGCGGGGTCGACAACCTGCTGGTTCGCGACGGCCTGCTGCGCGGCTTGGAGCTCTTGATTGCCGGCGAGTGCCTGGCCTGCGACACCGGCGGCGATCGCGGCGGTACGAGGCAACCCGTCTTCGACGAGGCCTCCAGCCGCCTGCACGTTGCCGGCGTTGGCTCCAGCGACCGGTGCGACGAACGCGGCAGCGGGCGGCGCGGCGGCCACGTAGCTGTTCGCGGGCTCAGCGGCCGGTGCGAGTGGCGACGCTGACGTGGTGCCGAGATTCGGCAGCGGTCGCGTCGAGTTGATTCCCCCAGTAGACATTGTCTGTTCCCCCCAGAACCAGACGACTCTCCCCTAGTCATCGGTTCGTGGACCGAGGTTGTTTCACCTCGTCACAAGAAATCTCAGATCGACCCCGCGAGACGCCCGAGCACCAGGGCCTGCGCGAGCCCGCTCGCGTATCCACCCGCCCCAGATCCCGCAACGTCACATCCAGCGGCGCACACCGCAACGAGTGGAGCGGAGGTGCCACGAGTATCGGCCTGGAGGCATCGCGCATGCGCGTCCACCCGCAGGCCGTCGATCGAATGGGTGAGCCCGGCGCACACGTCGATCCGGATGCGCTCTCCACCGTCGTCGCGCACGCGCGCTCCCGCGCGCGCTCCCGCGCGCAGGACATCCTCCACGCGCATTCCGTGGAGGTCATCACAAAGCACCGAACTAGGCAGAACCAGCGAACCTCGCCCACGTCGCGCGAGCTTCCACGCACGTTGCGCTCCCGACCAGTCGTCTGGGCCGGTGGTGATACGGTCGCCATCCGTATCGACCAACTCGGCGTCCGCGAGCTCGAGTAGCTCCCCGAACCGTGCGCGGTCACCAGGAGCGAGGTGGGTTGCGCCCACCGGCATCACGCGCGCAAAGCACTCCCCGGTCGCCGGCGACTCGAGCGCGCCCAGGCTGGCTGCAACGCGCTGGCTGACGCCATTTCCACCGCGGTCGGAGCGGAGCGTCCACGTTACGCTGATCGCCTCGTCGACTCCGGCGTCGCGCGCAATCCACTCAGTGTCGGCGGCATGCCCCCCTCCGGCGAAGATGATCTCGTCATGTTCGATCCAGGTTGGATCGACCTCGGCCGCGTGGCCCGCACGTCGCTCCTCCACTGCAAGTGCGATCCCTCCGCCGCTCGTGGTACGCGCTCCCACCACCTCGACGCGTACGTGCAACCGCTGTCCGACCTCTGCGGCGAGGGCGGCGAGCGTCGCGCCCATGTCCAGCCGCACGCCCACCGTGGTCGATCGCGAGGAATCGGACGCGAGGACCCGCACGCCCGAATACTCCACCAGCCAGACCAGGTCCGCATCGAAGTGCTCCATGATCATCGTGCAGACCGCGACGTCACCCAGGGGACAGCATCTGCGGAACGTCTCGATGTCGCAGTACCGCCAGATCCACCCGGCGGATTCAGCACTGATGCCGCCGGGGGTATCCAATCGTTCGTACACCGTGACGTCGGCGCCACGCTCCATCGCGGTCACCGCCGCCACAAGCCCCGCCAGTCCCGCGCCGACGACGGCAACGCGCGGCGAGTGCGCGGGCATCACACGCCTAACGGAGCCGTGTGCTCGACGAACTCGATGAGCAGATCCTCGGGACCAGCAACGAATACGGCGCGCGAGTGCTCCGCGTCGATCCAACGCACGACCGTCGCGTCGAGCTCGAGCGCATGTGCGCGCCACCGCTCGGCGTCCAGGACGCGCACACCGATGTGGTCGAGCATGCCGGGACCGTCCTCGTGGTCCCAGTGCTCGCGCATGAGCGTGATCCGCCCCTCACCCGCACCGGGACCTGCAACCTCGAGCACCGCGACATCGGGTCGGGCCGAGGTGACGTGCATGCCGTGCTGCGCAGCGAGTCGTGCAGCCGACACCGTCGGATCGTCGACCCGGAGCGTGATGCCGACGAGCGCGTGGCGTGGCACGTCGGACCAGTCGGGACCGAGGTCGTCCACCGATCCGAACGTCACCACCAAGCCGCTGGCGAGGCGCACGGGCGGTGGTACCGCAGAGCCCGCACGCTCGGCCAGCACGATCGACACAAGCTCGCGGGGGACGGGTGGCGCGTCATCCACCGCGTCGAGCAGGGTGATCTTGCCGTGCTGTGCGTCAGCACCGATGAGGGTCAACCGCTCGTTGCGCTCGATGACGTGTACATCGAATGCTGCGAGCAACTCTTCGGTCGCAGCGGCACGATCAGCGACGTGGATCGCGAGATGATCCAAGACGCGTGGCTCGGATTCGATCTTCGGCGTGGACGCCATCAGGTACTCCTCGGGGTGAACACGGCGAGCAGCCCGCCGTCGTCGTCATATGCAGGGAAAAAATCGCCGGTCACGAGCTGCGTGGAATCGTTGGCCAGCCGCAAGGACATCTGCTTGCCGAGCACACGTGCGCCCCACTCCAGCGCGGTCATGTGGGGAGCGTGCGCGCCAGGCTCGTCGGGCACGAGCAGCTCAAGCGCCTCGCCCAACTCGCTCCCCATCAACTCCGCCTCGTTGAACCCGCTCAGCTCCCGCGCACCCTGCCCGAACGCGAGGATGCGCCCCTGCTGGTCGCATACGAAGATCCCGGCAAGCGGCGACGGAAAGTAATCGTCCATCAACTCGAACAGGAAACCGAAGCCGCAGCGTTCGCACGCCACCGGGCGATCCGAGAATCCCGCAGTTCTCGATGTACGGTTGCCGCGCCATGCGCAGCTCGGGCAGATGAAATATGGCACGCCCGGCACCCTACCAGCGAACGCCGCACTCCCCGATCGAGCTTGGCCATGAACTTCCCCGACCCTCATCACACGCTTCGCCCGACCGAAGTCCCTGCCGGCGCGCACACCGAGTCGGCGACGGGCCACGTCGACGCGATCGTCGCGAATGCGCTCGGTTCGTCCAGCACGGCTGTGCCATACCCCACCGCGTCGAGCCGCGCCGCGACACGGTCCGCGCGCCGGGCCGATCGGGCGAGCCGATCAGCTCATGCGCCCCGCCGATCTCGCGGCACACGTGGCGGCGGCATGTCGAGCACCACCCAGCTCGCAGTGTTCGGCGTCCTCGCGCTCTTGGTCGTCGGCGGTGGCGCGGTTGCGAGCGGCGCGATTCAGCTCACGACACCGTCGGATCTCGCAGGACCATCGGGTGGCTCGAACCAGGGCGACAACAACCACAGCTTCTACCACGACACGAAGATCGACTCGCAGAAGACGGGCCCAAAATGGGACACCGACCGGCTTCGGTCGACTGATCCCGACGAAGTGGCGCTCGGCGACACCAGCCGTTGGGAGTACGAGGGCGCGTATCGATACGGCCCATACGGCAGCGACGGTATGAGCCGCCGAGCGGATGGCGCTGAGACGACGGATCCGCTGTACAGCAGCGGTCCTGCGCCGCTCCAAGATGTGTTCACCGCCTCCGGTGGCGATCTCACTTCATCCGGCGGAGATCCGGTGGGGATGCCGCCGTCGAGCCAGACCAACCCGTACTACGACCCCTATGCGGGGTACTACTCCAATCCGTACGCGAATCGCATCCGCATGGCATACGGTGAAGGAACGGGACGGGGCGCCGCGTACGGGCTCGACGGCGCCCCCTGACCGATCATTGGAGCCACGGGGCGAGCAGCTGCTCGACTGCGCCAGGTCGGTGGTAGCCGACGAGACGCCGCTGGACCTTCCCTTGATCGACGACGACCAGCGTGGGCACATCCTCGACCTGGAAACGTTCGAACAGGTCAGGACGCTGCTCGCGAAGCACGATGCGGTAGCGGAACGTGGCGTGGTTGTGACGCCGCTGCAGCACGTGGGCGACGAACCCGTCGAGGCGACGGGACTGTCCGCTCGTGTAGGAGCCAAAGAGCAAGAGGATTGGGGTCTCCTCCCGCGTTCGCGCCGGTGTGCGGGGCGTGGAATCGAGGGAGCTACCTGTGGGGCTTGGGGCAAGAGTAGTCATACAGCGATGATCCCCGAAACGACTACCGCCCCAAACGGCAAAACGTGATTACAGCGTGGCTCTTGCGTATCTACAATAGCTATTACCGACCCTCCGGCAGCTCTCGGGACCCTCACCGGGATTTACCGGAAATGGTGGAGTTAGACTCAGCATCAGGGTTTGGATGGATCAGGCGGGCCAATCCCGCATGGTGGGGTCACGCACCAGCCTCGACCTGCCGATAGCCCGCCCGTGCGCCTCCTCGTCGTCTACCAACATGCCCCCACGCCCGGCGCCGCCGGGATTTATCGCCATCGCACGCTGCTGGCCGAACTCGTGCGTAGGGGATGGGAGGTGGACATGGTTGCGTCGCCGATCAACTACATGGATGGGCGCGTCCCAGATGCCTACGCGGGCGAGTGGTACGTCGAGGAGGAGATCGATGGCATCCGCCACCACTGGGTGCGAGCAGTAGGCGGCGTACACCGCTCGTTCAAACGGCGCGCCGCCAACTACGTGACCTTTGCCGCACATGGGGCATTTCGTGGCATGCGGATCCGTCGACCCGACGTGGTGTGGGCCTCATCGCCACCGCTGAGCGTCGCGACCGCAGGTCGGTGGATTGCGCGACGCCATCGCGTTCCGTGGGTGCTTGAGGTGCGGGACCTGTGGCCCGAGAGCGCCGCCGCCGTCGGCCTGCTCGACAAGCGATCGCGCGCCTATCGCATCATCGACCGGTTCGCTCGCACGTATGCGCGGACGGCCGACGCAGCCCTCGTCCCCACCCCCGGCCTGGTCGAACTCATGCACGGCCATGGCGCACAGCGGGTGGATCTGGTGACCGGCGCGATCGAGGATGAGCCGCCGGATGCAGGGACCCGTTCGCGCGTGCGCGAGCGCCACGGCATCCCGGACGACGCCTGCTGCTTCGTGTACGCAGGCGCCCACGGCATCGTGAACGGGCTCGATACGCTTTTCGCCGCCGCCCGCCTACTCGAAGCACGCGCGGACGCACAGCAGATTCGCATCATCACCGCAGGGTCGGGCAG
>Ga0105047_10014929_pt1 | contig 12278 bp, 7 predicted proteins | sample MAT04_FD_78384 | JGI IMG/M metagenome (GOLD analysis project Ga0105047, IMG submission 78384) | Freshwater microbial communities from Lake Fryxell liftoff mats and glacier meltwater in Antarctica - MAT-04 (megahit assembly) | ecosystem: Environmental > Aquatic > Freshwater > Ice > Liftoff... | reverse complement strand
GCGCGGACCAGGCCGAAGTACGCTGCGCCGCGCGCGACCGCGAGCTCGAGCGCGTCGTCGCCCTGATCGTAGACCAGCGGCCGCGGATCGACCGCGTCCGGACGCCCGCTCTCGCGCATCCACTTGCCGGTCGCCGCGCTGATGCGATCGCGCAGCAGCACCGGCTTCAGCGAGCCGCCGTTGAAGAGGATCCCGTCGACCCGCGCCATCGGCTCGCCCGGCGCTGCGTGACGCATCAGGAACGCCGCGAGGTGCCGCGTGATCGCCGGATCTGCCGCGTACGGGAGGCCGTACTCCGCGAACCCCGCGCGCGCGCCGGTGACGGTCGGTCGCGCCGCATCGCCCGCCGGGAGCATCGGGAAATAGCCCTCGACGATGACCTCCTCGAGCTTCGAGCGGGTCAGCTCGGCGCGCAGCGTGCCGCCGATCAGCTTCGATCCCCGCCCGGTGATGACGATCGGCAGCGATGGGCGCACCAGATCCGTGAACAGCGCTTCCTTCGCGAGGCGGGCCTCGAGCTTGAGCTGCGCCCAGGCCTCGGGCTCGAGCCGCTTGCCCTTGCCGAGCTCCGGCTCGAGCGCATGCGCCAACGCGAGATCCATGTTGTCGCCGCCGAGCAGGAGATGATCGCCGACCGCGCTCCGCTCGAACTCCAGCGGGCCACCGGGCTTCGATGCCGCGCGCACGTCGACCAGCGTGAAGTCGGTGGTGCCACCGCCGACGTCGGCCACCAGCACGCGATCACCAGGCGCGAGGCCGGTCGTCTCGGCGGTGCCGCCGGTGCGCGCCACGAAGGCGTAGAACGCGGCGAGGGGCTCCTCGATCAGCGTGACCTGCCCGAGGCCCGCCCGCTTTGCGGCCTCCAGCGTCAGCCGCCGTGCGACCTCGTCGAAAGACGCGGGGACCGTCACGATCACCGTCTGATCGGCGAATCGATGTTCGGGCATCGCGTGATCCCAGGCCGAGCGGAGATGTGCAAGGTAGCTTGCGCTCGCGTCGACCGGCGAGATCTTGGGGATGTCGTCCGGCGCGTGCCAGGGGAGGATCGCGGACGTGCGGTTCACGCCGCCGTGGCAGAGCCAGCTCTTCGCCGACTCCACCAGACGCAGCGGTGTCTTCGCGCCCAGCCGCCGCGCGGCCTCACCGACGATCGGACGCGCGCGATCACCGGCCACCGGCTCGGGCGGCCAGGGCAGGGTGTCGGCCCCCTCGGCCAGCTCGAAGCGCGCCGGCTCGTAGCGCGCCGAGGGCAAGAGCGGGCGCGAGCGCACGTCGTTCGGCGCGGCGAGCTGCGGGATCTCGAGCTCCTGGATGATCGGGCGGCCCTCGCGCCGCACCTCTTCGAGATCGGCGTACGACACCGCCGAGTTCGACGTGCCGAGATCGATGCCGACGATGTAGCGCGCGATCGCGGCCGCAGGCTGGCCGAGCAGATCCGCGGCCGTGATGTCGAGCGTCTGGGTGAGGTCGCCGGTCACGCCGCTTCGGCCTCGCGCAGGTTGAGCTCGAGGCGCCAGCGGCCCGGCCCATCCGTACGCGCGCACCAGACCTCGACCGTGCCGATCTCGGTGACCTTCACCTCGAGCCGCACCGGCACCAGCGTGCCCGGCTCGACGCCCTCGGGCGCCAGCGTCAGCTCGAGCGGCGCGGTCTCCACCAGGTCCTCCGGCCAGGTGTACTCATCGAGCATCACGCCGGGGCGATCGTCTTTTCGCGCGGTCGACGACAGGAAGCGGAACGTCACCGGCTCACCGACGACCAGGCCCAGCTCACCGCTCGGGACGCCGAGCGAGGTGCCTTCCTCCATGCCGAACGGCACGACGCACAGCGCGCGGATCGGCGGGCGCATTCCCGGGACCGCCGGCATCGCCGTCTCGATCCCGACGTAGTAGCTGCGCGCCACACCGCCGCGGATTCGGATGCCCTTGCCGCCCTTCGAAGCTCCGAAATAAGCCGCGCCCCGCGCGACCGCGAGATCGGGATCCGCGTCCTCGAGCACCGTCGGCGTAGCACCGAAGCCGCTCATCACCTCGACCAGGCGGCTGCGCAGCACCGGGCTGTTGAACACGCCGCCGTTGAAGAGCAGGTGCGTCGGCAGCCGGCCATTCTTCGAGTGCTTGCGCAGGAACGCCGCGAGATGCCGCGTGATCGCGGTGTCGTTCGCGAACGGGAGGCCGAGCTCCATGAAGCCCGTGCGCCGCGCTTGCACCACCGGTGCATCGAGCGTGGTCGCGGGGAAGAACCCCTCGACGAGCACGCGCTGGATCTCCTCGCGCTCGAGCGTCGTGGTGATCTTGTTGCCGATCATCTTCGATCCGCGGCCCAGCAGCACGATCGGCTGCGACTCCACCGTCGCGTCTCCGAGCAGCTTCTCCTTCGCGTTGCGCACCGCGAGGAGGAGCGATCGCGCCTGGCCGGCGTCGAGCTTCTTCCCATCGGCGGCGAGCTTCTGCGACGCGAGGTGGGCGAGCGCGAGATCCATGTTGTCGCCGCCGAGCAGGATGTGATCGCCGACCGCCACGCGCTCCAGCGTGAGGTTGCCTTCGACGTCCTTCACCTCGATCAGCGAGAAGTCGGTGGTGCCGCCGCCGACGTCGGCGACCAGCACCTGATCATCGGGCTTGAGCGTCTTTCGCCACGAGTCGCCCTGCCGCTCGAGCCAGGCGTAGAACGCGGCCTGCGGCTCTTCGAGCAGCGTGAGATCGCCGAGGCCAGCCGCCCGCGCGGCCTCCACCGTGAGATCGCGCGCGACCGCATCGAACGACGCGGGCACCGTCAGGAACACCTGCTGCTCGGCGAGCGGCGCGTCCGGGTGAGCTGTCGCCCACGCGTCGCGGAGGTGCTCGAGGTAGCGAATGGAGGCGGTGATCGGCGAGACCTTCGACACTTCGGGCGGCGCCTGGAAAGGGAGCAGCGGCGATCGGCGATCGACCGCGCCGTGCCCGAGCCAGCTCTTCGCCGAGCTCACCAGCCGCAGCGGCACCTCGGCGCCGCGATCGCGCGCGCCCGCGCCGACCGCGAAGTCGCGACCCTCGGCCCACGGAAGATCGAGCGCGCCCGCGGGGAGCTCACCCTCGGCGGCGAGGTACATGAACGAGGGGAGGGTGCTGCGATCGAGCACCGAGCCGGCCGCCACCACCTGCGGCACCGGCATCACCTCGGCCAGGAGCGGCTTCTCGGCGCCATCGTCGACGAGAGACGCGATGTACGCGAGCGCCGAGTTGGTCGTCCCGAGGTCGATCCCCACGATGTATTTCACAGCTCGACCTCGGCCGGCGTCACCACCATCGCCGCGGCGCCGTTCGGCGGACGCGGCAGGCGAACGGCCGTCACCTTCCAGCCCTTGTGCTTGAGCTTGCCGCTGAAGGGCGGCTTGCCGATGACGTTGCCGACCAGGCGAATCTGCTGCGGATCGAAGCCCTCCGGCACCGTCATCGAGGCGTCCTCGGCCTCGCTCCGCAGCGGAACGACCGGGAAGTGATCGGCGAGCGCGCGCTTCAGGCCCTTGTGGACGTCGCGCGCGGCGGCGCCGATGTCCGCGTCGCTGTAGCCCTCGATGTCCTCGGAGAGGAAGTCGAGCAGCCGGCCTTCCGCCTGGAGCACGCCGAGCACGCGGACCGCAGCGGCCTCGTCGTGCTTCTCGTGGTCCACGACCGCCTTCGGGGGCGGCGGCGGGGGCTCGAGGTCGAGCGTGGGCATGACCTTCCGCACCGGGACGGGGGCGGTGGCCGGCTCGGGCTTCGGGGGTTGGGCGAGGGCCTCACGAACCTCGCGGAGCTTATCGGTATTCGAGTCGGGAGAGCCGCTCCCGCCAGGGGCGAGGAGAAGGATCTCATCCGGCATCGGCCAGCCGAACAGCACCGCGAAGAAGACGCGAAACGCCAGCAAAATCCGCATGGCCCCGTGGGACTAGGGGAGGTGGAAGGCCTTGTCAACGCAAGCTCGCGGTATAAGCAGGACGTGCGCAAGCCCAAAGGCGAAGTGGAGGGCTCCGCCCGACCGAGCCGACGGCGCGCAGTGAGCGGAGTGAACGTAGCGGTGAGGAGGGCGTGGATCATCGTCGCGGGAGCCTTGTCGCTCGCCGCCTGCGCGCCCGTGGTGGACGTGCCGCTCGACCTCGCCGAGGGCGAGATCCTCATCGTCGGCGTCGTGGAGACCGAGCGGCCGCTGCCCGATCGCCTGACGGTGCTGCGCGTGACGTCGGGCGAGGCGGTGATCATGCCGCAGCTCAGCGCCACCGAGGTCCTGGTGGGCTGGCGCGCTGCGGCCGGCTACCTGGTGAATGCGGACGGTGATCCCTACGCGCTCGGCGAGGTGGTGGTCCGCCCGGCGGGGGCGCCCGCGGTCCCGGGGTTCGGTGACTGCGGGCGCTGTCCCGTCCAGAACATCGCTGGCGACCGGCAGATCATCCACCCGGGCGCGAGCTGCGTCTTCGGATCGCGCGTCGTGCCTCTGGCCGGAGATGCGACGAGCTACGACCGCGCGATCGAGATCGCGACCAACGGAGTCCGCTTCGACTGGCCGGGGGCGTGCGGCTGCGCGCCCGACGCTCCGCCGGCGCCGGTGGGTGAGATCGAGATGGTGCCGGTCGCCCCCGGCCGCTCGACCTACCCGCACACGGCGATCGTGGAGACACCCGACGGCCACATCGCGCTGATCGACGAGCGCCACGCGGTGGTGATCGACCCGCTGGGCGGCAGCGTCACCTCGAGCGCAGTCCCGCTGCGCGATCCGATCGTCGCCGCGATCGGCAGCGGCGACAACGAGATCTTCGTCGCGACGTACGCGAGCACGACGGACGGCGTGACGTGGTGGAAGACCGACACCACGCTGAGCACCTGGCAGGCTGCGAGCGCGGTCGCTTCTTCGCGCTTCACCCCCGAGGGCGGCGTTCCGCTCGTCGGCGTCCCCGGCGGGTTCGTGGCGGTGGGCGCGCTGCGGCTCATCAACTTTACCAGCCAGCCGATCATGATGGTGTGCGGGCCGGGCGAGGCCGGCGGGTCGACGGAGTGCCGGGAGATCGCGCACAGCCTCACGCAGATCGACCCCGACGAGGTCTTCCGCTGGGTGTACCGCCTCCCGGACGACAGCTGGATCACCGTCGGCAGCAGCGGGACGTTCGTCCACGTCGACCACGTGCCGCGCGCCAACGTCCTCCTCAGTGCGCAGACGCTTCCGCTCATGGAGACGCCCACGCACGCGATCGCCGACGGCGTGACGCGCACCAGCACCGGCTCGGAGGTGGCATGGCGCCTGCGAAAGCTCGACAACATCCTGGGCAGTGACAGCACGCTCCGAGAGATCACGCGGGTCGTCGGCGTGACCACGCTCGGGCAGTCGGCGATGGTCTGCGTCCAGACGAATCTCGACGCGTTCGTCCTCCTCCGCCGCTTCACGCGCGCCGAGCTCGGCGTCGCCGACGACGGCCGCGACAACGGCGGCTTCGAGATCGCGGCCTGCCGCCTCAAGACCGAGTGCGGGCAGATGGTCACCACCGGCACCACCACCGAGGTCGTCCTCGTCTCGAACGGCTACGAGCGGCTGCGCTTCGACGAGCAGGGGCTGATCGGCTCACCCGATCTGGCCAACCTCGGGTGTGCTCCGGAGCCCACGCTCCGCGCGCCGACGGAGCCGTCCGATCTGACGCGCTTCGAGCAGTGGCGCCCCGAGCGCTGGGTCGGCGCGACGTCCGCGGGCCGCGTGGTCGTCGGCGAGGTCGGACGCGCGCCGCGGGTGATCTATGGGTCGCCGGTCGATCGGCCCGACTGGAACGCGCTCGTCCGCGACACCCGCACCGACGACGTCTGGGCGTTCGGGCCCCCCGGCCAGATCGGTCGCATCACGCGCGGCGCGATGACGGTCGAGCCGCTGCCCGGCTTGCCGGCGATCCGCGCCGCGGCGGTCGATCACTCGATGGAGGCCGGCACCGGCTTCACCGTCATCGCGATGACCGGCGAGGTCCTCCGCGTGACGCGCACGCCGCGCGAGACGGCTGTGCGGGTCGTCGAGATCCCGCCACCGCCGACGGGGCGCGCGGATGCGTTCCTCATCAGCGAGGCCGCTCCGGGCACGTTCGTGATCGGCGTGTCGCCCCGCGCGCTGTGGCGCGTGATCGGCGACGCGGTCGCGGCGATCCCGATCACGTTCGACGATCCCGCGACGCTCCTCGAGGAGTCGGGGCCGCCCTTGCGCGAGAAATGCATCGCCACGCCCCGGGCGCTCGAATACGGCATCTCCGGATACAGAAAGACGCTCGAGCTGAGGGCGATGTCATCGGCCGAGGGCGTGACCTGGGTGGTCGGCTGCGGCGCCTTGATCCTGCGCGTCGTCGCGCTCGGCCCCGAGCCGAAGGCGTTCGGGTTCAACAACGAGGCGCTGTTCGCGAACGGTCTCGATCGCGTCTCCGCGACCGGCGCGGCCCTCGCCGTCGGGGCGCGTTGCGCGGACTCGGTGCTGATCGGTCTCACGCGCTACGCCTCCCAGCTCAGCAGCCTCGGCGTCTTCGTCGACCTGTCACCGAGCGCCGACCCCGAGGACGACAAGCCCTCCGCGCGGGAGCCGGCGATCGGCCTCTATTCGATGATCGGCGGCGAGCTCTCGATGCTGAAGGAGATCCAGGTCGGGGCCACGCAGGCGATCCTGATCGATCATTCGCCGCCCGCTTTCACGATCGCGGGCAACGAGAACCAGTCGGTCAGGGGAGGGATCTCGCGCTTCACCGGCCACGCCTTTCGCATCAGCGCGCCGACTCGCGCGGTGGTCGAGACCGCCAACGGCGGGTTCGTGCTGGCCATCGATGGCGGCGAGGTCTTCGCTTCTCCACCGTAGCCAGCGCGTGATCGGCGGTGCTATCGCCCGCGGATGTCGACCGCACGCCTCGGTGCTCTCCTCGCGATCGCGATGTCCGCGTGCAAGGGCGCGCCTCCGCCCGCGCCTCCGCCCGCCGCGCCCGTGGCCACCGCCACCCGCGCCGATGCGCCCGCCGGCTCGGGCGCTCGCGCGCGCAAGAGCGCGAGCGTGGACACGATGTTCGGGACCACGGTCCCCGATCCTTACCGCTGGCTCGAAGACGGCAGCGCGCCCGAAGTGAAGGCCTGGGCCGCGGCCGAGGATCGCACCACCCGCGCCTGGCTCGCCGAGCAGAAGGATCGCGACGCCATCGCCGAGCGCGTGAAGAGCCTGGTCTACATCGACGCCGACTCGCCGCCGATCCGCCGCGGAAAACGTGAGTTTTTCGAGCGGAGGGCGCGCGACCGCGAGAAGGGCGTCGTGATGTGGAGCGAGAAGGGCGGCGAGCCCAAGGCGCTGCTCGATCCGCTGGCGATCGATCCCGAGGGCAAGACCAGCCTCGGCGTCTGGGTCCCGAACGACGACGGCACCAAGGTCGCTTTCGCGCTCAAGGAGAACAACGCCGACGAGGCGACGCTCCACCTGATCGACGTGGCGACCGGCGCGCGCTCGACGATCGACGTCATCCCCGGCGCGAAGTACGCGACGCCCTCGTGGACGCCCGATGGCCGCGGCTACTACTACACCTGGCTCCCGGTCGATCCGCAGATCCCGGTGTCCGAGCGCCCCGGATACGCCGAGGTGCGGTTCCACAAGCTGGGCGCGGATCCGAAGACCGACGTCGTGGTGCGCGAGAAGACCGGCGACGCCACCACGTTCGTCCAGGCCGAGCTGTCGCACGACGGGCGCTACCTGTTCCTCACGGTCTCGCGCGGGTGGTCGGAGAACGACCTGTTCGTGCGCACGATGGACCTCGCCTCCAGCCCCGGCAGCGAGGGCCCCGGCAAGAAGCGCGGCTTCGTCCCGATCGCCGCCGGTCAGGCGCACCGCTACCGGGTCGTCGCGTTCAAGGGCCGCCTCTATCTCGCCACCGACGACGGCGCGCCGCGCTACCGGATCTTCGCGATCGATCCGAACAAGCTCGCGCGCGAGCAGTGGAAGGAGATCATCCCCGAGGATCGCCAGGCGGTGATCGTCGATCACCGCGTCATCGGCGGACGGCTCGCGCTCGCGTACACCGTCCGCGCCACCAGCGCGCTACGCGTGTTCGAGCTCGATGGCCGCGCCGTCCGCGACGTGCCGCTGCCGGTGATCGGGACAGCCTCGGCGCTCGTCGGACGCGACGATGACGACGAGGCGTTCTTCGCGTTCTCCTCGTTCACCTTCCCGCCCGAAGTGCGGGCCACCTCGATCAAGACCGGCGCGACGCGGGTGCATTCGAAGAGCGAGGTTCCGGTCGATCCGTCGCTCTACAGCGTGGAGCAGGTCGAGTATCCGTCGAAGGACGGCACCCCGATCTCGATGTTCATCGTCCACAAAAAGGGCCTCGAGAAGACCGGCGATCATCCCACGCTCCTGTGGGGCTACGGCGGCTTCAACGTGTCCATCACGCCGACGTTCCGGCCGGGTATCTATCCGTGGCTCGATCGCGGCGGCGTGTTCGCGATCGCCAATCTGCGCGGCGGCGGTGAGTACGGCGAGGCCTGGCACCAGGCCGGCAAGCGCGAAAAGAAGCAGAACGTCTTCGATGACTTCATCGCGGCCGCCGAGCACCTCATCAAGGCGCGCTACACCCGACCCGACAAGCTGGCGATCAGCGGCCGCAGCAACGGCGGCCTGCTGGTGGGCGCGGCGCTGACGCAGCGGCCGGACCTCTTCGGGGCGGTCCTCTGCGGCGTCCCGCTCCTCGACATGGTGCGCTTCCACAAGTTCGGCAGCGGCAAGACGTGGGTCCCCGAGTACGGCAACCCGGATGTGCAGTCGGATTTCGCGGCCCTCCACGCCTACTCGCCGTACCACCGGCTCACCCCCGGGACGCGCTACCCGGCGCTCCTGATGCTGTCGGCCGACCACGACGACCGCGTCGATCCGATGCATGCCCGCAAGTTCATCGCGGCCCTCGCCGAGGCTTCGGCCGGCGGCGCCCCCCATCTCCTCCGGCTCGAGGCCAACAGCGGCCACGGCGGGGCGGACCTCCGCAAGGCGACGGTCGAGCAGGCGACCGACGAAACCCTGTTCCTACTCGCAACCTTGAACTTCCACTCGCGCGACGAACGGGCTAGACCGGCAGGGTCGGACGGGTAGCTCAGTTGGTAGAGCAGCGCTTTTACACAGCGCGGGTCGCAGGTTCGAGCCCTGTCCTGTCTATTCCTCGGCGGCGAGCGGTCACTCATGACCGGTTACTCATGACCGGTTACTCATGACCGGTTGCTCATGACCGGTTACTCATGACCGGTTACTCATCCGTAATTCGGCGGAGCGCAACGGCCACGCAGCCGCTATACTCAATCTCTGCGCGTCGGGGCCGACGCACGGGAACTGGGGGGCCACTTGCCCGAAGTCGACATGCACCTGGAATCGCTCCCGCCTGAGCTTCAGCTCGTGGACGGGCCTGCGTCTTTCGGGCCCTACCGCGTCGCCGAGAAGCTGGCCGGTGGCGGCATGGCCGAGGTGTACAAGGTCTATCACGAGGCGCGCCCCAACGATCCGCTCGCGCTGAAGCTCATCCGCCAGGACAAGAACGACGAGGGCGCCTTTCGCCACATGCTCGTCGACGAGGCCAAGATCGCCGGCCGCCTGCGCCACCCGAACATCGCGCGCGTCCTCGGCCTCCACGAGGCCGACGGCGAGCTGGGCTTGATCCTCGAGTACGTCGACGGGATCGATCTCGTGCAAGCGCAGTCGGTCCTGCGCGAGCGACAGAACCGGTTCACGCTTCCGGTCGCGGTCTACGTGCTGCGCCAGGTGCTCGAGGGCCTCGACTTCGCGCACAACCTCAAGGACGAGCAGGGCGAGCCGCTGCAGATCGTCCACCGCGACGTCTCTCCCGGCAACGTCATGATCGACGTCGTCGGACGTGTCCGGATCGTCGACTGGGGCATCGCGCGCGCCCGCCGCCGCGATCCGATGACGATGACCGACGCCGGCCAGGTCAAGGGCAAGTTCCGCTACATGGCGCCCGAGCAGATCACCGGCAAGGCCGTCTCGCCGTGCACCGACGTGTACGCGGCCGCGGTGACGTTCTGGGAGATCGTGGCCGGCAAGCGGATCTACGACGAGCTCGACGTCCCGAAGCTGATGATGGTCGTGTCTCGCGGGGACGCACCGGCGCTGACCGACGCGCGCGCCGACGTGCCGAGCGAGCTCGCCGACGTGTACGCCCGCGCCACCGCGCGCAACCCTGACCGCCGCTTCCAGACCGCCCGCGAGATGCTCGACGCGCTCGACAAGCTGACGATGAAGATCGACGTCGACCAGGCGAAGCAGCGCCTGGCGCAGCTCCCGATGGCCGCGCGCCTGCTCGATGGGCGCAAAGGCTACGAGCGGGCGGTGCTGATGGCGAAGTCGGCCGCGACCGAAGGTGATCTCGAGGGCGCGCTCCTCCGTGCGCTGGAGGAGCCCGATCGGGTCGAGCACGTCGAGGTCGACTGGAACGCGCTCGATGAAGCCGAGCGGCTCCGCCAGGCGCGCCGCTCGTCGTCCAGCGGACGGTGAGACAACATCCCCCATGCACGTCTCTGCGCGTCGGCACCGCGAAATGCGGAGTCGCAGGGAGGGTTCGTAAGTGTTGTGTTTGGTCCGGCGACTGCTATGTCTTCGCCCCGTGCAGCACCTTCCCCGATCGCCGAGGTCTGGCCAGCGAGGCTCGAGCTTGCTCGAGGTCATGGTCGCGATGGTGGTTCTCGCGGTGACCGCAGCGGGGTTGATGAGCCTACACTTCGGTGCAATTCGCGGGCTCGCCGGCAGCTCCTCGATGTCGACCGCCATGGACATCGCGACGCAGCGCCTCGAGCTCTATGCGCTCGAAGGTGATGACGTCATGCGCACCACCCGCGGGTGTGGCGCGGTCCTCGCCGGCTGCGCGCTCGCCACCCCGAACCCGACCGCCGGCGGCCCCTTCGGCCCGAACGGTCCCTGCACGGTCGAGGTGGACGGCGCCGGTGTCGGCGGCGTCGCGACGAACGGCAAGTTTCGGCTCGACACGACCGTCAATCCGCTCTTCGGCGCACAGGCCGGGGGCCTCGACGTCATGGTGAGCGTGTGCTGGACCGAGGACACCGGGCGCGTCCGCAAGGTCGAGAGCCGGCGCTTGCTCGCGCCGCGGGATCGAGGTGGCACTTGAACGGGAACAGACAGCGCGGTTTCACCCTCCTCGAGCTGATGATCAGCATCGTGATCGGCGCGATCGTCGTGCTCGCCGCCGTCGCGCTCGCGAGCCACGAGGTGCGCACCCTCGGCACCTCCAGCCAGGTCCTCGAGATGAGCCAGGGCGGCCGGGCGGTGATCGACATGATCGCCGACGACGTCACGAACGCCGGGTCCGGCCTCGGCTACAACATCAACAGCGAGTTCCAGGGCGTCGAGCCCCCCCCGATCGGCGCCGGGTTCCCCGCCGATCAGCGGCCGATCACGCTCTCCGAAGGCGGCCTGACGTTCACCGATGACCTCGTCATCAACGTCGCCGACGGTGCCACCGCCTCGATCGTCCAGGTGTTCCCGGGCGCCGGCTTCCTGATCTGCTCGCCGGGACCCGACGAGGCGGTGTTCGGCGGCAGCGGCGCCCCGGAGCGCGTCATCATCCGGGATGCTTACGGTCTCGCGGCGCGGTCGGCGATCCTTAACGTCCTCAACGGCTCGGTCGCCTGCCCGGATCCCAACCTCTGTATGGCGGGCGAGGCGCTCTTGCCGGGGCTCGGCTGCTCGAGCGTCACGATCACCGAGGAGCTCGTCGGCGGGTGGGACTCGGACATGGTCGGCGGCATGCCGGGCGCGGCGGGTGATCCGGTGGCGACGCCGCTGTCGCAGTTCAACCACGGCATGGTCATCGGCAATTTCCGCCAGGTCACGTGGTACGTCGACGCCAACCTCGGCCCCGGCCGACTGCGGCGCGCGGTCACGGGCGTCGACGCGGCGTGCGTTCTCGACGTCGACAGCCCCACCTGCGGCCCGATCGCGGCCGAGGGCGTCGAGTCGCTGCAGTTCGCAGTGTTCACCCAGAACGCACCCGGTATGGCGTGGGCGCGTGTCCCGCCCGGCCCGATCACCAACTTCCAGCCGCTCCGCGTCGACATCGAGCTCGCGATGCGCAGCCGCACCGCCGACATCAACAACCAGCCGCACGATCCTGCGCGCCTACGGCTCGAGGCCGGCCAGTGCATCCCCGGCACCTGCAACTCGACGACGCTGCGCCGAGAGGTCTTCCGCACCTCGATCGAGATCAAGAACTCGGGCTACATGCGGCTCAACGGAGGCTCCTCGTGACTCAGCGT
>Ga0105047_10014927_pt1 | contig 12279 bp, 8 predicted proteins | sample MAT04_FD_78384 | JGI IMG/M metagenome (GOLD analysis project Ga0105047, IMG submission 78384) | Freshwater microbial communities from Lake Fryxell liftoff mats and glacier meltwater in Antarctica - MAT-04 (megahit assembly) | ecosystem: Environmental > Aquatic > Freshwater > Ice > Liftoff... | reverse complement strand
GACGAAAGTTACCGGGCAGGCCAAATACGCCGCCGACTATCAGGTGCCTGATTTGTTATATGGTTTTGTCGTCGTCAGCGCGATCGCCCGGGGAAAAATGACGCGGCTGCACACCGCGGAGGCGCGTGCGATTCCCGGGGTGACCGAGATCATCACGCACGAAAATCGCCCTAAAACCTCGTGGTGGAGCCTGAAATGGAAAGACCTCGATGCTCCCCCCGGCTCACCTTTTCGTCCGCTGCACGATGAAAAAATTCACTTTAGCGATCAGCCGATTGCGGTGGTGATTGCCACCACGCCTGAACTCGCCCGCCACGCGGCGTCCCGCGTACGCGCCGAATATGAAGTTGAGCCGCACCAAACCGATCCGCGCACGCAGCGGGCACAGTCGTACAAGCCCAGCCGCCTGAAAGCCGGTTTCGAGCCACCGCCTAGCCCGCGCGGCAACGCCGAAAAGGCCTACGACGCTTCGCCACTCCAAATCGATGCCGAATACAGCACACCGGTGGAGCATCACAACGCGATGGAATTGCACGCGTCGACCGTCGTCTATCAGGACGGCAGCCTGACGATCTACGACAAAACTCAAGGGGTGCGGAATAGTCAGAGCTACGTCGCCAGAGTTTTTGGCCTGCCCAAAAAGAAGGTCCGCGTGCTCTCGCCTTTTGTGGGCGGGGCCTTCGGTTCCGGGCTGCGTCCGTCACACCAGCTTTTCCTCGCCGTGGCGGCGTCCCTGATGCTCAAACGATCCGTCCGCGTAGTCCTCACGCGTCAGCAAACCTTCAGCATCGGCCATCGCCCGGAGACGATTCAGCGCATCGCGCTCGGCGCCAACGCCGACGGGCAGTTGCAATCGCTGCAGCATGATGTGCTCACCGCAACGTCGCGTTTTGAAGACTACATCGAGATCATCGCCAATTGGTCGACGCTGCTCTATCACTGCGCCAACACGCGGCAAAGTTACGAGGTCGTGGCTTTGGACATCTTCACGCCGCTCGACATGCGCGCTCCCGGCGGCGCCACCGGTGTTTATGCCATCGAATGCGCCATCGACGAACTCGCCTGCCAAGCGGGCATCGATCCCATGGAGCTGCGCCTGCGCAACTACGCCGAGCGCGACGACGACAAGGACCGCGAGTTCTCCAGCAAGGAACTGCGGGCCTGCTACGCGCAAGCCGCGGAGAAATTTGACTGGTCTCGCCGCGCTCCGACGCCGGGCACGGTGCGCCAGGGCCGCAAGCGGATCGGTTTCGGGATGGCCAATGGAGTGTGGGAAGCGATGCAAATGCCGGCCGGCGCCCGCGTCGTGCTTGATCGGGAAGGCCACCTGACGGTCAGCAGTGCCACGGCCGATATTGGCACCGGCACGTACACCATCATGACGCAGATCGCCGCCGATGCGATGGGACTGCCGATGGAGCGCGTCACTTTCAAACTTGGCGATTCCGACCTGCCCTTCTCTCTCCTCGAAGGCGGCTCGTGGACCGCCGCGTCAGTCGGCACCGCCGTGATGGCCGCCTGCAGCAAGCTACGCCGCAATCTGTACAAGCTCGCTCGGGAAAAGAATGACTCTCCGCTGCACAATATCCGCGAAGCCGACGTCGTCTTCACCGACGGTCGGATCCAAGCGAAGGCCGATCCCCGCCGCGGCGTCGCGCTGACCGATCTCGTGCGCGGCCTCGAGGACGGCGTCGAACTCAAGGCAACCGTTCTTCCCCACCTGCTCAGCCAGCGCAAGTATGCGCGTTACACCCATTCTGCGGTCTTTGCGGAGGTGCACGTCGATGAAGATCTGGGTCGAGTCCAAGTCATGAAAATGACGACCGCGGTTGCTGCCGGCCGTATCCTGAATCCCAAGACCGCCCGCAGCCAGGTCGTCGGCGGTTTGATTTGGGGCATCGGGATGGCGTTGGAAGAAGAAACTCACACCGACCACCAGCTCGGACGTTTCCTCAACCACAGCCTCGCCGAATATCACATCCCGGTGCAGGCCGACGTGCGCGAGCTGGAGGTTATTTTTATCGACGAGCACGACCCGATCGTGAGCCCGATCGGCGTCAAAGGTTTGGGCGAAATCGGCATCGTCGGCGCAGCGGCCGCCATTGCCAACGCCGTCTATAACGCCACCGGCAAACGCATCCGCGATTTGCCGATCACCCTCGATAAACTCCTTTGACCGGAATTCGGATTAAGCGCAAAGACGCGAAGTCGAACCAAGTTCGATCCAAAGATCCGGCGCATTCCGATGATTGGCTTCCTCCGATCTTCGCGCCTTGGCCTCTTTGCGCTTAATCATGCGATGAATTCAGCCGGCGCAAAACGCTGGACCGCTTGAGCAGCCACCGCTTCGTTGACCTTCAGGACCGCGACGGTGGTGGCAAAAGCCGTCTCCGCGGGACAGTTCAAAGGCACTCCGCTGCGAATGGCTTGAAAAAAATTGGCGAGGTGCGGCTGGTGAATGGGCGCATCAAGTTTCACCGACAGGCCCCAAGTCACCAGGCCGGCTGTTTCCCTGAGGTCGACGGCCTCCGACTTCTCCTCGCCTTCAGCAGCCGCTACCACGGCACCTGGCTGGGAGATATAACCTTTCTTTTCCCAGCCATCCCAGTCGGGCGCGTGCGCTTCGCGAAAGAGTTTCGTGTATTTGGGATTCTCCGACATCTTGAGCGCCGCTTCATCCCCCATCAGGTATTCATGATAACCGCCGCCCGCGCTGGTGGTGGTCAAAACCTGGGACGTCGCCCGCACCGGTCCGGTGGAGGTGGCATACTCATAGATAACATCGATGTGATCGTACCACTCGTGCCCTTTGTAATAGTCACAGCCTCCCGCCGCGAAAACCCACTGCGGCGGGCTGCCGAGGAACCATTGGATGACATCGATCTGGTGGCCGCCCAGATCACAAATGGGCCCGCCGGAAAAACGTTTGAACCAACGCCAATTTCTAAATTCACGCATGTTGGCATAGCCATGAGCCTGGAGCGTTTTCTCCGGGATGACATGGCTGAGCGGGTAGCCGATGTCGGACGAAACCGAGCGATTCCACTGGGTGCTCGCGTGGGTGATCCGCCCGAGGAGCCGCGCTTCATTTAACAGTTTGGCGCGAGCGTGAAGATAGCGCGGATTGCTGCGCCGCTGATGGCCGATCTGGAGCAGCTTTTGGGTTTCGCGCGCTGTCTTCACCATCGAACGCGCGCCTTCGGCCGTATTGGACATGACCTTTTCACAATAGACATGCCGGGATGCCCGCAGACTGGCATTCGTCTGCTCCGCATGCATGAAGTCGGGGGTGGCAATGATCACGGCGTCGATGTCCGGCAACGTGGTCAGCAACTCGCGGTAATCCGCGTAGCCGCGCACGTCGTGATCGAATTTTTTCAGCAACCGTTCGGCGTAGATTCGATTGTAATCCCAGATTTCGCAGACCCCGCGGAAACGGATCCCGGGAATTCCCATCGCCGCGTTGATCAGCACCCGCCCTTGTTCGCCGCAGCCGGCCAGATCGCCGCAATGCGGCACACGGGTGAGGTTCACGTGGCACTGGACGATTTGATGCGTCTGGTCGAAGCTCTGGAGCTGCCGCGCTTGATTTAATTTTCAGGGCGATGCTTTTTCGTCCGGCCTCCACCTCCAGACAGCACCTGTACCAAAGCTGAGTTCGCTCGGGAAAAGCCTGCTGCGTAAGACCGTGTTGCGCGCGTAACCACCTCAAACGCTCGAACACGTGCTTCGAACGGCTAAACCACACAGTTGACGATCACGGATAATTTCCGGCAGCGTGCGGGTGCACGGCAAAACTGCTGCCGCCACGCCATCCATGAAACCCGTTAGCAATTATTGACGCTCATGATACTCCATCGCACCTGCCCCCTTGTGTTCTCCGCCTTGGTAATGCTGTCCGTCGTGGCGGGCCAGACTTGGGCCGCCGCGGCGCAAGCCTCCAGCGAACCAGTGGGAATCGTTCCAACCAAGCGGGTCGTCCTGTTCAACGGCAAGGATCTGACGAACTTCTATACTCATCTCGTCGACCACAAATACAAGGATCCCAACCGGGTGTTTACGGTGGTCGACGAAATCGACGGTGCCCCCGCCATCCGGGTGAGCGGTGAAAATTGGGGCGGTTTCATCACCAAGGAGAACTACGCGAACTACCATCTCGTCGTCGAATATCGCTGGGGCTCGCTTTCGTGGGGCGCGCGCAAGGGCCAGGCCCTCGATAGCGGCATCTTGGTCCACGCCCGGGGACCCGACGGCAACTCCCGGCCGGATTTCAATGGCCCGTGGATGAACTCAATCGAGTATCAGTTGATCGAGGGCGCCACGGGCGACTTCATCCGGGTGCGGGGTCATGCGCAGGATGGCTCGGTGCTGAGTCCGCCCACGTTCACTGGAACCGTCCGGACGCTGCGCAACGGCCAGACGGTTTGGGATCCCCAAGGCGTAGCTCAGGTTTTCGACGAACACAGCAAGTCCCGCCTTTGCTGCTCCTACAAGGATCCCGACTGGAAAGGTCACATCGGCTATCGGGGGGCCAACGATGTGGAGAAACCCGCGGGTCAATGGAACAAGGCCGAAATCATCTGCAAGGGCGATACCGTCATCTCCATGCTCAACGGCCAAGTCGTCAATCAGGCGACCCGCGGCAGCTTCACCGCTGGCAAAATCCTGTTCCAATCCGAAGGTGCCGAGGTCTTCTTCCGCCGGATTGAACTGCACCCGGTGCGCTAACCCGGTTGGATTAAACGCCAAGAGGCAAAGCCGCGAAGGACGGAATAAAGGAATACAATACGATCGTGGGGCGAAATCCCCGTCTCGGATTTAAGCGCGAAGGGGCAATCGGAGCGGTTTTAAGTTTTTCAGTCGCTGGCGCAGGCAAGCCGGGAAGCGTGCCCACCCACGAATCAGGGAAACAGAACGATGGCGTTGGCGCGGAACCACGCGCTCATTTTCTGAATGGTCGCGCGCGACATCCGCGCCGAGACCGCGGGCTTCCCCTTTGCGGCCCAAGCCGGCTCGACGAGAGGACGTTGAACGCCAGGGTTCGCGGGAAGAGCGCGAAGCGTGTCCCGCCCAGATTAGAGCGACCAATTGACACCAAAATTCAGCGTCCAATTATAAATTTCGCGGGCGGTTACACGCGCGGTCGAACCCGAGTAGTTGGACAGCGGCTCGTCGTTGATGTTTTGCCACTCCCCAAAGAGACGCCATCGGTCGGTGAGCCGGTAAGAAACCTTGGCGTCCCAGAGTGTGCGCTCCGTGCGAAAGGAATCGAACTGGCCGCCAGGGGTGCCGCTGATGCCGGTGAGGTAGCCGCCCGTTCGGGAGACCGCGAGGCGAAGACTCACGCGGTACTTCTCATAGAAGAGGGCGAGGTTGCTGATGGAATCGGCCTGCTTGAAAAAGGGCAATTTGTCGGTGCGTCCCTCGGTGGGGTTGGATGTAATCTGTACTTCGGAATCCACGATCGTGTGGTTGAGCGCGATTCCAAGCCCGTCAAACGGGGAGGGCAGGGCGGTGAACTGCAGCTGGATGTTGAATTCAACGCCGGTGATCTTGCCGGAATCCGCGTTCTCAGGGCGTGACGTCGAAAGGCGTTCAAATGTGCGTCCCTCAAAGGTGACGTTCTCGAGCAGGTCGCCGCGGCTATAGATGGGATTGTCGATGCGCTTGTGGAAGAGGCCTACAGACAGGATGCCGGAGGCGGAGAGGTAATACTCGGCGGCGGCGTCAAAATTCATCGATTCGTAGGGGTCCAGATCAGGGTTGCCTCCGGAGAGACTTCCGAGGAAGCGGCCCGGCGCGATCTCCTCGAAGTCAAAATCGCGGGTGGGCACAATGTCCGGGTAGTTGGGTCGCCCGAGAGTGTTGGTCCACGAGGCGCGGAAAACCCAGGCGCGGTTCGGTGCGAACCGCCAGTGCAGGCCGGGGAGGACATTGGTATATTCGTTGGAACGCAGGAGCGGTTGGCGCGTGGGCCTGAGTTCCAGTCCGTTGTAGTCTCCTTGGGTCTGTTCGACACGGACACCGGCGAGGAAGGAACCGTAGCGCGTATCCAGTCCCGCCATGGCATAGCCGGAGACAACCGTCTCATCGACCGCGTAGTCGTTGAGCGTCGAGTCATTCAGCGAGGAAACGTCGTCGCGGCGGAAATACTCGGGGCGCTCGCGGAAGAAGGACTCGACCGCCGCGTAGCTCATGATGGGACCGGTGCGAATGCGGCCCTCGAAGAAGTCAGCCGGCTCGGGCATCGTGAAGTCGAAGCTGCCGAAGTGGAACGCCTGCGCGCCGACGTAGTTGTTGTTGGTGCGGTCAACCGTGCGCTCGCGATTGACCCAGCGGGCGCCGATCTTCCAATAGCCGCTCTTGCCGATCCACGTGGCGTTGCGGCGATAGTTGAGGGTCACCGACAGCGAGTCCTCGCGCTCGTCGTCCACCCGGCGGCGGACGCGGCGGAAGGGATAGGCCTCGGGGCGGAAGTAGTTCGCACCGTGATTGTACACGGGGAGCTCGCCGGAGGTGTCGTAGCTCAGCGGGAAGGCGGTGGTGCCGGAACGGAACTCCCAATCCACGCGTTCGGGGGTGTCTTCGCGGGCGAGACCGACATTCGCGGAGTAGTTCAGCTCGCCGTCTCCGCTCTTGTAACGACCGCCGAAGGTGTAGCTGGCGATCGTCTGCGTGAAGTCGTTCAGGCGAAATTCCTTGGTGCCGCGGCCGCCGCTGAAACTGCCGCTGGTGGCGCGGAGAAACGATGCGCAGTTGACGACCCGGCGGGTGGCCCGGGACCCGGTATTCGAGACGATAGTCGGTGCCATCGAGATGGAGAATGCCGTAGCCGGGCGGCGTGCCGTCCTTCATCGTTGCCGTGGGCAGGCCGTCAGCGTCGGGATCGCCGCCCCACCAACTGCCGGAGGCCGTGCCGACCACCCACTGGCGCAGCGGCTCCGTTCCCCGCCAGCCGCTTTCCTGGCCGAGGAAAGCATGCCACTGCGTGTGGGTGTGGCCGGCGAGTGCCAGAACGCGGCGCCCGGAGAGCAGGTCGAGCAATCGGGCTTGATCGGCCGGCCCGATGGGCCGTCGGGCTGGCAAAGCCGGGCACAAAGGGGATATGTTGGCAAAGCACGATGAGACGATCCTCCGGCAGGTGAGGTAACAGGCTGGCGACAAAGGTCCCGGCTTCCGGCGTCAGGCCGCCAATGTACTCGCCATCAGCCTTGGCGGCACCGGGCAGCGGCGTGAACACGTTGTTCAAGATCAGAAACACCACCGAGCCTTCCATGATCGCGTAATTGGCGGGGCCAAAGTGACGATTGAAGGTCGCGACCGCGGTGGTGAGCGAGGTCGCGTCGTAGTCGATATCGTGGTTGCCGACGGCGTGGAAGATGGGACCGGGGAGACGGGCATTGACCGGGAGGCAGGGATCAAAGAGCGACAGATCGTTGCGCACGATGTCACCCAGCACGACACCGAACGCGAAGTCGTTGCGCGCACTCAACTCCTCGACGAAACGGCGTTCGTAGTAGTCGATCTGAGTCGGGTTGTGCACCTGGGGATCGGCGATCACCAGCACGGAGAATGCTTCGCGGGGTGCCGCCGGGATCAGGGCGAAGTCGTGCGCGGCGGGAAGTTCGCCGGTGGCCGGCACCCCGGCGTATCGCAAGTTCTCTCCACTTCCCGCGGGCCAGTGAAGACGATAAAACAGGGGCAGATTGTGCGCTCCGCGGGGCAGGGCGTAGCCCGGGGGCTTCACGACAAAGACGGCGTAGCGCTCTGCGACCGGAAGCGTGTAGCGCCCGGCGGCATCCGTGGCGACCACCCGGGTGCCGTTGGATACGAGCACTCCCTCAAGGCCGGGCTCCGACGGGTCGCGTTTTCCGTTGGTATTCTGATCGGCAAAGACCACTCCCGAGAGACTGGCCGGGGACGCGTTCACCGCTGATCGTCCGCTGGCCACGGCCAGCAGGGTGAAGAGGACAATGAAGAGGAAGGGATTGGGTTTGAGTTTCACTGAGAAAGAGCGAGGCACCCCACACCCACCCAAGGCGGATGGATGTGCCCGTGGGGAAACTTGTCCGCGAAGAAAGTCCGGCGGGGATTTTGGCCCTTTGGGATCCGATGAATCACCTACCTGGAGCCGACGGCGTCGCCTTGAGCGAACTACAGCAGGAGAGGGACATTCATGGCCGAGGCGCGAGATGGCTGGATGCCTCTGGCCACGACCGATCTCAACGAAGATCTCGGCCCGTCACCCAATCGTTCCGATTGTCACGGAGATGGAACATGTGGAGATGGGAGCCGCAGCGGTCGTGACCGGTTATACGCTTGCTCGATCCAGAGTGGCCCTGGGGTTTGCGATCAGACGGTTGAAGCATCGGCCCGACTCCCTTGGAAAAGTGCTTCTTACTGGCCGGAGCCAATCCTCCACACAAAGGGCGCGCCCGCTTCGCCTGGCTCCGCGTCGACAAAAAGGTCGAACCCGCTGGCGGTGGGATGCCCGATCCAAAAATGTTTCGCCCGACCCAGCGGTCCCGTCGGCGTGACGGAGATGTCCGTGAGCTTTGGGACAACCTGCAGTCCGTGTGATACCGTAACTTTTCGAGCCCCACCGGGAATGACCGCCGTACCCGCGCCTTCGGTTGCATATCCCCTGTTGCCTGCGAGGAAAACTTCGCCGCGACACTCTTCGGCGATGACAACCGAGGGGCCGGAACTATCGAAGCGATTATCCAACAGCGCCACGTCTTTGACCACGCCGCTCACTCGGACCGCGGTTTGGCAGTCGCGGAAGGTGACATTGCGAATGCGAACGCGATCGACGTGAGCCACGCGGCGATCGTCGCCGTTCCGGGCAATGCTCATCGCCACCTCGAGCGGCTTGCCTTCCTCTCCGCTAATGATGCCGCCGTTGAAGGTAAGATCCGTGGCCGAAATCAGGACACCGCCAAGCGAGATCAAATTAGTGATGACGTTACCACGGCCCTCGATGTTCACCCGTGACCCAGCGCTGAAATCCCCAGTCGATGATCCATTGTTCCCGCGAATGCTGTAATTGAGGCGATTGTTCGCGCAGATGTTGCCCGAGAGAATGATGCCGGTTTGGAAGGCGTTGACGCCGATTCCCAACCGGGCGTTGCCAGTGCAGATATTGCCCTGCACCACGCAATGGTTGTTCCCTTGATACAGGATGATCCCATCCTCGAACTCCGAATCGAGACACTGATTGCCGATGATCCGGCACGCCTCGCTGTACCGCAGAAGAATATTTTTATCGTACGCACCCATGGAAGTGACGCCCGTGATCGAGGCGTTCTTGACCCGAAAGAAGCTGATATTGTGGAGCACAGCGTCGCGCACCGTAACGCCCTCGATGCTGATGTGTGAGATGCTCTCCGGATTCGAATCAACCGAGATGCCGCACCCGGCGCGGGTATCTTCACCGCGGCTCTGCCTGGGCGTCGCCGTCATATCGGCCGGCGCGAAATTAAACTGGCGCGCCTTGTTTCCGTCGATGACGCCGCGACCGCGTATATGGACATTGGAGCACGTGATCAAAATGGCAGAAGGCTGGGTCGCCACCTTCGCGTTCCCGGCGAGCGTGAAGCTTCGCTTCAAATTCAGCTCCATGACGAGGGTGTTGCCTTCAATGCGCGCGATCTTGCCGCAATCGCCGCCTTCGCGACGCACCTTGTGTTTGCCGCCGCCCTGAATCTTCAAACCTTCATCGCCCAACGTGACCCACTGCCCCGCATAGAAAACGCTCGCATCCTGGACCGGTACCCGGGGCTGTCCCGCGGGAACATCGGCGGCCAGAGGTTGGATCTGGGCATCGCTGATTTTGATCGTGCCATTAATTTCGAGGACCTGGTTTTCGCGTGGCATGAGCGCATTGGTGATCCGAAATGTGCCCTCCGGCACAATGACGTTCTGGCCGGAATCGAGCGCCGCCTGAATCGCCTTCGTATCATCGGCACGACCGTCGCCCTTGGCACCGAAATCTTTGACGGAAACCGCCGCGCCGCCACTCGTTGAACCAGCAATCGCGATTAAAACGAGGAACATCTGGCGCACGAAGCCTGCGCTGGCCGGCCGGCGCCTCAAAAAAGCGGGAAAGGCAGGTTTCAAGCTGGGGTTGGGAAACGGGATTATTGCGTTCACGAGCGAGAGTCTCGCGGGTCTCAGTTCGTTGGCCAAGTTATAATCCGCGGGGCTGAAAGGCCGGGTGTAATCGGAAGTGATGATGGAAATGCAATCGATTGTACTGTACCCGGTGAAGCCTATATGAGGAAGAATTGGAATGGAAAACAAACCAAGGGAAACGAGGAGTTTGGATGAGCGGCTGGCGGCTTATCCGAAGATCCGAGAGCAGATGATGCGGATGGCGGACGAGCTTTTGCAGCAAGCAGAACAGTCGGTGACCATGGACGAAGCGGAGGAGAAGCTGGTGCCGATGGTGCGTCAACTTGGCCGGGAGCTCCTGAGTGAATGTGCCGGAGAAATGGCGATCCAGGCACCTATTCCCAGTGGGAAGAAGGTGCGTCGACAGGTTAAAAAAAAACGCGCTGGTTGACGATCTTCGGTTGGATCGAGGTGCTGGAACAGGTAGGGTGGTATGACGGGAAAACCCTGCGACCATTTTGTCAGCGAGGGGGCGTGAAGCCGCGTGGCCGTTCGCGGCTCGTGCAGCGTGCGCTCACGGATTTTGGCGCCGACGAGGCCTTCGCGCAGGCGGCGGCGAAGTTTCAGGAGCACTATGGAGTGGAGGTAAGTGTGCATCGGGTGCGCACGACCACCCTTGGTCACGCGGCCTGCCTGGTCGCACAAATGCCCGCGCCGTCCCGCGCGATGCCACGCGAGGGCGTGGACGTGCTTTTGGCGGAGGCGGATGGTTGCATGGTGCCGACCGTATCCACCCGAGCCAACGGCTCCTTCAACGCCTACTGGTCTCGCAACTGACCTCATCCTCTCCCTCTTTCACCATCACTTCCGATTACACCCCCGCGCGGCCCATGGTCGGGCCGAAGAGCCGGATGCCTGGGAGCGCGGAAAGCTGCTCGAACGCATACGCGCCGAGTTCCTGGTCGTGGTGCGCGATGTTCCCGCGGCCAATGCCATCAAGGTAATCCATGGCCGCGTGCAGCGCGGTGGCACCGGAAATGTCGGGCGTCCCGGCCTCGAATCGGTGCGGCGCGGGCTTCCACGTGCTCTGCTGAAAATCGACGGAGAGAATCATCTCGCCGCCGCCTTGATACGGCGGGGTCTCGGCGAGGCGTTCGCTCCGTCCGTATAACACGCCAAAGCCGGTCGAGCCGCACATTTTGTGGGCGGAAAGCGCGAGAAAATCGCAACCGATCTGCTGCACGTCGAGGGGGCCTGGGTGCATCTCCGAGTTGCTGTCAGGGTTAATTCCAAAGGAAACGGGCGGACTGGTTTTTGAACAGGACGTTGATGGCGAGCAGATGAGTGAGGCCTTGGCGGGACCAGAACTGACCGCAAGATTTGAAACGGTTCTGAAGTTGTCGGCAGAGGGATTCAACCGCGCCGCTGCCCATGGGCGCTCCTTCCTTTTCCCGTGCCTGGTAGTGAATGTGCTCCTGATGGCTGCGGATGTACGCCACTTCGCGTGCCACCTCTTTTTGGGATTGAGCGCTGCGTTGCCCGGATTGCTCCAACAGTTGCTCGAGCGATTCCACCACTCGCTGCTCCTCGCCATGGCGGAGTTGATGCAATAAAGGCTCGACCCAGGCTCGCGCCGCTTCCGTGCCGTTGCCATGCAGTTCGTGGGCCAGGGCCCACAAGTGCTGGGCGGCGTGGTGGAAGTCGAGCGTCAGGACGGCGTCCTTGAAGCGATCTCTGGCCAGATCCCACAGCCAGATCGCCCCATCGATCACGATATATACTTTTTTGGCTCGGCCCAAGCCGCGGCGTCGCGCCTCGGCCTCGACGCTAGCGCCGAAGTCAACCGCCGCAGTCAACGGCGGGCAGGCCACGATCGACTTTTCCACCAACATCCCGCGCCCGCCGGCCGTCTCGGCCCGTTGCTCCATTCGATATATGACCGCCGATTTCACCTCGTGCCACTCCACCCGTTTCTCATCCGGCGGCGCCTCCCCCTGCTTTCCCCAATGCTCGCCGCGCTCTCGCACCAGCCACCCATCCATCATGAGGACCAGGCTGAATTCAGGTTCGTGGGCGGCCACCGGTGGCATCGGCAGCGCCAGGGACTCGCACGCCTGGCCGCTCTGCTGCACGTGACGATGGATCAGGTCATCGCTGACCTCGCAG
>Ga0105047_10014925_pt1 | contig 12279 bp, 6 predicted proteins | sample MAT04_FD_78384 | JGI IMG/M metagenome (GOLD analysis project Ga0105047, IMG submission 78384) | Freshwater microbial communities from Lake Fryxell liftoff mats and glacier meltwater in Antarctica - MAT-04 (megahit assembly) | ecosystem: Environmental > Aquatic > Freshwater > Ice > Liftoff... | reverse complement strand
GGCTTGCCGCCGCCATGAACGAGCACGGGCCGCAGGCCGACGGCCGCCAGAAAGACAACCGATTGGAGGGTCGCCCGGAGCGCATCGGCCTCCTCCATCGCGCTGCCGCCCAGTTTAATGACGGTCTGGTGATCGCGAAAGGTGCGGATGTAACCCAGGGCCTCGATCAGGACCTCGGCCTTACGAATGGCGTCGTCCATCGACCTCCCAAGAAAAAACCAGTGTAGGCGGCAAGGCGAAGAGCGTCAATGGGCAGGAGCACTCCAGCCACGATCAATTGAAGATCGGCAATCTGAAGAGACTTTTCCGGGGCTGCCGTCTGGCCGCCGGTATGCAACTTCGTTTCAAAGATTCAGCCCAGAAACCGGAACCTTCCCGCTCCGTCTCTGTTGAATGGTAATCTGAGGTTCTGATCGACGACTCGCGATTACTTATTCGCCCGAACCTCACCAGATTCAAGATTGACACGCAGTCGTTTGATTGTTTTTGTGTTGTTCCGCCGCGATATCGAGTTCCTTGACCAGAGGTTTGCCATGCTGAACCGAACTCTCCCGTTCCTTTGCGGCATCTCGATTCTCGCCTCGCTCGGCTCGCGTGCCCTTGCCGCGGACGACCCGAAGGGGATTGAGTTCTTCGAATCCAAGATTCGGCCGGTCTTGATCAACAGTTGCTACGAGTGCCATTCCGCCAAGGCGTCAAAGCTCAAGGGCGGGCTCTTGCTCGACAGTAAAGAAGGCGTCCTGAAAGGCGGAGACACTGGGGCGATCGTCGTCCCCGGCAAACCGGCCGAGAGCCTGCTGATGAAGTCGCTGCGGCACGAAAAAATCAAGATGCCGCCCGAGAAGCCACTGGCCGCCCATGTCATCGCCGATTTCGAGAAGTGGATCGCCATGGGCGTTCCCGATCCCCGCATCGGTGTGCAAACCAGCTACAAACGCCTGAGCCTGGAAGAAGCCAAGAGTTTCTGGTCCTTCGTACCGGTGCAGAAGCCCGAGGCGCCGAAAGTCGCCAACATGACCTGGGCGAAGAACGATGTCGATCGCTTCATTCTCGCGCAACTCGAGGCGAGCAAACTGAAACCCGTTGACGATGCCGATCGCGAAACGCTGTTACGGCGAATCTACTTCGACCTCGTCGGCCTGCCGCCCAAGGTCGAGGATGTCGACGCATTCCTGCGCGATACCGATGCCAAATCCGTTGAACGTGTTGTCGACAAACTGCTCGAATCACCCCAGTTCGGCGAGCGCTGGGGCCGTTACTGGCTCGACATCGCCCGCTACGCGGAATCGAATGGCAATGCCGACAATCTGCCATTCCCGGAAGCCTGGCGCTATCGCGATTATGTGATCAAGGCCACGAACGATGATAAGCCCTACGACCGCTTCATCAAGGAACAGGTGGCCGGCGACCTGCTCCCGTCCGCGAACCCACAGATGAAGGATGAGTTGTTGGTCGCCACGGCTCTGCTGGCGCTGACGTCCAAGCCACGAGCGCAAAACAACCCCGACTACAAGTACGACCTCATCGCCGACCAGATCGACGTGACCACCCGCGCGGTCTTGTCGATGAGCGTCATGTGTGCCCGCTGCCACGATCATAAATTCGACCCGATCGCCACCAAGGAGTATTACGCTCTGGCCGGCATTTTCGAGAGTTCGCAAATGCTCTTCGGGGTGGGCGGCAAGGGCAACAAGTCGAATGGCCCCGGCGGCTTCCACGATCTCAGCGACGGCGGACAAGCGATGGGCCTGAAGGACACCACGCCCAAGAATTTACAGGTCTGCATCGGCGGCGACTCCACGAAGCTCGGCGACACCGTCCCGCGTGCTGGATTCTTGAATGTCGCGACGCTCGCCTCGGGCAAGTCTCCCGAAGCCATCAAGTCCGGCAGCGGCCGACTGGAACTTGCCGAGTGGATGACTTCCAAGGAAAATCCGCTGACGGCTCGCGTGGCCGTCAACCGCGTCTGGATGCACTTGATGGGTCAGGGCATTGTGAAATCAGCCGATAACTTCGGTTTCCTGGGCGAGAAGCCAAGCCACCCGGCCCTGCTCGACCACCTGGCAACCAAGTTCATGGAAGACGGATGGTCGCTGAAGAAGATGGTGCGTTACATCATGCTCAGCCGGACCTACCAGATGTCGAGCTCCCATGACGCGACCGCTTACAAGACCGACCCGGATAACATCCTGCGTTGGCGAATGAGCCAACGCAGGCTCGATGCCGAGGCCTTCCGCGATGCGATCATGCTCGTGAGCGGCCAACTCGACCTGACGCCCCAGAAGGGTTCCAACGCCTCCACGGCCGCCGGCAACGCTAAACGACCCACTAACATCTCCCGCGATTCGAAGCACCGCAGCGTCTATCTCGGCATCGTCCGCGGAGCCCCGCTCCCCGAGTCACTCAGCCTGTTCGACGTGGCCAATCCGAATATCGTGACCGCTCAGCGCGAAGAGACGACCGTGCCGGCCCAGGCTCTCTTCTTGATGAATAGCGCGTTCGTCATCGAGCAAGCAAAAGCAGCGACGGCAAAGTTGATGAGCGTGTCCGGCCTCGACGATGCCGGCCGGGTTGATCTCGCTTACCGCACGTTTTATGCTCGTCCCGCTTCTTCACAGGATAAAGAACGCGCCCTGAAGTATCTCACCGAAGCCGCCAAGGATCTCGGCACAAAACAGAACGAAGCCTGGGTCAGTTTCTGCCAGGCGTTGTTCGCCTCGGCCGAATTCCGTTACATCCGCTAATTACGCCCTGCGTTATACGATTCAACCATTGATCACTCGGTACCCACGGAGCGATTTCTCATGACCTCGAATCTCTTCACTCGCCGGCAGGCTTTGCAGGCATCCTCCTGCGGATTCGGCTACATGGCCTTCGCCAGCATGGCCCAGCAGCAAGCTGCCGCGGCCGTTGCGAACCCGATGGCCCTCAAGGCCCCGCATTTCGCCCCCAAGGCGAAGCACATCATCTTCCTGTGTATGCAAGGCGGCCCGACGCACCTTGATACCTTTGACTACAAGCCGCTGCTCAAGAAGGGCAACGACGACTCCAAGGGCATGCTCGCGTCACCCTTCGAGTTCAAGCCGTCCGGCAAGAGCGGGCTGATGATCTCCGAAGTCTTCCCGAACGTGGCCAAGCACGCCGACGACCTGGCCATCATTAACAGCATGCACACGAACGTGCCCAACCATCCGCAATCGTTCCTCATGCTGCACACGGGCGAATTCCGCTTCACCCGCCCGTCGCTTGGCTCGTGGCTCATGTACGGCCTCGGCTCGGAAAACCAGAACCTGCCCGGGTTCGTCACGATCAACCCGCCAGGCAATCTGGGCGGCGCTCAGAATTACGGCAACGCATTCCTCCCGGCCTCCTATCAAGCGACCCGCATCGGCGAACAGGGGCAATCGCTGGCTGGCGCCTCCATCGGCAACATCAAACCCTACCTCGCCGACTCGGCCCAGCGCCGGCAACTCGACCTGATGAATGAATTGAACCAGGACCTGATCGCCCGCAACGCCGTCGACCCGGCCGTTGAAGGCGTGATCAATTCCTTCGAACTCGGCTTCCGCATGCAGAAGGCCCTGCCCGAAGCGCTCGACTTCTCGAAGGAATCGCCCAAGACGCTGGAAATGTACGGCATCAACGGCAAGAACGGCCCCAACGCGGCCCGCAAGGCCGAAGTCGCGGAAGCCAAAGGCGGCGGCAGCACGGACAACTTCGGCCGGCAATGCCTCATGGCCCGTCGTCTCGTCGAAGCGGGCGTCCGCTTCATCGAGCTCGGCCACGGCAGTTGGGACACCCACGGCGGCCTCAAGAGTCGCGTCAGCACACTGGCCGGCCAGATCGATCAGCCGATCGGCGCGTTGCTGACCGATCTCAAGGAACGCGGCCTGCTGAAGGACACGATCGTCATGTGGGGCGGCGAATTCGGCCGCACGCCGAAGGGCCAGGGCGGCGACGGCCGCAATCACAACGCCTCGGGATTCAGCATGTGGATGGCCGGCGCCGGCATCAAGGGTGGTCAACGAGTCGGCTCCACCGATGAAACGGGCGCCAAGGCCGTCGACAACCCGGTCCACCACCACGACCTACACGCCACGCTGCTCCACCTGTTCGGCCTCGATCACCAGAAACTGGTCTACCGCTACGGCGGCCGTGATTACAGCCTGACGGACATCCACGGCCGAGTGGTCAAGGAACTGTTGGCGTAATTGAGATGACATTTGGATCGATCGAAGCGGGAGCCGTCGGCTCCCGCTTTTTTTACGCATTCCGCGACGAGCCCGAAACGAAGTTGGAACCCTAGAATCAATGGGGCCGAAATTGCTCACCGACCCCATCGACAAATAGTTCCACGCGGCCGCACCTCGGACACATGTAAACGTCGAAATGCTCGCGGTTGACGAATAATTCACCCAGGTCGCCAAAAAGGAAGCTCCAGGCTTGCGTGCCTTCGTGGAACTTCTTCGTGCCGACAAAGTCGAGCACGCGGTCGCAGCGAACGCAGTAGATCGGGTTCTTCTCCGGCTCGTCCGCTTGCGAGTCGATCGGCGCCTGAGGCGCTACAGCGTCAGAGGCAACAGCGGCGTCGTCGGCCTTGCGAAAACTCGGATCTTCGACGCCGTCGCGAGATGTGCCGCAGTTCCAGCAGACTTCGAAATTGTCGTCAACCTTTTCGCGGCATTTGACGCACTTCCACATGGGAGATCCTTTTGTCGCTGGAAAAGAATGTCGTCACTCATGGCCCCTTCGGCAGCGGCACCTGGTCCTTGCTGGCCAGGTAGGCCACCAGGTCACGGAGTTCGACCGCGGACAATTTATCCAGCACGCCTTCCGGCATCATCGAGAGCGGCGACTGGGTGCGGGTTTCAATCTCGTCTTTCGGCAGAATGATGACCTCATTCGGTGTCTGCACGGTGACGGCTTTCTCGGTCTCTTGCTTGACGATGCCGGTGATTGTTCGGCCACTTAGCGTTTCGATTTTCGTCATTTGATAATCGCGGGAAACGACGGCGCTGGGGTCGATCATGTTTTCGAGCACGTAGTCGAGGTTATGACGCTGGGCACCGGTCAGAGCCGGGCCGATGTTGCCGCCATCATCGTACAGGCGGTGACAGGCGACGCAATTCTTGACGAAGACGACTCGGCCATGGACGAGATCGGCGGACTTCAAATACTCGGCCGTCAGGACCGTCTTGTACTTGGCGATCAGTTCTACTTTCTCTTTCGAGGCGGGTTTGATCTGGCCCCAGACAAGCGTGAGACGTTCCTGCACTTTCTTGTCCTTCAACCCCTGAATCTGCCGGGCGGTGAAGACGGAAACGTCGTCGCGCGGGATCTGTTTGCCGTCGATCGCATTGAGCAAGGCGAGAGCCCACGCCGGCCGTGAGGCGAGCGTCTGCACCACATCCGTCTTTTCACTCGTCGAGAGCTTCGGATAAATAGCCAGCAGCGTCTTGGGCGTCTCATCGTTCTTGAACGCGGCCAGGGCACGAATCGCCGAACCGCGCATGGCGTTGTCGTCGAGCAGATCGCGCAAGAGAGCTTGCAGATCGGGGGTTTGCCGGATCATCAGCGCCTGGAGGGCGTCGTAACGCTTCGAGGTGGTTGTGCCCCGATCGCTGACGAGTTTTTGCAAGGAAGCGATGGCGGCCGCGTCGCCGAAGATGACCGCCAGCTTGGCGGCCCGGTCGCGAACATCAGGCAACGTGCTCTTCATCAGGTTGGCGTAGGCCGGAGCCCAGGCGGGCGGGGCTTCGAGTTGCCGTCGACCGAGCAAGGCGTCTTGAATCCCCTTGAGGATCGGCAGCGAGGCCGCATCCGCCGGCCGTGCCGCGAGCAAGTTCAAGATCGGTTCAAGTTGAGCGAGCGGCTTGCCGTCGGGCAATGTGACCAGCCGGCGCGTGATAAACTCCTGAACGACTGGGACCTTCGCATCCGCCAGGAGTTTGACGCCTCGAGCGGGGTCGGCGGCGGGCAGAGCTTCCAGTCCGTACCAGGCCATCAATTGGCCGGGCACATCATCCGGCTCGATCGCGTTCCGCACCAGTTTCATGGCGATTGGCCAACGCTGCTCGACGGGCACGCGCGGCAATGACGCCGCGATGATCCGCTTCACGAAAGTCGACGGGTCTTTCTCGGCCAGCTGTTGCATCAAATTAAGAATCGACGCATCGGGAGCGCGGGAGTTGACGGCCAGACGAATCGCCCAGGCACGCACCATGTCATCACGACTCTTGTCAATCTGCGCCGCCAAGGTGGCGACGTCCAGTTCGCCAGTGACATACAGTGCCCACAGGCCGCGTAGTTTCTTCTCGACACGCTCATTCGCAAGAAGGGAACGCATTTCTTTCGCGGCGTCATCGGCCAGCCGTCCTGTGATGACTCGTTCCTGCAGCAGGCGGCGGGCGTGGCGGACGAGCCACTCGTTATCGGACCCTTGCAGCTTGGCGAGTTCGAGGTCTTTGAGGCCGGCGAGATTGCCGCTCCAGGGTTTCGTCTTGCCATAGGTGATCTTGTAGAGACGGCCGTTGCTGGGGTCGACCTTCTCATAATTGTGGCACTCGCCGGTGTCGGTCCAGTCGGAGACAAAGACGCCGCCATCGGGACCCTGCTTGACGAAGATGCCGCGGAACCAGGGGTCATTCGCCAGCATGAAGTCCGGTTCGTGCTTGGCCACGTACCCCGAGCCCGAGCGCACCAGGCGATCGTGATTCATGCGGCTGCCGTGCAGGTTGAGCATGAAGACGCCGTTGCGGTAGGTCGCGGGCCAGTTCTCGCCCAAGTAGACCATGCAGCCGACATGAGCGTGACCGCCGCCGGCCTCGCTATGAACGCCCTTGCCGCCGCGCGACTGAGTCCAGTGACCCCCGCCCCAGTGGATATGGTCGGCACATTGCGGCATGAGCGCGTAGGTGTTCGGGTTGAGATCCTGACCATACATGCGTTCGAAATGGGCGTTCGGCTGCACGTGCCAGAGATGGCCGATGACGCAATTAGTCATGAGACATTCGCCGAAATCGTCGAAATCGAGGCCGAACGGATTGGTGGTGCCATGAGCGAACTGTTCAAAGATCCGGCGCGTCGGGTGATAGCGCCAGACGCCGCAATTCATCGGGATGCGGTCGGCATCGGGCGTTCCCGGCTTGCCGACCTTCGAGGTGTCGACGATGCCGTTGCAGCCGTAGAGCCAGCCGTCGGGTCCCCAGAGCAGACCGTTGACGACGTTATGCCGGCACTTGAGGCTCCAGCCATCAAGAACGACTTCCGGTTTGCCGATCTTGGGCACGTCGGCGTTGATGTCGCACGGAATGAAGAGAAGATTCGGGATCGAGCAGAGCCAGATACCGCCGAAGCCGAGTTCGATGCCGGAGAGATTGGCTCCCTTGTCGAACACAACGGTGCGCTTGTCGAAGGTTCCGTCGCCGTCGGTGTCATCGAACATGATGACGCGGTCGTTGCCTTCCGGCTTGTCGGACCACTTGGGGTAGGAGAGACACTCGACGACCCAGAGCCGGCCGCGGTCGTCGAAGGAGCCCGCGATCGGCTGGACGACGTCGGGCTCGCCAGCAAACAAGGTTGCCTTGAACCCCTCGGGAAGTTTCATGGCTTTGGGAGCTTCGGAGGGAGCCAACGGCCGGTCTTGAGCGGCGACGCCGCAAGCGGCGGCAAGAACGAGCGAGAGCGCGGCCAATCGGATGTTCATCGACGTTTCACCCTTTTGAAAGCCTGAAGAGTTCGATCACTTCGCGGGAATGTAGTTAAGCGTGTAGAACGCCTGCGGATGCAGGAGTTTCTCGCCCTCGGTCGAGAGCACGCCGGCGGAAGTCAGCTCGTGGATGTGCCCTTCCTGCAAGCCTTCGACGTAGAGGCGGGCGCTCTTGCCGTCCTTGGCCACGTCAACTTTCGTGATCTTCGCGACTGTCTCATCGACGACCGGGCTGCCGTAAGATGCCTGGTAGATGTAGCAGAACGTGTTGAGCTTATACGACCCGGCAGCAGCAGCGGTGACCGGATCGGCGGGCTTGGTGAAGGTGATCTCGAAGCCGTCCGGCTTGGCGTGCATCTCGTGAATCTCGAACGGCGTCTTGCCGGTCCAGGCGAGGCGCTCGACGGCGAACGGTTTGTTGCCGCGCGAGCCCCAGCCGCGGCTGGTGCCGCCGACGATCATCGAGCCATCCTTGCCGAAGCGTACCGGCACGTTTCCCGAACCGAAGCCGGAGCGGAAGGGGAAACAAGCACCCTGCCAGTGGTCGCCGACCTTCTCCATGAAGACACGCATGACCGTGCTATGCGTCTGATCGCCGACGAAGAGTTGTTTGTTGAACGGACCGAACTTGCCGTTCGAGAGATCGACATCGACACCCGAAGCGGACTGGCCCATGCGGCCGTAGGGGAAGATGACCGAGGGCGGATAAAGTTGCGGAATCTTCTTGGCCTCGGCCATGATCCGGCTGCCGCTCTTGGGAACGGCCGGGGCGGCGCCCAGATACTTCGCGTCTTTATCGGTGTACCACTTGAAACTATCGGGATGGCCGACGAAGCCGCCAACGGGCAGATGCTTCAGCGAGCAGGAGCCGTTCCAGGGGCCTTGATTGTCGGTGTAAAAGACGTTCCCCTCGGAATCGAAACCGATGCCTCCTGGCGAACGGACACCGCTGGTGGTCGGGATAAACTTGCCGTCGGTGCCAACTTTGCCGCCCCAGCCGCGGTATTTGTGAGTGCTATTGAACGACCCCGTGAGGCAGAGCACGATCCAGATGTTGCCATCCTTGTCGAACCGGCTGCCGAAGGCGTACTCGTGATAGTCGCCGTTGATCTCCCAGCCGTCGGTGACGACTTCGAATACGTCGGCCTTGCCGTCGTTGTTGGTGTCCTTGATCCGGCTAAGGTCGGGCCGCTGCGTGACGTAGAGCCAGCCGTCCTTCTGGGCCAGGCCGAGGATCTCGTGCATACCGTGGGCGAAACGGGTGAACTTGGCCTGCTTGGAATCGTCGGTGTAGGCGTTGTCGATCATCCAGATCTCGCCACGGCGCGTGCCGACCGCAACCTTGCCATCGGGCATGATTTCGATGGCCCCGGCGTCCAGCACCTCGCCCTCGGGGATCTCGTAGCGCAGGAGCTTGTAGTAGTCGTCCTCGTTCGGAGCCTTGGGGGTTTCCTTCTTCTGGGCGAAGGCGGGGGCCGCGAGGAGCAAGACCGCCATTAACGAGTATTGCCAGATTCGAGTCATATCAATCATTCCTTGTCTGATTATCTTGCAATCAAGAATTAACTTGTTTCGCGTGGGTCATTTGCCCCGTTTACGCGTCTTCGTTGTAGCGTTCTTCAGCCGCGTCACAAACGCAGAGTGTTCGTCGGATGCCAGCCCCTTCTTCAACGTCCTCATCAAACGCTTGTGGTTACGTTTCAGCAGAGCCGCTTCGTGAATCCAGAGACCTGGAAAAGTTCGAACGCGACAAATGCCGTCCTCGTCGATCTCCAGTTCGCGATTCTTCTTCAGATCGAACCAGCGGAGCCGTTTCTGCTGTAAATCGAAAACCAGATACTCGAGTACGCCATGACGGGCGTAGTCCAAACGTTTCGAGTGAAGATCGATCGAATGACTGCTGAGGGCAATCTCGGCAACCAGTACCGGCGCTCCCTCGATATAGTCCTTCGCCGACGTCTCGGACTGCCCACCAAATTCGGGTAGCACTCTGAGATACAAATCCGGTTACGCCTCGGCATCATTTCCCAAAATAACGGTCGCATTGTCGCCCATCTCAACGCCTTTAGTCGAGTCTTCATAGGCGTAAAAGACGGTCGACAAGGGAGCGTGGTTGTTTCCATGGCGGATTTTGAGCGGTGATGCCACGTAAACGATTCCTCCAATTAGTTCCGCCTTGAAATCTTCCGGCATCGCCTCGTAAATTCGGTGAAATTCCTCACGCGACATATGGTCGCCACTGTGCAGGCCGTACTCACGGAGAGACGTCTTGCTCGATGCTAGTGTGGAACTGCCGTTTCTCACGGCCTGCCCAACGCTCCTCTCCGGAAACCCTCCGAGTCGCGGCTTCACGGGGTCTACCACACAAATTCCTGCACGATCGTCGCCTTGCCGTCCTTGAACGTCACGGGCAAAAGCAGTTCGCTCTTTTTGCCGGATTCGCGGATCTTGGCGGTCCCGGCCGCATCCAGTTTCATCTTCCAGCCATCGATTTTGTACCAGCCCCCGTCGAGTGCCTCAATCTTGGTTCCCACGGCCGCACGGAAATAGAGGGCGTCGGACGACCCCGTGGAGGTGAGCGTGAATGTTCGCTTCAGGGAGGGATCCTTGCCAACCTTCGACGGATTGGGGAAGTCTTCGATCTTCACCCCGTTAAGGGAATAGTCGAAAGTCGGCCGTTCGTCCGGTGTGAGGCGGTAGCCGATGAATTTGAAACCCTGTTCCTTCGGCGGCGTCTTGGGCCATTCGGTCGCGGGCGTGGCCAGCACGGCGAACTCGGCTCCCGCTGGGAAGGAGAGTACATTGTCGCCCAGCGGACCTTCGAAGCCTGGGCCACGGCCTTCCCAGTGCTTGGCCGCGTCGATGAACGCTCCCTGCCAGATCAGGGCCAGACGCATGTCGTTGGCGTCGAAGGCAATGCTCATCTTCTCCGGATAGCCGACGCCAATCGCCCGCGCCCCCGCGCCCTGGATGAAGTTGCGGTAGATGATCGCCTCGGTAATCGGTTTCAGCGGGATCGACTTCTTGCCCATGCCGAGCGGGAGAGCCGCGCTGCCGCCCTGTTTCAGGTAGACCCAGATCGATTCGATCTGCGTGGCGGCCTTGCCGTCCAGGAGCATCGGCAGCGGGCTCATGCCGTTGACGAAGGCGCTCGGCATGCGCGTGCCGGGCCGGTACTTCTGGGGGTCGAGCATGTAGAAGTGGAACCAGTCGCGGTTGATCCGCTTCGGCATCACGGTCATGTCGATGCCCTGGATGCCCTCGGCCTTCACGCCGTTGAACGTGTGGCACTTGATGCAGGAGAGGGCTTGGTCGCCGACGAGATGGCGAGCGGCAGCCTTGACTTTAGCGTCCGGGGCTTCGAAGGACACTTCGTCGACGACTGGGACTTTATCGAGGCTCGCGAAGAGCGGTTGCAGATGCGCGATGTTGGCGGCGCCGAAGCCCGGCATGCGTGTGTGCATGTAGGGTCGGTCGTGGGCGCCTTTGTCAAGAATGTTCTTGAAGTAGGCGACATTTAGCTTGGCCCCGACGCCATCCAGCGTGGGGGGAACGCGTCCCTCATCGCCCATCTCGGGCTGCACGGTCAGGAAGAACTTGTTCATCTCCTCGGTCGGGCCGCCGATCTTGTCACGCGCGTGGCAGGCGTAACAGTTGAGCATGGTCATGGTGCGGCCGATGACCGCGGCCGAATCAATCTGCTTGTCAACCGACGACGGGATGAACGCGGCGAGGGCGGCTCGCTGGCGTTCGTTGAGGTCATAATCAGGAGTGCCCTTTGCCGGCGGTTCGGCGAGGCAGCCGCCCGTGACTTTGAGGGAGGCGAGCGGCATTGCCTTCAGAATCGGTACGATCGGCTTCTTGTCGATCGTCAGTTGATGGCAGTTCGCGCAGCCCACGTTCGAGAAGAGGAGCCTGCCCTTGGCGATGAGGTCCGGTTTCAGTTCGAAGCCGTCTTCAGATTCAGCCTTCTTTTCTTCGGGTTTTGCGTCGAGTTGAGCGACCGTGGCGGCGATGTGCGCCCCGAGCGGTTGTCGGGCCAGGCCGCGTCCTTCGATCTCAACGGTCAGGTCCGCGCCGGCTGCAGCGTTGAAGAATTCGACGACAATGTGATGAGCGTCATCCTTACGCAAAGTGGGTGTGGCGCTCACCGATTTCAACGCATGGACTCCGTCGTTGTCGATCACTTTCTTCCCGTCGATAAAGAGCCGGCTGCCGTCGTCGCTCGAGAGTGTAAAGGTGTACTCGCCAGCCGCCTTCATCTTGACGTAGCCTTCGAAACGAAGGCCGTATTCGGTCCCCCGCTTGGCGGAGCCGAGATCGAAGGCTGGACCCGTGCCGGTTGCCTTCGCCTTCATCTTGCTGAAATCAGGCAACGTCTTCCATGATCCTTCGAAGTACGAGTAACTGGTTGAACCGATTCCCTGGGGGATGCTGACTTTCACCCCTTGCAGCAGATAGTTGGCCAAATCGCGTGAATCCTTGCCGTCCTTCTTTCCTGTTGAAGGGGTGCCCAGAAGATGCGGCATGCGGCCGGAAGGCCGCACATGAAGGGGGTTGTCGAGAAATTC
>Ga0105047_10014924_pt1 | contig 12279 bp, 6 predicted proteins | sample MAT04_FD_78384 | JGI IMG/M metagenome (GOLD analysis project Ga0105047, IMG submission 78384) | Freshwater microbial communities from Lake Fryxell liftoff mats and glacier meltwater in Antarctica - MAT-04 (megahit assembly) | ecosystem: Environmental > Aquatic > Freshwater > Ice > Liftoff... | reverse complement strand
TCCGGAAAATTGTTGGTTCTGTGCAGGCGGTCCAGGGCCTGTTTCCAAAGGCCGCGATAGACAAGATCGTTCCATTCAGGGATCAGGTTGTTGATCGGACAGCCGCTGGCCATGCCACTGATCAGCAGGCCGGTATGGCAGAATGGGATGCCGCAATCCATGCAGCGAGCTCCCTGGGTGCGGAGCTTTTCTTCCGGCATATGCAGGTGAAATTCGTTCCAGTCTTTGATTCGCTCCTGCGCATCCCGGTCAGCTGGTAGCTCCCGAAGATATTCCATAAATCCTGTTGGTTTTCCCATTGTAGTTTCCTATAACTTAAATTGGTTAAAGTAATCGAAATTACTCAGGTGTTGAGGCTAAAGGCAAAAGCTATGCTTTGCCAGCCTTTGAATTCTCTTCGAATGCTGCAGCCAGGGCGTCTTCACCGCTTAAGCCGGCTGCTGTTGCACGTGCCAGAGCCTGTAGCACACGTTTGTAATCCATCGGCATGACCTTGATAAACTTGCCTGAATATTCAGTCCAGTTGGACAGTATTGCAGACGCCTTGGCGCTTCCGGTACGCTCTTTGTGTTGTTCGATCATGCCTTTCAAAGTAGCCAGGTCTTCGCTGTCAAGCTGTTCCAGTGCTGACATCTCTGTGTTGCAATGATTAGCAAAATCACCCTGCTCATCCAGTACATAAGCGACGCCGCCGCTCATGCCTGCTGCAAAGTTACGTCCGGTAGCGCCCAGAACAGCAACTGTTCCGCCGGTCATATATTCGCAACCATGATCTCCGACCCCTTCAACTACTGCATTGACACCAGAGTTTCTTACGCCGAAACGTTCCCCGGCCATGCCGCAGATGTAGACAGTTCCGCTTGTGGCTCCGTACAGGGCCACATTGCCGGTGATGATATTTTCTTCTGCCTTGAAGGGTGAAGCGGCTGACGGATAAAGTACGATTGTGCCTCCGCTCAAGCCTTTTCCCAGATAGTCGTTGGCATCACCGATCAGCTCCAGTGTCATTCCTTTAGGAGTAAATGCTCCGAAGCTTTGTCCGGCAGAGCCTAAGAAGCGAAGGTTGACAGTTCCTTCGGGCAGTCCGTTTAAGCCATGGTTGCGAGTAATCTCGTTGCCGACAATCGTACCGACGACGCGGTCGATGTTGGTGATCGGGAGTTCGGCAAAAACCTTCTCGCCACGCTCAATTGCCGGTTCGCAAATACCCAGCAACTTTGTCATGTCCAAGGATTTTTCCAGGCCATGATCCTGTAGCTCGATGCAGTATGTACTGGAGGATGGTGATCTCTCCGGGCTGTAGAGCAGGTTGGAGAAGTCAATTCCCTTGGCTTTCCAGTGCTGGATAGCGCTCTTGGGTTCCAGGTCGCTGACGCGGCCAACCATCTCGTTAAAGGAGCGATAACCGAGTTGCGCCATGATTTCACGGACTTCCTGGGCAATGAAACGCATGAAATTGACCACGTATTCCGGCTTGCCGGCAAACTTGGCCCGTAGGGCCGGATCCTGGGTGGCAACACCGGCAGGGCAGGTATTGCTGTGGCACACACGCATCATTACGCAACCCAGGGTTACCAGCGGTGCGGTGGCAAAACCGAATTCTTCGGCGCCCAGCAGGGCGGCGATAACTACATCGCGTCCTGTCTTGAGCTGGCCATCAACCTCAATGGTGATACGGCTGCGCAGGTTGTTCAGCATCAGAGTCTGATGGGTTTCAGCCAGACCAAGTTCCCAAGGCAAACCGGCATGCTTGATACTGGAAATCGGAGAAGCTCCGGTTCCGCCGTCAAAACCGCTGATCAGGACGACATCGGCATGGGCCTTGGCAACACCGGCAGCAATCGTGCCGACGCCGACTTCGGAAACCAGCTTGACGCTGATACGGGCGCGACGATTGGCGTTTTTCAGATCGTGGATCAATTCGGCAAGATCCTCGATGGAGTAAATGTCATGGTGCGGCGGTGGTGACACCAGTCCGACGCCGGGTGTTGTATGGCGTGTCTTGGCTATCCATGGATATACCTTGGAGCCTGGGAGTTCGCCACCTTCCCCTGGCTTGGCGCCCTGGGCCATCTTGATCTGGATTTCGCGGGCATTGGTCAGGTAGTTGCTGGTAACGCCGAAACGTCCGGATGCAACCTGCTTGATGGCGCTGTTTTTTGAGTCGCCCAGCTCATTGGTCCAGTCAAAACGGGCAGGATCTTCGCCACCTTCGCCGGTATTGGAACGACCACCGATTCGGTTCATGGCGATGGCCAGCGCCTCGTGGGCCTCCTGACTGATGGAGCCGTAAGACATGGCGCCGGTTTTGAAGCGCTTCATAATCGTTTCAATGGGCTCAACCTCTTCAATCGGGATCGATGTACGTTTTTTGAAATCGAGCAGGCCGCGCAAGGTGTAGTGACGGGTACTCTGCTCGTCAATCAAGGCGGAGAACTTTTTGAACTCCTGGTAATCATTGTTACGGGTTGACGCCTGCAGCGACTGGATCGTGAGAGGATTGAAAAGATGTTCCTCTCCGTCTTTACGCCATTGGAACTGGCCACCCGGATCAAGGGTTGGTTCACTGGCAACTCGTTTCGGGTAAGCCTTGCGGTGACGGACCAGCAGTTCAGTTGCAATGGCGTTTATATCGGCGCCGCCAATACGTGATGGGGTCCAGGTAAAATATTTGTCAACAAGGGAGTTGTGCAGGCCGACCGCTTCAAAAATCTGGGCGCCGCGATAGCTCTGAACTGTTGAAATACCCATTTTGGCCATGGTCTTGACAACACCTTTGATGGATGCCTTGAGGAAGTTCTTGACCGCTTTTTTGTGATCCATAGCGGGAAGCATACCGGTTTGAATCATGTCATCCAGTGTTTCAAAAGCAAGGTAAGGGTTGATGGCGTTGGCGCCATAACCGAGCAGCACGGAGAAGTGGTGGACGGCACGCGGCTCGCCTGACTCCAGTACCAGCGAAACGCGGGCGCGTTTGTCGTTGCGAATCAGGTAATGATGAAGTCCGGCAACTGCCAGCAGGGACGGAATAGCGGCAAACTCTTCGTTAACTCCGCGATCGGAGAGGATCAGGATGTTTGCACCGTCTTCAATCTGACGGGATGCTTCGCTGAACAGCTCTTCCAATGATTTTTCCAGGCCCTCTACGTCATCGGCGGCTTTGAATAATAGTGGCAGAGTGACCGGTTTGAAGCCGGGCAGGTTCAGGTGACGCAGTTTTTCAAGTTCTTCGTTACAGATAATCGGCTGCTCCAGCTCGATCATACGGGCGCTGGCTGCTGTCGGGCTGAGCAGGTTTGCCTCGGATCCGATTAAAGTTGTGGTGGAGGTAATAATCTCTTCACGGATCGGGTCAATCGGAGGATTGGTGACCTGGGCAAAAAGCTGGTGGAAATAGTTGTAGAGCAATTGAGCATGGTTGGAAAGCACCGCCAGCGGGGTGTCGGTTCCCATTGAACCCAGCGGTTGTGCCCCGCTTTTTGCCATGGGGCCGATAACCACATCCAGGTCTTCAAATGTATATCCAAAGGCATGCTGGCGCAGCACTACTGTGGCATGGTCCGGTTCGTGGACGTTTGGAGCATCGGGAAGGTCGCTGAGAATCAGGCGATTTTCTTTCAGCCACTGCTCATAAGGATTCGCATCGGCAAGCTGTTGCTTGATTTCTTCGTCCGGAATGATACGTCCCTGTTCAGTGTCGACCAGGAACATTTTGCCGGGTTGCAGACGCCCTTTTTTTATTATTTTTTCAGGTGGAATCGGAAGTACGCCTGCTTCCGAGGCCATAACCACCATATCGTCACTGGTGATGTAGTAGCGACAAGGGCGGAGTCCATTTCTGTCCAGGGTGGCGCCGATTACGCGTCCGTCGGTAAAGGCAACGGCTGCCGGTCCATCCCACGGTTCCATCATGCAGGAATGGTACTCGTAGAAGGCCCGCTTTTCCTTGCTCATTCCTTCGTGATTTTCCCATGGTTCCGGCACCATCATCATTACAGCATGTGGCAATGAACGGCCAGCCATTACCAACAGCTCCAGACAGTTATCGAACATGGCCGAGTCCGAACCGTTGGCATTGATGATTGGCAATGTTTTTTTGATGTCATCACCGAACAGCTCACTGCTGAATAGAGACTGGCGGGCATTCATCCAGTTGACGTTGCCGCGCAGGGTGTTGATTTCTCCGTTGTGGGCCAGGTAGTGATACGGGTGTGCACGATCCCAGCTCGGAAAGGTGTTGGTCGAGAAACGGGAATGTACCAGTGCAAGAGCGGAAACCAGGTCTGGGTCGCGCAGGTCTGGAAAATACCGGTCAACCTGACCAGGCATCAACATCCCTTTGTAGATGATGGTTTTGGTTGAAATGCTGGATACGTACCAGTACCCGTCCACTTCAGTGTCGCGAATTTCATGGATAGCGCGCTGGTTTATGACATATAGCTTACGGTTGAATGCCGCTTCATCGCATGCGGTATTACCCGGTTTTAAGAAGAGTTGACGCACGAACGGCTCTCCGTCCTTAGCTGTGTTACCCAGGAGGTAGTTGTCTGTGGGTACATCGCGCCAGCCGATTACCACGGCACCTTCTTCAGCAACGATCCTCTCCATTAGGTGAGTGGCGTTGATGCGCTCTTCTGCATCCGGGGAGGCGAAAACCATTGCGACGCCATAGCGGCCTGGTTCGGGCAGTTCGAAGCCGAGCGGCGTACAGACCTTGCGCAGAAAGGAATCCGGCAGCTGAAGCAGGATGCCGGCACCATCACCTGTATTGTGCTCGCTGCCAACTGCGCCGCGATGGTCAAGATTAGTCAGGACAGTCAGGGCCTGTTGCACGATTTCATGGGTTTTCTTTCCGGTGATATTGGCCACGAAGCCGACGCCGCAGGCATCATGTTCAAATTGTGGATCGTACAGTCCCTGTTTTTTTGGTAATCCGTTAGTTTTCATTTTGCAACCCTTGTCAGTAAAAGTGATTCTTCTATGGATGTCTTTATATTCTGTGGAGAAAAGACAGCCATTTCCGGAATAGAAAATGTGTTGCAAGCATAATGCTGAACATTTATTTAGCAACCTGTGTGCCTAATATTGGTGGACAGACAATAATACTTAAAAACAACGCTAAATCAGTACCCAATTTACGTTGTTTTATTTGATTTTAATGTTTTAGATTGTTTTGTGCGCATGGTTGTGTTGATTTTATACTTATATGTGTAACATGATGTTTGGTATTAATGGTCATACCTGGTTTAGCTTATCGTTAGTAACTGATATCATTCACGGATATAGTCCGGAAATTAGTTACTGATTTCATTTTGGGTAAAGTTGTATATAACTGTACTGCATCAGCCTTTATACAAAGTTGCCGTTGCATGGGAGTTATATCAGTGTAAACTGCAATGCGGCTTGACTTTGCTTGATTGCTTGTGTTATGGAAATTTGATAAATATCAGCATGTTATAGAGGTGGGAAAGCTTTATTAATAAAATATCCTAAGGGAGGCATTTGCATATGTCGAAGCAACTTGATTATACCGTGGGTGGACTGCTTGATGAAATGGCCAGCAGTTTTCCCGATAACGAGGCTTTGATCTACCCGGAACGGAAGCTCAGGTACACTTATAAAGAGTTCAATCAAGTGTGCCGGCAGGTTGCAAAAGGTCTACTGAAAATCGGCGTCAAAAAGGGAGACAAGCTTTCCATCTGGGCCAATAATGTGCCTGAGTGGGTTGTTCTGCAGTTTGCGTCTGCCAAAGTCGGTGCCATTCTTGTTACAGTAAATACCAGTTACAAATCCTCCGAACTTGAATATATTCTTAATCAGTCTGATTCTTCCATGCTTTTCATGGTCCGTTCCTTCAAGGGGTTTGACTATGTAAATGCTCTCCATGAAGTTGTTCCATCCCTGAAATCTGACCCTGAAAAGCCGCTGGATTGCAGCAACCTCCCATTTTTTAAAAAAGTTGTTTTCATTGGTGAAGATACGCCCGTAGGGATGCTCAATTTTGATGGGTTGATTGAGTTGGGACTTACTGTGTCAGATGATGATTTGTCGGAAGTCGAAAAATCCCTTGATTGTCATGAAACGATTAACATGCAGTATACTTCTGGCACAACAGGCTTTCCCAAAGGCGTCATGCTCTCCCATTACAATGTTGTAAATAACGGTTATGCAATTGGTGAATGTATGAAATTCACTGATCAGGATCGTCTTTGCATACCGGTTCCATTTTTTCACTGTTTTGGATGTGTTCTTGGTGTCATGGTTTGCGTTACTCATGCTTCTGCCATGGTGCCGGTGGAAACATTTGATCCACTGAAAGTTCTGCAGACTATTGAAGCGGAAAAATGTACCGCTGTACATGGTGTACCCACAATGTTTATTGCCGAACTGGAACATCCTGAGTTCAACAAGTTTGACCTTTCCAGTATGAGGACAGGCATTATGGCCGGCTCTGTTTGTCCGATTGAGGTTATGAAGAGGGCTGTAAAGGACATGCATGTTACTGAGATTACCAGTGTCTATGGCCAGACTGAGTCATCTCCCGGCATTACCCAGACCCGTACGGAAGATGCTATCGAGTTGCGGGTTGCTACTGTTGGCCGGGCGCTTCCCGGTGCAGAGGTCAAAATCGTTGATATTGAAACTGGCAAGCCCCTCCCGCCAGGAAAGCAGGGCGAGCTTTGCGCCCGTGGATATATGGTCATGAAAGGGTATTACAAAATGCCTGAGGAAACAGCCAAGGTCATTGATGGCGATGGGTGGCTGCATACCGGTGACCTGGCCATTATGGATGAGAACGGTTACTGCAAGATCACCGGCCGGATCAAGCAGATGATTATTCGTGGCGGTGAAAATATTTATCCTCGCGAGATCGAAGAGTTCATTTATACTCATCCCAAGGTTTCTGACGTACAGGTTTACGGAGTACCCGACCGTAAATACGGCGAGCAGGTAATGGCAGCAATAATTCTTAAATCCGGTATGGAGATGACGGAGGAGGAGCTGAAATCCTTCTGCGGCGACAAGATTGCACATTACAAGATTCCGCGTTATGTGCGGTTTGTTGATTCATTTCCCATGACCGCATCCGGCAAGATCCAGAAGTTCAAGATGAGGGAGATGGCTATCAAGGAATTAAATCTGGAAGTTTAAAATTTAAGCGATAAGGGAGGCAGGAATATGGGACTTTGGGACAAGCTTAAAGGCGAACTGATTGATATCGTTGAATGGCTAGATGATTCTCATGATACGCTCGTCTACCGGTTCGAACGTTATGACAATGAAATTAAATATGGAGCAAAGCTGGTAGTCAGGGAAGGGCAACTGGCCGCATTTATCAATGAAGGGCAGTTGGCTGATGTGTTCAAGCCGGGCACTTACACCCTTGAAACCCGGAACATGCCGATTTTGACAACCCTGAAGGGATGGAAGTATGGTTTTTCCAGTCCGTTCAAGGCAGAGATCTACTTTTGCAGTACCCGCCAGTTTACCAATTTGAAATGGGGCACACCCGGTCCTGTCACCATGCGAGATGCTGAATTCGGTGCCGTACGTGTTACCGCTTACGGGCTCTACTCCATAAAAATCAAGGATCCGGCTGTTTTTATCCGTGAAATTGTCGGAACTGACGGTTATTTTACTACGGACCAGATTGAAGATAACCTGCGTGGCAAAATCGGCAGTCGTATCAAAGAGGTTCTGCCTGATGCAGGTATTCCTGTCATCGAACTTGAGAGCAAGGTCATTCAGTTGGGTGAAACTCTCAAGGAGCGTATTGCTCCTGCAGTCGCAGGTTTTGGACTGGAATTGACCGAGGTCCAGGTTCAGGATGTGGGGCTGCCGGAAGAGGTGGAACGGGCTATTGATAAGGCTGGAGCCATGCGGGCTATCGGCAATATGCAGACCTACACTCAGTACGAGACTGCCAGTTCTATCAGGGATGCGGCAAATAATCCGGGTGGACTTGCTGCAGCCGGAGTAGGGGTTGGAATGGGATTCGGCATGGGTGGTCAGATGGCCGGAGCCATGGGTGGAATGTTCAATGGCCAGACCCAACCGGCGCAGTCGGTGGCACCACCTCCGTTGCCACAACAGATTCAGTTGTTTGTTGCTCTGAATGGTCTGCAGTCAGGACCTTATGATGCTGCTGTTTTGCAGCAGATGGTCCAGTCTGGTCAATTGACAAAAGAAACACTGGTCTGGAAGCAGGGTATGGTCAGTTGGGGGGCTGCCGGGCAGATTGCTGAACTGGCCTCCGTTTTTGGTACGGTTCCTCCGCCACTGCCTGGGTAAGGTTTACGTTCGCTTTGCTCACAGGTTTAGGCTTAGGCTTTCTTAACCTCAACCTCAACCTCAATCCCGAAAGGTCCTTATTTGATGAGAATTACGCCTGCATACGAACTTGAACAGCGCTGGAAAAAACTTCAACAATACATGCTTGCGGATGGTCTGGATGCTGTTATCATTGTTCAGAACGCCGATCTTTTCTATTTCACCGGTACAACCCAGAGCGGCAACTTGTACGTTCCTGTCTGTGGTACTCCCATATACATGGTACGCAAGGACCTTGGGCGAGCACGTCAAGAGTCAAGGCTTACAGAGATTGTTTCCTTTGCTTCCATGAAGGATGTGCCCGGAAGATTGGCTGAATATGGTTACAAAGAGCCTGCCAGAATCGGTATGGAGCTGGATGTGGTTCCGGTCGGTTTTTTTGAAAGATATCGTAAGGTATACCCGGATGCCGAGTATGTCGATGCCACACACCTGATTCGCAGGGTGCGCATGATTAAATCAGATTATGAAGTTTCAATCATGGAAGAGGCAGCCGTACAGGTGGATAAAATCTTCCGGAGAGCCCGTAAGGCTATTCGTCAGGGGATGACCGAGATTGAACTGGCTGCCGAATTGGAGTATGTGGCCAGGATAAACAACCATATGGGATATATGCGCATGCGCAGTTTCAATGGGGAAATGGTTTTCGGGCATGCCTTTTCAGGTGCTGCTGCGGCTGTTCCGGCCTATAACGATACACCGCTTGGCGGATCGGGCATGCATCCGGCTTTTGGTCAGGGGGCCGGGAAAAGCACTATCGAGTGCAATGAACCGATAGTCATAGATTTTACAGGTAGTATTGACGGCTATATGGTTGATCAGACCCGGATCTTCTCCATTGGGCCTGTTTCTGATAGCCTTGCCAAGGGCTATGATGATATGCTCAAAGTCAGGGATTTAATGAAGCAGATTGTCAGGCCGGGTGTCTCGTGGGGCTCTGTATATGCGGAGTGTTTTGAGCTGGCTGTCAATATGGGTTATGTTGATAGTTTCATGGGGGGCAGTGGCGCTCAGGTATCTTTTATAGGTCATGGTCTGGGCATTGAGATTGATGAATACCCGTTCATTGCCAGAGGATTTGATAAAATGCAATTTGAGACCGGGATGGCTTTCGCTTTTGAGCCTAAGCTGGTTTTTCCCGGAGTTGGATCAGTCGGAATTGAGGACACTTTTTTCCTCGGTGCTGACGGATTGAGGCAATTAACTTTTACAAGTGATGAGCTGGTGGTTCTCGATCGTCAGGAGAACTAATGCAGCACAAAAACTGAAGGGGGGTTACGCGATGAGACTGAAAGAGGCCCTTAAGCTAAAGATAGAAGAGACCAGGCCGCGTGTCAAAGAGCTGTTGAAAGAACATGGCAAGGTCAAGATTGACGACGTAACCATAGAACAGTGCATTGGCGGAGCACGGGATATTACCTGTCTTGTCAGTGATATTTCCAGTCTTGATCCCTATGAAGGAATTCGTTTCCGTGGCAAAACTATTCCTGAAACAATTGAAGCGCTGCCAAAAGCTCCGGATTCATCCTATCCGACGATAGAGGCATTTTGGTATTTCCTGTTGACCGGTGAAATTCCGACAGACGAGGAAGTTGAAGATGTCCTGCACGATTTCAAGGGACGCGCCAATGTCCCCTATTATGTTTTTGACGTTATTCGAGCCCTGCCTGTAGGCACTCATCCGATGGTCATGCTGTCCACTGCCGTGCTCTCCATGCAGCGGGACTCCAAATTTGCCCGTTATTACAATTCACCCAAATTTAACAAAAATGATTCCTGGGCTTACATGTATGAGGATGGCAGCGACTTGGTAGCCAGATTGCCTGAAATAGCCGCCTTCATCTACCGCTATCTCTACAAGGGCTGCGACATTATTACTTCAAATCCCGAGCTGGATTTGGGTGCCAACTTTGCCCACATGATGGGAATTGAACCGCCATACGATGATGTTTCCAGGATGTATTTTATTGTGCATTCGGATCATGAGTCCGGTAACGTTTCAGCCCATACTACACATCTGGTTGCCTCAGCACTCTCCGATGCCTATTATTCCTATTCTGCAGGCCTGAATGGTCTGGCCGGTCCGCTGCATGGCCTGGCCAGTCAGGAGGTCTTGAAGTGGATTCTCGACTTCCAGAATAAGCTTGATGGCACCGAGCCTACTAAGGAAAATGTTTCCAAGGCGTTATGGGATACGCTGAATGCCGGACAGGTAATTCCTGGTTACGGACATGCCGTTCTGCGCGTTACTGATTCCCGTTACCTTGCCTTAAGAGAATTTTGTATGAATACTCCGGGACTCAAGGAAGATCCTCTTTTTAAGCTTGCTTCTGCAATTTACGAAACCGCACCTGATGTTCTGACACAACATGGCAAAACCAAAAATCCATGGCCAAACGTGGATTCTCAGTCCGGTATTATTCAGGCTTACTATGGAGTTAAAGAGGCTGATTTTTATACTGTACTGTTTGCCGTAGGGCGCGCGCTGGGGACCATGGCCAACATCACCTGGGATCGAGCTCTCTCTTATCCGCTGGAACGTCCTAAGTCCGTAACAATTGGTGCACTAGAGAAATGGGCAGCAGCAGGCGGCAAAGAGTAAAAAAACTATCCAATTGTCTGTAGTTAAAGACGGGGGTGCTATTTTGCACCCCGTTTTTATTTTGCTGCTTGCATTTTTTTAAAAGTAAGGTATAAGAAGACTATATTTGTCGTGTTTGAGTTGTATAAACACAAACTAAATCTAAATGATGTTGAAAAAACTATTCACCAGTGCCTGCAAAGGCAAAACTCAAATCAGGAGGTTTAAAATGACTAATTTGTTGGAAGTTTACAAATGCGAACTGTGTGGAAATATTGTTGAAGTTATTCATGCTGGTGATGGTCAACTGTCATGTTGTGGTCAGGACATGAAGTTGATTACTGAAAATACTGTTGATGCAGCTAAGGAAAAACATGTACCTGTTATCGAAGTATGTGAGGGTTGTGTTAAGGTTACTGTCGGAAGCGTAGCTCATCCGATGGAAGAAAAACATTACATCGAGTGGATTGAGTTGATTGCCGACGGCAAGTCCTACCGTCAGTTCCTTAAGCCTGGTGCTGTTGCTGAAGCCGTATTCAATGTGTCTGCTGCAAAGTTGACCGCCCGTGAATACTGTAATCTGCATGGTCTCTGGTCTGCTCAGACCTAGTTTCATTTACACAGTTTTCAAAGGCCTGCGGAATTTTCTGCAGGCCTTTTTTGTTATACTGCTTTTTGTAGTACTGTTTTAGTCCAAATCAGTCTTAAACAGGCTATTCTGCTTGCTTTAGGCTTTCATGAACTGATTTTGTGTGGTATAAATCGAAAAATAACAGGCTGTTTTAAAAGCTCTGTCGAAATAATTGTTTGAGTATAAACGGGTGTGATTTGACAAGTGAAACCAACATAAACCATAACGAGTATTGCCGTCAGATTGAAGATGACTGCGACGACAATGTTATTGAAATTCTGCTGGCTATTGTCAGTGCAGAGAAACCGACAGAAGTAAGATTTCTCAATTTCTACAAAGAAGTACCCATAGTCAGTCCGGCTACTATTACTTACGCATTTGAAGATACACTCTCCTGCAGAGCTTCTGAAGTACAGGCCCGGGCCATAACATTTAGCAATAATACCATCATCCAGTCTGCTGCTTTAAAGCATGATGTTTTTGCAAAGGCTATTTATCAGCCTGATACAAAAGAGGTTGTTATTTCTGATCTGATGTATGTTGAAGTCTATTCAGAACGTAGAACTTCGGTCCGCGTAAAAATGGATTCGCTGTTTCCTTTAGTCATTGAAGCCGGTCCAACCCAGTTCAATGGAAAACTGCGTGAACTCTCATTACACGGTTGTGCTGTAGATATTCCGGACCCGCAGCTGATGGGGAACTTCAAGTTTTTCTATTTGAACATGGATATGCCGTT
>Ga0105047_10014922_pt1 | contig 12281 bp, 9 predicted proteins | sample MAT04_FD_78384 | JGI IMG/M metagenome (GOLD analysis project Ga0105047, IMG submission 78384) | Freshwater microbial communities from Lake Fryxell liftoff mats and glacier meltwater in Antarctica - MAT-04 (megahit assembly) | ecosystem: Environmental > Aquatic > Freshwater > Ice > Liftoff... | reverse complement strand
TGAGAACCGCGCACTTTGCAATAGCTGGTAAGACCGGCACTGCGCGCATCGCACGGAATGGCAACTACAACGATGTCCTCTATCAGGCCTCGTTCGTGGGTTACTTCCCCGCGGACGCACCAAAGTATAGTTGCATCGTGGTGGTGAACGGCCCTACCATGAGCGGCATCTATGGCAACGTGGTGGCCGGTCCGGTCTTCAAGGAGATCGCGGACAAGATCTACAGCAACCGCATCGAGTTGCAACAGGAGGCAGTGCTTGCCGAGGTGAGCGGGCCGCGCACGCCGATCAGCCTGAGCGGTCATAGTGGCGACCTGCGGATCGCGTTGGAAGGATTGAAGGTGCCTTTGATCGTGGACGGCGAAGGTGAATGGGCCACGACACTGGCGGGTGATACCAGTGTGGTGCTGAAAGCACGCGGCATTCCTGCGGATGCCATGGACCGTGTGCCCAATGTGCTGGGCATGGGCTTGCGCGATGCGCTCTACATACTGGAGAACCGGGGCCTTCGCGTGCGCATTCACGGCAATGGCATGGTCAAGCGGCAATCGCTTTCACCGGGATCGCGCGCTTTCGAAGGATCCACGATCGTGATCGAACTCACATGAAACTGCTCAAGGACATACTCTATCGCGTCCGCATCGAGCAAGTGGTGGGTTCTACGAACACGGCCATTGAGCAGCTTGCCTTCGATAGCCGCAAAGTGGTCGCCTTCACGGCCTTCGTGGCTACCCGAGGAACGCAGGTGGATGGTCACGCTTTCATCGCAACAGCCATCGAGAACGGCGCCAGTGCGATCATCTGCGAAGTGTTGCCAGCGGAGTTGAAGGATGGCGTCACCTACGTACGTGTTGTTGATGCAACGGCAACGCTCGGCATCATGGCCGCCAACTTCTTCGATCACCCGTCGAAGCAATTGAAGCTCATCGGTATTACCGGCACGAACGGGAAGACCAGCACGGCCACCCTGCTTTTCCGCTTGTTCCGCTCGCTTGGGCACAAGTGCGGCTTGATCAGCACCGTGGAAATGCGGATCGGTCAACGGTCCATCCCCAGCACCCACACCACACCCGATGCCGTGCGCTTGAACGAGCTGCTGGCCGAAATGGTGGAAGAACGGGTGACCCACTGCTTTATGGAAGTGAGCTCTCACAGCGTGGTGCAGGAGCGCATTGCCGGTCTCCATTTCGCGGCAGGCGTCTTCATGAACATCACGCACGATCACCTGGATTACCACGGCACGTTCGCTGCCTACATCAAGGCCAAGAAGGGATTCTTCGATCAGCTACCCGCCACCGCGTTCGCGTTGGTGAACGCGGATGACCCCAACAGCGCTGTGATGCTGCAGAACACCAAGGCGATGAAGCGCTCCTTCGCGGTGAAGAACATGGCTGATCATCGGGCACGGATCGTGGAGAACCAGCTCACCGGCCTGCACCTCAACATTGATGGGCATGATATGTATTCCCGCCTGATCGGGGCCTTCAATGCAAGCAATTTGCTGGCTGTTTATACGGTCGCGACGCTGCTGGGCGAAGCACCCTTGAACGTGTTGACCGCGTTGAGCGATCTGCAACCTCCGCGCGGCCGTTTCCAGATCGTCCGCAGTACAGGCGGCATCATCGGTATCGTGGATTATGCCCATACCCCCGATGCATTGAAGAACGTGCTCACCACGATCAACGAGGTCTGTGGCGAGAACGAGCAGGTGATCACCGTGGTGGGTTGTGGTGGCGATCGTGATCGGACAAAGCGGCCGGTCATGGCGCGCATCGCAACGGAGCACAGCACTCATGTCGTGCTCACCAGCGACAATCCACGTACGGAGGAGCCCATGGCGATCCTCAACGAAATGCGCCAGGGCGTGCAAGCTTCTGACCAGTCACGCGTGTGGGTGAACGTGGATCGCCGGGAAGCCATTCGGCAGGCAGTGGGCATGGCGAAACCAGGGGATGTGCTGTTGCTCGCCGGCAAAGGCCACGAAACCTATCAAGAGGTCAACGGCGTGAAGCACCCGTTCGACGACGTGGCCGTATTGAAGGAAACACTGGAACTACTCCACAAGTAATGCTCTATCACCTCTTTCAATGGCTGGGTGCGGATGTTCCGGGAGCGGGGCTCTTCGGTTTCATCTCCTTCCGTTCGGCCATGGCGGTGTTCGTTTCGCTACTGATCTCCCTGTGGTGGGGCAAGGGCATCATCAACCTGTTGCGTCGCATGCAAGTAGGGGAAACGGTTCGTGATCTCGGTCTGGAAGGTCAGATCCAAAAACAAGGCACCCCCACCATGGGCGGCCTCATCATCCTCTCTGCCACCATTATCCCCACGTTGCTCTTCGCGCGCTTGGACAATATCTACATCCTGTTGTTGCTCGTGGCCACGGTATGGCTCGGTGCCATCGGCTTTGTGGACGACTACATCAAGGTCTTCAAGAAGGACAAGCGCGGACTGGCGGGGAAATTCAAGGTGGTGGGTCAAGTGGGTGTGGGTATCATCATCGGTGCCACGGTCTACTTCCATCCCGAAATACGCACCCGCGTGGAAGTGCCCGAAGTGCTGGCCTCGCAGCTGGATGCGCAGGCGTTGCATACCGTGACCGAAGAGGATGGAACGGTCCACTACCTGCTGAATCGCAAATCGCCCAACACCACCATCCCATTCATCAAGGACAACGAGTTCAACTACTCCTCCGTTCTCGGACTGTTCGGTCGCAGTGCGCGCCAATACACGTGGATCATCTACATCCTGGTCGTCATTTTCATCATTACGGCCGTTAGCAATGGTGCCAACATCACCGATGGGCTTGATGGATTGGCCACTGGCAGCTCAGCGATCATCGTGATGACGCTGGGGATCCTCGCCTATGTGAGCGGCAATGTGATCTTCTCGGACTATCTCAACATCATGTATATCCCAGGCAGTGGCGAACTGGCGGTGTTCATTGGAGCCTTGTTGGGTGCTTGTATCGGCTTCTTATGGTACAACGCTTATCCAGCCCAGGTCTTCATGGGCGATACGGGCAGCCTGGCCTTGGGCGGGATCATCGCCACGCTCGCGATCCTGGTGCGCAAGGAGTTGTTGATCCCCGTGCTGTGCGGCATTTTCCTGGTGGAGAACCTCAGTGTGATGGTCCAGGTATCCTACTTCAAGTATACCCGGAAGAAATATGGTGAAGGGCGTCGCATACTGAAGATGGCGCCGCTGCACCACCATTACCAGAAGCTGGGGATCCACGAGAGCAAGATCGTCTCCCGGTTCTGGATCGTCGGTATCATGCTCGCTGTGGTCTCCATCGTAACCCTCAAACTGCGGTGAGCAAGCTGGTGATCCTTGGCGCACAAGAGAGCGGTGTCGGTGCGGCACGGTTGGCGCAGCAACGTGGCCTCGATGTGTTCGTGAGTGATATGGGCGCGATCAAACCGAATTATCGCGAAGAGTTGAAGACACGCGGTATCTCCTTTGAGGAAGGTGGACATACCGCTGCGCGTATCCTCGATGCGGATGAAGTGGTGAAGAGCCCCGGCATACCGGATACCGCATCGTTGGTGAGTGCCGCTCGCGAGAAAGGCATACCGGTGATCAGCGAGATCGAGTTCGCGTACCGCTACTGCAAGGGGAAGATCATCGCGATCACCGGCAGCAATGGCAAGACCACGACCACATTGCTCACCCACCACATCCTGCGCAAAGCCGGTATCGATGTGGCCGTGGGCGGCAACGTGGGTACCAGTTTCGCTGGCTTGGTGGCCGACGGCGATAAGGCCTGGTACGTGCTTGAACTGAGCAGTTTCCAGCTCGACGGCATCCACACGTTCCGGCCCGATATCGGCATGCTGCTGAATATCACGCCGGATCACCTGGACCGGTACCACTACCGCATGGAGAATTACGTGGCGAGCAAGTTCCGCATCGCCATGAACCAACGCGCCGAGGATCATTTCATCCACTGCGCCGATGATGCTGAGACCAACGCGTGGTTGCATCTACAATCCGTAACTGCTCGACGCTGGCCCTTCTCGATCCATCACGTAGTGGATCAAGGCGCATTTCTCCAAGACGATCACATCCACATCAACACCCACCAAACCACATTCCGCATGAGCATCATCGAACTCGCCCTTCAAGGAAAGCACAATGTCTACAACTCCATGGCCGCTGGAATCGCAGCGCGCGTGCTGGAGCTGCGCAAGGATATCGTGCGGGAAAGCCTGTCCGATTTCCAGAACGTGGAGCACCGCTTGGAGCATGTCGCCATGGTACACGGCATCGAGTTCATCAACGATTCCAAGGCGACCAACGTGAACTCCACATGGTATGCGTTGGAGAGCATGGTGAAGCCTGTGATCTGGGTGGTGGGTGGAGTGGATAAGGGGAACGACTATACGACCCTGCGGGAGTTGGTCAAGCAGAAGGTGAAGGCGATCGTGTGCCTGGGTACCGACAATTCCAAGATCCATAAGGCGTTCTCAGGTGTGGTGCCCACCATCGTTGATACGGCGAGTGCTGAGCATGCCGTGCGTGTTGCCAACGAAATGGGTGAAGCCGGTGATGTGGTGTTGCTGAGCCCGGCCTGTGCCAGCTACGATCTGTTCGAGAATTATGAGGAGCGCGGACGCAAGTTCAAGACCGCCGTGAAAGGACTTTGACCATTCAACACTCCAGTACCATGGACAAGAAACCAACACCTCCTTCGCTGCGGCTGGCCGGTGGTCTGCTCGTGGATGCTCGGCGCACAGCACTTGCGGCGCAAGGTCCCGGTCCGCACCGCATGGAACTGGTGGCTTCGGTGAAGGGCGTGCCGTATATCAATGATTCCAAGGCGACCTTCTTGGATGCGACTTTGGAGTCGCTAGGCCAGGTCGAAGGCCGCGTGGTATGGATCGCCGGTGATCTTTCCAACGAAATGGACGAAGGGTACGTGCAGGACATCCTTCGCGAAAAGGTCGCGGTCATGGTCCTCTTCGGTCGCGCTGCGGACCCTATCGACGCGGCATCGCCCGCTCCTGTGCCGCATGTGTATGTGACCCAGGAGTTGCGCACTGCTGTCTTTCTGGCGCACGAGCTCGCGCGCATCGGAGAGTCGGTCCTGTTCAGTCCTGCTTGCCCTAGCGGTAACGGCTTTGCGAACTACGAGGAACGCGGTGCTGAATTCAAACGTGCGGTCCGTGACCTCTAAGCATCAACCACCTGGTACCCTGTGACCTCCTCCATACTCCATAGACTGAAAGGCGATCGTGTGATCTGGATGACCGTCCTGTTCCTGGGACTGATCAGTCTGCTCGCGGTGTACAGCTCCATCAGCTCGCTCGCGTTCAAACGCGAAGGGGGAGGCACCTTGCATTTCCTGATGAAGCATGGTCTCATGCTCGTTACAGGCGGTGTCATCATGATCTATGCTGCACGACAACAGTTCACCATCTATTCGCGCCTTTCGCAATTGTTGATCGGCGTAATGGCCGTGCTGCTGTTGCTTACGCTACTGCTCGGTTCCAATATCAACGATGCGAGCCGCTGGATCACGATCCCGATCATCAACCAAAGTTTCCAGACCAGCGACCCTGCCAAGGTGGTTCTGATCGTTTATCTCGCTCGTGTTCTCGGTAAGCATCAGGATCAAGAGTGGACCTTGCGAGAGGTGTTGCTGAAGTTGATGGTGCCGGTCGGTATCATTTGTGGGTTGATCCTGCCCGCCAACTTCTCTACGGCTGCTGTTCTGTTCACGGTCTGTCTCATCATCATGTTCATTGGTCAGGTGCCCATGAAGCACATGGCCATGATCGTGGGTGCCGCTGTGCTCGCCTTTGGGTTGCTGCTTTTCCTGGCCAATACCACACCCGGCCTGTTACCGCGTTTGGATACCTGGGTTGGTCGTATCGAAAGTTTCGGCGTGGAGGACCACGATGCGAACTATCAGGTGGAGCACGCCAAGATCGCCATCGCTTCCGGTGGCTTCCTGCCCAATGGTCCGGGTAGCGGCACATCGCGCAATTTCCTACCGCACCCCTATTCCGACATGATCTATGCCTTCATCGTTGAAGAATACGGTAGTATCCTGGGCGGTCTGGGTCTGTTGTTGCTCTACCTCATTCTCCTGTTCCGCTCTGTTCGTATCGCAGGTAGATGCCAGAAACCCTTTGGATCACTGGTCGCCGTTGGCCTCAGCTTGATGTTGGTCATGCAAGCCATGATCAACATGGCCGTGGCCGTCAACCTTGTTCCTGTTACCGGGCAGCCGTTGCCCTTGGTGAGCATGGGTGGTACCAGTGTTTGGTTCACCTGCCTTGCGATCGGTATCGTGCTCAGTGTGAGCCGCAGTCTCGAAGATCAACAACCATCGACACCCGATGTCAAACGCCAGCGAACAGCACTCGCGTGATCACGCCCTGCGGGTGATGATCTCCGGTGGCGGCACCGGCGGTCACATCTTTCCGGCTATCGCCATCGCGAACGCGGTGCGCGAGCGGGAGAGCGCTGCCCAGTTCCTGTTCGTGGGTGCCGAAGGGAAGATGGAAATGGAGAAGGTGCCTGCTGCGGGGTTCGCCATTGAAGGACTTCCGATCCGCGGCTACCAGCGTGGTTCGGTAGTGAAGAACCTGGGCTTACCATGGCGTCTCCTTCGCAGCATGATGAAGGCGAGAAGATTGGTGCGCACCTTCAAGCCCGATGTCGCTGTGGGCGTTGGTGGTTACGCAAGTGGGCCGTTGCTGGCCGCTGCTCAACGCATGCACGTACCCACGTTGATCCAGGAGCAGAACAGCTTTCCTGGTAAGACGAACATCTACCTCTCCAAGCGCGTGGATCGCATTTGCGTTGCCTATGAAGGCATGGAGAAATTTTTCCCTAAAGCGAAATTGATGTTGACCGGAAATCCAGTGCGGCAGGAGGTCGTTCGGCTCACCGGAAAACGCCCGCGCGGGTTGGAGCATTTCGGATTCGTTGAGGGTAAGCCCACCCTCTTCATTACAGGCGGCAGCCTGGGCGCGCGTGGTGTGAACAGGGGTGTAGAGGCGGCGTTGCAACAGTTCCAAGCGGTTGGTCTGCAAGTGATCTGGCAAACCGGTACGGCCTACTTCGAACAGGCGCGGGAGGCCGTAGCCAAATTGAATTATTCGGACTGTAAAGTATTCGAGTTCGTTACCAAAATGGACTATGCCTATGCGGTGGCGGATCTGGTGGTCGCACGTGCAGGTGCCATCAGCGTAAGCGAATTGTGCCTCGTCCAGAAACCTGCGATACTGGTGCCCTTGCCTACCGCAGCGGAAGATCACCAAACACACAATGCCAGAGCGTTGACCGATCGCGGTGCTGCGATACTGGTGCGTGATGATATGGCAGTGGAGGAACTTGGAAAGACCGTTGTTGGGTTGATCACCGATACCAAGGCGCTGGAGCGTTTGCGCGATGCCATAGCTGGAACTGGAACACGGAACGCTGCGGAGGCTATCGCAGTGGAGGTCATTCGATTGGCACGAACAAAGCCTGCGTCGGCCTCAATACGGACCACCAACGCATGAAGGCCCTGACCGGACATAGGTTCTACTTTATCGGTGTCGGTGGCATCGGTATGAGTGGGCTTGCGCGTTACTTCCGCCGAAGGGGTGCGGAGGTAGCCGGTTACGACCGTACGCCAAGCGAGCTCACGAACCAACTGCAAAGCGAAGGGATCGAAGTGCAGTTCGATGAGAACAGTGCCTTGATCCCAGAGGCCTATCGCACGGCCGATCCAGCACAGGTGATGGTGGTGCGCACCCCCGCCGTTCCCTTGACCAGCCCATTGCTGAAGTATTGGGAGGAGCGCGGAGCTCGCATCCTCAAGCGCGCGGACGTGCTGGGTATGATCACCGAGGATCGCCGGACAGTGGCTGTTGCCGGTACGCACGGCAAGACCACCGTAAGCACCATGATCGCGCACTTGCTTACGGTCGGTAAGGTTCGCTGCAATGCGTTCCTCGGCGGTATCGCGTCCAACTACGGGACCAATGTGCTGCTCAACGATGATGCAGTGGTGAACGTGGTGGAGGCCGACGAGTACGACCGGAGCTTTTTGAAACTTTGCCCCAGTGAATCGGTGATCACCGCGATGGATGCCGATCACTTGGATATCTATGGCACGGCGGAAGCCATGTTCGATGCGTACACGCAGTTCGCTATCCTGTGCGAGGGCCCGCTGCTGGTGCATGAGCGTATCGCCGCGCACTTCGCTGGACGTGGACAGGTTGTTCCCTATTCCTTGGATAGCAGGGGCACACCACGCGCCGAGAATTTGCGTGTAGTGGATGGAGCCTACGTGTTCGATCTACATGCTGAAGGTCATGCCTTGCTCGATCTGCGTTTGGGTATGCCCGGCAGACATAACGTGGAGAATGCCATTGCGGCATCCACCATCGCATTGCGCTTGGGGGTCACGCCCGAATTGCTGCGCCTTGGTCTCTCTTCGTTCAAAGGCGTTTCACGCCGCTTCGAAACACGCATCCGTGATCCGCGCATCGTCTTCATCGACGATTATGCTCACCATCCAAAGGAGTTGGACGCCTGCATTGGTAGTCTTCGCGAGATGTATCCCGGTCGCAGGATCACTGGCATTTTCCAACCGCACCTGTACACCCGCACGCGCGACCTCGCAGCCGACTTCGGTAGGAGCCTGGCCGCACTGGACGAGTTGCTCCTGCTGGAGATCTATCCAGCGCGCGAGGAACCGATCACTGGCATCACCAGCACTTGGTTGCTTGATCAGGTGCCGATGAGATCCAAGGCCGTTGTGGCCAAGGATATGGTGTTGCAGGAATTGAGTGCGCGCGACTTGGATGTGGTGGTCACCCTCGGTGCAGGCGATATAGACCGTTTGGTGCCATCCATTGAACGCCTTTTGAACGAACGCTACCGGCCATGAAGAAGATCAAACGGTTCCTCCGCCCAGTGGGTATCGCTATTGCGGTGATCGGCGTGATGCTCGCACTCGGTTTCGTGGAGCGCACGGCCGATCGCGCACAGATCGTCGATCTCCAGATCAGTGTGGAGGGTGGCGAAGGCATCCATTTCATCGATGAACAGGCCGTTCGTCGCGAGATCCTTGACCAAGGTGCGGCGGTGATGGGGTCGGCTACAGGATCGGTGGATATCACCCGCATCGAAGAAAGATTGCGCAGTATACCGGCTGTTGCCAAGGCCGAGGTGTACCACACCATGGATGGTGCGCTGCATGTGAACGTGCAGCAGCGTGAACCGATCGTGCGGGTCTTCAATGCCAATGGTTCCAGTTACTACATCGACCGCGAAGGGTGGACCATGCCCACCAATGACAATTACACCGCCCGGGTGCTGGTGGTGACCGGTAAACTCAACGAACCGGGTGCCGAGAACGGCGTCTATTCGGTCTTTGCCAGCGACAGCATCCGTCGCGCTTTCTATTCGGACGATATCCATCGCCTGGCCACCTTCATCACAGCGGATCCATTCTGGAACGCCTTGGTCGATCAGGTGGTCGTCACAGCGGATGGTGAATTCGAACTCATCCCACGCGTAGGGGCCCAGCGGGTCATGATCGGCGATGGATCGGCCCTGGAACAGCGCTTCGAGAAATTGAGGATCTTCTACGAAAAAGGAATTCCCAAGTCCGACTGGAGACGGTATGCGCGTATCGACCTGCGCTTTGTTGACCAGATCGTCTGCACCAAACGAACAACCCCCTAATATTTAGCAAAGACCATGGACCAGAACCAAGACATCGTTGCCGGCCTCGATATCGGAACAACGAAGATCGCCTGCATCGTCGGGCGCAAGAACGAGCAGGGGAAGATCGAGATCCTCGGTATGGGTAAAGCCAGGTCCGACGGGGTCACCCGGGGGGTGGTGGCCAACATCCAGAAGACCGTTGAAAGCATCAAGGCCGCCGTGCGTGAAGCCGGTGATAGCGCTGGTGTCGATATCGGCACAGTGAACGTCGGTATCGCTGGACAGCATATCCGCAGCATGCAGCACCGTGGCATGAAGATGCGAGAGAGTCTGGAAGAGGAGATCCGCCAGCTGGATATCGATATGTTGATCGATGAGACCTATCGCTTGGTGATGCCACCAGGCGAAGAGATCATCCATGTGCTGCCCCAGGAATACATCGTGGACAATGAGCAGGGCATTCGTGACCCGATCGGCATGAGCGGGATCCGCTTGGAAGCCAATTTCCACATCATCAGTGGACAGGTGACGGCAGCGCGCAACATCAATAAGTGCGTACACCGTGCAGGGTTGAACGTGACCGAGTTGATCCTTGAGCCGCTGGCCAGTGCCGATGCGGTGTTGAGCGCCGAGGAGAAGGAGGCTGGTGTGGTGCTGGTCGATATCGGTGGGGGTACTACGGACATCGCCATCTTCTTCGACAACATCATCCGCCATACCGCCGTGATCCCCTTCGGCGGCAACGTGGTCACCGAGGATATCCGCCAGGGATGCGGGATCATGCGCGACCAGGCTGAACTGCTCAAGACCAAGTTCGGTAGTGCACTGGCCGCTGAGAACAAGGAGAACGAGGTGGTATGCATTCCTGGTCTGCGCGGTCGTGAACCGAAAGAGATCAGCCTACGCATGCTTGCCGAAGTGATCCAAAGCCGCATGGAAGAGATCCTCGAGCACGTTTACTTCGAGATCAAGAACAGCGGGATCGAGAAGCAACTGATCGCTGGTGTGGTGCTTACCGGTGGCGGCTCACAACTGAAGCATCTGAAACAACTCGTGGAGTATAACACAGGTATGAGCACCCGCATTGGTTACCCCAACGAGCACCTCGCCAAGAGCAACGTGGACGCGGTGACCAGCCCGTTATACGCCACGGGCGTGGGCCTTGTGATGAAAGGCTTCGATTACCTGGACCGTCGCCGACCCAAGCATTTGGATGTGGCCAACGAACGCGCCAAGACCGTTGTTAAAGGCCATAGCAAAGGCCCATTGAGCGGCTTCTTCAGCAACATCATCACCAGCGCGTCCGAGATCCTTAAGGACGACGAGAACTGATCCCAACGACCCTTCCACTTCACCTTCCAATTCCGTAACGTCATGAAATTCGAACAACCAAAAGAACTCACCTCGATCATCAAGGTGATCGGCGTGGGTGGTGGTGGCAGCAACGCTGTCAACCACATGCATGCCCAAGGTATCAAGGGTGTGGACTTCATCATCTGCAACACCGATCGCCAGGCGCTGGACATCAGCCCGGTGCCGGTGAAACTGCAACTCGGACTGAGCCTTACCGAAGGCCTGGGAGCAGGTTCCATTCCCGAGCGGGGCAATCAAGCCGCCCAAGAGAACATCGAAGAGATCAAGCAGCTGCTCAGTACCCGTACCAAGATGGTCTTCATCACCGCTGGTATGGGTGGTGGCACGGGCACAGGCGCTGCACCGGTGATCGCGCGGATCGCTCGCGAATTGGGCATCCTTACTGTCGGTATCGTTACCAGTCCGTTCCAATGGGAGGGTCGCAAGCGGAAGTTGCAGGCCTCCACGGGTATAGAAGAGATGCGCAATGCCGTTGACACGTTGATCGTGATCAACAACGATCGCCTGCGCGAACTCTATGGCGATCTCTCGTTGGACAATGCTTTCGAGCATGCCGACAACGTGTTGTCCACCGCCGCTCGTGGTATTGCAGAGATCATCCATAAGATCGGCAAAGTGAACGTCGACTTCGAGGATGTTCGCACCGTGATGAGCAACAGTGGTGTGGCGATCCTGGGCATGGCCGAAGCGGAAGGGGAGGACCGTGCATTGCGTGCCGCACATGAGGCCCTTGCTTCACCCTTGCTGAACGATAGTGATATCAGCGGTGCCAAGTACGTGCTGTTGAACGTTACGCATGGAGAGCGTCCATTGTCCATGGATGAAATGACCGAGATCACAGACCATATCCAGGATGCTGCAGGGAGTACCGCCGATGTCATCTGGGGCTATGGTAGGGATGAGAGCCTGGGCGATAAGGTGCGCATCACGGTGATCGCTACCGGGTTCCAGACCAATCCAGAGACCGGTGCCATCGCCAACGAGCGCAATACACGTACTGTGATCCCCTTGAGCGCTGACCTGCCCACCATGATCACCCAGCCGATCGTGAACCCGGTGATGACCAGTGCACCGGCCGCGCCAGTTGCTCCACCCAGGGTGGAAGAACATACCATGCAGGAGCCCTACCTGAAAGCGGTGGAGACCAAGGTGGAACCCAAGGTCGAGCCGCGCACAGAGCCTGTTGCCCCTCCTCAGCGCACCATTGAGTTCGAAGTGGAGCAACCAATGATGTC
>Ga0105047_10014921_pt1 | contig 12282 bp, 10 predicted proteins | sample MAT04_FD_78384 | JGI IMG/M metagenome (GOLD analysis project Ga0105047, IMG submission 78384) | Freshwater microbial communities from Lake Fryxell liftoff mats and glacier meltwater in Antarctica - MAT-04 (megahit assembly) | ecosystem: Environmental > Aquatic > Freshwater > Ice > Liftoff... | reverse complement strand
GTCGTCTCCATGTAAACCCACTACTTCCAAGTAGTTAGAAATGTCATTTACAATCGAACGAGGCATGTTGAAAGGGGTGGCCAAAGCCGCGCCCACCTTCGCCGATGCGATGACCTGCGTGCGTTGATTGTGCTGGGCCCAGATTTTTCGACAGTCGCCGAAACATGCGGGTCTCAAAGAAATATCAACGCCGTTACAGATCATGCTGCTGGACCATCTGAGTCACGCCGCATGAGGCCGCAAAAACGGCAAAAGTCGAGATAAGAAATCGGCGATATCGCGCAATGGAATCGCGCGGACGACGCGCCAGCGTCGGAAGCTCAGACTCATCTGGGAAATATGAGTTCATCCAAGTGGCTTGGCGGATTTGATTTCCAGTTGATCATTGCCCTGCAGGTCTGAAAGCGTCTGCTTGCCGACGATCGCCACGATGCGCACGCGATCGCCGTCAACAAACTCTCTCTCCTGTACGCGGCTGTGCTTTTCGATGAAGCTGATGAGTTTGCCCTTCGTCACATCGCATTCCAGCACCACTTCCAGTTGCTGTCCGCGTACGAAACCATAGATCGCTTCCTGCAGTTTATCCAATCCTTTTCCGGTCTTGGCGCTGACGGGAATCGACCCTTCGTGCAGCGTCTGCCAGACCGAAAACGCTTCTTCGCCTTCCGGCGTATCGATCTTGTTCAGCAGCAGAAGCTCGGGCTTGCCGCTGGCGCCGATTTCCTGCAGCACCTTGTGAACCGAATCAAACTGCTGCTGCGCGTGCGGATGTCCCACATCCAGGACATGCAACAGCAGATCGGCATTGACTGCTTCTTCAAGGGTTGCCTTAAAGCTTGCAACCAGGTTATGCGGAAGGTCGCGCACGAAACCCACCGTATCGGAAAGCATGACCACCGTGCCGCGTTCCAGCTTCCACGCCCGCGTCTTGGTGTCCAGCGTGGCAAAAAGCTTGTCATCCGCATATGTTCCTGCCGCGGTCAGGGTGTTGAACAGGGTGCTCTTGCCGGCATTGGTGTATCCGATGATGCAGACCGTGAAATGCTGGCGATTGCGGGCCGCCACCTCACGGGTCTTGCGCTCCTGTACTTTCTCGATCTCGCGCTTGAGATCCGTGATGCGCCTGCGGACCAGCCGCCGGTCCACTTCCAACTGCATTTCGCCCGGCCCGCGCGTGCCGATGCCTCCTCCGGCACCACCGCCGCTCATGCGCTCGAGATGTCCCCACATCTTGGTCAGGCGCGGATAGGTGTATTGCATCTGCGCCAGTTCCACCTGCAATTTCGCCTCATGTGTCTGCGCCCTTGCAGCGAAGATATCCAGGATCAGCTCGGATCGATCCAATACCTTGATTCCTTCCAAAGGCTTCGATCCCGCCCGCTTGTTGATGAGCTGTTCCAGCTGACCGATCTGCGCCGGAGACAGGTCGTTGTCGAAGACGATCACGTCCGCGTCCTGCTGAATCGCAAGATCGGCAATTTCCTCGGCCTTTCCCTTGCCGACATAGAGCCCGGCGTCGATGCGGGATCGCTTCTGCATCACATGCCCCACGACCCGTGCGCCAGCAGTCTTTGCCAGCGATCCCAACTCGCCAAGTGGATCACGCGGGTCAGCCGTCGAGTCTGGGAGAATCACCCCCACCAAGATCACCCGTTCCTGCTTTACCGACAGTTCAGTTCGTTTCAGATCAGCCAATGTGTTTCAACCTCCTGGGTGAGGAAGATTGTAGCGGCGATTCCGCCGGAAGCACCGGTGGTAACGGCTGTTTTGTCGCATTTCTAGATGCTGTGAAGCATGCAGACCTGAAACAGGCAGACCAAGACCACATCAAATAAGTGTCATAACCGAATCGCCTGTAGACATTTTCATTGCCTTCTCGCCGCTGCCAAGTTATATCAAGACTGTTGGGTCCACGTCTTGCAAGAGGAATTGAAAATGCCCCGTTCTCGCTTTGCCCTGTTACTGATCTTGATTCTTGGTGTCTGGCCGCAGGTTGGTCGGGCTGGGAACAATAACCCGTTTTACCAGTCCAACCAGAATGAAGGCCAGATGCCGTACTTCACGGCATGGGGCGGATCGCCCGGGACCGTTGGCGCGGCCTTCGTCGGCAACGCCGCCAGTGGCGGGTTTGCGGGGATTTATTCCATCCCCAAGTCCGGCGGGGTGGTCATCACCCTCACCGGGTCGAACTTCCGGTCGGTCCCCGTTGGGCCCATCGTCAGTGACGGCACATCCATTGTCTTCCGCGGAAATGATGAAGTGATTGGCGGACCCAGCACCGGGCTGTTTTCCGTTCCCATCGGCGGGGGTGTACCGCTGACCATCCGCGGATCTGGTTTCACTGATCCATCGTTCGCGCCTGCAATCAGCCCCAATGGCAACATCGCGTTCAAAGACCTGATGGACGACGGCAGCACCCCCGGCATCTTCGCCCGAAGCAGCGGCGGGGGAGTGCCTTTGACCATTAACGGGTCGAACTTCTCTCGCATGGGTCGCCCCGCGGTTAACACCGCACTGAATGTCGCTTTTGTCGGTTCGCCTGCTGGGTCGTCGGTTTCCGGTGTTTACATTCAAGACCCTTCACAAGTTGCACCCGTTCCGCTCGCGTTGAGCCCATCGCTCCGAATCGCCGGCGAACAGGTATCAATTGTCGATTCCCCGCAGGGCACCAGCGTGTCATTTTTCGCCATCGATTCCAGCACGGGTCAGCGCGGGCTTTATCACAGCGACCAGTTCACGCCGCAGGGGCTCTTCAGTCCGCCGCAGCTGTTGACTCAAGGCTCCGACACAGCACCGCTGGGCGAGGTGTTCTCAACCAATGCTTTGGGTTACTGGCTTTCGAAGAAGGGGTATGACTACTACAAGGCAAGGTCTGATTTGTCATCCGCTTTGCTTCCCACGGAGGAGATCCGCCTGATTGGCATTGGCGATGCCGTCGACGGCAGCACAGTCGCCGACATCCTGATGACCGAAAGCTCACTGCTCGACAACGGCGATGCCATGTTCCACCTGACCCTCGCCAACGGCGTCAGCGGGCTCTACATCGTCTCCGTCCCCGAACCCGGGTCGCTGTCGGCGCTGGCGATCTCGCTCCTCGCACTCTCGAGAAGAAAGCCGCGGGGAAAATACGCAATAAGCAGGGTTTGCGTCCGGAAAAGTCAGATAAGGGAGCGACTCCTTTCTGTCTCAGGCTCTGCCGTTTCAGCGTGAACAGTGTCTGCAATAGAAACAGGCTCTCCTTCACGAAGCGCGCGTTAGGGACGGAAGAAGAGCCATGTGCATGCATGGTCCCCCCTGTCGGGGCGGAGACTCGTTCGGGTTCCGTCAATGCGGTTCAGCTATTAGGATCTTGCCCTCCCCGAGACAAGACGCTGTTCACCCGGTTACGATGTCTCGTCCAATGACCGAACCGAAGCAACCCTCTCTTCTTGATTATCTCGACGGTCTTACGCGCCATCTGGCGGCACAGTTATCCGCCGCGCTGCTCGCGGGGGAGGTATCGGCGGTGCATCAGTCGCGCGTCGCGACCCGCCGAATGGGCGCAGCGATGAGGCTGCTGGGCCCGGTGGTGGATCGATCCAAGCGGAAAAAGCTCGAACGTTCATTGAAGAAGATGCGACGGCGTCTGGGCAACCTGCGCGATCTTGATGTAATGATGGATCATCTCGCGGAACTGCGGGTGAGTGCGCCATGTCCCAACGCGATTGACTGGATGCAGAATCAGATCACTCAGGAGCGAGATCGTGCCCAGCGTGAAGCAACCGATGACATTCCGCTCTACAAGACGCTGGGTCAACTTGAACAGTGGCGTCTGGTGCGGGGCGAGGTGCAGAATGCCGGCGACACCATCGACCATCTGATTGCGCAATCGCTCCATGAACAGATGGAAGCATTCGCAAGATCCGCCGATGCAATCGCCACGCCAACGCCTGCGGAACCGGATCATGCTTCACTGGTGGATGAACATCGCGATCCGCAGGAGCATCGTCCCGATCCGCACGATGTCCGCATCGCGGGGAAATCATTGCGATACACGTTCGAGATGGCCGACGCCGCGGGGCATGCGCTGCCGACGAAGGTGCACAAGAGCTTCAAGAACATGCAGGATGCGCTGGGCAAGTGGCATGACTTTGTGGTGTTGACCGAAAGTATCATGAAACGCGCCGCCGACCAGATGCTGGCGCACCACGACTTGCCGCTGCAGGTGGAAGTGCTGCAACTCGCGACACATGTGCTGCTGATTGCGCAGAAGCAACTGGAGAAGTTCAACCGGCAATGGCGCGAGCATTCCCAGAAGCTGCAGGCCGCTGTGAGAGATGCATTCCCCGTTATCCGCGACGCGGCCGGCATTTCGGTTACGTCACCACAAACGGATCCCGATCCATCAGGCTCACCGACGTCAGCAGATCCGGCAGAAGTTCCTTGAGCTTTGATGCGAGGCGCTTCAGCACCGCGCGCTCAGACTTGGAATGAAGTGTGCAGACGACGGTGACGCCCGCACGCACCGCTTTCAGCGCCTCGTGGTGCCGCATCTCCCCCGTGATATATAGATCCGCTTTCGCAGCGATCGCATCATCCAGAAGATTCCCGCACGCACCTGCGCAGACGGCCGCCCGTTTCACCATTTTCTGCGCGTCGCCCGCGACCAGAACGTAGCCCAACTCCAACTCGCGCTTGAGATGATTGATCAGCATCTCGGCGGTTGCCTCACCAGGAATCTTTCCAATGCGACCGATGCCCAACCCCTCCGGCGGGGCGGCGAGGGTCAGCAGATCGAACGCAGGTTCCTCATACGGGTGCGTCTTCTTCAGCGCTGCGACCACCGTCTCGACTTTATCAATCGGAAGAATTGTTTCGATCCGAAGCTCTTCCGACACTTCAAGCTTTCCCGCCCGTCCCGCAGCGGGGTTGGTTCCTTCCTCGCCGAAGAATGTTCCCTGCCCCGGGCTGCGGAAACTGCACTGAGTGTAGTTGCCGATCCGGCCTGCGCCTGCGTCGAACAGCGCCTTGCTGACCTTCTCCAGCGCACTGGCAGGCAAGAAGGTAACCAGCTTGTATTGCTTCGCTTTGGGAGATGCCAGCTTCAGAGGCAGCGTCTCCACAAGCATCAAGGCATCCGCCAGCATGTCGTTGGTTCCGCCACGCGCGACATCCAATGCGGTGTGCGGCGAGTAGATCGCCACGCCGCGACAGATCGCGTCGAAGATCAACTCCGTCGATCCGCCGGATGTAACGCGTTTGGTGGCTTCGAAAAGCGGGGGATGATAGGCAATGATCGCATCGCATGCCGCTTCTCTCGCCTCCACTGCGACGGCGGGCGTGTAGTCAATCGTCAGCATCGCCTTCGAGAGTCGCTGCCCGGGATCACCCACCAACAGCCCGACATTGTCCCACGACTCGGCATTGCAGGTGGGGGCAATCTCTTCCATTGCGTCAACCAGTTGCTTCACGTTCATACGCTTGTCTCCGCATCCACGGCATCGCGATACAGTTCCGTCAGTCTCAGCGTCATTTCGCCCGGACGATCGTTCCCGATCGGCCGCTTCTCGATACGGCAGACGGGCATGACCTGCATGACACTATTGGTCAGCAACACTTCATCGGCATCAAGGAGCTGATGGACATCGACCGGCGCGATCCGCACAGGAAGGTCCTGCGCCTGCGCCAGTTCGATAATCGTGCCGCGGGTCACGCCGGGCAGTACATTGCTTCTTGGATAGGGCGTCGCTTCGCGAACCGATGGATCCCGCAGCTCTTCGTTAGTGGGCGGAGTGGTCAGCACGCCGTCCTTCACAATAAAGACATTGGTGATGCTACCGCACTGAAGAAAGTTGTGAACGCTGAACCACAGCGCTTCCCCGGCGCCGGCGCGGTTGGCTTCCTTCAGTCCGGCGAGACGCGAGAAATAGTTCAAGGTCTTGTGTCCCGCCTGCACGTCGTAGGGATTGAGTTTCTGTTCATCCAGCAGAACCACCGTCATCCCGCGTTGGTAGAACTCAGCCGGATAGGGCTCCAGGCTGGTGGCGGTGAGGAAGGCGTTCGGTTCGAGCCGCACGCCGTGAAGCGGATCTTCAGTCGCATGACCGCGGGTCGCCGTCAGACGCAAACGAGCCTCGGAAAGCGAATTCCGCTTCAAGAGTTCGTGCGTCGCCTCTATCAACTCTTCATCCTTGAACTTCAGCGGCACAAAAAGCGCCTCGCAGGATGCCCGAAGACGCTCAAGGTGTTTGCGGATGCGGTAAACACTCCCCCGATAACTCCGCATCGTCGTGAACACACCAGCCGCGTGCAGCAATCCAGTATCGCGGAGGGAGACGCCCGCGTCGTTTTCCTCGACAAAGTTTCCATTCAGCCAGACCAGTGACATCAGACTCCCTTTCGCGACCGAAGGAACAGGAAAAACAGGACCAGCGCGACGACCACGAGTGCCCCAGCGACACCGAAGAGAATGCTTGCCGCCAGCACGACCGGCGCAGCGACGATCGCCGCCACCAGCATGCCCCAGTTCGGCGGCTCGCGTTCGATATCGGTCTTTGATTCGTAGTCTATTTTTGGAGAAGGATCGGGCACGTTACCTCAACATTTTCAGATCATCAGGGTCGATTCCCACTGCCTCGCACATCGCCTGGGCTTTCACCAACGTCTCATCATATTCATCTGAAGGCGAAGAGTCTGCGACAATGCCCCCTCCCACGCTGATATGCACCAAGCCGTGCGAGAAGACCATCGTGCGGATGGCGATGTTGAATTCCATGTGCCCATCGACAGAAACAAAACCAATTGCGCCGCAGTAAGGCCCGCGGCGAACGGGTTCGAGCTCTTCGATGATCTGCATCGCCCGAATCTTCGGCGCCCCGGTGATACTGCCGCCGGGAAAGGTGGCGCGGAGGAGTTCGACGAGATCTACATTGTCTCGCAGCATGCCCTCCACCGTGGCGACGCCGTGATAAACGGTGGGGTGCGCTTCGATCGAACGAGGTTCGGTGACGCGCACCGATCCCACCTCGCAAACCCGGCCAAGGTCGTTGCGCTCCAGGTCGATGATCATGTTCAGCTCCGCTGCATCCTTCGCACTCACCAGCAGGGCGCTGTCCATGCCGTCCTTGCGGGGGCGCGTGCCTTTGATGGGGCGGGTGACAATAGTTCGCGCGCCGTTGTCATCCGGCGTGATGCGAAGAAAAAGCTCTGGGGAGTTCGACACGATTGCATGGTTGCCATATCCGAGATAGGCGCCGAACCAGCCCGGATTCTTTTTCTGCAACTTCAGGTAGACGTGATGCGCCGGCTCACGGATGGGTGCGCTGAAGCGTTGACTCAGGTTGACCTGAAAAATATCACCAGCGGCGATGTATTCGATGGCGCGCTCCACGGCTAGTTCATATTCGCTGCGGCGAAAGGTGGAGGTGAGTCGCCCGGGCGCATTTTCGATAACCGATTCGCGCAGCAGCATCGCATTAAGTGGGTCCCAGCGGGGGGTGGAGATTCGAAAATTCTGGTTGGTTTCGCGATCCAGCGCCCACAACTGATCGTGATAGGTAAATTGAAACAGCGGCAGGTGAAGATCGTTTTTTGCGGTGGTTGGAATCGTCTCAAACAGTCGCCCGAAGTCGTAGGAGAGATATCCCACCCAGCCGCCCTTGAAAGGCGGCCCGGGTTGCTGCGGTTCGCGGCGGAAAGTTTCCATCCATCGCAGCGCATCAAGCGGATCGTACCATTCCTGCATCACCCCGGCGGCGCTGTGGAGACGCGTGACGCGGTTGTCGGCGTCACATTGCAGCAGCAAGACGGGTGGGCCCATGTGATAGGTCCAGCGACTCCACGGCGTGATCTCGCCGCCGCTTTCAAGACGCATGTCTGATGCTTTGTCGATCGGCGTCTTGGGCGGGAACTGATCGGAAGGAAATTTAACCGGATCAATCTGCGGCACGGGGAGAGATTGTAGATGGAACTCGCCGAATTCAAAGCGGTCAATCGATCTGGGTCGCGCCCCGCGACAGCGTGCCGTCACCAAACTTGTTGTTGATGGCGTCGACGGCTTTGTCCACATTGCGCTGTTTTTCCAGTGTCGAGTCGAAGAACAGCAGCATCTGCCCGCCCGACTGCATGAGCGTGCCAGCCTGCATACCAATGAGCCGCACCGGCGCGAATGACTCTCTCGCCCACTTGTCCAGCAGCGCGAGCGATGCCGCCCACAGTTCACTGGTCAAATCGGTTGGATGGGGCAAGGTTCGGGCGCGGGTGATCGTCTGAAAATCGCCGAAGCGGATCTTCAACGTCACCGTTTGCGCCAGCAGCTTGTGCCTGCGCAACCGCCTGCCGACGCTTTCCACAAGGCCCAGCAGGTTCCGTTTGATCTCGTCCAGATGAATCAGATCAACACCAAAGGTTTCCTCGTGCCCGATGCTTTTGGCCTGGGATTCGGGAATGACCGGGCGGTCGTCCATCCCGCTCGCAAGCTGCCAGAAATGTTCGGCCGCATCGCCAAAGTGCTGCTTGAGCCAATCAACGCCTTTACCGCGCAGATCGCCGATTGTCCGGATGCCTTGATTCTCCATTGATTTCGCGGTCTTCGGACCGATGCCCCAGATGCGCGAAATACTCAGCGGCAGCAACGTTGTGTCGAGGTTGTCGCGCGTGATGATCGTTAAGCCATCCGGTTTGTCTAAATCACTCGCGAGCTTCGCGAGGAACTTGTTAAACGCCAGTCCGATCGACGCGGTCAGATTCAGTTCATTCTGAACGCGAGCCTTGATCTGTCTTGCCACGCCTTCAGCATCGCCCAGCAGCCGCCGCGTGCCGGTGAGATCGACGAAAGCTTCATCGACGCTGACCGGTTCAACCAGCGGCGAGAAATCGCCAAGTATATCGAACATCCGGTCGGATAATTCACGATAACGCGACATCCGCACCGGCATGATGATCGCCCCCGGACACGCCCGCTTCGCAACCGCCATCGGTTGAGCACTGCGACACCCGAACTTGCGGGATTCATAGGAAGCCGCCGCCACCACGCCGCGCGGTCCGTCGTATCCTACCAGCACAGGTTTGCCGCGCAGGTCGGGGTAATCCAACTGTTCAACCGACGCGAAAAACGCGTCCATGTCCACGTGGAGGATTTGCCGTGATTCCGTCACGCCGCCGATTGTATCATGGAATCGCCTCAAGATGAGAAACGCTTTTTGTGCGTGGTAAATGCGATAGAATGGAGTCATTGTACGTCCTGAACGAATCGCTTTAGGCGACGATTGTTGGTGTCTCGAGCTTGCGGGTGAAAGTCCCGTCACGGGAAGCGCCGAAGCGCCGTGTAGCAGGCCCCGGGTGTGGGATGAGATTCTCCGGCTGAGTGCGGCGTCAAAAGCCCTCAGCGTGTCGTAAGACTCGTTGGAGGGGAGTAAGTCCGCACACCCAGTATCAAGCTAGCCTTGGAGCCTCTTGGCCGAGGCGCTCCTGTCCCGGCGAAGCAACAGACTGCATCAGGCTATCGGAGCGGTGCAGGACGCTCGCGGGGTATGGAGGAGGGCATGTGGATACAGTTTTATGCGGAACAGGAGAGACCCGTTTCAGGCGGCCAAGTCAGGCGAAGGCGATCCGTATACGCGGATCGCGAAAGCGGAACGTGCCGAGCGCACACGGTTTGACGAGTTCGCGCTTGGTTCCGCGCGGAATCCGTACCACAAGGCAAAGCCTGTCCTTGGTGCAAAAGTCAAAAGTTAAAAGTTACCGAGCACCGCTTTGCACTTGCAACCAGCATCATCAAGCTTGTCCTGAGGATGATTCCCCAGCAGCGCCGGAACAACCAGAAACTCTCGACTCTCGACCGATCGGCAACTGTCATGTAATCACGTAATCACATAATCTGTTACGATATTGTCGTGGCTGACCAACCACCCCAACCTCACGTCATCGTCGCCGGCTTTGGCGTACCTGGACGCGTTGTCGTTGACGCGCTGGAGGCGCAGCACATCAGCTTCTGCATCATCGAGTTGAACGCTGGTACTGTGGATCGGTGCGCTAATCTCAAGGACTGCATGATCTGCGGGGATGCCAAGGATCCTGATGTCCTCCGGGAAGCGGGCATCGACCGCGCGACGATGGTGGTTGTCGCCATTCCGGATGAGCACGCGGCGCTTGAGGTCACGACGCAGGCGAGGCAACTCAACCGCACTTGCAAGATCGTCACCCGTTGTCATTATCAATCCAAGGGACTTGAGGCGATGGCTCGTGGTGCCACGGACGTTGTTGTCTCGGAGACTGTTGTCGCCCAGGAGATGGCGCGGGTGATTCAGCCGCTGCTGGGGGAAGATGCAAGGAAACCGAATGCAGGACTTTGAGAAGCTCGGCGTTTTTTATCTCGGCAAGAAATACGATCTTTCCGCGGGTGAACGATCTGAAAATGAACTGATCCTCTACGATTCAAAAGACCTTGTCACCCACGCTGTATGTGTTGGAATGACCGGCAGCGGCAAGACCGGGCTTTGCCTGGCGCTTCTGGAAGAAGCTGCGATCGACGGTGTCCCGGCGATTGTGATTGATCCAAAGGGCGATCTGGGAAATCTCCTGCTCACTTTCCCGCAGTTACGACCGGAAGATTTCCGCCCGTGGATCAACGAAGACGATGCCCGTCGAAAGGGTGTTGAGCCGGATGTGTTTGCGCAACAGCAGGCGGAGAGTTGGAAAAAGGGATTGGAGGGGTGGCAGCAGGATGGTGCCCGCATTCAGCGTCTTCGCGATGCGGCTGATTTCTCCATCTACACGCCCGGCAGCAACGCCGGCTTGCCGGTTTCCATTCTCAAGAGCTTCGGCAAGCCGTCGCCCGCGGTCCTAAACGACACGGAGCTGATGAACGAGCAGATCCGCACCAGCGTCTCAGGCCTGCTGGGCCTCGTGGATGTCGAGGCGGATCCAATGACTTCCCGGGAACACATTCTGCTGTCAAACATCGTTGCCCACGCCTGGCGCAACGGAATCGACCTCGATCTCGCCGGTTTGATCAACGCCATCCAGCAGCCGCCAATGGAACGGGTGGGGGTGTTTGATCTGGAGTCGTTCTACCCCCAGAAGGACCGCTTCGTTCTGGCGATGCGGCTGAACAATCTGCTCGCGGCGCCGGGTTTTGAAAATTGGCTCAATGGAGAGCCGCTCGATATCGCAAAGATGCTCTATACCTCGCAAGGCAAGCCGCGCATCGCCATCTTTTCCATCGCGCATCTGTCCGATCCAGAGCGGATGTTCTTCGTCTCGCTGCTGCTAAACCAGATTCTCGGCTGGGTTCGCACACAATCCGGCACGACCAGTCTTCGCGCCCTTATCTACATGGATGAGATCTTCGGGTACTTTCCGCCGGTCCAGAACCCGCCCAGCAAAGCGCCCCTGCTGACATTGCTCAAGCAAGCTCGCGCGTTTGGTGTTGGTGTGGTGCTGGCGACGCAAAATCCGGTTGATCTGGATTACAAAGGTCTCGCCAACGCCGGCACATGGTTCATCGGACGGTTGCAGACCGAGCGCGACAAGATGCGCGTGCTGGACGGTCTGGAATCGGCAGCAGCGAATTCATCCAGCAATTTCAATCGTGATGAGATCGAGAAGGTGCTATCGAGCCTGGGCAACCGCGTCTTTCTCATGAACAATGTACACGCTGATGGCCCTATGGTGTTCGAGACGCGTTGGGTCATGTCTTATCTGCGGGGGCCATTGCAGCGCAATCAGATCAAGACGCTGATGGATGCGAGGCGAGGAACACCGCAGCAATCTGCGCAACCGAACACGGATGTAACTATCGTCGCTCAAGCGACGACTGCGGATGTTCCCAAGCCTTCGTCTGGCGTCGTGGCGTCAGCAACGATGTCGCAAAGCCCCGCATCCAGCAAACGTCCGCTCCTTCCCCCGGAGATCCCTCAATGTTTTCTTCCTGGACGCGGCGCGACGAGGGTTGTTTACGAGCCTCGCATTGTTGGCACTGCGGAGGTGTTCTTCGACGACAGGAAATCAGGCGTAATGGTTCACGTCAGTAAGACATTTGCAGCGATCGTATCGGACGGACCCGTCCCGGTGAGTTGGGACGAAGCAGAAGAACTCGACCTGAGCGAGCGTGATTTCGGACAGGCACCATCTTCCGATGCAGCTTTTCAACCCGTGCCGCCGCTCGCGGCGAAACCCAAAAACTATGCGACATGGACAAAGACATTCACAGACATGCTGTACCGCAACACCACGATGAGCATCCTGCGCAGCCGCACCATGAACCAGGTGTCGCGGCCGGGCGAATCAGAGACGGAATTCCGT
>Ga0105047_10014919_pt1 | contig 12283 bp, 9 predicted proteins | sample MAT04_FD_78384 | JGI IMG/M metagenome (GOLD analysis project Ga0105047, IMG submission 78384) | Freshwater microbial communities from Lake Fryxell liftoff mats and glacier meltwater in Antarctica - MAT-04 (megahit assembly) | ecosystem: Environmental > Aquatic > Freshwater > Ice > Liftoff... | reverse complement strand
GGCCTTCGAGAAACATCACCGTGTGCAAATTCTCGACGAGGCCATCGATTCGGCCGTGCGGCTGTCCCATCGTTATATTCCCGCCCGGCAGTTGCCCGATAAGGCGGTCAGCCTGATCGACACGGCGTGCGCGCGCGTCGCGGTCAGCCAGCATGCGGTGCCGGCCGGCGTCGACGATGTCCGCCGGCGCATCCAGGGACTGGAGACCGAACGCGGCATTCTCCAACGCGAGCAGGCGGTGGGCCTGGACCACACCGCCCGACTGCGCGACGTGACGACGCAAAGGGATCAAGAGCAGGCCAAGCTCAAAGCCCTCGAGGCCCACTGGGCCGAGGAGAAAGAAGTGGTCACGCGAATCCTTGATCTCCGGGCACAGCTGCGGTCGGCGGGCGTGTCGCCGGATGCAACTACGGCGACACCGGACGCGCCCGCTGCAAATGCCAAGCCGGCGAAAGATGAACCGGCGCCGGCTCCCCTCAGTGCTGAAGAGCGTGAGAAGCTGATGGGTGAAATGCAGACGCAGCTGGAGAAGCTGAAAACGATGCAGGGTGAATCGCCCCTCGTGTTTCCCTGCGTCGATCAGAGTTCCATTGCCAGCGTGGTGGCGGATTGGACGGGCATTCCGGTGGGGCGGATGGTGAAGAACGAAATCGAACAAGTGCTCAAACTCGCGGACGCCATTGAACGCCGCGTGATTGGCCAGCGGTACGCGCTCGATACCATTGCGCGGCGGGTGCAGACGAGCCGAGCCCGGCTCGACAATCCGAACCGGCCGGTCGGGGTCTTCATGCTCGTCGGGCCCAGCGGCACGGGCAAGACGGAGACCGCCCTCGCGCTCGCGGAAGCGCTTTATGGCGGCGAGCACAACATGATCACCATCAACATGAGCGAGTTTCAGGAGGCTCACACCGTGAGCACGCTCAAAGGTTCGCCTCCCGGCTATGTCGGTTACGGCGAGGGTGGCGTACTCACCGAGGCGGTGCGGCGCCGGCCTTACAGTGTGGTGCTGCTCGATGAAGTGGAGAAGGCCCACCACGACGTGCACGAAATGTTTTTCCAGGTCTTCGACAAAGGTTTCATGGAGGATGCCGAAGGGCGTTTTATTGATTTCAAGAACACCCTGATTCTCCTCACCAGCAACGCGGCGCAGGAGGTGATTATCAATCTCTGCAAGGATCCGGAGCTGCTCCCCACGGCGGAGTCGCTGGAAAAAGCGATGCGTGGTCCGCTCGTGAAAATCTTTCCCGACGCGCTCCTCAACCGGCTGGCGGTCGTGCCGTATTATCCCATTTCGAAGGAAATGCTGAAGACGATCATCGGGCTCAACCTGCGCAAGGTGGCTCGTCGGGTGGTCGAGAATCACCAGGTGCCGTTCACGCATACGCCGGCGGTGGCCGAGCTCATCGCACAACGTTGCACCGAGCTCGAACGGGGCGCCCGTCTCGTCGATGCGATGATCACGAATCAGCTGCTGCCGGAAATCGGCCGTGAATTGCTCACCCGATTGGCCGACGGACGCGGGGTAAAACGGGTCCATCTCGACGCCAAGGACGGTGCCTTCGGCTACAACTTCGACTGAGCAGAGTCCTCGGCCCGCCCGCGCACGGCGGCGGGCCGGGGGCGGTTACCCACCGATCATCACGGTCGGGCAACCGAGTACGATCGTGCCGCCATGGGCGCAGGAGTCGCCCATGCGCGCGGCCGGTTTGCCACAAATCAGCACCGTCGCGGAGCCCTTGATGATCGTATCCGGAGGACCGACACAGGTACAGGTGCTGCCCAGCGTGGCGGCGGGAAGGCTCCCGATCAAAACGGTCGGTCCACCCGGCGACGCGATGGGACCGCCGACGTGGGGCACGACGCCCGTCACCATCGGACATACATGCATGTCGGATACGCGGGCAGCGGGAGGCATGACAAAAGTGAGTTAAGCCTGCGAGCTGAAGGCGAGCGTCAAGTCAGGACCAGCTCTTTTGTCCTGCGGAGATTTGCTGGCCGAGGACGACGAACGGCTGGAGGGCCTTGGCGGCTTGGGCCTGTTGCGCCGGATTGACCGCCGGGGCCGTCACCGGCGGAGGCAAGGTGGGTTTTGCCGGCACGGGCAGGGACAATTTTTGCATGTCCGGCACGGGCGGAAGGGTATGCCCGGCGGCGAGCGCAGCGGAGAGCTGCACGGCTCCCGCCACGGCTTTGGGCACGAGTAAGGGTGGCGTGACCGCCAAGGGGGCGGGTGGAAGGGCTGCCGCAGGCTGGGGACGAACCGGAGCGGCCCAAGCCGCCGCTTGCGCCGCCCACGCGCCGGGTCCGTGCAAGCCCGCGGTAGCAGCGGCTTGCGCCGCCGCTTTCTGATTGGCCGCGGTCGGTTGTTTCACCCACAGGTCGGCGGCATCGAGCGCTTTCGCATCCGCGGGAGTTAATTTGCTGCGAACCTGCTGGGCGCTCTGCACCGCCCAGCCTGTGGCGTCACGTTCCGGCAGGCCGTGAGCCAAAAGCTGGACGGCGTCCGCGGACTGGTGGTTCTGTTGAAGCGCCGCAAGGTATTGCGCGGCCGACGCACCCACGCCGAGCAGGGCTTTGCCGGCGGGTGAGGGCGTGAACGATTTCAGGATATCGGCAGCGGGACGAATCAGCACGGCCGGAGCGGGTGTCATGGCCTTTAGCGATGGCAGGCAAATAACTCTGCCGCAATCGACAACGTGCATTGACGTAAGGATGGCCGACTCCACGCTTTCCGTGCTTCCTAACGCTGATGGCAACAGAACCCGATTTTCTCCGTGCGGTGCTGGCTGGGCCGGACGCTGACGGCCCGCGACTCACGTATGCAGCTTGGTGTGACAGCCAGCCGGATCCGGGGCTGAAGGCCCGGGCGGAGTTCATTCGATGGCAGCTCAAGGCGCATCAGTCGCGCCAGCCCCAAAGTGAGCCGGCTTTGCAGGCGGCGAAGTGGCTCGAGGTGCATCGCGACCCATGGCTGGGCGAGTTGAAAGGCCTGGCGAGCAACGTGGAGTATTATCGTGGTTTCGCCGAGCGGGTCACGGTGGCGGCGAAAAACTGGCGCGACCTCTCGGCGCGGATCCGACGTTTGGCGCCGGTACGGCATTTGGATCTGACCGACGTGCGTGGCTATTTTCCCGACGTGATCAAATCCGAGGCGATGCGGGGGGTTCGTTCTTTGATGATTCGAAACCAAGGCCTGCGGGATGCGGACCTCGAGGCCCTCGCCGAATCGCCTTTTCTGGAGGAGCTGCGCTGGCTGAATATCACCGGCAATCAGGCCACCGAAAATGGCGCGGCCGCGCTCGCGCAGAGCAAGTCGTTGCCCGCGCTGAAGTGGGTGAACTTCTTCGGCAACCCTTTCGAGCCCAACGAACGCTATTCTCACGATCAGGGCCAGGTCGTGGAGTCTTGGATGCCGGAGGAAGCCATTGCCCTGGAATTACGTTTCGGACGACTCGAATGGCTGCGTCATCCCGCCGCGCATCTCTGGGATACGGAGCCCAATCGTTTTACGATTTAATCCCGGTGGTATTAACAAAGTAGTTACGAGCGCCCGCAAGTGGCGGGGAAGATGCGTCCACCGCTCAAACCGCCACTCGCGGGCGCTCGTAGCTACATGTTCACTACAGGGACAGTTGGCGGCTAGGCGGGCACGAAGGGCAGCGCCGCGCTGTAGGTGTGTTTGATGGCGTCCAATTTGAGCGGCGGGAATCCGGCCCAAATCTCTTTGATGATTTCATCGCGGTTCCGGTAACCGTTGGCCGTGGTTTTACGCTTGGCGCAGATTTCCGCGGCGCCTTTTTCTTCGTTTAGAAGTTCCTTCAGTTCGCTTTCCGCGGCGAGGTTGACGTTTCGATTCGGATTGGCCGCGGAAAAAAACTGATTCGCATAGGCCACATTCAAGGTGTTGAGCGCAAAGAGCGCGAGGTTGGTGGCCGAGCCCGCTTGCGCCGGGATGGTTGCCGCGAAGGCGGTGAGTTTATTCAAGGCCGCCTCCCCTTCCGGAAACAGTTTCACCCATTCTTGATTTGCGATGGCGGCGGAGCCCACGACGCGGACCGCGCCGTCGTCCAAGGCCAGCCCGACGAGCCTTTTGTCGGGCCCGGTGATGACACTGCTGAGGGTCAGGCTTTGGGTCACTTCCAATGCCTGCCCAGCCGCCCGCGGATCCTGGCCGCTGCAAAGAATAACCCGCCGATAGGCAGGAAATTTGCCGTCGGGCAGCGGAAAACGTCCGCTTGGATCGAGGTCCGAAATGTTGCCGGCGGAATCAACCCCGAGCGTGGGGAGCGGTTTCACCTTGGCCTCACGCACCAGGTCATCGGGATAGCGTTCCAGCACCAAAGGGAGGGGCGCCGCGTACTGGGCCAAACCGGTGGGGCCGGCAGCGTAGACCCGTTGCATGAAACGACTGCGTGCTTCGGCGGGGATGAGTAAACACGTGACGTCCGTGCGCATATCCGCGGGCAAACCCCCGATCGCCATGGCGGCCGTCGCTCTGGCGGCGTGGGTGCGGATGGCGCCGGCGCTTGTGACGAGGTTGGCGGGCAGCGGGTGGATCCAAGTCTTCAACAGGGGGTCGTTGCGGGGGTTGAAGAACGAGTCGAGGTGCGTGGTGCCGCTCGCGAGCCAGTCGATGGAAACGCCGCTGGTTTCCTGCGCGATTTCCACCATGTTGACGCCGACCCCGCCGGATCCGATCACGCAGATGTGTTCGTCGGCCGGCCACTCGGTTTCCTGGCACAACGCTTCGAGTCCACTCAGCAACGTGCGGCGACGAAAGGTTGGCTCCCAGCTTTCCGGCGGCTGCCAGGGACGCGCACCATACGTCTTCGTGGCCTCGGTGCGCTTCGGGAAAGAGATCCGGGGGCGACCATTGCCGGTGCAGACATCGACCTTCCCCGCGTAGAGCAGTCGGGGGAGGCCAGTCTGGTCAATCGCGAGGAGGCGATAGGGCGGATACTCCGCGGGAAACGGCAGTTTCAGCAACGTCTCGCACTGACTCCAGGTCAGACCCATTTCGTCCTTCAACGCCTTCAATTTTGCTGAAGAGTAATCGACGGGTTTGTCCCTGGCCTGAATCAGTGCGAGCCACGCCGGCACCCAGCCAAAGGGCACGGCGCGACCAAGATCTTTCCACTCGGCTGCGACGTCGGCGGCGAAGTTTTGCGACCAGCGCGGTTGGGTCAGGTTTTCGCCATTGCTGAAGGGGCTGCGATGAAAGCCGGGCAGTTGGAGGAGATTCGCAATCTGCCCCATCTGGTGGTTGCGATAATGTTTCCACGGATCTTCGAACCCGAGGTGAACCACCGGAAGGCGATCGATCCGGTTCCAGCCGAATTCCGTTTGCCGCAGGGTCGTGTGATTGACGACCGCCGCCGCGCCACATCCGACGATGACATAGAACGCCGGCGGAATCGGCGAGGCTTGGGTGTCGAGCGGATTGTCGGGAGCGTCCTTTTGCTGGACGCGGACCGCGACGCTGCTCGCGGCTGACGGGGCGAAGCCGGAGCCATCGAACCGCTTGGGTTCGATATACCAGGCGGCGCCCGTGAACTTCCGTCCCTGCTCGATCGCCCGATTGAGCAGTTCGCCGCTGACGACGCTTTTGCGCAGAGTTGCTTCGATCATGGCAGTTTAAGCGGTGGGGCTGGGCGAAGGAATCGGGGACGACTGACGGTCATGAATGGTTTTCAATTTATCCCGCGTGGCCGAGCTGAGTTCGCCATCCGCCGTGAGGCCATAACGAACTTGGAAATCAACGAGCGCAGCCCGCGTCGGGTCATCCAACTCCCCCGTGGCTTCGCCGTGGAAGATCCCCAGGTTCGCGAGCCGTCTTTGGATCCCGATGATTTCCTCAATCGGATCCATGTTGCCGAAGGCCAGCTTGATTTCGAAATTGTCGCGACCGACGACCAGCGTACCTTCCGACGCTTGGGGAGAAATCCATTCTTCAATCACCCCTTTGCCGTCCGTTTTCCCCTTCGTCACCTTGCCGTCGATCTCGAGGACGTAGTCCTGATTCGCACGCGGCTCGGAACCATCGAAGAGTTGTAATCTCAGTTTGGCCGGCACGCCCTTGCGCCGGAAACGGTGACGCTTGCCGGCGGCTTGTGACGCTTCCTTAACCCGCAAATCGGGAATGACCAGGACGTCCCCCGGGAGCAGCACGTTCATGTCGGAACGTTGGCGCTTCAGTTCCGCGTTCGCGGGATCGTTCCAAATCGTGTCCACAAAAAGGCCATACATTTCCGCCAGACTGATGGTGGTCTCCCCTTGTTGGACGATGTGACGGATGGGCATGGCGCGGTTAAGTTGAACGGAAGGCCGCTGGCTTAAGCCGGCGATTTGGGGCCGACCGACTCGATGAAGCTCCAGGCGTCCTCATCCAAATCGGGGAAGGTCACCATGCAGGTACCCGCTTCAAAGCCGGCAAGGCGGGCGAAGCCGTTCTGATCCAGGGTCCCTTCATCGACGGATTTATCCGGCAAGGTCACGCGGTAGCGTTCACCGGCAACGGGCTGGTCGTCCTCGCCCACCAATTCGATTTCCATCCAGGATTTCTCGGTCTCCTCAGGCGGGCTCTCTTCCGCGGAAGTCGTGCTGGTGGTGGTGCTCGTCGATGTCGCCGCAGGAGGGCGGAAAGGGGTAAACGGCAACGCGCCGTACTTGCCGGTACGGGCGGCTCGCTGTTGCGCCTTGGCTTCCGAGACTTCACCTGGATCGGCAACGTCCGCCTCATGGGCGGCGATTGGCGAGATCGGCGCGACGAGTGAACCGGCCTGCCCCGTTTTTTTGTTCATGCGATGGCCTAGTTGATTTTAACGAGGCCGCCCTGGATCGTCACCATGCCGTCGCCTTTGACCGTCGTGGAAGCGGACTTGAGCTCCGCCATGGCGGGCGACTCGAGCTTCAAGCCCGCGGTCCCTTTGACCGAAACGTTCGCGGTCGCCTCCAGCGTGAGGTCGGCGGTGGCTTTTTGCGCAATATTGCCGGTGGCTTCGAGAATGATGTCGCCGGTGGTGCCAATCTTGATGCCTCCCGACTCGATCGCGATGAACGAGCCGCCGACGTTGATCGTGATGTTCTTCGTGGCTTCGATCACGATGTTCTCGGCCTTGAGGTAGAGATTTTTGGTGACCTGCGTGGATTGGTTCTTGGCGTACTCCTCGATCACATCGTCGCTGATCTTTTCCGAGCGGCTGCCGGTGATCGCGATGGCTTCCTTCCCCTTGATCGTGAGGTGGTGATCGCGGCCGATTTCCTCGACGTGATCGCGGGTTAATTTCTCGTGCCGATCGTTGCCGACGTCCTCCACTTGATCGTTTTTGACCACGAGATGTCGGTCATGCCCCACCCATTCATACGTGTCGTTTTTGATCCGGGTGTCGGAGTTTTTCTCTCCGTGAACAAAAATTTGCTCCTCCCCTTTTTTGTCTTCGAAACGGATTTCATTAAAACCGCCTCCCCCGGGCGTGGATGAGCTCTTGATGGTGGATTTGGTTTTTTCCGCCGGCAGCGCGTAGGGGGGCGTATTGGCACCGTTGTAAACGCTGCCGGTCAGCACGGGTCGATCCGGATCACCCTCCATGAACTCGACCAGCACTTCATGGCCGATCCGAGGGAGAAAAATCGAGCCCCACTTTTTCCCCGCCCAGCCTTGGGCCACGCGGATCCAGAAGGAACTCTTGTCATCCGTTTTGCCATCGCGGTCCCACATGAACTGGACCTTCACCCGACCCTGTTCATCGGTGAAAATCTCTTCGCCCGGTGGGCCGACGACCACGGCGGGCTGCGGACCGTGCACCAGGGGTTTTTGGGCGAGCCGCGCGGGGCGGTAAGGTTGGGTCGATGGAATGGCGGTGAGCTGGCATTCCGAACGCAGGGGTGCCGTTTTGTCCGAGGAGAATTCCCCTGCGTCGCAGGTCAGGTCGATCGCCGTCACCAGGTATTCGCGATTCTGATCTTCGCGAGGATGTTGGGTGAGCGAAAAAAGATCGCCGGCGCCGAGACTCAGGCGCAGCGAGCGAGCCTGAACGACTTCGCAGTTCACGTGGAGTTCCTCGAGCCGGATGCGGCTCAGTCGGGTGCCTTCGGCGGGGACGTCGTAACCACCCGGGAAGTCGTACCTTTGCCGCCCATTCAACCCATACGACTTGGCGATCTCACTCAGCGCGCCCCCGCTGAGGAGTTTGGGTTTGAGATAATTATAATCCGCCAGGGCGTATTGGGTGGGTTGCACCTCGTGCTCGATATGCCACGAGACGATGTCCTGTTCGTTGCGGCTCTCGAAACTTTCGCCCTCGTAGAATCGCAAGTTCTCGTGATCCGCCGCGAGTTCATAGGCCGCTTTGGCGTCCGCCAGCACGAGCTGCCCTTTGTCTTCGGTGTGTTTGAAATAGTAGGCGATGCCTTCGGTCTCGAGCACGCGGCTGACAAAATTCAAATCGGTTTCCCGATACTGAACACAGAACGGATAGACGGGATAATCACCACTCAAGCGGAGCTCGAAATCCTTGGAGCCGAACTCGCGAAACACATTTTGCACGATATCGGTGGGCGACAGCTCCTGGAAAATCCGGCAATCCGTGGAGCGCGTCAGCCCCCAGACCCACGGCACCAAGGTTGCGCGATAGTGGAAAAAACCGCCCTGGTGCGCGACGTAGGTGAAGCGCGAGACGAGGGCGTGCCAGAAGCGAGGTTCCGCGCGCCCCACGTCAAGGCGGATCAGCACGGAATGCCCCACGATGTCATCAAACTTGATGTCGGGATCGTTGCTCGACAGTTCGGCGTCGATGACGAAGGGCTGGCCGAGCCGTTCCTGCACCCGAAAGCTGCGCAGGCCGACGATATTGTCTCCAAGCGGAGTCTGGATCGCGAGGGGCCGCGAGCTTTGGTCAATGGGGGGCATGAGGTGAACGGAGTTCCCGGTCAGGTCAAAGGTCTTGGGGCGGGCAGCGCCCGCGAGCCAACGGGATCAATGCGTTGAAGTCCATGGAGTGTAACGCACTTGGCTGGAGCCGGTGCGCCGGCCGCATTAGTCCAAGGCCGGCGCCCCGAAGCAAATTCAAACTACAGGATCGCGTGAACTGGTTAGCGACGGGCACCCCGGCGTGGAGGCGGCGTCGGGCTTCCACGGAGCTGCGCAGAGGGCAGACGTACGCGGCGTCGGCGGGTTGGCAAATCGGCTTTACGCTCCAAGGACCGCTGCGTAATTTGCGCGGCTCGCCGTTGATCGAAGTGACAGTTTCACTGCCGCTTTGACGCATCGGCCGAGTTTATCCACTTTGTTATCGTGACCATTGTAGACGACGCCATTGAAACCGAGGCCGAGCGCCTGTTGGGATTTCTCATGCACGTGGAATGTGATCCACGGGGCAAAACGTGGAATCTCGACTCCTGCCGGGCGATTGCCCCGCTGACGCTGGAGATCAACCGGCTGAAAAAAGAGAAGGATGCGGTCATCCTCGCCCACTCCTATGTGGAGCCCGAGATCATTTACGGCGTCGCCGATTTTCGCGGGGATTCTTATTTTCTGAGCCTGCAGGCCAAGCAGGCCCGCGCGAAAGTGATCGTCTTTGCGGGCGTCGTTTTTATGGCGGAGACGGCCAAGATTCTTTCGCCGGACGCGAAGGTCGTGGTACCCGACCGCAACTCAGGCTGCTCGCTCGCCGATTCCCTGAACGGGGAGCAACTGCGGGAGCTAAAAGCGCTGTATCCTGACGCCACCGTGGTGTGCTACATCAACAGTACCGCGGACGTTAAGGCGGAATCCGATGTGTGTGTCACCTCGGGGAACGTCTACCACATCGTCGCGAACCTGCCGGCCCGGCGCATCCTCTTCGTGCCCGATCGTCTGATGGGGCAAAACGTGCGCGACGAATTGCGGCAGCGGGGCGTGAACAAGGAGATCATCACGTCGGACGGCACCTGCATGGTGCATGACCAGTTTGGCGTGGCCGAAATTGCGGCCGCGCGGGCGCGTTATCCCGGATTGAAAGTCGTGGCGCATCCGGAATGCACCTCGGAAGTGGCGGCCGTCGCCGACTTTGTCGGCAGCACGGGCGCGATGATGAAGTATGTGAAGACCAGCGGCGCGCCCTACTACCTGATGCTCACCGAGTGCGGCTTGGTCGGACGTTTGCAGGTGGAGTCGCCGGAGAAGGCTTTTATCGGGGGCTGCCGGCTTTGTCCTTACATGAAACTGAATTCGCTCGAGAAGGTGCGTGACGCGCTCCTGGCTCCCCGGCCCGATCAGATTATCACGTTGGATGAGAACCTGCGGCAGCGCGCGGCGCGTTGCATCGAAAGGATGTTCGAACTCTCGCCGACCGACTGATGGAGCGCCGTTTTTATCTCCGAGGTAGCGCGGTGCTTCAGCCCGCGATTGGAAACGCCCGATCGCGGCCTGAAGCCTCGCGCTCCTTCGGATCGCCCACTTCTCGCTCATGAATTCCCTCCCGCGCACCGATCATCTCATTGACCTCGCCATCGAGGAGGACGCCGGGCTTGGCGACGTGACGAGCCGCGCGATTTTCTCGGCGCAGCATCGGTCCCGTGCGTTCATGGAAGCGGGCCACGACTTGGTGATTTGTGGGCTCGACGTCGCGGCGCGGGTTTTCTCCCGCGTGGACGCCGGGTTGAAGGTGACGGTGCTCGCCCACGATGGCCAGCGCGTCAAGCGGGGCGCCCGCGTGCTCGGCATCAGCGGGCCCACCGCGTCGTTGCTTACGGCCGAGCGCACCGCACTTAATTTTGTGCAGCGTCTGTCGGGCGTCGCCACGTTGTCGCGCCGGTTCGCCGACGCGATTGCCGACACGGGTGTCCGCATTGTTGATACGCGAAAGACGACCCCGGGCTACCGGGCGCTGGAAAAATATGCCGTCCGTTGCGGCGGGTGCTTTAACCACCGGTCATCGCTCGGCGAGCATGTCCTGATCAAGGACAACCATATTGCCGCCGCCGGTTCGCTGACCAAGGCCGTCACCCGCGCGCGGGCCGCCGCGCCCCATCTCGCCAAGATCGAAGTCGAGGCGAAGACCCTGGCGGAAGTGCGGGAGGCGGTGCGGGCGGGGGCGGAAGTCATCCTCCTCGACAACATGGCGCCGCCGATGATTCGGGCGGCCATCGCGCTGATTGGCGGCGGGGCGGTGGTGGAAGTTTCCGGCGGCGTGCGCTTCGACACCTTGCGCGATTTTGCCCTGCCGGGGGTGGATGTCATCAGCGTGGGTGCCCTCACCCACTCCGCACCGGCGGCCGACCTCAGTCTCACGGTGCTCCCGGCGCGTCGCCGTTGAGGCCGCCCGCCGCTGTCATGGAAGTCTTCCACACGGATTGTCTGGTGATTGGGGCCGGACTCGCGGGTTCCGCGTATGCCTTGCACGCCGCCAAGCATGGTTGTGCGGTGGAGCTGCTGTCACTGGACGGACCGCTCGAGGCGAACAGCGATTGGGCCCAGGGCGGGATCATTTACGACACGACCCATGATCCGGCGGCCTTGGCCCGCGACATTTTTGACGCGAGTGATCGCACGGCCAACCCGCGGGCGATCCAGCAGCTCGTGGAGGAAGGCCCGGAGGCCGTCAAAGAGCTGCTGCTCGACGAGCTGCAGGTACCGTTTGACCGGGATGCCTCCGGCGAACTGCATTTCACGCGTGAGGGCGGCCACAGTGCCCGGCGGATTATCCACGCCAAGGATACGTCCGGTCATGCGATTCTCTCGCTGGTCGCCCAGCGAGTGGATGCGACGCCAGGAATCAAGCGCCGCTCCGGCTGGGTGGCGATTGATCTGCTGACGCTGTCGCACAACTCCGATGATCCCGCAGACAAGTACGAACCGCTCACGTGCTTTGGGGCCTATGTGCTCAACGGCCAGACCGGGGAGGTCGGGGCGATCGTGGCAAAAAAAACCATCCTCGCCACGGGCGGCATGGGCAGGATTTTTCTGCACTCGACCAATCAGCCCGGGAGTGTGGGCCATGGTGTGGCGATGGCGTATCGGGTGGGCGCGCGTCTCATCGATCTCGAGTACATGCAGTTTCATCCCACGGTTTTCGCCAAGAAAAACGCGCCCCGTTTTCTGATCACCGAGGCGCTGCGGGGCGAAGGCGCGGTCCTGCTCAATGCCCGGGGCGATCGTTTTATGGACGCATTGGACTCCCGCGGTTCACTGGCGTCCCGCGACGTGGTCGCGCGGGCCATCAAGCAGGAAATCGCGGGCAGTGGGGAGCCGTGTGTCTATCTGGATCTTTCGGCCCTGCAGCCGGAGTTTGTTCGCGAGCGTTTT
>Ga0105047_10014918_pt1 | contig 12283 bp, 12 predicted proteins | sample MAT04_FD_78384 | JGI IMG/M metagenome (GOLD analysis project Ga0105047, IMG submission 78384) | Freshwater microbial communities from Lake Fryxell liftoff mats and glacier meltwater in Antarctica - MAT-04 (megahit assembly) | ecosystem: Environmental > Aquatic > Freshwater > Ice > Liftoff... | reverse complement strand
CCGTGAGCACGCCGGCGATTAAAAGAGCGGAGTCAATCAGCGACAGTTCAGAGCGCCACACGCGGGTGCCGAGCTGCATGTCAAGAAAGTGAAAGTAAAAACCGTTAAAGCCCGTCGCGCCTGCTCGGCCAGACTGATCACTGCTCATCAAAAAGCGCAGCGTGACGAGCGTTCGCGCGACCGCGTCGGCGCGCGTCATCCAGCCGCGCTCAACGCCGACCGGATACGCTGACAGCGCAAAACCAACGACGGCGATACTTGATGGCGCGCCTTCGCGCGTGGTGTCGGCGACCAGACCGTTGCGCGGATTGGTATTGCGCTCAAAGTATTCGAAGGCGCCGCGCTGGATTCGCTCAAGCAAAGCGTCGTCTGCCGCGCTGCTGGGCCCGTCTGCACCTAATCCATCGCGCACCTTCGAGTCGCGTTTGTTGCGCCGCGAGGGTTGCATAAATGCGCTCCGGGAAAAATTTTTGGGCGATGGCGGCTTGAGGCGACTTTGCCAAATCGATATCGTGTGCTTGTGCAGCGTTAAGGCCACGAGCCCAAGATGTGCCTTGTGCAGCACGTACGTCTGTTTGCCAGCACACAGAGCCCTCCTGCGAACTTAAAAATCGCTCAAACAGGACAAATTGTGCCCGTTGCTGGGCCTTGCGGTCATCTCCCGAGCGCAAACCCGTGCGCAAAAATCAGCGCACTGGATCGCTCGAATCCACTTCCACGCGGTGATAGACCGAATCTAATGTCAGCGTCATTTCTGGGCAGCTTAGTTCGATTTGACCGCCCTGCGTCACGCTTTCAAAGCGCCAAAATGCGCTGCTCCGTTGGAATACATCCACGCGGCGCTCCTTTTGCGATACCAGCAAATAAGCCTCAAGCTCGGGGGCTTTTTGGTAATTGTGCAGCTTTTCGCCGCGATCAATGCCTTCGGTTAACTCACTTAACACTTCAACGACAAGGCAGGGCTGCGATTCGCAATACTCATCTGATTTTGCTGCGCACGACACCATGACGTCGGGGTAGTAATACAGTTTATCGGCCTTGAATTTGACGTCGGAGATCGACACGCGGCAATGGCTGGATGCTTTTTCGCGCAGCGCGAATAAAATATTCACCGCAATTTGATTGTGTCGAATCGAAGAGCCGGACATCGCAAACACCCGCCCGCTGACATATTCATGTTTATCGCGGCCGCTTAACTCAGCAGTGAGGTATTCGGCTTCGCCAATCTGCGGGTTTTTTAGGAAGCTAGACATGGGCTTTCCTTCAGTTGCAGTGCGTTGAGTCTAGCTCAGAGCAGGCGGATCACCAGCTTTCGAAGTTCGCTGTAAATCAACACCGCGCTGGCCATCGCCGTGCACACAATCCACTGCTCAAGCGAAAGTGGCGCCGTGCCGAAGGCGACGTTCAGGAACGGCACGTGCACGACAGCCACCTGCAGCAGGAATGACAGCGCCACGGCTGCCCACAGCCAGCGGTTGGCGAACAGCCCAACGAATGCGCTGGTGGTCCCCGAGCGCGACGTGAAGCAGGTAAACAGGCTGGTTAACACAAGCACCGTAAAGCCCGCAGTGCGCGCCGTGGTGAGGTCGCCGCTGCCGGGGATCAAGCCGCCGGGCAAGTAAAAGTCCATCGTTAGCAGGCTCACCAGCGCAATCACCAGTCCCGTCTGGATCACATTCGACCACATCCGGGCGTCGATCAGCCGATCGTTTAAATGCCGCGGTTTGCGCGCCATCAAATCGTCGGTGGCGGGGTCCACGCCCATGGCGAGCGCGGGGCCTGAGTCGGTAATAAGGTTAATCCACAGCAGCTGCGTGGCCAGCAGCGGCAGCACAACGCCCGCGTCGCCTGTGTCAGTGGACTTCAATCCGATCACGCCGGCCCCGACCACGCCCAAGAAAACGGTCAGCACTTCGCCCAAATTGGACGACAGCAAATAGCGCAGGAACTTGCGAATGTTGTCGAGAATCGCGCGGCCTTCGCGCACCGCGACCACAATCGTGGCGAAGTTGTCGTCGGCTAGGACCATCTTGGCGGCCTCCTTGGTCACCTCGGTGCCGGTGATGCCCATGGCGACGCCGATATCGGCGGCCTTCAGCGCCGGCGCGTCATTGACGCCGTCACCGGTCATCGCAACCACGTTGCCGTCTGCTTGCAGTGCGTTGACGATGCGCAGCTTGTGCGCCGGTTCGACGCGGGCATACACCGACGTGGTGCGCACCGCAGCAGCAAAGGCCGCGTCGTCGAGCGCCTCAATCTCGGCCCCGGTGAGCGCCGCTGCACCGGGCTCGACGATATTTAAGTCCGCTGCAATGCGTGCGGCGGTTTTCGGGTGGTCGCCGGTGATCATCACGACTCGGATGCCGGCGCGGTGTGCTTCGCGGATGGCCACCGCGGCTTCTTCGCGCGGTGGATCGATCATGCCAACCGTGCCGACAAAAATCAGATCGCGTTCTAAGGTCTCGGCATTTGCCTGGTCTTCTGAATCAGCCAATGGCCGGTAGGCCACCGCCAGCGTGCGCAGCGCGGCGTTGCTCAAGGTGTCGACGTCGGCCAGCATGCGCGCGCGCAGGGCCTCATCCAGCGCAACCACATCAAGCCCCACGCGCGCTTGGGTGCAGCGGCCAAGCAGCACATCGGGCGCGCCTTTGGTGATAGCCACGAGCGCGTCGTCGTGTTCGTGGTCGCGCTCGATCGTCGTCATTAACATGCGCTGGGACGTGAACGGGATTTCGCCGACGCGTTCGAAGCGTCGCTCGCGCCGCTCGGTCACTGCGCCGCCCGCAAGCTTGCGCTCGGCGACCAAGAACGCGGCTTCGGTGGGGTCGCCGTGGATCTCCCACGCGCCGCCCTCAGCTTGGCGCAAATCGGCGTTGCCGGCTAGGCTGCCGCCGCTTAAGACCACCTGAATTTCTTCGCGCAGCTTCCCGTCGTTTAGCTTTTTGCCGTCGTGCTCGACCCGGCCATCGGGCGCGTAGCCTGTGCCGCTGATGTGGATTTCGCCCGAGGCCGTCATCACGCGCTCGATGGTCATTTCTGCGCGCGTTAGGGTGCCGGTTTTGTCCGAGCAAATAACGGAGGCAGAACCCAACGTCTCCACCGACGAGAGGTTTTTAACGATCGCGTGGTGCTTGGCCATGCGCTGCACGCCGAGCGCCAGAACCACCGCCAGAATTGCCGGCAGCCCCTCAGGCACCGCAGCCACCGCCAGCGAGACGCCAAGCAGCAGCACGCGCACCACATCGGCGCTGCTGCGTATGTCGGAGATCAGCAGGATCGTGCCCACCACCACCACAGCAATGGCCACAACCGCCAATCCCAGCGCGCGACCAACGCGTGCCACTTCCTTTTCAAGCGGCGTGGGCTTGGCGGTTGTGGCGTCCAGCAGCGCCGCAATCCGTCCCATTTGCGTGGCCATGCCGGTCGCGGTGACCACGGCACGGCCGGCGCCCTGCGCAACCGCGGTGCCCTTGAAGACCATGTTGAGCTGATCCGCCAACGGCGCCGGCTTAGGCTGCGTGGCGATGGCCTTGAGCACGCCTTCGCTCTCGCCGGTGAGCGAGGCCTCCTGCACGCGCAAGGTGGTAGCGGCAAGCAGGCGCGCGTCCGCGCCGACGGCATCGCCCTCGGCCAACACGATCACGTCGCCGCACACCAGCTCGGCACTGGGCAGCCGCTGCTCCTTGCCGTCGCGCAGGACCGCGCTGGTGACCGCAGTCATCTTGGCCAATGCAGCGACGGCGTTCTGCGCCTTGGCTTCCTGGACCTGACTGATCACGCCATTGAGCAGCACAACGGCGGCGATAACGATTGCATCCACCGGCCAGCCGACGCGGCCTTCAACCCACCAAGCGAGCAGCGCGATCGCGGCCGCCACCAGCAGCAGGTAAGTCAGCGGGTCTTGAAAGTGCGCCAGAGCGCGCCGCCACGCGGCGACACGCGGGGCTGCACGCAGTTCATTGGGCCCGTTTTGTTTGAGCCTCAGCGCCGCCTGCGCTGCGCTGAGCCCGCTTTCGACATCCACATCCAGCGCTGCTGCGACTGCGCTTGCGTCCATGAGCGACGCATCACCGATGGCGCCGGGGCTGCTGGTTTTTGCGGGTTCAGTCGCCTGTGATGGGTTCTTATCCACGGCGCTGCGCTCCGTATTCACTCGCGCGGCGAAGCGTCACGCGCGGCGTTTCTCAACGCGTATGGACCAAACCGATCGCCCGTGATCGCGCGGCGCCTTATTCGGTTTCGCCGAGTGCCTATTGCCTGCGAATCCTGCAACTTGGGTGTCCCATCGGTGCTGAGTGTTCTCATCAAGGCTCTCTAGCAAAAAAAGTTGCAGCGATAGCGGTTTGCCGGTCGGCGCCAAATCGCTAATGTTCGCGCGCTTGGTCTCCCTGCTGGGGCGTAGGCTCAAAGCCCAAGCCCCAGCAAGGAGCCTAAGCGCGCAACTCGTCACGATGCGCCGCGACGAATTGCGCGAACTCGGTCGGCGCGCGGCCGGTTAACTCAAGCACCGTTTGCGTCAGCGGGGGCGTGCCCGTGAACCGTGGCAAAACGTGCAGCAGCATCATCACGAGGATCAAGCCTAGCTCGCGACCGTCGCGCCTAAGCGTTCGGTAAAAGTGCCATAGACCTGGCGATTCGTAGCTGATGCGCGTTCCCAAACCCGCCGTCAATTGATCGGCCATCTGCTGAAAGTTGAGCGCCACCGCAGACGTCAACGTATAGGCCTGGCCGTGATGCTGCGCACCGGGTTGCGTCAGCACCAGCGAAGCCACGCGGGCGATATCAGCGACATCCACGAGCGTAAACTTCGCATTCCCTGCGGGCAGAAAGATGCGCCGCCGGCGCACCAATTCAGCGTGCAGCGTGCTGGTGAAGTTCTGCATGAAATAAGCCGGCCGCAGCAGCGTGTACGGCACCCCGCTTAACATCAGGCGCCGCTCGATCTTGTGCTGCGGAATAAACGGAATGCGCTCTGCGCCCTGCACCGACAAGAACACGATGTGTGCGACGCCGTGCTGCCGAGCGCGCGCGATGAAATCACTCAAATCGCCGTTGATCTGCGGCGGACGCAGCAGGAAGAGGCTGTCGCAGCCGGCAAGCGCGGCGTCCTGGCTGGCGCGGTCTAAAAAGTCGAAGGCGACCGGCTCAACGCGCGCATCGCCATTCCATTTTGCGGTCGCGCTTGCCACGTCGCGCACGCCTGCGCGAACAGCGATGCCTTCAACGCCAAGCAGCGCCGCCATTAGCGCCGAGCCGACTTGACCCGTGGCACCCGTCACCAAAATGCGCTTCATCGCGCGGCGGCGTTTGGGGTTAGGCGTGGCCGGTGCTGAATCACCCGCGCGCTGCGTAGCGAGTGCGCCGAGCATGCAGCTGCCGCCGGAGCAGGCCAGTTGGCAGCAGCAAAAGAAATCGCCATTACGCGGTGCGCCACTGATGTTGCCAAGACCGCCCAAAAGCCCCGATGAAAACGGCCACCACCATCCACAGGGCGGCGGCCAGCGTGGTTTGCCAAGCCAAACCTTGTTCGAACGATGTGGCCGGAAACAGCGCAAGTAGCCAGCCGGTGTAGCTGGCGTGCATCAATACGGCCAGCAGCAGGCTGTCGGTGTGGGAAAACATCCAGGTCATCAGAACGCGGTAGGCCGTCAGGGTGGCAATGTAGAGAACGGCGAACTCCAGCAACCAACCCGCGCCCATCGCGCTATCGTTTTGCTGGATGTCGACAAGCAGATGCCACATCGCCCACATCAGCCCAAGCGAAAGCCCTGCCGCAACCGGCCGCCAGCGCTCAAGCAGGCGCGGCGTTGCAAATGCAGTCCAGCCAATCTCCTCGAACGTCCCCGCAATCAGACCGATGGCGAGCAGCGACCACTGCAAGCGCGGCGCGAACGCTGGATCAACGACGAAGCTAAATGGCCACAGCACAGCGAGCATCAACACCGGCATCGTCAGCAGCGCCAGCGCATACCAGCGTGCGCCAACCCGCCAGCGCAGCAGCCTCGATTTGAGCTCACGCAGCCCAGCTCGACCATCCAGCAGCGTCGTCATCAACAGCCCAGCGACGCTCGGACCCAGCAGCATAGAGACGAAGATAAGACCGGTATCCAAAGGCCGCAGCGCCGTCACATCGAATCCCGAGACGGCGAGGACAGCGAGAATGCCGCCCCAACTGATCCCGTAAGTCAGCGCGAAATATCCAAGCAGCGGGTGGCGACGAAGCCAAGGCATGAGTGTCATAGCGGGTCAATTCTCGAGGGTTGTCGGTTGATCAAGTCAGGAGGCCGTCTGCTCACGCAGCGCCCGCTCGATCTCCACGTCGCTGTCCAACTTAAGCTTGAACGCGCTTAAGGCCGGGTAAGACGCCAAGGGCGTCGGTGTGTCGTCCTTCCAGCTGCACATAACGTAGAGGTACGCATCGGCGACCGTACGGCGGTTAAACAGCAGCCATTCGCGCTCGCCGAGTTCGTCGTTCACGCGCCTAAAGTGTTGGTCAATCTGCAAAAAAGCAGCCTGGCGCGCGTCTTCTTCGTTTGCTTTAACGGTGACATAGCGCTCAGGGACGAATACAGGCGACCAGGCCAAGTGCACATCGCCCACCAGATAAGCCAGACACTCGTTCAAGCGCGCCCGCTCCCACACGCTATCGGCGCCCAGACGCGCAGCGGGATGCATTTCGGCGACGTACTGCAGCACCGCCAAGGACTCGGTTAGCACTGAGCCGTCGTCTAAGAGCAATGCCGGCACGACGCGCTTGGGGTTGACCTGCCCGAACGGCTCCGAGGCCAGGTCATCGTGGGTCACCACAACCAATTCAAACTCTGCATCGGCCCAACGAAGCGCGATGTGAGAGGCCAGAGAACAAGCACCTGACATGGTGAAAAGTTTCATGATGGCGAGCCTCGGCTTTAGTGGGATGTGACGGTTAAAGAGCGTTCGCCACGACGACGACGCACCCATCATGCCGAGATACTTCGATCCACTCTGTGCGTCAGCGAACGGGGAAGGCGGCCTTAGCCGGACTTCTTCCCCTCCACGGGCCAAAGGCGAGGCGCCTGCGCAAAATACCCGGCCTCCACAAACAGCAGGGCTTGGACCATGAAGAGCGCGGCAAATCTCAAGGCCCTGGCGCTGATGGTCGAAAAGTACACGCGCTGGTCAGCAATACCTGTCCACAGCCAACGCCGCGCTGTCGCCCGGTTGATTCGAACGTTAGGTTCCGGGCAGCGCCAGCGCAAACTGCGGAAATTCTCGCAACGACCCAGGGCGCCAGCGGAGGCAGGGAATCCGCCTGCGTAGGCGGCTTGCGCCAACGGCACCATCAGCACCGGCGCAGTCACCCGATCAGGATGCCGGATCGCCATTTGCAGCGCCGACCGCGCGCCAGCCAACTCGCCTTTAACCGCTGCATTGGAATTTCCCAACGCATCGCGAGGCCTGCGCTAATGGGCATCACCCAGTGCTTTCCGCGCCTTCATGGCAGGTTCACGGCGCGAACTCGTAGGCAAGCGAGATCAAGTCGCCGATGAAGTACGGCCTGCGCCCGTTGGGTGTGATCCAGGCGGCCTCGCCGCGGGTCGGCACCAGCATCCCGTCGCGCAGCTGGTAACTGCTGACGCTGCATTCCCAGGGCAGCATGACCATAACCCCGTCCTTGCCCTCACTGGCACCGCGCGCGTCGGCATGAACGGATGTCATCAGACCCGCATCGTCAAAGCGAAACAGCAGGGTCAGACTGATCGGCCCATCCACCAGCGTAGCGTTGGCCGAACGATCGTCCACTGCCTCCCAGCGCACGCCTTGGCTCGGCAAGAGCGCGGTTGGGTACCAGGCCATCTCGGCGAAATACCGCATCAACTCGCCGCGCGCGGCCTCGCGGCCACCATGCACATCAGCCACCGTAAACAATCCCAGTATGGACGCGTGGAGCGTGCCTTTCCCTGCGATGTAGCTGTCGTGCACGCGCGCCAGCAACCCAGGAAAGATCGACACACTTCCATTCCACAAGAAGCCCGGGCGGTGGACGACGGCGCGCTGGGTTGACGTGAACGGCTTCCAATTCTCACCGGTCGCCGACATGTTGATGTTGCCGGCAAGCTCAAAGCTTGCCGCGGCAATCATGGGCTGCCCGTCTTTCAACACTGCACGGAAGTAGCGCTGAACTGGCGCCGGTAGGGCCTCGATTTCGCGCTCGTCATACATGCCCACAGGCATTGGCACCCGCGCCGCTTCGAGCAGCGCCATCTGCGCCTTCGTCAACGCCCGCCAGCGCGAGCGGCCAACCGCGATCAATCCGCCGCCAGCCGCAATAAGTGCGCCCATGCCCAATGCCGTCCATTTAATCGCGTTCATGATGCGTGTTCCTGAGATTGGTTTTCTGCGGATTGCCGGAGGCTCACCATCCCCGATCGCTCGATTCTCATCTGTTCGCTTCCGCACAACGGCGCTGGTCGAACGAGGGAACGTCGCGCGCACGCTCACTGCCTGTGCGCTGTGCACGCTGCTGCACACCATGTCGGAGGCGCTTCTGACCAGCGTATTTATCGTCGGCGGCGTGGGTGAATGGCACCGCCGCGCGAGGGCGACAGCCTTTGCTGCGTGACCGTCGCGCTTTTCGCCATTATCGCGGTTGGCCTCGCCACCCCGTTCTCAAAGTTGCCTATTTCGAGCGTGGCTGAGCTTCCCCAACATCCTTTTGGTCGCGCCCGTGTGTTTCATTCGGTTTGGGCATCAGCATTTGTCCCTGACGTCAGTCCCAATTCCGCCACCGGATGTGATGCAGCGCACAGACGCTCGCTGCGCCGCCTTCCTATTCTTAAAGCGCTAAGCATGCCATCAGACCGAATGCCGAAAGGCGCCCAGCGACCGCACCAGATCCCAATGCCCCCAATGAGCGTTTCCCAAAGAACACCACGCGCCGCCACTGTGGCGGCGGCGAATTCTGAGCCGCAGAGTCAGCTAAACGTTATGCAGCTGTCGAACGTCGTGCTGGAGACGATGAAAGTGCATGAGTTGGTTGAGGAGTTTCGGGGCGACTTGGCTAAGGTCAATGCGGGGATGCGAGAGGACGTCGACGATTCCCTATTGCGCTCGATTGAGACCGACACGCTGCAAAAATCGGTGGCGGTGGAGGCCAAAGTGAACACCGTTTCTGACAAGGTCGCAACAGTCACCGATGAGCTGGTCGAGCACGCCCAGGACCGGCGTTTGCTTCTTTTCAAGTTTGCGGCAGTGGTGAAGCAGGAAGCCGCGGCAAGACATGCGGCTGATCAATTACTGGTGAGCGCCGCGGCGCTGATGCGCGCTGCAGACAGCGCGATGTATCAAGCCAAACGCGGCGAGAGTGGCTATGCATTTGCCATCTGATGTCGTCCCGGGCTGCGCAAACAAACCGGCACCGCTCGACGCATCCGCGCCAACCCTTGCCGTATTTGTGCAGCGCAACCGTGATGAACTGATTGCGCGCTGCATTAAAAAAACGGCTGGGCGCGATGCGCGTGCGCCGGTCAACGCGTCTCACGGCATCCCGCACTTTCTCGAACAGCTGATTGATGTGCTTGAAACGGAACAGGAAAGTGGTTTCGGCAATGGGCGAGCGCCGCCATCCGCAGAACCCGCTTCAAAAATCGGGCGAACCGCAGCTGCACATGGGGCGGCGCTGCTGCTGCAGGGCTTCAACGTTAATCAGGTGGTGCACCAATACGGCGATATCTGCCAAGCGGTCACCGAACTTGCGCAGGCGCTGAACACCCCATTCTCGACCGATGAGTTTCGCATTCTCAATCGCAGCCTCGACGATGCGATTGCCGCCGCTGTAAGCGCCCACCAGAGCGTGGCGCGTCAAATCACAGTTGAGCAGCAGGCCAGTCATCAGCATCGGCTGCACACGCTGATTCACGATCAACAGCGCCTGGTTGGCATCGCGAGGCAAAGCTTTTTGGCAATCGAGTCCGGCCGAGTCGGGGTCACCGGCGCCACCGGCAAACTGCTGGCGCACGCGCTTGACGAGCTGATACAGCTCTCCGAGGAGCGGCTGCCTCGGGTAATCGACGTCATGCGCCAAGCGGCTGCACAGTCGCCCATGAAGGAAGGTTGTTAGTTTCTAGCGAGAACGCGCTCGATTTGCTTGCCGAATCCGGCACCCTCGGTTTCATCTGCGCCAGCCGCTGGATGAAGAACAAGTACGGTGGGAAGTGCGCGCCAAGATCGGCGAGAGGTTTCGTCTGCGCCACTACATCGATATGGAGGGCGTCGATGCCTTCGACGCCGATGTCCTGTGATGGCGCGCGATCTCGTCGATGGCGGCATTCGTTGGACTGGCAAAGGCTTCGTCAATCCTTTCTGCGATCAAGGCGGCGTAGTCGATCTGGCCGAGAATCCGAAGCTTTCGAATTACCTTTATCGCCACTACGCCGCGGTCGCCGGCCGCCACGTGTCCAGCCCCGGGCGATCACCTTTCGCTCTTTCAGCGCTTGCTGTGCAGCGGATGATCCAGGTTGAGCGCGCGCGCGCGCTCAGCGCATGCGAGCGTTCACGCGCATTGCTGTTGCCAGTCATCAACTGTCGCAAAATCACCGCCCATCCATAAAACTCCAAAATCCGATCACTGTCCGCCTCGCACCAAACGAACGTGGTAAGCGTTGTCCTTGGCGCTGACGAGGAGGAAGCCGGCGTCGAAATTGACGATCCAGGCAACGGACGGGATGGCGGCGAAAGTCGTCGAGGACCAAAACCAATTGCGCGGGGTGTTTGGAAACACATTGAGATTGATGCTGCGATTGCTGCAGCCGTATTCCACCAGCGTTTGCAGCTCTTTGCTACTGGGCAGGCGCCAGTCGCTTCGGCCGGCAAAGCTGCTGTTGTTGGCCAGCACAAGCGCCTGCGTCCAATTAGTCAAGCTGGCTGTGCCGCTGCAGCTGCTGCCTGCTTGCCCTTGGCTGCAGCGCTGCCAAACCAAACTGGTTTGCAAGTCGCGCACGGTGCCATCGGCCTGCACGCTATAACGGCTGTCGGGCGCGTTGCGCGGGTTGCCGCTGGGGCACACCTGCTGGGCGTTGGCTGAGGCGGTAAAAAGTAGCGTGGCGGTAAGCACTAAGGCAATGCGGAACATGGGGGTTACCTCCAAGGGTGGGCGATAGATTTGGGTAATCACACGGGCGGCGCGCTGGTCGCGTTGCATGGGTTCCGCTAATAAAATCACCTCACGCCTGGCGTGCAGCGCAATCGCATCTTTGCGCGCCGCCAGGGTGATGGCGCGCAATCGCAGGCGCGTGCTGCTGCGCAAATCCGCGCCCAGAGCGTATTTGTGGTGGCGCGAAAAGCGCTGCCCGGCGCGCTCGATCTGCACCGACAGCTCAGAGGCATCGCGCCACAGCGGTGATTGCGTGTGCTGGGCCATGCCTAAAAGTTCAAAATTCGAGTCACTGTCCGCCTCGCACCAAACGAACATGGTAAGTGTTGGCCTTGGTGTTGTTTCTGAGGCTGCCATTGATGAAGCTGACGCCCCAGGCATCCGACGCGATGCCGGCGAAATTGCGCCCCGTCCAATACCAGTTGCTTAGCGTGTTCCGAAAATAGGCAGGATCAATCGCCGGATTGGAGCGCCTGTGGTTAGCGATGCCAAGCAGCTGCCCCTGATCGGGCATGCGCCAATCATTGAAGCCACACAAACCTTGGGCATTGACCGCTGCCACATAAGCTTGGGTATTGCACAGGCTTAGCGTGCTACTACAGGTGCTGGCGGTACCGACGCTACCCGGATTGCCGCCATTGATGCTGCTATCGGTGCTGTACCAGCTGTACCGATGCGTTTGGTCCCGCAAGCTGGCTGCATCAAGGAGCTTCACTTCCCACAGCAGGCCGGTGACATTATCGCGCGTACAAGCCCAATTGTTTGCGCCGGTACCCAATGCCGCAGCTGCCGGCAAAGGCTGGCCGCTGTTGCTGATCTTGGTAAAGTCAAAACCCGCCTCGCCGCCGCCGATTTTGCTCAGCTGGCCCGCGCGGGCCAGGGCATCGCGGCCAAAGTCTCCGTCTTGGCGGGGGAAGCCGAATTGCGGGCAGGTTAAATTGCCGTCGAAGGCATTAGCGCACCAGTCTTGGCCGGTGTCGTTGAGGCCAATTTGAAAGCCGTCCACAAAAATGCGTTCCGCCAGCTGTGCGAAGGCGGGCGTGCAGGCGAAAGCCAGAAGCACCGCGCAAACCAGCTGGTACGGCCCTGCTTTGGGTCCAACTCGTTGAGATTTCATGCCGTTCCTGCCTCGTTAAGCTGCCAATGGTGGGG
>Ga0105047_10014917_pt1 | contig 12283 bp, 13 predicted proteins | sample MAT04_FD_78384 | JGI IMG/M metagenome (GOLD analysis project Ga0105047, IMG submission 78384) | Freshwater microbial communities from Lake Fryxell liftoff mats and glacier meltwater in Antarctica - MAT-04 (megahit assembly) | ecosystem: Environmental > Aquatic > Freshwater > Ice > Liftoff... | reverse complement strand
TTTGGGGAGCGACGGGTTTGGTGTAAGAAAGCTTAATTAAAAAGGCAAACAACACAAACCCGCACCAAAGAGGCGGGTTTTTTTATGCTTGAAAAAGTAGAAAGGTAAATATGTGTGAAGGTGCTCCAGACAATAAACAACATTTCTGCCCAGGATTTCCTGTAGAACAGTTAAGTCATGAAGAAGTCATGGTTTTATATGATATGTATATAGAAGAACTGGAACAGGGATTGTTCTGTAATACGTGTGAAGTGAGAGCATATGTAAATGCTTTAGCTGCTGTATTTGATTAACTTCAAAATATTCATATATCCTCCTCCGATTGAGTAAGATACTCCGGAGGAGGGTTTTTTGGTATCATTAAATTATGTATCAATGGATAGATAAAGATGATAAGAACTTCCCAGAAAGTTTAGGGCATATCGGTTATCCTCCGATGGGATTGTTTTATGAAGGGGACATCTCGCTACTAAAGCAAAAATCGATTGCAATTGTGGGCACCCGCAATATGAGTGAGTATGGGAGGATGGTGACGGAGAAATTTGCACGAGAACTTTCCAAGAAATATGTAATTGTGTCGGGACTTGCACGTGGGGTGGACCGTGTGGCGCACGAGAGTTGTCTCGCCTCCGGAGGGAAAACTATTGCAGTGCTTGCACATGGTCTTGATATGACATATCCTCCAGAACATTCTGAACTTCGAGCCCGAATTGTGAGGAGTGGAGGCCTAATTTTGTCGGAATATCCAGAGGGAACTACACTCACTAAACAGCATCTAGCTTTGCGAAATCGTATTGTTGTTGGAGTGTCTGGTGCTGTACTTGTGACGGAATCACCGAAGTCTTCGGGCACCAAAATTACAGTTGGGTTTGCGGCGAATGCTGGACTCGATGTTTATGTGATCCCAGGCCCAATTAATGATCCCACTTATGAGGGCAGTGGGGAGATTATACGAGACGGGGGGATATTGATTAGCGATCCGGGGGATATTGTACTGTGAATCGGTTTGGATATGTTGAATACGGCAAGGGCTCTCCTTTCGCCTGCCGGAGAGCTCATCTTGACTTGCAGTCAGGAATTCCTGTTAAGGAGAGTCCTTTGATACAATGACAATATGAAATTAATAGTCGGGCTAGGTAATCCAGGTGAGAAATATATGCACAACAGACATAATGTTGGGTTTATGGTGGTGGATGAGCTGATTCTTAAAATGCAAGAATCGCAAAGTTTGGAACTAGAGTTTAAAATCGCTAAAAAATTTGAAGCAGAGATAGTACAAGCTAAAGATTTTATTTTGGCGAAACCACAGACTTTCATGAATGATAGTGGGCAGGCGGTGTCGGCAATTGCCAGATTTTACAAAATAGAGAGCTCAGACATTTATATCATTCATGACGATCTAGACATTCCGATGGGTAAATACAAAATTGTGAAGGGGCATGGTCCCAAAGTCCATAATGGGCTGGGATCAGTGCGGGAACATTTGGGAGAATTTGATTTCTGGTACGTCAAAGTGGGGGTAGAAAATAGGGAAGTGAGAGGCAATAGCGGGATCCCGGGAGTCGAGTATAGTCTGCAAAATTTTAGACCAGAAGAGAGGGTAATCATTGATAATGTAATTGATAAAATTGTAGGGGAATTGAGTGCTTTAGTCGCAAAAGTTCCAAACACTTTCTAACGCAAGGTTCGGAACTATGGTAACAGTGTGATATTCTATTCATTATGGATTTAGTCATTGTCGAGTCACCAACCAAAGCCAAAACACTCACGAAATTCCTTGGATCAAAGTATAAAATCGAGGCTTCGATGGGACATGTTCGTGACTTGCCAGAAAAAGGCGGGGGACTAGCAATTGACGTGGACCATGATTTTGAGCCCAATTATCAAGTCCTAACTTCCAAGAAAGCGACGGTCGCGAATTTGAAAAAAATGGCCAAGGATGCGCAGATCGTATACCTGGCAACTGACCCTGATCGAGAAGGGGAGGCTATTTCTTATCACGTCCAGTATTTGCTCGCGGACAAGAAAAAAGAATTTAAACGGGTGACGTTCCACGAAATCACCAAGAGTGCGATCGAAGAGGCACTCAAGCATCCTGGGGTCGTTAATATGCCGATGGTGAACGCACAGCAGGCACGACGGGTGTTGGACCGCCTGGTAGGGTACACACTTTCTCCCGTATTGTGGAAAAAAGTCAGACGAGGACTCTCGGCAGGGCGCGTGCAGTCGGTGGCCGTAAGGCTAATCGTGGATAAAGAGCGAGAGATCCAAAAATTTGTGCCTGAGGAATACTGGGAGATATTTGCAGACTTGGATACGGCTCGTAAAAGTTCGAAACACTTGCCTAAAATCGCGCAAGGTTCTGAACTAGGGGAGCTACGGGTAGAACTCGTAAAAATTGAGGGAAAGACATCGAAAATTACGAATGGAGAGCAAGCAAAAGAAATTATTACAGATTTGGAAAAAGCTGATTACAAGGTCTCTGATATCGAAAATGTCGAGCAGAAAAGCTCGCCGTATCCACCTTTTACTACCTCGCTCCTCCAGCGTGCTGGATCTAACGTATTTAGTTGGAGTGCCAAGATGACGATGCAGATCGCCCAATCTTTGTATGAACATGGATTGATCACCTATCATCGTACGGACTCTTTCAACTTGGCTGATGAGGCTATCGCTATGGCACGCGACTATCTAGGTAAAACATATGGCCAAGAATATTTACCCAAAGAAAAAAGAGTTTATAAAACGAAAGCTGTGAGTGCACAAGAAGCGCACGAAGCGATCCGTCCGACAGATGTGACAAGAGTGGGATCTGATTTAGTTATGGCAGGGATGACGAGTCGCCACCAAAAACTTTACGACTTGATCCGTAGTAGATTTTTGCAGTGCCAGATGGCTGATGCCCGATTTGATAAGACTAGTATTTTGGTTACGGCGGGTAAATATTTATTAAAGGCTGATGGGAAGCGCATGATTTTTGATGGGTATCTGAAACTGGGTAAAACGGCCGATGATATATTTTTGCCACAAGTTACAGCAGGTGAAACACTTTTACTAATCAAAGTCGATCCTACCCAGAAATTTACTAATCCTCCTGCGCGATACAGTGAAGCTGGGCTGATCAAAGAACTAGAAAAGAGAGGGATTGGCAGACCTAGTACCTATGCGGCAATTATTACGACAATTCAAGACCGTGGATATGTGATTAAAGAAGAGAAAAGTTTTCATCCTACAGCGATCGGCGAGGCGGTTGTGGACTTTCTCGTGGCCAACTTTGGCAATATCTTTGCCTATGAATTTACCGCCAAAATGGAGGCTGACCTAGATTTGATCGCAGAGGGTAAAAAACAATGGGTACCAACAGTACGGCAATTTTGGGAGCCGTTGGCTAGTCAGGTAAAAGCGGTTGAGGAGACGGGAGAACGAGTCAAGGTGAAAGTCCAATCAACGGGGGAGAAATGTCCGGACTGCCCTGACGGCGAGATCGTGATACGCACGGGAAAGTTTGGTAAATTTTTGTCTTGCTCTACGTATCCCGAATGCAAATATACCAAACCATATGTGGAATATGTAAAAGACGTGGTATGTCCAACCGACGGAGGACGGGTCAAGGCGATGAAGAGTAGGAAGGGTGCGAAATTTTTTGGATGTGAGAATTATCCCACCTGCAAATGGGCGGCGTGGAAGCTACCGGCAAAAGTAGAATAGTTGTATCACTTTGTCTTATTGCGTCTTGGAGATTTTTTAGGGTAGGATAGTAGGACGATGAAAGTTTTAAAGCGTAACGAGAAAGTCCAAGATCTAGACCTAGATAAAATTACTGATTCTATTTTCCTTGCAGCACAGGATGTTGGTGGCACTGACAATAAATTGGCAGAAAAAATTGCCCAGGAGGTAATTGAGCGACTCAAGAAGCAATATGGACGAATGAAGACTGTCTCTTCCGCTGAAATCGGTGATATGGTCGAGCGACTATTGCTAGAGAAAACTCATTACAAAACAGCCAAAGCCTATATTTTGAATCGAGAGAAGAAACGCCAGATTGAGGCTAGTAAACGCGCCCTGGGAGTACATGATGATGTAGGGCTGTCGTTGAATGCTTTGACTGTGGCCAAAGAGAAGTATCTAAAACGAGATCAAGAGGGTGAAGTACTTGAGACAGTGAGTGAGATGTTTGAGCGAACGGCCAAGTTTTTGGCAAGCTGTGAACCTGTTAAAACTCGTAAAATTTGGACTGATAAATTTGCTAATTTGATGAAAGAGCAACGCTTTATGCCTGGGGGGAGAACTCTCGCAAACTCGGGAACTGCCAACAATCAACTGGCCAACTGTTTTGTAATGCCGATGCCGGATGATATTGAGGGGATTTTTGAGTCACTGAAAGAAAGCTCGATTCTCAAAAAATATGGTGGGGGGGTAGGGTTTACTTTTGGCCACATTCGACCAAAGGGAGATACGGTTTCAACTACCTCAGGTGCTGCAGCTGGACCAGTCGCCCTGATGCAACTGATTAATGATGCGAGCGATATTTATTTGCAGGCAGGCAAACGTCGCAGTGGCAATATGGTGACACTCCCGATCACTCACCCAGACATTATCGATTTTATCCACTGCAAAGAATCGGGATACAACTTTCCCCACATTAATTTTTCGATTGCAATCACAGCTAAATTTATCGAAGCAGTGAAGAACAATACAGCTTGGGAACTAATCAATCCGCGGACGGGTAAAGTAAGCTCCAAAGTCTCGGCTAAAGGTCTGATGGAAGAAGCGGCGCGGATGGCCTGGAAGAATGGGGACCCTGGACTAATTTTTATTGATGAAATCGAGAAATATAATCCGACCCCTCATGTAGGACCGCTTGAGACGGTGAACTTGTGCGGGGAGCAACCACTTTTGTCATATGAAGCGTGCAATTTAGGGAGTGTCAATTTGGCTGTGCATGTTGATGGGACAAATGGTAACTCCAAAATTAACTATAAAAAACTCGAAGAGACGGTACGACTGGCGACCCGGATGCTCGATGACGTGGTTACGGTATGTGAGTATCCACTAAAAAAAGTGGCAGATACGGTACATGGCAACCGTAAGATAGGGCTTGGGGTGATGGGATGGGCGGATATGCTAGTGAAGCTACACGTTGCCTATGATTCGCCGGAGGCTCTTAAACTCGCTGAAGAAGTGATGAAGTTCGTCCAGAAAATAGGGCACGATGAATCGGAGAAACTAGGGAAAGAAAAAGGGAACTTCCCCAATTTTAAGGGCTCAATGTGGCAGAAGAAAGGGTATAAACATTTCCGCAATGCGACTGTGACAACTATTGCACCAACTGGCACTATCTCGATGATGGCGGGGGCAAGTAGCGGGATCGAGCCACATTTTGCACTAGCTTATTTCCGCAAATCGATGGGACAGTACAATTTGCCAGAGGTAAATGCAGATTTAGTAAAAGCGATCAAGCACGTGAACGGATTGTATTCGACCGAGCTAATGGATCAGATTGCAACTAGTGGGAGTGTAAAGAACATTGCTTTAATACCAGATAAAATCAGACAAACTTTTGTAACGGCGATGGATATAGATCCTGTGACGCATGTCCAGATGCTCGCGGCTTTCCAAAAATATACAGATAATGCAGTATCTAAGACAATTAACTTGCCATCTGATGCTAGCGTTGAGGATGTAATGAACGTCTATATGTTGGCGGCGGAGCTCAAGTGTAAAGGGATTACGGTGTATCGAGATAAGAGTCGCGGAGAACAGGTGCTCAATGTCGGGAAAATGGATTTTCCTGCGATGGCCGTGCAAACGCTTGCTCGGCGCACGCAGGATGAATTGCCCAATGCAGTGGTCAATTCATGTCCTGAATGTGAGAGCAAACTGGTATTAGAAGAGGGGTGTAAGAAATGTTATGGGTGTGGATATAGTGTGTGTGGATAAGGTATCATATGAAAATGCAGAAAGTAACTCCTATTGAAAATTGGCCCAAACTTTATCATGATATCTTGAAAGTCAAAGACCCAAATAATCACGTAGGGATTTGTACCCTCTGGACCGAGCGGGGAATTGTTGAAAAAATTGTCGATAAACTCCCATATAACGTAATTGGAAATCTCTATAGTGCCCAGGGGATAAATGCCATGATCCGCAATGTGATGGCGAATCCCAATATCCGTACCATCGTGATCTGGGGAAGTGAGATGTCACTATCTGGACATTCACTCCTGATGTTTATGAAGTTTGGAATTGATGAAAAACGCAAAATTGTGAAGGGTAGGGGAGAGATTGAGGTAGAAATTCCTGATGAAGTAATCGCCGAGTTTAGAGAAAAAATCGAAGTGGTGGATCTGCGAGGCAGGACTAAGGATGAGCTCATTACCAAAGTCGAGGAACTCTCGAAAATCAAAAAGGAACCATTTAGCCAAAAAGTCAGGGAATTCCCCAAGACCGAGCCAAAGGTGGAAGTGTTGCCATCGGAGCAAACGGGGTTTTATGTGCATGGGAAAACGGTGGCTCAAACTTGGATCAAATTGCTGAATGAAATTTATAAATATGGTCGACCAAAACATACGCGGTATAGTAAAAATAATGAGCTTAAAGAAATCCTCAATTTAACAGCAGTAATCGAAGAAGAGGATCCGACCGCCGTTTATTTCCCCGAATACTTACCTTTTGAGCGAGGTGAGCTTGAGGCTTATTACGCCGAGATTATGACGGATCGAGAGGTGCCTGGCGTGGCCTACAATTATGGGCGACGAATGCGACAACACTTTGGGGTGGATCAGATCCAGATGATGAAAGAGTTGCTCAAGAGCAGGCCAGACTCCAAAAAAATGATTGCGATTACCACTGACCCCAATCTAGATTGGTCCAATGCCAATAATGGCGATACCCCATGTCTGGTAATGATTTTGGGGAGTGTGCAAGACTCCAAGTTCTATTTAACGTGTCATTTCCGCTCTCAAGATATGGTTCATGGCTGGCCACGTAATACTTTTGCGTTGCGCAAGCTACAAAAGGATATTGCGGACTATGGTGAATACCCCATGGGATCACTCACCATGATCACTCATTCGGCGCATATGTATGGAGACGACTTTGCTTTGGTAGAAAACTTGCTGATGGATCATTATGAAAAAGAGTCAGGCTACACTCCGGCGGTACACTTTGATTTTGATAAGCGAGCCAATTTTGTGGTTGAAGTAATAGATCGAAAAGAAGCTCAAGCATTTGAGGGGTGGAAAACAAGGTATGAAACTCAGGCAGTGCCAATGGCAGTTACCGTAGAGCTAAAGCGAATGCCGAAAGAAGCGGTCAAACTGATTCGCTGTACATTGTATGAGCCAGGTGGTGGGCCGGCACTCAAGATGTTTGAAGGGCGTACGGCACAGGAAGTGGCCTGGCAAATTACTGACTGGGGATATGTAAAAGATGCTGGCCACGCGATGTATGTAGGGACGGAATTGCAGCGGGCGGAAGAGGCGATCGCACGTGGTGAAGTCTATAGTCAGGATCCAGCCTAGCCTAGGGGTCCGTCCCCTAGGACTCTTTATCGAGCGTTAAATTGCCCAAGGTTTCTATTTCTGTTGAAATTTCCTTAAATTCTTCGACAAATGATTGATATGTACTGTGTGGATCTGTGTTTGAGTAGCGATAAATGATATCGCTTGGGTCTATCCAATCTTGATGGGTAATGCCAGTATAGTTACGATAACTGGAGTAAGAATAGTCGAGGAGATTATCTGGCGTGTAGTCAAAAAGATCGAGTGGATTGCGATGAATGTATTTGGTGAGATAGAGAAATTGCATCTCGTTGTCGACTAGTACGGCCTTATATCTACCTTGGAAGAGTGATCCAACTCTGATGTAGCGCTTATTAAAATACATAGAATATCTAGTGGCGAGGGCTCGGAGGAAGTTGGTCATACTATCTTTGTCTGCTTGTCTTATGAGAAGGTGAAAATGATTGGGCATAAGACAGTAAGCAATAAGTGATATTTTACCGTGATGATTGCTGAGTTGTTGAGATGGTGAGAGCCTAGGGGACGGACCCCTAGGATCGTTTGGATCCTCAGGTGGCATAAGATAGAATTTTAGGTAGGAAAGAAAGACGCCATAGTCCTGATCATCTAAAAAGATGTCTCGTTTTTCGACACCTCGGTTGTAAACGTGGTAGTAGGTATTGTCGACGTAGATTTTGGTACGATTTTTAGCTGTCATATCCTAGGGGACGGACCCCTAGGATAGATATAGCAAAATTAATGTATAAAGTAAAGTATTTATAAGATAGTTTTACAAAGTAATATTTTCTTAGGATCCGGCCTGAAGCTTTTTGAATATCTTGTAAAAGAGACTTTTCCAGATTTTAGAAAAATAGACAAAGTTGATGAGGATGATACCGGTGATAATGATTGCATCATAACTTGTACGGATCAGATAATTGTCTTCTAGGTGTAGCCACATACCAAATTCGTCGATGATCCAGCCTAGCCCAAAGCCGTATATCGCAGCTAGCTTGGGTTTCCAACGGGCGATGATGTGGGGTGGGAGACTGAGCGTCAGAAACCCGATAAGACAGACGAGTCCGATCCCAAAGACAAAGTGGTGGATATGAGTGCCAAAGAAATTCTCAAATGGATAATGGGGCAAGACGCCAAATCCGTAAATATAGACAGCACTACGTGAGAGAGTAAAAGCGAAAAAGAAGAAAATGAGAATGGTAAAAACTGATCGTCCTTTTTGTCTGCGAATCAACCTCTCGTAGAGAGTCATGGGTGGATGGCCGATAATGTCTGTAATTTCTTGCATCTGCCATATTATGCCATATACTGAAGATATGAGTTTGAATAAAACAAAAATTAAGGCAATTGGGTTTGATGTCGATGGGACTCTGTACCATATACCTAGCGAGATGTCGCTACTGCTTGGGAAAGAAGTGATCAAGTGGGCGGCGGAGAAATTAGGACGAGACGAGGATGATTTCGCTGAGGAATACTTGCTGAGAAAAGAAAAATTTCGGGGCAATACACTTACATTAAATAGTTATGGTTTGGCTGGTGAGGAGATATTCCAGAGAGTGACGGATGATTTTCCGATCGAGAAATTTGTGCAACGTGATGCTAGATTGATCCAATTAATCAAAGATTTAAAGAAGAATTATAAATTGTTTATCATCACTAATGGGACGGGGCGACAAGTGGAAAAGAAATTGAGTTTACTTGGACTTGATTATCATAACTTTGATCCAAGGATTTATTGTTTTGATCAGGGTTGGGTGAAGCCAGATCCGGCACCATTTTTGGCTGCGATCGAGTCGGTGGAGATGACCCCAGAGGAAATAGTGTACGTAGGAGATAGGGAGGACTTGGACGTGGAAGGGGCGAAGGCCGTGGGGATGAAGACAATTTTTATCGGGGAGGGGGAGTCGGGTGCAGATGCCTGTTGTGAGTCAGTTTATGATATTGTGACTGTCTTGTAGGTTGTATTTGAGTACGATACCATAGAGGAACTATGAAAGTTTATTTTGCGGCGGCAGTTTCCCTAGATAGAACGATGTTGCCTGTTTATCGCCAGATTGTGGAAGAGATCAAGCGACTCGGGCATAGCTTGGTAAATGAGCACATAGTCGACCCAGATATGCCTATTGGCGACAACCTCTCTGCCAGTGCTTTATATAAACGCGAAACCATTCTGATTGACAAAGCGGATGCAATGATCGCTGATGTGACCATGCCTTCGTGGGGCACGGCGTTCTTGATGGAGCACGCTATCTCCTCTGACAAGCCAGCTTTGGCGCTTTACTATAAAGATGCTGACAAACCGCTCCCGATGATGATTGAGGGGCATCCTGAAGTTTATGTTGCTCACTATACTAAATCAAATATACGGACAGTGCTCAAGAAGAATTTGGACTATTTTGTGGTGATGAGTAAACGTAGTGGAAAACTCGTGGTGATTGACGGAACTGATGGATCAGGCAAGGGGACCCAGACACAGATGCTTCTGGACTATTTGGATCAGGTAGATATACAACACAAGTATATTGATTTCCCGAGGTATTACACATCGTTCCATGGCAAGATGGTGGGCAGGTATTTGACCGGTGAGTTTGGCAGTATGGAATCTGCTTCCCCTTATCTGTCCTCACTGTTTTATGCGATGGATCGCTTAACTGCTAGAGACGAGATTGTGGATTGGTTGGAGGAGGGAAATCTTGTGGTGGCTAATCGGTATGCAACTTCGTCCATGGCTTTTCAGACTGCCAGAGTAGAAAAGGATAAACAAGAAGAATTTCTTAAGTGGCTGTATGCGATGGAATATAAAGAACACAAGTTACCCAAGGAAGACTTGGTTATATTCTTGTATGTACCTGTTGAGATAAGCCAAAAACTGATTGAGCAAAAAGAAAAGCGTGAATACACTGAAGGTAAAATAAAAGATATTCATGAGGCTAACTTGGATTATCAGAAGCAAGTGTCACAGCTATATCTTGATCTCGCTAAAAAATACAAACACTGGGTAGTGATTGAGTGTGTTGATTCTAAGGGTGGATTGTATTCGGTTGAAAACATTCATAAAAAAATTATTTCTACACTCAAAAAAAAGGAACTACTCCTATGAAAAAAGGCAAGTTGATCGCGATATATGGCCCGATGTTTTGCGGTAAGACCACTTATTTGATCGAACAATTTGATAAAGGTGTAAGCGCGGTGGTGTTTAAACCAGACCTAGACGAGCGCTATACCAAGAAACCACTAGTGGTCTCGCATAACCAAGAAATGATCCCAGCGGTTTTGGTAAACCATTTAAAACCAGAAGAAATGAAATCGCTCGTGGCTGACTTTAAAGTGGTAATGATCGATGAAGTTAATTTTTTCCACGAAAGTTTACTTAGCGTAATAGAGCAGTTTTTGAGCGAGGGTCGAGATGTTTATGTTGCAGGTCTTTATCTGGACTCGGAGCGAATCGTCTGGGGACCAATGACAACTTTGATAGGGATTGCAGACAGCAAAATTGAAATGACGGCTCATTGTGACGGAGAGGGAGGGAAGTGTCAAAGTCCAGCGATTTTAACGTATCGTAAAATTTCTAAGACAGAACAAGTCAGAGTGGCTGGATCAGATGAGTATGGGGCGACGTGCGAACTACACTATGAGGAACTACACCATCGACCAAGGGGGTAGAATAGAGGCATGAAGTTTGTAGAGACATGGAAGAGAAGACGACAAAAGAAATATACTATTTTGTATAAACGAGGACCTTCTACTTTGGCACTAATTTTTGCGGGGATGGCACTGGCACTTTGGGCGATATTTGCTTTTCTCTCGAGTTATCCTGTTGGGCTGTACCTATATTATAGCGTGCTCCCTCGGACGACACAGCTCCTTGGCAAGGCGCTACAAGAAACTAGTGTGGCAATGACAGCTAAAGCCAGGACTACGCCGATTGTGGTAGTCCCTCCAGAGAGCAAGACAACTAGTAAAGATATTTCGTTGCCAGAGGGACACTATCTAAATATTCCCCAGATTAAAGTAGATACTATTATTTGGGAGGGGGAGGGAAGTAATTATGAAAAGGCACTTAAAAAAGGTGTCTGGAGAGTGGGTGATTTTGCGGACCCATCCAAAATAGGCGAGGGGAGACCGATGATCTTAGCTGCCCATCGCTTTGGGTACCTGGAATGGAGCCAAGATTTTCGCTTGAAAAACTCGTTTTACGAACTGCCTAAACTCAAAAATGGAGATATGGTGGAAGTGGTGTGGGATCAGATTAGATATACCTACCAGATCCAGAAAATAGAGGAGGGGACAGAGATCACTGATTATTCGAGTGATTTGATTATGTATACCTGCAAATTCCTGGTGTCACCGGTGCGGATTTTTGTGTATGCGACTTTGATGAAGTAGTCCTATATATGGTTGACAAAATGATTATAGGGTGATAAGCTCCCGAAATATGAAAAAACAAATTGTGCTCGTTGCTATATTACTTGGTCTCTCTGTTTCCACTGTTTCTGCAGAGACTGTCCGCACTTGCTCATCTGTGTATGGCGGGGGAGAAGTGTGTGGTGAGACTACTGTCAACACTACAGTCGAGCACAAGGTTGTTGAGACTGGTGCCTCTGATAATCAAATGATTAAACTATTACTTAGTCTCTCGGGAGCAGCCATTGTTGCGACCGGACTATACAAGCTAACTTACAAAAATTACTTCCTCGGATAAATTAATTTTTCATTAAAATAATTGGCACGTATCTTACAGGGTCCGTCCCTGTAAAGTGTGA
>Ga0105047_10014916_pt1 | contig 12283 bp, 7 predicted proteins | sample MAT04_FD_78384 | JGI IMG/M metagenome (GOLD analysis project Ga0105047, IMG submission 78384) | Freshwater microbial communities from Lake Fryxell liftoff mats and glacier meltwater in Antarctica - MAT-04 (megahit assembly) | ecosystem: Environmental > Aquatic > Freshwater > Ice > Liftoff... | reverse complement strand
TCACGTTATAGAAGAAATTTCCGCCCGCTTAGAGGAAAGCGAACAAGACCGCACCATTCGCCTTCACGTTATAGAAGAAATTTCCGCCCGTTTAGAGGAAAGCGAACAAGACCGCACCAATCGCCTTCACGTTATAGAAGAAATTTCCGCCCGTTTAGAGGAAAGCGAACAAGATCGGCTCGCACGGCTAAACCTGATCAACAGCCTCGCGGCGCGGCTTGCCGAAAGTGAGAAGGATCGCGAAAAGCGGCTCCAATTGATTCAACGGCTCTCATCGGAATTGGGGACGGTCGAGGTCGACCGCGCGAGCCGCGGCGGGCAAATTGAGAAAATGCACGAACACAGCGCTCAACTACAGGCAGAGATCGAATTCATCCGCAATTTGGTACCATATCGGATTCTGAAGAAACTTCATATTCTGTAGGCTTGCGGCTATGTTTGCCAATGGTCGCGCCTTCCGTATCCATGCTCGAAAAGACCGAAAATAGCAGATCGAACTGGGAGCAGATGCTATCTGAAACCCAGAAACCAGCGGCCTTTCGCTCGGAATTCTATTCGGCGCTTCACGCCTGTGCCAAAGCCGCGACCGGACCGATTCTCCTGACGCAGTTGGATACGCGTGCCTTATTTGCGGCCGTCTCGGCCCTCGAAAGCGATAGAGCAGTTTACTTTGTACACGCTGACGCGGGGATGCATCGCGATAGCTTTCGCGCCCTGTTGCGAGCCGGACTGACGCGGCCAGTATTGTATTTTCACGGTTCCACCCCGGATTTCCTGCGAGACGTCCCGACCCATCCGGCCGTGGCAGCGGCGCCGGACGGGAAAGAGGCCTTCGCCCTCTGGCAGGATCTGCCCGCCGGAGCGGCGTTGATCGCGAGCGAACCGCTCGGCGAAGAGGCGCATTGGACCCAGGGAGGATTTCTGGAGCGGATCCCCGAATTCGACGGATGCGGAGCTTATCGGACGAGCGGTTTGTTCAGCGCCAGGGTTTCCTGGCTCCCTGAACAGGTCTACCGGCGCATCTGCGCCGAAATGCAGGCCGCCTATTTTGGGTCGCAGGGGAGATTCCGGACAGGCTCGTACACACCGCAGACGCGGGCGACGGAACCGGCGCGCCAGTGGTCGCGGTCCAACCTAGCGACGGCGCGCTGCGGGTACGGCGAGTGGCCGCACGCCGCGCCGCGGGTATCGCTCCCGGACACCCAGCCCAACGGCGAACGCTGGCCGCTGATCTCTGTAATCACGCCCTCGTTCAATCAGGGCAAGTACATCGAGGAAACGATTCTGTCCGTCGCCGGCCAGGGGTATCCGCGAATCGAGCACATTGTGATGGATGGCGGGTCAACCGACGAGACGGTATCCGTCATGCAGCGTCACCGGAGCCTGCTGGCGGCAGCGATCTCGGAGAAGGACCGGGGACAGAGCAACGCGATCAATAAGGGAATGGCGCTGGCTACCGGCGACATCTTGACGTGGCTGAATAGCGACGACATGCTGGCTCCGGGCGCGCTGGCGGCGGTCGCAATGGGTTTCTTCACTGCCCAGGCCGACATTGTGGCGGGCATCGTCTCGCTGCGGGCCAACGACACGACAATCGGGCGCCACATGACGAGTTGTGAGCCCGGGCCGCTGCCGCTCGACGACCTGCTGGACCTCGACGGCGGCTGGAATGCCGGTAAGTTCTTCTATCAACCGGAAGTGATGTTCTCTCGGGAGATATGGGAGAAAGCCGGCGGCATGGTCCGCGAAGACCTTTACTACAGCATGGACTATGACCTCTGGGTGCGCATGGCGGAAGCCGGAGGCCGAATCCATGTCATTGGGCATCCGGTGGCGTGGTTCCGCATGCATGAGGAGCAGAAGACCAACGCCGAAGTGAAGTTCAAGGCGGAGTTGCGGCAATACGTCGAGGATTTCCATGCCCGGACGGGGCGGCCGGTACGGCCCAGCAAAGCGTATGCGGAGCCGAGGCATCACCTGCGCATCGCGATGCTGAACGATCACGGATTTAAGTACGGCGCCGGCATCGCGCACCGGCGCATGGCCGAGACGTTCGCGTTGGCCGGGCATACCGTGACGGCATTCGCCCTGCGGGCTGAGCCCGGTTACACCGGCGACCCATCGGAGCTGACCGCGGAAGAGGTAGCGGCCGCGGTCGCGACGGCTTCTCCCGACATGGTAGTAGCCAGCAACCTGCACTCGGCGGGACCGGATCCGTGGCAGTTGGGGCTGATCGCCGAACGCTATCCGACGCTCGCGGTTCTGCATGATTTCTGGCTGCTGACCGGCCGCTGCGCGTACCCGTCGCCTTGCACGAAATTCAAGAGCGGGTGCGATGCGTCGTGTCCTACGGCGGAAGAGTATCCGCGGTTGGACCCGGACAAGATTGCCGGCGCCTGGAGCCGCAAACAGAAGCTGCTATTTAGCGACAACCAGCTCATGCTGCTGGGCAACTCCCGCTGGACCTGCGACTTCGCTCGGGAGACGATGGCGACCACTGGGAACGGACGAAAGGGCCGGCCGGTCGAGCAGTTCCGCCTGAGCTTCCCGCTGGAGATTTTCCGGACGAAGGACCGTCAGACGTGCCGAGCCATTTTGGGCTTGCCCGCCGACCGGTTTATAGTCCTTCTAAGCGGCGATCTCTACGATTTGAGGAAGAATACGCGGCTGGCGCTCGATGCGCTGGCCAGCTTGCGCCTGCCCAACCTCACGATTGTGAGTTTAGGCCAGAAGCGGGATGGGGAACACTTCCCGTTTGCGGATATCCGCCGCCTCGGGCACCTCAGCGATCCGGAGCAACTGGCAAGCTTTTACGCGGCAGCCGATCTATATGTCGCACCAAGCCGGGAGGAGACCTTCGGGCAGGTATTTATCGAGTCGATTGCCTGTGGGACGCCGGTGATCGGAGTGCGTGCCTCCGGAATGCAGGAAGCAGTCGTCGAGGGGTTGACCGGCCTGCTGGTAGAGGAGTTCTCTACGGAAGCTCTGGCGGCGGCGATTTACGAACTGTACCGGAAGCCGGAATGGCGCCGGAGCATGGGAGAGTGGGGGCGGATCTATGTACAGAATGAATGGTCCGCGCAGGCCTCTTACTACCATCTGTTTCGCGCCTGGCGAAAACTGGGGGTGCTGGAACGGCTAAAGATACCGGAGAAGATCAGCTTCCTGGGTAGCGCTCCGGAACTCTCGAAAGTGCGCACGATTCACCGCGGCGAAGGGCTGACAATGGAGACAGCATCGCTTGGGCCGGAGGAAGGTCCTTATCCGGAGTACTCGTTACCGCGATTCCGTTGGGCCTACGGACCCGTGTCGGAAATGCAGGTACATTCAAACACCAGCGGGACGCATTCGCTGGTGCTGCGATACAGGAACCTTCACGCGGGTCAAACAATGCGACTGGCGTTAAACGGAGCGCCGCTCGGCTCCTTCGAACTGCCAACGACGGGCATTGAGAAAGGCCGGCTGGTCTGCGTGAAGGCGGAACTCCGGTCCGGACCGAACGCGCTGACTATGGAGTTCTCGCGGTGGGCCGACGCAGCGAAAGAAGGCCGTCCTTTGGCGGCGGCGATCACGGAGATCCGATTCCTGCCGGACGCCGCTACGGCGTAAGGCCGTTGAAGAGAGAGAAGAAGTCGAGGTTTCGCATCGCGCGGGCTCTCAGTCTGGAGCGGACCGCGGCAAGAGCGTCGAGGGTGGATTCGCGGTTGGCGTAAGCACCGCAAAGAGCGTCGACGAGGTCATTGGGAGAACTGGTGTTTAAGCCGATGTCGCTGGGGCAGGCGCCGAGGAAAACCGGGACCGCGCCGGCCAGGATGGCGGCCAGTCCGAACGGAGTGTGCGCGGACACGGCCACCGTGGAGTGACGCAGCAGAGCGATCAATTCGCCCGGAGAATAGTATTCGTTCGGGACTAGAACCGAGGGGGCTTTCATTGACGCCCGCGTTGCTTCGGCGGACGTGCGGTGGAGACCGGGATGGCGGAAATCCAGGTTTATGAAGGCGATTTGGAAACCGTGGCGGCGGTGAAGTTTATCGAGGGCCGCGGCGTCAAGCCCACGCGGACCGGAAGCGTTGACGGCGAGGAGCGGCCGGGAAGGATCGACTTTTAATCCGCGCCAAGTGGCGGCCGCCCAATTCGAGTGATCGACCGGAGACTCGTACAGCCATGCCCAATCGGCGCCAATAGCGATACGGGCTGGTTCCACGCCCATTGCCAGGAGCGCGTCGCGGCTGTAGTCGTCGCGTACCGTCCAGGAGCGGAAGGGGAGGCAGCACCGGTCAAAAAGGCGCCTGGCATCCGCGGATACCAAGGGTTCGACGCTCACGCCGACGGCGTCGATGGGAAGGCCGTGTTCGTGGAAATGCTGGAGGCGGGGCGCGAGGAAGGGCAGCGGCCAACCGGATCCGGGCCGTTCAAAGATTGACCCGGCGAAGAGGCCGGGCATGTCGCGAACCCAGGCATTTTCTATGGGGCCGGGCGATTGGAGATAGTAGGCGTAGCGGGACGGGTAGGGTTCCCGGTGGCGGGTGTAGTTGTCGAAAACGGCGATGTGCAACTGCCAGTCAGCGGGGAGTTGGCGCCATAGCGCGCGCGCAGCGAGATCGTCGCCAATGTTGCCGGCGCCGAGTCCGGTGGCTATTTGGAACGCAGACCGAAACTGCATGCGGAGATTATCCATTGTAAAGCGTTAATCATGCGAAAATAATGGTTTGCGGCGCATAGTAACACTCCTCCTCCTCCTACCGGCTGCTTTCGGGCAGACCGGAATTATCACGACGATCGCGGGAACGGCTCGTGGATATAGCGGTGATGGCGGCCCGGCGCGGCTGGCATCGTTAACCCTCGCGAGCATCCAGAACGAGTGCGACCCGGCGCGGTTCGAAGAGATGAACCACCTTACGGTGGACCGCTTGGGCAACATCTACATTGCCGATACGAACAATAACCGGATCCGGCGGATCGCGCCGGATGGGGTAATCACGACCGTCGCGGGAAGCGGACAGCGTCCGTCGATCGAGTCAGCGCGATGCTCGCCGACCGGGGGGGCGGCCGCGGCGGGCGACGGCGGCGCGGCGGCGGCGGCGAAACTCTATGGCCCGTCGCAGGCGATTTTGCTGGCGAGCGGGGCGCTCTTGATTTGCGATCAGAAAAACAACCGCATCCGGCAGGTGTCGCCGGCGGGAACGATAACGACGGTGGTGGGGAGCAACTTGCATTCGTTTTTTGCGCCGAACATTCCGGCGACGCTGACTCCAATGGATTGGCCGAGTTCGATTGCCGTTGACGCGGAGGGCCGGGGGTATTTTGCCGAATTGCACTCTAACCGGGTTGCCCGAACGAACAGCGATGGGCGCCTACAGGTGATCGCGGGAACGGGACTGCCGGGGACGGGGGCGGACGGCCCGGACGCGACGCGCAGCGCACTGTCGAACCCGACCCACATTGTTTTCGACCGGAGCGGAAACCTGCTGGTGGTGGAGCAGGGCGGTCATAGAATCCGGCGGATTACGCCGGGCGGGGCTATTTCGACGGTCGCGGGGACGGGCTCGCCGGGGTACAACGGCGAGGGCATGCAGGCGACCGCGGCGCAGTTGAATCAGCCGAACGCGGTGGCCGTGGACGCGGCGGGAAACATGTTTATCGCCGACATGGGGAACCACCGGATACGGCGCGTGGCGGTGGACGGGACGATCTCGACGATCGCCGGCAACGGGCAGATTGGCCGAGGGGCCGAGGGCATTCCGGCGACGCAGAGTCCGCTGAATTTCCCGAATGCAGTGGCCGTGGACAACAACGGCGATGTGCTGATTGTGGACTGGCAGAACTACCTGATCCGGAGAGTTAGCTTTGCGGTGCGGCCGGCGATTTCGTCCGGCGGCGTAGTGAATGCGGCGAGCTTTCTGCCGGCTCCGGTGCCGCTGGCGCCGGGGGCGTTGATTTCGATTTTTGGGATCAACTTCGCGACGGCGTTGACGCAGGCGAGCCAGGCGCCGCTGCCGACGGAGATGGCGGGCGCGGCGGTGGCGGTAAATGGGACGCGGATGCCGCTGGTGTTCGTTTCACCGAACCAGATCAACGCCCAGTTGCCCTACGATGTGCGCGAGGGCGAGGCGAAGATTCGCGTGACGACGGCCGAAGGATCGAGCGCGGAAGAGACGGTTAACATCGGGGCGGCGGCGCCGGGGATTTTCATGATTGCCGGCGGGACGCGGGCGGTGGCGATCAACCAGGATTTCTCGTTGAATACGGCGGAGAACGCGGAGGCCCGGGGCCGGGTGCTGACGGTGTATTTGACAGGCATCGGTCCACTGGATGGAGACTTGGCGGCGGGCGCGGCGGCGCCGTCGACAACGCTTTACCGGGCAGCACTGGATTCATCGGCGACGATTGGCGGACGGGCGGCGCCGATGCTGTTCCTGGGCTTGACGCCGGGGTTTGTGGGGTTGGCGCAGGCGAATGTGCAGATCCCGGAGGACGGGCCGGTGGGGACGGCATTGGAACTCGTGATCAGCGTGAACCGGCAACGGAGCAACACCACGCTGGTGGCGGTGAAGTGATGCGCCAACTGGCGCTGTTGGTCTTGGCTGGGGCGTTGTGGGGGCAGCCCGCGGCGCGCGTGGGAAAGTATGAAGTGAGCCTGCGATTGCCCGCGGATGGCTTGTCGGCCCAGGAAGAGATGCAGATCGAATACCGCGTGGTGGATGCGACACAGGTGGACGCGGTGATGGGCGCGGCGCCGGTGATTCGGGCATTGGCGCGAAGCGTTATCGACATGCCGACGATGCCGGGGATGGCGAAGATGACGGAGAGCGCGCACCCGGAAGGGGTTCCCGGCGAGTATGGCGTTCATCCCTTGTTTCCGCATGGCGGCGAGTACCGGTTGCAGTTATTTATCACGCCGCCGGGCGGCGCGGAGTTCTCCGTTTCGTTCCCGCTACAAGTGGGCGATGAGGTGACGGCGAAGAACCGCAAGCCGAAGCCGCGGCCATTTTACGCGGAGGTTCGGGCAACGCCGAAGAGTCCGAGGGCGGGGGAGGCGGCGGAGTTGGAATTTTCCGTTTTTTCGCGGGCGGCGGGGAACACGCGGGTGCGGGAATTCGATATACAGCACGAGAAGCCGATGCACTTGATCGTGGTGCGAGAGGACTTGGGAGTGTTCTCGCATGAGCATCCGGAGGTGGCAGCGGACGGGAGTTTTCGGCTGCGGTATGCCTTCCCGCAGGCGGGCGAGTACACCTTGTTTGTTGACGTAGCGCCGCGGGGCGCCGGGGGACAGGTGATGCCTTTGCGGCTGAAGGTTGGCGGAAAGAAGGGCGAACGATTCGCGATTGGCGCGGAGAAGTTGACGGGCGAGGCGGCGTCGGGATCGGTGCGCGTATCGTTTGCGGAGACGCAGTTCGCGGCGGGGAAGACATTGCGGATGACGAGTAAGATCCGGGATGCGAAGTCGGGTGCACCGGTGAATGACTTGCAGCCGTATCTGGGCGCGCTAGGGCACTTGATACTGGTCCACGAGGACGGCGAAACCTTTGTCCATTCGCATCCCGACGAGCTGGATCCGAAGGCTGGCAAAGACGGCCATTTGGCGTTCCTGGCGCGGTTTCCAAAGCCGGGACGGTACCGGGCGTGGGTCCAAATGCAACGTGCCGGTGTTGTGGAGACGGCGGCGTTCACGGTGGCGGCAGGGGCGCCATAGCAATGCGGGTGGCGGTGGTGTTATGGGTCGCGGGCGGACTGCTATTTGGGCACGAGGGCGGGAAGAAGAATACGACTCCGACGAAGGCCGAGGCGGATCTGCGAACAGCGGCAGCGAAGCTGGCGACGGCGAAAAAGACGCTGCAGGCGAAGGGGCGATATGCGTGTTGCGTGAAGCCGAGTTGCGACTTGTGTTTGCGGAAGAACGGGTCGTGCGCATGCGCGGCGAATGTGGCGCGGGGGCTTGGCGCGTGCGGGGAGTGCCTGGCGGGATGGAAGAACGGCCGGGGGGCGATGCCCGGTGTGAAGAGCGTCGGCCTGCTGCCCGCGGCGAAGCAGGCGATGCCGGGGACGGGCGAGTTGCCTCCGGAGCTGAAAGAAGGGCTGGAAGCGCTGCTGCGAGCGAAGAAGACGCTGGTCAGCGAGAAGCGATTTCTGTGCTGCGTGAAGGGTGGTTGCGGGCAGTGCGCGGGAGAGCGGGAATGCCCTTGCGGTAGCGACCTGGCGTCGACGGCGAAGAAGAAGCAGGGTGTCTGCGGAGACTGCTACGACGGCTGGCACAACGGCGAGGGAATGTTCGCGGGCATGCCGTTGAGCGAGGTAACGCTCTCCACGATGGACGGCAGCATGACGGCCGGGATGAGCGCGAGCGCGGCGGCGTTTAGCGGCGCGTATGTGAGCGGTACGAGCCAGTCGCCGGCGGTGCGGCCGATGAACATGCTGCACAAGCGGGTGGGCGATTGGAACGTGATGTTTCATGGCGTCTTGTGGGGCGTCTATACGAATCAAGGCGGGCCGCGGGGGCGCGATAAGACGTTTGGCGCGGGGTGGGTGATGCCAATGGCGAGCCGCCGGTTGGCGGGCGGAATCTTCACCGTGCGGACGATGTTTTCGATTGAGCCGTTGACGGTGCGGGATGGGCGTTATCCGCTGTTGATGCAGTCGGGGGAGACGTGGAAGAACATCCCGATTCTGAACGGACAGCATCCCCACGATTTTGTGAAGGAACTGGCCGGCGCTTATCAGTACCGGGTGGGCGAGAACACGACGCTGAACCTTTACGCGGGGTTGCGAGGGGATCCGGCGATCGGGCCAACGGCGTATCCGCACCGGATCTCAGCGTCGGAAAACCCCATAGCGGTGATGTCGCACCATTATCAGGATTCGACGCACATTTCGTCGAACGTGGTGACAGCGGGGATGACGCACCGCTGGGTGACGCTGGAAGCGAGCGGGTTCCATGGGCGGGAGCCGGACGAGAAGCGCTGGGGCATTGAGATGGGCGCGATCAATTCCTTTGCCACCCGGTTGACGGTAACGCCGAGTTCGCGGTGGGCGATGCAGTATTCCGTGGGCCGAATCAACAACCGCGAGGCAACGCATCCGGACCGGGATTCATTCCGGCAGACGGCGTCAGCGACGTATGTGCGGCCAACCGCTCGGGGGCATTGGGCGACGACGCTGATTTGGGGGCGGAACCACGATCTGGCTTACACGCAGAAGCCGAATGGGGACCTGCTGAATCTATTGCAGTCGGCACCGGCGCCGCCCAAGAAGTCGAATGGTCAGCGGGAACATATCGTGTTGATACCGACGCGGGTGCAGGGCCAGACTTTCAATGCTTACACGGCGGAGTCGACGGTGCTATTCCGGGATAAACATTGGGTGTGGGGACGCGCTGAGCTGACAGATAAGGACTCGCTGTTACTGTTTGAGGAGGCCCCGTATGTGCGCCTTCTGGAGGAGTATCGATATACCCGTATTCAGGCTTATACGATGGGTTACTCGTATGAGTTGCCGGCGGTTAGTAAGTTCTTGCGACCGGCGCTGGGCGGACAGTTCCAGGTGTACAACCTACCGGCTAATTTGTCGCCGATTTATGGGACGCATCCGAAGGGAATGCAGGTCTGGTTGCGGGTGCGTTTTTCACCTGCCGCGAGGTAGCTTTGGATTCCTGTCCGAACCCACGGAGCTTGGGTTATTTTGGGTTTACGGTGGGTTTTTGGGACTCCATTTGGGTATCTCCGTGGGTTATTCCAGCCAGCAAGTCCTTTGTTTGCAACAAAACCTGGGTTATTCCCACGGAAACGCACCCCCCGAGCCCGGTGTGCCCCGCTTTCCCTGCTTTTTCCCCGTGCGTGGACACACCTTTGGTGTTGCGAATGATATTCGTGATGTCAAAGAACGGTGGCGGCTCCGTCCGCGATGGCCCATTGGGGCTAAGACGGCGGATCGCCCACAAGAAAAGGGCATGTCCGTTTCTTGCGGACAGGCCCTTTTCTGATTTCAGTATACAGGTGTGGTCTAGGATCTTCAGGGCTCAAGCGGAGCTATATTCTGCTAAGTGTTTTGTTGTCAGTAGCAAAATAAAGTTGGAAGGTTTGTGACCGGTTTGCAGGCCCAGGCAAAATGGCATCGATTTGACCGTTTTGACTCAACCATCACGCATGGCCCCACGAAGCGCTATACCAGCAGCCTCCCCGTTAACGGAGGGAATGATCTCCCGAATCGCTCTCAAAGGCACTTCGACGTCCTCCATGTTCGACATTTTGTGAAAAACCACAATCTCGTCTCGAACTTCACTAACCCGAAATTCCTTATACCCGGTCGAGTCGATGGGCTTGATATGGATGTCCTGCCCGATTGTCTTGCAGTGCTTCAATTTCTCGGTTAGGCACGAGAACAAATGATCGCGAAATTCTTTCAGCTCGAAGACCCTGGCGCACGAAGGGCATCGGGCGACACCTTCAGGGCGACCTCAGCCCGCCCGGCGCGGTCGCGATTTCAGACCATTCCGCCTCGCACGCTCAGCAATTAACCTTGGGGAACACCCAAAACCAGCCATTACCCGCAAGCGTAGCGTCCGCCGCGCGGGCGGCTTCGTTCTAACGGCGTAGGGAACCGCAGTCAACCGACAGGATCTCCGAACGGCTTCATTCCTTTCTCCAAGACCGTCTTCGGGAACTTCCCGGTACCGCACAAGATGAAGGATCCGAAGTCCTTGTACCAATCTCCATCCGGCGCGTCGGGCGCCGTGCGCACCCAGGCTTGAAGCTGCTGCAGGTCGTTCATCGAGATTCGGCGCTCGTCCACGCGCTCCAGGATGTGATGCCAAACTGCGCGGGGAAGGTCAGCGAACTGAATCCTCGGCAATGGAATCGGTCCCGAAGATGGAACGTATCAGTTCGAGGCCAGCCTCGTTCTTAAGAGCGGGCTCCTTCTCGTCGATAAAGCGGCGGTAAGATGCCTTGAGTTGTTCTTTGGCCTCGGCCTCGGCCCGCACCCCACGTTCGGCCAACGTGACTAGGGCCCGACTGATCGTGACATGACGTTCTTTTGCTACCCGCTTAACTTCTGAGGCCAGCGCCGCAGGCATCGTTACGCTTTGTCGAACAGACTTGGCGGCAGCAGCTTTTCGCCGTGTGCTCATAGTCGAAGAGTACCAGAGTGCACCAGGGTGGTGCAGATAGCTCGCGCAAAACGGCGCAGGGGTCAAAAGAATGGCCCAGTGCTCAGCGAGGTACCATCGGAAGCCGCCGCCCGCGCTTCCCGCTGGAACAGCGCACCGCGCGGTTCCAATCTCCCGGACCCTGCGCGACTTTGTGGGCTCAGCGAACAGTGCCACATTTTCTATAATCAGACGTGCAAATTGTGGCGATCTTGCTAGCCGTTATGTGGCCGTTAGCCGCAGCTGATTTTGGGGCTCCATCCGCTTACTCGTCCGAAGCGAGTCCCAAAAACAAAACCTGCCTGCGATTTCGGCCACGATCATTCGGAACAATAAGATCGTTTGTTCGATCGCGCAAGGCTGGGCGGATTTGGAGCAGCGAGTCCCTAACACGATAAAAAGTCGACACCGTTTGGCTTCGCTGTCGAAGCCAATTACCGCCGTCCTGACAATGAAGATGGTGGAAGAAGGGAGGCTGGTGCTTGACGCATAGGCGTTAAAATAAGCCGCGACCAAAATGTCTTCGGCTACACACGATCAGTCTCGAATGCGCGTTTTGTTGCAACTTCCCGGAACGGGACTTGGGGCTCTACAACTTCCGGATGGCGCGTGACACGACCGGAGCGGAGGCGCAGGTCCTCTCAGCGTCTAACCGTCACAGAGGTAAAAAGCGATTTCAATACCGGCCGCGTGCGGCTCGTGTATGAACGCTTCGGAAGGGGAATCATGTATGGCTGAAGCGCCAGGGAGGGATGCCCCAGCGCTTTTCTACGATGAACCAGAATGAAGAAATAGCTCGTTTTGCGGATCGCGTTCCCCAGACGCCGGAACCGACAAAGGGTAAGCGGAGTGCCGCGGTGCGCGACGAATGGTCTGTCAGTACTAAGTGAGTAGTCAGTTAAAATCTGCAAATGACCTCGCATCCGCTCGCCCCGAACATTCGTTCCACGCTCGGCACGCAATTTGAGAGGGATGTGTTCGAGGCCGGCCTTCTGTCCCTCGATCAGGTAATCAACCCGCTACGCCTGAATCATTTCGCCACGACATTGCGGGAACTGAGCCGAATCGTGTTGGTGCGGCTCGCGCCGGATGCCGACGTCAAGGCCTGCGCCTGGTATTCTCAAGCGCAAGGACAGCCCG
>Ga0105047_10014915_pt1 | contig 12283 bp, 12 predicted proteins | sample MAT04_FD_78384 | JGI IMG/M metagenome (GOLD analysis project Ga0105047, IMG submission 78384) | Freshwater microbial communities from Lake Fryxell liftoff mats and glacier meltwater in Antarctica - MAT-04 (megahit assembly) | ecosystem: Environmental > Aquatic > Freshwater > Ice > Liftoff... | reverse complement strand
GTGGGGGGTGGGCGACGGGCGAGGAAGACTGGAACTCAAAGAGCACATAGAGCGGAAGCCATAGCAAGAGGAGTGCAAGACGGGAGTCAGTCGGAGACTGGCGACCAGTCAGAGGGCACGAACGGACCTTGCAGTTCACTTGGCCTTGAGCCCGCCCCGCCCCGCCCGACCTTTCCGGTTCGCTTGGCTCCGGTCTCCGCCCCGCTCCGGTCCACCTCTCCACTTCGCTTGGCTCCGCACTCCGCCGCCGCCGCGCTCGTGCGTGCCGTCGCGATGCGCCGTGTGGCGTCCCGATTCTTCGTCTGCTCCGCGCACCTGCCTTGCACCCGTCACGGCCCCTGGTGCTCTTTGGGCCCATCGAGTTCGCGCCGCCTTGATCACCTCGCGTCAGAGCCACGCGCGCACGGCCAGCAGCGCAGCGACCGAGACAGCAATCCACAGCAGCACGCCGTGGACCACCGGCCGCCAGCCCAGCGCCGTCAGCGTCGCGCGGGTCATGGCGGTGCCAATTAGCAGCAGCGCCACGCTCAGCAGCAGCGTCGCAAGCGACTTGCCAAAGTCTGCAAGTTGCGCTACGCGAGTTACGCTCGTCGCGTCCAGCGTGCGGTCAAGCACGGCCCGCAGCCCGCAGGCCAGCGCAAACAGCACGATGAACCAAGGGAATGAGCTCTTGACCCTGGGGCTCGTCGCAGTCCCGGCCCGCGCGGCGGCGCGCTGGTGCATGTGCCGCAGCAGCAGCGCAACAGGCACGATCCACAGCACACGCGTGAGCTTGATAACCGTCGCGTCGGCCAGCGCCGGCTCGCTGAAGGCCTTGGCGGCGGCGACCACGCCCGAAACATCATGCACGCCCACCGCGCACCACGCGCCAAACTGCGCGTCGCTGAGCCCCAGCGCACGCCCGATGCCCGGGTATGTGTAGACGCCAACCGCGTTGAGAATGAAGACAATCGCGGTGCTGGCGGCGATGGTGCCGGCGGGCGCCGCGATGGCGCTGCCGGTGGCGGCGATGGCTGAGCCGCCGCAGATCGCCGTGCCCGCACTCAGCAGCGTGCCGGTGTCGCGGTCGGTGCTCAGCAGCTTTGAGAGTACCGCCGAGGCGAGCACCACCAGCACGATGGCACCGCTTGAGAGCGCCAGCCCCGCGAGCCCGGCGCGGGCGACGGCTTCAAGGCTGATCCAAAAGCCCAGCAGCACGATGCTGGCCTGGATGAGCTGGCGGCTGACGGCCTTGCTTGCGCCCTTCCACGCCGCGGGCCAGAGCCCCAAGAGGCCAAGGGCGATGCCCACGCCTAGGGCCATCGGCGGCAGCCGCGCGAGCCAGAACGTTAGGTCGAGGTCCGCTTGGGCCAGCAAGATGTTCTCGCCCATGGGCATGTGGAGGCAAACCTAGGCCTTTACGGGTGCTTGACTGAGGCTCGCACGGAGTCAAGTTCTAACTCATGGTCTCAAGCTCTCAACCATGGGCCCAAGTTCTCACTCACGGGCCCAAGTTCCCACTCATGGTCCCAAGCTCTAAATCTTGTACAGCGGGCGCAGCTTGCCCTCAAGGGTCCGCATGTACGGCTCGGCGCTCAGCGGCTTGCCCGTCACGCGCTCGCACAGCTCGCCGGCGTGGTAGTGCCGCCCGTGGGCGTGGACATTGGTGTTCAGCCAGCCCCTGATCTTGCCGAACTCGCCGCGGGCCATCTGCGCGTCAAGCTCGGGCATGTCGGCGTGCATCTTCTCCCACCACTGGGCGGCGTACAGGTTGCCCAGCGTGTAGGTCGGGAAGTAGCCCACGAGCCCGAAGGCCCAGTGCACGTCCTGCAGGCAGCCGCGCCGGTCGTCAGGAACGTCAAGGCCAATCAGGCCCTTGAACCGCTTGTTCCACTCGCCGGGCAGGTCCTTGATCGCCAGCTCACCGCCAACCAGGGCCCGCTCAAGCCCAAACCGCAGCATGATGTGCAGGTTGTAGGTCGCCTCGTCAGACTCAACCCGGATAAACGACCGCTCAACCACGTTGACTGCGCCGTAGACCTGCTCAAGGTTCAGATGATCAAGCTTGCCCTTGTAGAGCCCCTTGGCCACGGGCAGCCCCCACGCCCAGAAGGCACGGCTGCGCCCCACCAGGTTCTCCCAAAGGCGGCTCTGGCTCTCGTGGATGCCCAGGCTGATCGCCTCGCCCAGTGGCTCGCCGTAGTGCTCGCCCTTGGGCAGGCCCTGCTCATACATCCCGTGCCCGGCCTCGTGCATCGTGCTGCTCAGCGGCTCAAGGCAGCTGCTGGTGTTGTAGCGCGTGGTCAGGCGCGTGTCGTCGGGCCCCAGCTCGGTGCAAAACGGGTGCGTCGTGGTGTCTAGCCGCCCACGCCGAAGGTCAAACCCGATCGCCTTGAGCACCTCAAGCCCGAACGCGTGCTGCTGTTGCTGCGGCACGTCGATGCCCTTGAGCGCGTCCAACGGCCTGTGCTTTGCGCCCGTCAGCTCAGCAACCAGCGGCGTCAAGCGCGCTTGCAGCGGCGTGAAGATCGCCTCTATCTGGGCGGCGGTGGCGCTCGGCTCATACTCGTCAAGCAGCGCGTCGTACAGCTCGCCGGAGGCCGGCACGCCGTAGAGCGTGCCCTTGGTCCGCATCAGGCCAAGGACCTTTGTAAGCCACGGTGCAAATTGGGCAAAGTCGCTCTTGGCCCGCGCGTCCTTCCATGCGTCCTGCGCCAAGCTGGTGGTCTTGGCGATCTCAGCGACCAGCTCGCCCGGCAGCTTGGTGGCCCGCGCATAGTCGCGCCTGATCTCGCGGATGTTCGCGGCCCGCGCCCCGTCGGCCAGCAGGTTCTTGTCGCTCTCGCACGCGTGGATCAGCTCGCCGATCCGAGGGTCGGTCCGCTTGGCGTGCGTCATCTCGGCCAGCGTGCTCAGCTGGTCGGCCCGGTGCGCGCCGCCGCCCGCGGGCATGAACGTCTCCTGGTCCCAGCCAAGTGCGCTCCCCACGCTGCCGAGGGTCGCGGCCTGACGCAGCAGGCGGCGCAGCTCAAGGTAGTGGGGGAAGTCCTTGCTGTCGCTTTTGGCGTCAGCGCGGCCGGCGTCGGAGGTCGTCGAGGTGTGGGCGGTGGTCATGGGGCGAGAGTCTAGATCGCCGCCGCCGCCCCGTGGGGTTGGCTGCCGCCAGCAGCCCCCGCTGGTTCTAGGTGAAGCCCGCGGGTCAACTCTCGTCGAAGAGCTCGCCGTTCCCGCCCGGGATCATGTCCGCAGGGGCGGGCACGCCCACGTGCCCAGCGCCGGCCCGCGTCAGCATCCGCCCGCGCCGGTGCCGAGCGACAAAGCCCAGTTGCAGCAGGTAGGGCTCAACAACGCTCTCAAGGGTCCCGGCGTCCTCGTTCATCGTCGCGGCGACGGCCTCAAGCCCGACTGGCCCGCCGGCGTAGGTTGTTCCGATGATCTTCAGGTACGTGCGGTCCAGCTCATCGAGGCCCATCGCGTCAACGCCCTCAAGCGCCAGCGCACGCTCAACCATGCTCAGGCTCAGGCGCGGGATGTCGGCTGGCGCGCGGGCACCTGTTGCGCTCTTGCTCGTTGTGTTCTTGCCCGCCGCGCTGTTGCCTGTCGCGCTCTTGCCCGCCCCGATAGTGCCTGTCGGCACGCCTCGGCCCGCGTGCACCTGCGCAAAGTCACGGACCCGCCGCAGCAGACGGTTGGCAATCCGCGGCGTCCCGCGCGCCCGCGTGGCGATCAGCTCCAGCGGGCCCTGCCCGTCGGGCTCAACCCCCAGCAGCCGTGCCGACCGGGCCAAGATGGCCAGCAAGTCGCCGACGTCATAGAACCGCAGGTGGTGGGTGATCCCAAACCGTGAGCGCAGCGGTGCGCTGACGAGCCCGGCCCGCGTCGTGGCACCAATCAGTGTGAAGGGCTTGAGCGCAATCTGCACCGTGCGGGCGTGCAGCCCGCTGTCAACCGGCACGTCGATGCGGAAGTCTTCCATCGCCGGGTAAATGAACTCCTCAACCGCGATGGGCACGCGGTGGACCTCGTCGATGAACAGGATGTCGCCCTGCTCAAGGCGCGTCAGCGCGCTGACCAGGTCTGTCCCGCGTGAGAGCGCCGGCCCGCTGGTGGTGTAAACCTTGGTGCCCATCTCGGCCGCCGCCACGTGCGCAAGGGTCGTCTTGCCTAGACCCGGGGGCCCGTGCAGCAGAAGGTGCTCCATCGGCTCGCCCCGCGCGCGGGCCGCGGCGATCGCGATCGACAGCCGCTCGACCAGCTCGCGCTGGCCGATGTACTGCTCCATGCTCGTCGGACGCAGCGACCAATTGATCTGCTCGTCCAGTGGCGAGGTGTCGGCGGTCGAGCTGACGATGCGTTCAGTGGCCATATGAAGTCGGCAATCGAGTGTGGACAATCAAGTGTGGGCAAGTAGGTGTGGGCAATCGGCGCTTTGGCGCGTGCTCGCCAGGCTCGCCTTGGCCGGGTTTTCAACCTGCCTCTTTGCCTCGCGTGGGGCAGGTTTTCAACCTGCCTGCTTTGTCTCGCGTGGGGCAGGTTTTCAACCTGCCTGCTTTGTCTTCCGGAGGGCGGGTTCCTAACCCGCGATGGTTCCATGAGCCTCAATCAACGCTTCGCCCGCCCACTGTCCATTGTCCATGGCCCACTTCCCATGGCTCTCTTCTAATTCCCCATCGGCAAGCGCTGGCTCTTCCACAGCGCCATCAGCTCGTCAAGCTCGACCGCCTCCCAGACCAGCCCGCCCACCAGCTCGGTCTTGACCAGCTCACCTCGGTCGCTGATGGTGCTTACGACCTGGTCCTCCCCGTCGCGCAGGCGGCTGCTGATCTTCAGAAGGCCCTGGCCCAGCGCCTCGACCCGGTCGCGCCGCAGCGAGACCACCCCGCCGTCCGCACGGTACGCGTAGTAGCCGACCTCGCCGCTGACCTTGCCCAGCGCCAGCAACTGCGGCAGCATCTGAACCTCAACTACTGACAGATACGCCTCACCCTGCAGCGCGTGCTGTACCGCTTGGTCGGGCTTGCCAGACTCACGAACGACCACTGACAAGCTCCGGCCGGCTCGCGCGCCGATCTCTGAGGCGACCGCCGGCTTGCCCTTGCCCTCGCGCACCGCCGTGCTCGTCACCCATGCCTCGTTCGTCCGGTCCAGCGCGAGGAACGCGACGGTCTGGGTGTCAATGGGCAGCAGGCCGGCGGGCTCACGACGAAGCACCCGCCCCTTGATTGTCACCAGCAGGCCCTGGGGGTCATCACGCGTCAGCGATCCCCCGGGCTCGCCCGTGGCGGCCGTCAGATCGCTGCGCCGCCCGCGCTTGAAGCTCACCGAGCGATAGCCGACCTCCTGCGCGCCGCCGCCGGTATGCAGGCGGAAGAAACGGGTCTCGGCCGGCATCGCCGCCGTCAGCGTCTCGGCGCTCAGGGTCTGGATGAACTCAGTCCCTGCGATCAGCGCGGCGCGTCGCTCGGCCATGATCTGCTGGGGGTCTTCCAGCTTGAGCGTGGCGATCGACAGCTCGTACGCCGCCCGGGCGGTCTCAAACGCCTCGCGCGAGCTGGTCAGCTCAAAGATCACAAACTGCGTTGCCAAGGGCTTAAAGACCGTGTAGCCCTTCATGCTTGCCCCGGCCGTGGGCGCACTGGCCTTGGCGTTCTGTGCCGGGACCAAGAAGTACAGCCGAGCGCCGGCGCTGGTCGAGCCCGGCACCCGCAGGCCGCCTTCACGATGAACAAGCTGGACGGCGGTGTGGGTCATCTGCCCAGTCCTTGGGTCGAGCAGAGGCCGCAGCGCCATCGCCTGCTCCATAATGATCTTGGCAGTATCGAAGATCGTCGCCTCGGCGGACTTGGTCGTGCGAACCTGCACGCTCATGGTCCACGACCGATCCTCGGCCGCGACCTCGTAGCCCAGGCCCTCACCCCCAAAGCTGGTCTGCGTCAGGCGGGTTCCCTCAGGAAGAGCCATGCTCAGGCCGATCGATTCAATTCTCAGTAGCGCGTCGGTCAGCTTCGTAACTATTTGCGCAGGTGGAAGACGAGGCCCGTCTGACCAATCACTGGGCAGCGCACCACCACCGGTGGTGGGTTCGGACGTTGTAGGGGCGACCGGCTGATTACTCGGTGTTTCACCCGATGGCGCACTGCGCGTCGGCACGTTCCGGGGCACGACAATCGGCTGGGCGACCGCGGCGGAAGTCAATAAGACGGCCAACAGCAGAAGGGAGCGACGCGCGGGGTGATTGGAGGCGGGGCGGGGCATGGACAATAGTATCGGGCCTAAGCCATATGCAGGGCCAAGACCTAGGCCGCCAGCGAGGCGAGTTCGGCCGCCGGCGGCAACAGTTGGCGGGGAGGATGGGTAAAACTCATGCGGGAGGTTGACTTTGCGGGGGATCGCGCCAACGCTTCCCTTCCCCACTTCAATGGCAGGCGTGCACGCGCACCTTGTCGGACCAGCGGGGGTTTGGGCGGGTGGGCCTTCCGGGGTAGTGCCGGGGGGTACGAAGGTCAGATCACGATCGGACCAACCAGCCATGCGTGTGACGGCCCCTGAGAGCGACGGGGCGACGCGGGTGGCACTGAAAGTGGAAAGCAGCGCATGACAGGCGGCAAGATTCGCATTCGGATGGAAGCCTACGACCACGTGGCCCTTGACGCTTCCGCGAAGGAAATCGTCGACAATGCCAAGCGTACCAACGCCAAGGTTGCGGGCCCGATCCCGCTGCCGACGCGGATCGAGCGGTACACGGTCCTGCGCAGCCCGTTCATCGACAAGAAGAGCCGTGAGCAGTTCGAGATCCGCACGTACAAGCGGATCATCGACATCATCGACCCGAACGCCCGGACCGTCGAGGCGTTGAATCGGCTGGTGGTGCCAGCGGGCGTGTTCATCAAGATTAAGGCCTGATAGGCCTCTCGGTTAGAGCCGGGTTCGATTCAAGAGTAGTAGTTTCAAGGTAATGGTTTCAAGAGTGTAAGACCTGTTTGTGGCCTGATCCCGACCGACCCTCAGGCACAACGACAAGCAAGGACGAGAACGTATGGCACTGATGATGTTGGGCACCAAGTTGGGCATGACTCGCACCTACACCCCCGAGGGTGTCAGCGTGCCGGTGACTGTCATTGCTCTGGGCCCCTGCGTTGTCACCCAGGTGCGGACCAAGGCCAAGGATGGGTACACGGCGATTCAGCTCGGCTACGGCGAGGCGAAGGCCAGCCGCTCGACGATCCCGGTCATCCAGCACGACGCCAAGGCCGGCACGACCCCCAAGCGTTACCACCGTGAGTTCCGCGTTGCCGAGGGCGACGAGGCCAAGTTTGCCGCGGGCCAGACGCTGACGGTGAAGGACTTTGAAGGCACCAAGTACGTGGACGTGACTGGCACCTCCAAGGGCAAGGGCTTCCAGGGCGTTATGAAGCGCCACCACTTTAAGGGCATGTTCGCCAGCCACGGTACCGAGCGTAAGCACCGCAGCCCGGGCTCGATCAGCTCGCTGTGCTCGAACCGCGGCTACGGCGGCGGTCTGAAGAAGGGCAAGCGCATGCCCGGGCGGATGGGCAACGAGCGGACCACGTGCCGCAGCCTTGATGTGATCGGGATGGACGTCGAGAAGGGCGTTATGCTGGTCAAGGGTGGGGTTCCGGGCGCTGCGCGTGGGATGGTGATGATCCGAGTGGCCACGCGTCTGTACAAGAGCAAGGCCAAGAAGCTGCTCGCAAAGAAGTGATCAATCGCCGCCGGTGTGTGCCGGCGACGTTGTTGTAGTTGGACCAAGTGTTGGTAGTTTCGAGTGAATCGTCGGTGGCGTGAGTAAGCCACCGGCGAGCCTGGCAGGGTCGGAAGACAACCACCAGGCGACAACAAACAGTGGCCTCGCCCGAACTCACGGGCAGGGCAGATGCCAAGTCCGAACCCCGAGCCCCGTCACACTGCCCAGGCAGCTAGCGAAGGCCGCGGAGAGGGCAAGGCCCGGCCGGGCGTTGATCGCTGGAGAGTTCCAGCGTGAGAGCCGGCGGGTGCAGGTGTCCGACGAAGGAAGACTTATGCAAGTCCCCGTCTTGAACATGAGCGGCTCGGAGGTCGGGACGATCTCCATCGACGAGCAGACCCTCGGCGGCGTGATCAACTACGCGTTGATCAAGCAGGCCTATGTGCGCTACCACGCGAACCTGCGGCAGGGCTCTTCACGCACGAAGAACCGGCACCAGGTTGAGGGCACGACCAAGAAGATGTACAAGCAGAAGGGCACCGGCAACGCCCGTCACGGCGACAAGAAGGTGCCGCAGTTCAAGGGTGGCGGCCACGCGCACAGCAAGAAGCGGACGCGCGAGGACTACCGCCTGGACATGCCCAAGAAGATGCGCCGCAAGGCCAACCGAAACGCGCTGCTGGCCAAGCTGGTCGACGGCGAGGTGAAGGTGATCGACAAGCTTTCGATGGCGGCGCCCAAGACCAACGCGTTTGCCGACTTCCTCTCGGCCATCAAGGTCGACAAGACCGCGCTGCTGGCGCTCTCCTCGAGCGAAGAGAACACGCGTCTGGCGGCCCGCAACCTTGAGGGCGTCGAGATGTGCAAGGCCGAGAGCCTCAACTGCTTCGAGATGCTCAACAGCCACTACCTGATCATCGGGCAGGCCGAGCTCGAGGCGTGGCTGTCCGGCCCATCGTCACAGACTGGGAAGATCGCCAAGGTCGCGCCTCTGGGCGCGTCCAAGGCCGAGCCGGTCTCGCACGAGGGCGGGGTTGACCGCAAGGCCGAGCGTGCCAAGGCGCGCCGCGAGGAGGCCGCCGCGGCCCCGAAGAAGGACAAGTCCGCGAAGACCAAGTCCGCGAAGAACAAGTCTGCGAAGGCCATGGGCGTGAAGGCCGTGGCCCCCGCGGCGACGAAGGGGAGCGAGTAACCCATGGACCTTACTTACGTGATCAAGCGCCCGGTGCTGACCGAGAAGGCGACGGGCGAGAGCAGCGAGCTGGGCCGCTACCAGTTCGTGGTTGACCGCACGGCCAGCAAGGACGACATCAAGGCCGCGGTTGAGAAGCTGTACAAGGTGAGCGTGGTCAAAGTGAACACGATGGTTCATAAGGCCCGTATCCGCCCGACGAAGTTCGGAATCATCGGCGGCGCGCTGACCAAGAAGGCGATTGTCAAGCTCAAGGACGGCGACAAGATCGAGCTGTTCTGAGCCGCCTGTTAAGCGCCGCTAACGGCGGGGCGGTTTGAGTGGACTGAGTTGACAGGACTGAGTTGACAGGACTGGGTTGACAAGACTGAGTGGACAGGACTGTGCGTCTTGGGGCAACGTGTTTGGCGAGTTTCCGCGGGTTCTGACCGCGAGCAAGTGTGAGTGACCTATGCCGATCCGGATTTACGATAAGACCAGCGCCGGGCGCCGCTTCAGCTCGGTGAACCTCAATACCGAGGTCACGAAGTTTGAGCCGGAAAAGAGCCTGCTGCGTCCGAAGCCCAAGAAGGGCGGGCGTAACCACAGCGGCAAGACAACGATGCGCGGGCGTGGCGGTGGTGCCAAGCAGCGCTACCGCGTGATCGACTTCCGCCGTCTTGATCGCGACGGGATTGAGGCCACGGTGGTCGGCATCGAGTACGATCCCAACCGCACGGCCCACATCGCGCTGCTGCAATACACTGACGGCGTCAAGCGCTACATTCTTGCCCCGATGGGACTGCAAGCGGGCGTGAAGCTCATCAGCAACGGTGACGCGGCGGTCGAGCCAAAGGTCGGCAACTCGATGCCGCTGAAGTTCATCCCCACCGGTCTTTCGGTGCACTGCGTCGAGCTGACTGCTGGCAAGGGCGGGCAGATCTGCCGCAGCGCCGGCATGTACGCTCGCCTGAGCAACAGAGAAGGCAAGTACGCCACGCTGGTCTTCCCCTCGGGCGAGCAGCGGATGGTGAGCATTGAGTGCCGTGCGACCATCGGCGAGGTCGGCAACGCCGATCAGCAGAACGTTCGTTGGGGCAAGGCCGGCCGCATGCGTCACCTCGGGCGTCGCCCGATCACGCGTGGCGTGGCCAAGAGCCACAACGCCCACCCGCTGGGTGGTGGCTCGGGTCGCAGCAAGGGTAACCGTCCGCCGTGCTCGCCAACTGGCGTGCTGGCGAAGGGTGGCCGGACGCGGAACGCACGGAAGGCCAGCAGCAAGCTGATCATCCGTCGGCGAATGAGCCAGCGTTACGGTCAAGTGAAGTGATAGTTGGTAGAGGTTGGTCTGGTTGGAACGGTGAAGTGACGAGAGCAGGGTTGATGTCGGTCAGCGCATCGGGAAGCACACCATGAGCCGCAGTCTGAAGAAGGGTCCGTATGTTGACGAGCGTCTGTACCGGCGCGTGGAGCGTCTGAACCAGACGCAGAAGCGTGAGCCGCTTAAGACGTGGCGTCGCGCGTGCACGATCGTGCCCGAGTTTGTGGGGCACACGTTCAAGGTGCATAACGGCCGCGCGTTCATCGATGTGTTCGTGACCGAGGACATGGTGGGCCACAAGCTGGGCGAGTTTAGCCCAACACGCACGTTCAAGGGCCACACCAACAAGAAGGAAGGCATCGCCGAGGGCTCGAAAGCCTCGTCGTCCGGCCCGAAGAAGTGATCGAAAGCAGCGTTGCCGGCGTCAGGGCCCTGAGCCTGCCGCGAAGGTCGAGGACGGTACGAAACTTTTCCCGCATGGGCCTGTGGCCTGGGCGGGCCCAGATGAGGATGACCCCGTGCGGATCGAATCCAAGCGATTTAAGAAGCTCGTTCAAGCCCGCGGCATGACCGTCGAGCAGCTCGCCTCGGTGGTCGCTCGCCCGGGCTTGAAGGGGCGCGACAACCGTGACGCGGTCTCGGCGGTTGGCAACTGGATGGCCGGTCGCGACCAGCCCAAGTGCAAGCCAGGCGACATCCGCAAGCTGGCCGGCGCGCTGGGCGTTGAGCTTCATCAGATCGTCAAGTTCCAGGCCGACTTCTTCTTCCACCGCGGCAGCCCACGCAAGGTCGGGCTCATCGTGGACATGATCCGTGGCAAGAAGTACGAGACGGCCCTGAACCTGGTGACGTTTACTCCGCGCCGTGCGGCGGTGGACGTCCGCACTGCGCTGCAGGCGGCACTGGCTGACGCGGAGGCCGCCAACGCGGACCTCTCCAAGCTGGTGGTCGTCGAGAGCTCGGCCGACGACGGCCCGCGGATGAAGCGGTTCCAGCCCAAGGACCGTGGGCGCGCCCACCGCATCCTTAAGCGGATGACGCATATCAAGGTTTCGCTCGTGCAGAAAGACTAAGTCGGGCCCGGCGGCGGGCAAGCGTGAATCAAGTGGGATCGGTTCGGGATCGAAAGTTTGGACCGGGCGGCGTACACCGCGGCCCGAGTCGGCAAGATTGAAGAAGAGCAACCATGGGACAGAAGACCCATCCATACGGACTGCGAGTTGGCGTAACTGAGCCCCACAAGAGCCGCTGGTACGCGCCCAAGGCGTTGTACGGCGAGCTGCTGGTGGAGGACTACAAGATCCGCGAGTTCATCGACAAGCGCCTCAATCGCAAGCCGCCGTACGCGGCGGTGGCAGGCGTTGACATCGAGCGGACGCGCGAGGAGCTGAAGGTGATCATCAGCTCGGCGCGCCCGGGCCTGGTCATCGGCCCCAAGGGTGCCGAGGTCGAGCGACTGACCGAAGAGTTGCAGTACATGACCGGGCGCAAGGTTGGGATCTCGATCATGGAGATCAAGAACCCGGACCTCAACTCAGTCTTGGCGGCCGAGGCCGTTGCTGAACAGCTCCGCAAGCGCGTGGCCTTCCGCCGTGCGGTCAAGATGAAGTGCGAGCAGGTCATGATGGCGGGCGCCAAGGGCGTCTGGATCGTGGTCAGCGGCCGCCTGGGTGGGGCCGAGATGAGCCGCGTCCTGAAGATGCGTCTGGGCTCGCTGCCGCTGACGACGCTGCAGGCCGAGATCGACTACGGCACGGCTGAGGCGCACATGAGCTACGGGGCCATCGGCGTGAAGTGCTGGATCTTCAAGGGTTACTATACCAAGCAGGCCGAGGTCGGCGTGCCCGATTCGGTCGGGACGCGCCTGAAGGGCCGCGGGCGTCGCTGATGCGGCGGCCCGAGAGCGGGCCCCGGTTTGCTGACGCTGCGTGATTGTGGGTGGCTAAGAGCCGGTCGTTGAGAGTGGTTGGGTTGCTGGTGGTTCGAATAGTCATGAGCCGGCCGCGTGCGGGTCGGAAAGTTTGCTGGAGTGTGATGTATGGCCCTGATGCCCAAACGAGTGAAGTTCCGCAAAGAGTTCCGGCGTGTCCGGGACCGCAAGGCCACC
>Ga0105047_10014912_pt1 | contig 12284 bp, 6 predicted proteins | sample MAT04_FD_78384 | JGI IMG/M metagenome (GOLD analysis project Ga0105047, IMG submission 78384) | Freshwater microbial communities from Lake Fryxell liftoff mats and glacier meltwater in Antarctica - MAT-04 (megahit assembly) | ecosystem: Environmental > Aquatic > Freshwater > Ice > Liftoff... | reverse complement strand
GTTGGCTGGTGGGGGTGGCCGGGGGGGCGTCGATGGAGAGGGCGGCGTAGAGGACGGAGGCGGCGGCGAACGTCTTTACGATCGGGTCGGGGTCGGTCTGGGCGAGGGCGGCGGCCCGCTGCTTGCGCTCGGGGTAGGTGGGGGTGGCGTCCAGGGCGACCAGGGCGAGGAGGCGCACCTGCCACTGGGGATCGGCCAGGAGCTTGGGGAGGAGTTCGGGGCGGTTGGCGGGGGGCGTGCTCATGAGGGTGCGGTAGCCGGCCCAAGCGCGGACGGTGGCGTCGGGGTCGGTGGTGGCGCCGCGGATGGCGTCGAGGAGGGTGCGGGCCTGGTCGCGGGCGTCGGCGCCGGCGGTGCCGGCGACGGCGGCGGCCTGCTGTGCGTAGATGTCGGCGTAGGCGGCGAGCAGGTCCATGTTGCGCATCCGCTCGTTGGGCTGGGCGGTGGCGACGGCGGTGAGGGCGGGCTTGAAGGAGGCGAGGTTGTTGACGGGGAAAGCCGCACGCTGCATGGGGCGGCTGAACTGGGTGGTGTAGCCGCCGGGGAAGCTGATGGGCTGCTGCGTGTTGGCGACGCCGTTGGTGCGGACGGCGAAGTTGAGGGAGAGGGGGGGCGTGGGGGCTTGGGCGAAGAGGCGGGCGAGGGCGCCGCCGGCGTAGAAGGGGGGGAAGGTGGGGAAGGGCTCGGAGCCGTCGTCGAGGCGGACGAGCTGGGTGATGCTCTGGCCGCGGCGGAGGATGAGGGCGGACGTGATGCGGTCGGTGGCGATGCAGAGGAGGGGCTGGCCGCGGAGCTCGTCGCGGAGTTGGGGCAGGTTGACGTCGAAGGTGAGGGGCGCCTGGATGAGGCCGTCGGCGCCGACGGTGAGGTCGTAATCGCTGATGTTCTGGAGGGTGACGCGGGCCCAGATGGGCTCGCCGAAGGGGACGGAGATGCGGAGCGGGTCGGCGCGGAGGGCGTAGAAGAGCTGGGGGGCCTCGGCGGCCTTGAGGAGGCGTTCGGCGATGCCGGCTTCCTTGTAATGCCAGCCCCAGAGCCAGGTCTTGCTGGCGTCCACTTCGTAGCCGAGCATCTGGACCTTCCAGGCGTACTTGTCGCCGACGGTGAGCCGGCCCTGTTCCAGGTCAACGTTGACCTCGTGCCCGCGGATCAAATCCTCGAGGAACATCTGCTTGTCGAACGAGCTCATGATGTGGCGCTCGTACAGCGCCGTCAGCGTCGGGTGCATGCGCAGGGCTCCGGCCGAAACGGTCGTGCTTGCTCAGTCGCGCCCCTCGCCGGAGGGACGTCCGGGAGCCATTGTACGGATCGGCGGCCGATTTTCTCGGCCCCGCGCCGGCAACAACGCGCCGCGCGTACAGTCGGGGCCGCGCTTGGCCGACATAACGGCAAGGGGGTGCATCACGCAGCGAACGGTCGGGACACAGGAGTTGGCCATGAAGCGTAGTATCGTTCGCATCGAACTGGATCCGGGCGCCAAGGACGTGCTGGAGCGCGTCCGCAAAGAACTGGGGATGACGCAGGTGTCGCTGCTCTCCCGCCTGGTGACGTGGTTCGCCAAGCAGGACCGGGCGGCGCAGACGTCGGTGGTGAGCGGCTTCTCGGAGGCGGCGGCGACGGAGCTGGCGCGACTGCTGGCCAATAAAAAGGCGGGATGACGGCGCGCCCGCGCCGCCGGCACGTGCCGGAATGTCGCAAAGGTGCGGCCGCGGATGTCGGCAATGTACGCCTCGCCACTGGCATTCGAACATTCGTGTTATAGAATGATCGGGCGGGCTGAGCCGTGGGCCGGGCGTGTGGGAGCGCTGGCCGCGGGTTGTCCCGTTCGAGCCCGTACCGACGTTTCCGAGGCCGCGGCGTATTCCGGGCACCGCCGCGAGCCCCCGGACGGGGCGACCCCCGCGGCCGTGCGCGCGTTCGCGCCGGCGCAAGAATGGTTCCGTGCCGCCCGGACCGAGCAGATACTATGGCCGCCCGAATCGTGGTTCGTCTCGAGATTACGCCCAACGCCAAGAAGCAACTGGAGGACATCGGCGATCGCTCCGGGATGACGCAGGTGTCGTTGACGTCGCGGATCATCGAGTGGTTCTCCGGCCAGACCGAGTTGGTCCAGGCCGCCATCCTGGGCCACTACCCCGCCGAGATCCAGGCCGACATCGCCAAGCTGATCCTGAAGCGCATGGTGAACGACGGCCCGAAGGGGAAGTCGGAAAAGGGCGAGTAGGGCCCGCCGTCTGGCCGTGGCGGCCGCGCCATGGCACCTTCGCGTTCTGACGCGCCAATCCAACAGCAAGCCGGCGTCCCCCGCGGGGTGTCGGTTCTCCTTTGCCAATGCCGGCATGTTGGCGCGCCCGCGCCGTCGGCGCGCGACCGACAATCGAGCCCGCCGCCGGGTGGATGGCAAGCCGATCGGGTCGCTCGTGGTAGGGCTCAACCTGTCGAAGCTGTTCAACGAGATCGCGTTCCAGACGAACCTGCTCGCGCTGAACGCGGCGGTCGAGGCGGGCCGCGCCGGCGACGCCGGCCGAGGCTTTGCGGTCGTCGCGGCGGAGGTGCGCACGCTGGCGCTGCGCAGCGCCGAGGCGGCCCGCAGTAACGGCGGGGACGGCGGAGCAGACCCGCGAGATCGCCCAGGCAAACGCCGCCGTGGCCCAGATCGACCGCGTCACCCGCGCGACGGCCGAGAGCGCCAGCGCCGCCGAGCGGTTGTCGGCCCAGGCCGGCCAGATGCGCCAAGTCGTGGCCGACCAGCGCGCCCTCGTGAGCGGCACGGCCGGCGCCGCGGCCACATGACCGCAAGCCCCCCCGTGAAGTCCGGCAAGCCCCCGGCCCCCCGAAAACAACGCCGCCCACCGTCGTTGCGGCGGGCAGGCGGGCAAAGAACAACGGAGAGGGGGAGATTCGAACTCCCGTGACCTTGCGGCCAACCGGTTTTCGAGACCGGCGCATTCAACCACTCTGCCACCTCTCCAGTGGTGCGGGGATTATACCGGCCGCGGCGCGGGTGACAACCTCTGGGAGCCACCGCGTTGGTGCGCCGTGGCGGGTTACAGGCTGGAGCGGATGGTCAGGCCGAAGGATTGGATGATGACGAAAAGGAAGATCAGCAGGACGAGGCCGCAGATGACGATGGAGCCGGTGACGCGGCGGACGGGGGTCTGGCCGGGGGTCATGTAGCCCAGGGCGGCGACGGCGAGGGCGAGGAAGCCCAGGAGCAGGCCCCACGTGTACCAGTAGTGTGACCGGGCGTTTCCGATGCGTTTCTCCTGAAGGCCGACGTCCAGCTCCTTCTTTTGCTTGTCCCACTTCTCCTTCAGGTCCTTGCGCTCCTGCAGGCGCTTGGCGTCGGGGCTCTTGGCGTCGGACAGCTCGCGGTCGAGCCGGGACTGCTCCAGTTCGCCCCCGCTGATCTTGCCCTGGTGACGGGCGAGGGACTGGGCGTCGAGGACGGGCATGAAGGTGAAGAAGACGACGAGGAGGGCGCCGAGGCCGAACACCCAGGTGAACAGGTCGCCCATGACGGTGCCCATGAACCCGGCAACGTGCGGGCGGGGGCCGGCGGAGGGGGCGGGGATGGATTGGCCCATTGAGGAGGCCGGCGCCGGCGCGCGTTGGGGCGGGTTCGGCTCGGCGGATGGGGCGGCATCGGGGAGGCGGAGGGCGTTGGTGTCGGTCAGGCGCAGGCCGCCGGAGTCAACGAAGAGCTGCGCGGCGCACTTTCGGCAGGCGAACTGCCGGCCGACGTGCTGGGGGCTGAGGTTATAGACGGCATCGCACCCCGGGTTCGGACAGGCGTTTTGCATCGGTGTCCCTCAGTGTATTTGCAGAGGTCGTTCGATCTGGATGAGTCGGCCCGCCGAAGTTATACCGCCGGCGGGGCGTTGCGGAAAAGAGGCGCGCGCGTCAGCCACTTGCCTCGGTCTGCGGCGCGAAGGGCGGCTGAGCGTCGGCCGGCGCGCCCGCTGGTCGGACGCGGCCGGGGGCGTCGGGGCGGTTTCGCGCTCCCGCGTAGTCGGCAACGTAGGTCGCGGCGGCGAACATCAGCTCGCCGGTCATGGCCCAGAGGCGCAGGAGGACGCCGAGGAAGCCGAGGAAGGCCGGAACCATCGCGGGGTCGCGGAAGTGCGCATCGACCCAACGGTCGGACAGCATGAACCGGAGGGTCTGGATGAACACGAGTTCGCGGATGCCGATCCCGCCGGGGGAGAAGAAGCCGAGGGAGAAGCCGATCGTCCAGGCGAGGCAGTAGGCGCCGGCCGTGACGTACCACTTGTCGATCGGCATGTCCATGACGGTATAGGTCAGAATCCAGATGGCGAGGCTTTGCCACAGGAGGCCCAGCACGTTCCAGAGGACGACGACGGCGAGGGAGCGTTTGCGGAGCGCGGGCTCGACGGCGGGTTTGCCGAGCCGGCCGAGGATCTTGTTGAGGACGCCGTAGAAGATCCTGGGGTGGATGAGGGTGAGGAGGATGGGGACGAAGGCCAGGGCGATGTAGACGTACTTTCGCTCGTCGCCGGGGAACTTGCGGAAGCCGGCGGCGCCGAGGCAGGCCAGCGCGACCAGGACGTTGGCCAGCATGAAGATGGCGAGCTCGAGGAGCTGGCTGGCGGAGGAGACGCTGGTGCTGAGGCCGTAGGGGCGGGAGAGGTAGACCCGCCCGACGACCTGCCAGATCGCGCCGGGGATGTATCGGGCGAGCTCGGAGAAGGACCAGATGCGGGCGGCGGGGGCGATCGGCAGGGTGTGGCCAAAGCCCTGGACGATGCGGCGCCACGAGATCGCCCGGAAGACGAAGAGGAAGATCGCGAACATCGCGGCGGCGGCGAGGAAGTGGAGGGGGTTGATCGAGAGGATGTCGTGCTTGACCGTGTCCCAATTGCGGTACACGGGCTTGAGCATCCAGACGAAGATGCCGCCGATGACGGCAAGGCGCAGCGCGCGGATGAACCACGGGCGGGCGGCGGCCCACAGGCGGCGCCCGCGGGCAACGAGGCGGTCGTGGAACTCGATGATCTCTTCCGTGGGGCCGGCGTCGGCCGACATGTGGCGGTGCTTGCCCAGGCGGTGGCGGCGGCGCGGGGGGAGCAGGTCGATCCCCTTGGACCGCAGCCACGGGCGGACGCGCCGGCGGATGACCGGGAACTTGGACAGGGCCCAGTTGAGGAGGCCGCGCGAGTAGAAGCCCAGGGCCCAGAGCAATCCCACGGTCAGGAGGTAGGCGATGCCGGTCCAGACTTCGCGGAGCGTGCGGTCGTCGATCCGCCACCCGACCTTGTGGTGCAGGTACCACACGAGGGCGGGCGGGAACACAATCGCGACGATGAGGACGGCGCGGCGGAAGGCGACGCTGCCCTTGGGGATGGGCCGGCCGCGCATGCACCGCGAGACGAGGGCGCGCTTGCCCGGGAATGTGATAAGGGCGAAGCCCACGAGGAAGATCGGGATGCCGCCCGGGCCGGGGATGGCCATGCCGATCGGCCCGCTGACGAGGATGAGCACCCAGCCCAGGATGTTCTTGAGGACGAGCAGGAACGTGTTGAGGATGCGGCGGCGGGCCGGGAGAGGGGCGGGGGCGTTGGGACGGGTGGCGGGTTGGGACATGTGTGGAGAATCGAAACGGCCGACGGACCAGCGCGGGGCTCCGCCGCGCGGGCGGGATTGTAGCACGAGCGGGGCCGGAGGGTGACAGGGCGACAGGCGGACGTCAGGCGGCCGGGCCCGGTGTCATTCGTTGGCCGCCGGTGCGCTTGCTCGGATCCTCGTTCAACCCCCGCCCCATCCGCCCGCCGGGAACTTTATCCGGGGTGCGGCGTCGATGAGGATAGTTCGACGGAAATCTCCCGGCTCAACGTCTCAATGTCCTTCGGCGGAGTCCGACCATGATCAAACGTGGCCTTGCGCGGTGTGCGACCTTGTCCGGCGTCCTGTTGGCGGCCCTGGGGGTGCGGAGCGACGGTGGCCCCGCCACCCGGCCGAGCGAAGCGCTGGGGGGCGCCGACCGGTTCCTCACCCACGTCAGCACGGACAAGCCCATCTATCGTCCGGGCGAGAAGGTCTTCGTCCGGGGCGTCATGCTCCGGGCCGACACCCGCGTGCCGATCGCGGACGGGCAGGGGGGTCAGGCGGCGGTCGAGATCAAGGGCCCCAAGGGGGACATCGTCGCGTCGGGCAACGCGCAGGTGCAGGAAGGCGTGATGGGCTTTGCCTGGGACGTTCCCGCGTCGCAGGCGGGCGGGGAGTACACGCTCAAGGTGACGCACCCGTGGACCGGCCATACGCCCGCCGAGCGCAAGTTCGACATCCGCGCATACCGTGCCCCGCGCCTCAAGAGCCAGATCGTCTTCGTGCGCGACGGCTACGGCCCGGGGGACACGGTGGCCGCCAGCCTGCACGTTGACCGCGCCGAGGGGGGCGTGCCGGCCGGGGCGAAGGTGACGGTCGTCGCCCGCGTGGACGGCAACGAGGCGTACCGTGCCGACGCGAAGGTGGACGAGAGCGGCAACTGCGGCGCCAACTTCAAGCTCCCCGCACAGATCGAGCGCGGCGAGGGCACGCTGGCGATGATCATCGAGGACGGCGGCGTCGTCGAGACGGCCAGCAAGACGATCCCGATCCTGCTCCAGACGGTGGACCTCAACTTCTACCCCGAGGGCGGCGACCTGATCGCCGGCCTCGACAACCGCGTCTACCTCGAGGCGCGTACGCCGGCCAAAAAGCCGGCGGACCTTGCCGGCACGATCCTCGACGCCGCCGGCAAGGAGGTGGCGACGTTCCGCACCGCCCACGAGGGGCGCGGCCGATTCGCCTTCAAGCCCGAGAAGGGGGGCAAATACACGCTCAAGGTCACCGAGCCGGCCGGCATCAAGACTGCGTTCCCGCTACCGGCGGTGAAGGACGCCGGGGCGACGCTGGCGGCGGCCGCCGACGTGGTGGGGCGCTCCGAGCCCGTCAAGCTGATGGTCACGAGCACGAGCGACGCGAAGCTCAAGCTCACGCTCGCCCAGCGCAACGTGGTTGTCGCGTCGGCCGACATCGGCGCCCGTGCGGGCGCAGCAAGCGAGGTCACCGTGACGCCGCCCCCCAGCGCGGACGGCGTGCTGGTCGCGACCCTGTGGGACGAAAAGGGGACGCCGCTGGCGGAGCGTTTGATCTTCCGCAAGCCGGCGAAGAGCCTGAACGTCGAGGTGCGCGCCGAGCAGAGCGACTACGTGCCCGGCGACCGCGTGAAGCTGCACGTCAAGACGACCGATGACGCGGGCAGGCCGGTCGGTGCGGTCGTGGGGCTGACGGTCACCGACGACAGCGTGCTGGAGATGATCGAGAAGCGCGAGCAGGCCGCCCGCCTTCCCGTGATGGTGCTGCTGGAGGGGGACGTGCGGGAGCTGGCCGACGCCCACGTTTACATGGACGAGCGGAACCCCAAGGCCCCGCTCGCGACCGACCTGCTGCTGGGAACGCAGGGGTGGCGCCGGTTCGCGATGGTGGACGTCGCGAAGTTCCTGGAGGCACACGGCGACGCCGCGCGGCGGGCCCTGGCCGTGCGCGTCGTCACCCAGCGCGACCGCATGCGGCGCGTCGATGACGGTGCCCGTGGGGGCGAGATGGCCGAGTTTCGACTGTTGCGCGCCGGGGCCGAAGGCCCGCCGCGCCCGATGGCGGTGCCCGCGGCGGCCGCTGCCGAAGCTCCCGTGCCGCCCGCCCCGGCCGACGATCGCGCCAAGAACGTGCAGGCCAACCGCAAGCGGCAAGAAGCTGACGCGCTCGTCGCCGGCGACGTCGCCGAAAAACAGGCGGCCCAGCGCAACGACATGGTCCTCGTCCGCGAGTTCGCACACGACCTTCGCCCCAACCGTGTCGAGGGAGACCGCGCCGACTTCGCCGAGACGCTCTACTGGAACGCCGGCGTCAAGACCAACGACCAGACCGGCGAGGCGTCCGTCGCCTTCGCCCTCAGCGACGCCGTCACCACGTTCCGCGTCTTCGCCGACGCCTTCGACAAGTCCGGCGCGCTGGGCAGCGGCGTCGGCGCCGTCCAGTCGGTCCAGCCGTTCTACTTCGAGCCCAAGCTCCCGCTGGAAGTCACCGGCGGCGACACCGTCCAGCTCCCGCTGGCGATGGTCAACGGCATGACCCGCGACCTCCCGCTGGCGCAGATCACGGCCCGCGCCGTCCCCGGCCTCACCCTCGCCGCCGGCCCGGCCGGGTTCACGCTGAAGTCGAAGGACCGCGTCCGCCAGATCCTCACGATCGGCGTCAACCCCGACTTCCAGGGGCAGATCCAGTTCGTCCTTGACGGCCAGGCCGGACCCTTCAAGGACCGCGTCGCCCGCAACCTCAGCATCGTCCCGCTCGGCTTCCCCTACGAGAGCGCCCACGGCGGCCTGCTCGGCCCGGACAAGGCCGCGACCCACACGATCACCATCCCCCGGAACGCGGTGAAGGGGAGCATCTCCTCCAGCATCACTGTCTTCCCCACGCCGCTGGCCAACATGACCGAGGCGCTCGAGCGACTCATCCAGGAGCCGGGCGGCTGCTTCGAGCAGACCAGCTCCACCAGCTACCCGCTGGTCATGGCCCAGCAGTACTTCCTCACCCACCAGGGCGTCGATCCCAAGGTGATCGACAAGGCCCGCGGCCACCTCGACAGCGCGTACAAGAAGCTCGCCGGCTTTGAGTGCCCGAAGAAGGGCTACGAGTGGTTCGGCGGCGACCCCGGCCACGAGGCGCTCACCGCCTACGGCCTCATGCAGTTCGTTGACATGGCGCAGGTCCGCGACGTTGACAAGGCGATGATCGAGCGCACCCGCGCCTGGCTCCTCGCCCGCCGCGACGGCAAGGGGTCGTTCATGCGTGACCCCAAGGCGATCGACAGCTTCGGCGGCGCGCCGCAGCTCACGACCGACGCCTACATCATCTGGGCCCTGCTGGAGTCCGGCGAGAAGGGCCTTGAGAAGGAAGTCGCGGCCCTGAAGGCCTCGGCGATGACCACCAACGACAGCTACGTCCTGGCGCTGGCCGCCAACGCGATGGCGATCACCGGCGACGCCGCCGCCGCCCGCGGCTTCATGGACAAGCTCGTGAAGAAGCAGGGGGACAAGGGCCAGGTGGACGGCGCCGAGACCAGCATCACCCGCAGCGGCGGCGAGGCGCTGCTCGTCGAGACCACCGCCCTGGCAATCCTCGCCTGGATGCGCGAGCCGTCCTACGCCCCGCAGGTCGAGAAGGCGATGCAGTGGCTTGCCGAGGCCTGCAAGGCCGGCCGCTTCGGCTCCACGCAGTCCACGATCCTCGCGCTGCGCGCGATCGTGAACTACGACAAGTCCCGCGCCCGCCCGAAGGTGGCCGGCGCGGTGGTCCTGCTCGTTGACGGCAAGCGGGTCGGCCGGCCCGCCCCGTTCACGCCCGACACGAAGGGCGCGATCAAGCTGGACGACGTGGCCGAGCTGATGACCCCCGGCGAGCACACGGTCGAGCTGCGGATGGAGAAGGGCTCGCCCATGCCCTACGCCGTCGCGGTGAAGTTCTTCAACACCGACCCCGACTCCAGCCCGCAGTGCAAGCTCGGCATCGACGTCAAGCTCGGCGAGGCCGTCGTCCAGGAAGGCAACGTCACCGAGGCCAACGTGACGGTCTGGAACAAGACCAACGACCTGCTCCCGACGCCCATCGCGATCGTCGGCCTCCCCGGCGGCATGGAGGTTCGGCACGACCAGCTCAAGGAACTGGTGAAGTCGAAGAAGATCGACGCCTACGAGGTCAATGGCCGGCAGGTCGTCTGCTACTGGCGCGCCCTCAAGCCCGGCGTGAAGGTCGAGCTGCCCCTGAGTCTCATCGCTGCCGTCCCGGGCACCTACACGGCACCGGCCAGCCGCGCGTACCTCTACTACACCGATGAGCACAAACAGTGGGCCCCGGGCGTCAAGGCCACCATTACGGCCAAGCAGTAACGGGTCGCGTTGCACGATGTGCATGACCTGCACGGCAAATGTGTAGCAAATGTCGGGTTGCAAACTCTCGCCTGCGAAAGGACACGGATAACGCCACTTGCGGACTGGCATGTCCATTGCTCAATCTGATTCTAGAAACCGGACGCTGCTTGCAGGTTCTTCCCCCGACCAGCCTGCAACACGTCCGGTTTTCATTTTTTCCTCCAGCGGTATCGCCAACGGCGTCGATCCACCTCCCACGCTCTCCCTCCCGCGCGACGGGCGCGTGAGCCACGCAACACTGCCCTTATCGGACGCATCTCTCCTGGGTTTTCTAATTGCATCACTCCGTTCGCCTGTCATAATCCGCCCCCACATGGGTTCGATCCGCGGGACGCGCGTGGCGCTGCTGTACTTCCCGGGCAAGGAAGGGCGCCACTGAGTCGGTCCGTGTTTTGGAGCACGGCTCTGGTCACTTCCCGCGGTCGCGTCGGGCGAATGGTTCCATATCAGGATCGGAGGCTTCTCTTGTCTCAGCCGTTGACTGTCCGGCCGCGCACGCGGTCCGGCCTCGCATCGTCGTCGTCTCTTTCCCAATCCCGCATTGCGCGGGCCGTACGCTCCGTGTTCGAGCGACTGGAGGGCCGGCAGTTCCTCAGCGCCAGCATCAACGGCGCCCCGTCGGTCAACGAGGGAGGCGCGTACGTCCTGAGCCTCCAGGCCGACGGCGCGGTTGACCACTGGGCCATCAACTGGGGCGACGGCCCCGCCCAGGTCATCGCCGGCAACCCCGCCGCCGCCACGCACCACTACGCCGACGGCCCGGCCCAGCGCCAGGTGTCGGCCATCGTCACGCTCGGCGACGGAAGCACCGTCGTCGCCCGCACCGGCGATAGCACCAACACGGGCGACCTCGACGCGACGTTCGGCGTCGGCGGCAAGGTCACGACCAACCCGTTCCAGGTCGGCACGGGCAACGCCGCCCGCGACACCCTCGTCCTCCCCGACGGCAAGATCCTCGTCGCCGGCTCGGCGAGCGTCTCGGCCGCCCTGGGCTTCACCCGCGGCGCGATCGCCCGCTACAACCCCGACGGCTCGCTCGACGCCTCCTTCGGCTTAGGCACGGGCGGCGTCGTCATGGCTCCTCTCCTTGGCTCCGGCACCGCCCTGGCGCTCCAGGCCGACGGCAAGATCGTCCTGAGCGGCACCAGCGGCGACTTCGCCACCGTCACCCGCTTCACCGCCGACGGCGCCGTTGACACCGCGTTCGGCGCGGGCGGCGCCGTCAGCGTCGGCACGCTGGGCGACCTCGTCACCGGCCAGGACATCGCCGTTCAGGCCGGCGGCCGGATCGTCGTCGCCGGCAGTAAGCGCAGCCAGTCCAACTCCGACACGGATGATTTCTTCCTCCTGCGGCTCAACGCCAACGGCTCGCTCGACAGCGGCGGCGGCGGGGACGCGACCCCGCTCGACAAGTTTGGCCCGGACGGCACCGTCCGGTACAACGCCAGCACCAGCGTCCTCGGCGAAGTGGCGAACGGCCTCGCCGTTCAGTCCGACGGCAAAATCGTTGCAGTCGGGAGCATGAGCGGCACAAACAACTACGCCGTGGTGCGTTTCAACGCCGATGGCACGCTCGACACGGGATTCGGTTCGAACGGGCAGCAGTCGATCGATTTCAACCGCGGTTCGGACACGGCCAACGCGGTCGCGCTGCAAGCGGACGGCAGGATCGTCGTGGCCGGGCGGGCGTCCCCGGGCGGGACAGGGGCAACGGACGACTTTGGCATCGCCCGGCTGAACACGAACGGGTCGCTGGACGCATCCTTTGGCACGGGCGGAAAGACGCGGATCACGGGCGGCACCTCGACGGTTGACGTCGCGATGGCCGTCGGCGTGCAGGCGGACGGGAAGATCGTGTTCGCCGGCACCGCGGCGGACAGCTACTTCACGGTCGGGCGGCTGAACGCGAACGGGACGCCCGACGCGACGTTCGGGACGCCAGGTGTGCCGGCGGGGGTCCCGGCCGGCATCGCCCGCACGACGTTCACGGGCCTCGACAACGCCAATGGCCTGACGGTCACGCCCGACGGGCGGCTCATCGCCGTCGGCTCGGCGAAGACGGGCGTCAACACGAGCTGGGCGATCGCCCGCTACGGCGAGGCCGCCACCGACCTCACCGTCGTCGTCAACAACGTCGCCCCCGTGGCCGACATCACCGGCGCGCCGGCAACCGGCGCCGAGGGGAGCGCCGTCACCCTCGCCGCCGCCGTCACCGACGCCGGGCTGGCCGACGTCGCCGCCGGCTTCACGTATGCCTGGACGGTGACCAAGAACGGCGCGGCCTACACGAGC
>Ga0105047_10014909_pt1 | contig 12286 bp, 10 predicted proteins | sample MAT04_FD_78384 | JGI IMG/M metagenome (GOLD analysis project Ga0105047, IMG submission 78384) | Freshwater microbial communities from Lake Fryxell liftoff mats and glacier meltwater in Antarctica - MAT-04 (megahit assembly) | ecosystem: Environmental > Aquatic > Freshwater > Ice > Liftoff... | reverse complement strand
TCGCGCTCGGACAGGTGCCGCAGGAGCAATGGTTCTCGATGGGCCGCCTCTTGGTGGCCACCGGGGGCCAGCCGGTACTGATTTCGTGGAGCGGCTCGATGTTCGAGTATCTCATGCCGCTGCTGGTCATGCCCACCTACGAGAACACGCTGCTCGATCATACCTGTCGCGGTGCCGTGAGCCGGCAGATCGCCTATGGCAAACTCCGCGGTGTGCCGTGGGGTATTTCGGAGTCGGGTTACAATCTGACCGATGCCCAACTCAACTACCAGTATCGGGCGTTCGGTGTTCCCGGCTTGGGATTGAAACGGGGACTGGCCGAGGATCTGGTCATTGCCCCCTACGCTTCCGCGCTGGGCCTCATGGTCGCGCCGGTCGCCGCCTGCGAGAACCTCGAGCGGCTGGCCGCCGAGGGGCGCGAAGGGGCCTACGGATTTTATGAGGCCGTGGATTACACGCCGTCGCGCCAGCCTCCGGGCGAATCATGCGTCACCATCCGGTCGTTCATGGTCCACCATCAGGGCATGAGCCTGCTCGCGCTGGTCAACCTCCTCCGGGACGGCCCGATGCCGCGGAGGTTCCTCGCCTGCCCGATCTTGAAAGCGACCGAGCTGTTGTTGCAGGAAAGGTTGCCGAAGGTCGCCGCTTCCGTGTTCGCTGAAGACGTGACGCTGGAGACGTTGCCATTGATCGATAGCGACGCGGGAAGCGTGATGCGGGTTTTCAAGAATCCAAGCCCGCCCGCCCCCGACGTGCACCTGCTCTCCAACGGACGCTATCATGTCGTGATCACCAGTGCGGGCGGCGGCTACAGCCGTTGGCGCGGTCTCGCCATCACCCGATGGCGCGAAGACGCGACCCGCGATTGCTGGGGCGCCTTTGTCTATTTACGTGACGTGGCCTCGGGCGAATTCTGGTCCGCCGCCTATCAACCGACCTTGTGCGCAGCCAAGGAATCCGAAGTCATCTTTACTCAATCCCGCGCGGAATTCCGGCAAGTGCAGGCCGACCTCGAAATCCACACCCAGATTAGCGTCTCGCCGGAAGACGACGTGGAACTGCGCCGCATCACGATCACCAACACGCTGCCGGTGGCCCGCAACATCGAACTCACCAGCTACACCGAAGTGGTGCTCGCGGCCCAGTCGGCGGACGAGGCCCATCCCGCTTTCAGCAATCTTTTTGTCCAGACGGAATTTGCCCCGCAATCGTCCGCCGTGTTGTGCACCCGCCGTGCCCGGTCCCAGGAAGAAAAGCCTCCGTGGCTGATGCACCTCATGAAGGGGCCGGAAGGCCGGCAGGGCGGGATCTCCTGCGAGACCGATCGGTCGCGCTTTGTCGGTCGGGGCGGCGGACTCGCGAATCCCGCCGCGATGCAAACCCCCGGCCCATTGTCCAACACGGTCGGGTCGGTGCTCGACCCGATTGTCTCGCTGCGTCGGACGATTGCCCTCCGTCCTCATGAAACCGTCACCATCGACATGGTGATGGGCGTAGCCGACGATCGCCAGGCAGCGCTCGCTCAGGTGGAGAAATACCAGAGCCCGCGCATGGTGGACCGCGCCTTCGATCTGGCCTGGACCCACAACCAGGTGACGCTGCGTCACCTCAATGTCACCGAGGCGGGCGCCCAGCTCTACGGACGGCTGGCCGGCGCGCTGGTCTACGTCGATCCCGCGCGCCGAGCCAGCCCGGGAGTCCTTCGGAATAATCGACGCGGTCAGAGTGGCCTCTGGGGCTTCGGCATTTCCGGTGATTTGCCGTTGGTCGTGCTGCGCATCAGCGACGCCCGGAAAATGGATCTCGTCCAGCAATTGGTGCAGGCGCACGCCTATTGGCGTCTCAAGGGATTGGCCGTCGAGCTCATGATTGTGAACGAGGAGGTTTCAGTCTATCGACAGTCGCTGCAGGACGAGATCACGGGCTTGATTGCCTCGCGGAACGAAGCGCAGATGCTGGACAAGCCAGGTGGAATTTTCGTCCGCCGCCTCGAACAGATTCAACACGAGGATCTCGTGCTGCTGCAGTCCGTGGCACGGATCTCCTTGGACGACGAGCGGGGCGAATTGGCGGACCAGATCGCCCGTCGGAGCGTCTTGGATCCGGTGATTCCAGCCTTGGTCCCCACTCGTCCGCCCATGGCTGATCCACCGCAGCCGTTGCCGCCGCGCGAACTGATCTTCGCGAACGGATTGGGTGGATTCACCCGCGACGGCCACGAGTATGTCATCACGCTCACTCCTGGCCAGACGACGCCGGCGCCTTGGGTCAACGTGCTGGCCAATCCGACCTTCGGCACCGTCGTTTCGGAAAGCGGCAGCGCCTACACCTGGGTTGAAAACGCTCATGAATTCCGTCTGACGCCGTGGAGCAACGATCCCGTGCAGGACACCTCCGGCGAGGCGCTTTATCTGCGCGACGAACAGACCGGACAGTATTGGTCCCCCACCCCGCTGCCGGCGCGGGGGGCGACACCCTACGTGACCCGTCACGGTTTCGGTTACACCGTTTTCGAACACACCGAGCACGGGATCGTCTCCGAGCTCTGGGTCTACGTGGCGATGGATGCCCCGGTGAAGTTCTCCGTGCTCAAGCTCCGCAATATCTCGGGACGCCCCCGCAAGGTTTCGGTCACCGGTTACTGGGAATGGGTGCTCGGCGATCTGCGGCCGAAGAGTCTCCTGCACGTGCAGACCGAGGTGGATCTGAAGTCGGGCGCGTTGCTCGCACGCAATTTCTACAATACCGAATTCCCCGATCGCATCGCCTTCATCGACGTGAGTGAGGGCAATCGGACCATCACCGGCGACCGGAAAGAATTCATTGGTCGCAATGGCACCCTCGCGCACCCGGCCGCGCTGAAGCGGGCGCGACTTTCCGGTCGCGTCGGTGCCGGCCTCGATCCCTGCGGCGCGGTGCAGATCACGTTTGATCTGGGCGAGGGTCAGGAGCGGGAAACCAGCTTTCGCCTCGGCGTCGGTCGCAATGCGGCCGACGTCCAAAACCTGATCCAGCGCTTCCGCCGCCAGGATGCTAATCGCGTAGCGCTCGAAGGCGTCTGGAGCTATTGGAACCGCACCCTGGGTACGGTGAATGTGGATACGCCCGATCCGGCGGTGAACGTCATGGCCAATGGTTGGCTGCTCTACCAAACCTTGAGTGCGCGGCTCTGGGGTCGAACCGGCTTCTACCAATCAGGCGGTGCCTACGGGTTTCGCGACCAGTTGCAGGATGTGATGGCCTTGGTCCATGCCGAACCGGCCCTGGCCCGCGAACATCTGCTCCGAGCCGCCGCGCATCAGTTCCGCGAAGGCGATGTGCAGCATTGGTGGCATCCGCCCGCTGGGCGCGGAGTTCGCACCCACTTTTCCGATGACTACCTTTGGTTGCCCTATGTCACCTGCTGCTACGTCTTCACCGTTGCGGATACCGGCGTGCTCGATGAAAAGGTCGGCTTCCTCGAAGCCCGTCCGGTAAAGCCAGAGGAAGAGGCCTACTACGACCTCCCAAATCACGCCGAAGAAACCGCGAGCCTCTACCAACACTGTGTCCGCGCCATCGAGCGCGGCCTCAACTTCGGCGCGCATGGACTGCCCCTGATGGGCTGCGGCGACTGGAACGACGGCATGAACCGCGTGGGCAACGAAGGCCGGGGTGAAAGTGTCTGGCTGGCGTTCTTCCTCTACGACGTGCTCACCCAATTCTCCGGTGTGGCCCGGAAACGCGGCGACAAGACTTTTGCCGACCGTTGTGTCGCCCAAGCGAAGCAACTGAAGGAGAATATCGAGCAACACGCCTGGGACGGCCACTGGTATCGCCGGGCGTGGTTCGACAACGGCGAGCCGCTCGGCTCTCACCTCAACCCAGAATGCCAGATCGATTCACTGCCTCAGAGCTGGTCGGTCATCAGCGGTGCCGGGGAACTGGAACGGTCGCGCGAGGCGATGCGGTCGGTGGATCAGCGGCTGGTTCGCCGCGACGCCGGACTGATCCAGCTGTTCGATCCGCCGTTTGACAAATCCACTCTCAATCCTGGCTACATCAAGGGTTACATCCCCGGCGTGCGCGAGAACGGCGGCCAATACACCCACGGGGCGATCTGGACTGCGATGGCCTTCGCGCTGATGGGTGAGAGTGAACGCGCCTGGGAACTTTTCGCCATGTTGAATCCGGTCCATCACGGCGCGACCGCCCGGCAGATCGCGATCTACAAGGCGGAGCCCTACGTCGTGGCAGCGGATGTCTACGCGATGCCGCCGCACACCGGCCGCGGGGGCTGGACGTGGTACACCGGATCGGCCGGCTGGATGTATCGGCTGCTCGTGGAGACATTGCTCGGGGTGAATCGCGAAGGCGATCACCTGCGGCTCGAACCACGCATGCCGCAGGCTTGGACCAGCTACAAAATCCACTACCGCTACGGTCAGACGGTCTACCACATCACGATCACCCGTCTCGCCGCCGACGGCCCGGCGACCCCGCAACTGTCCCTGGACGGAAGGGAGATCCCGGGGCCGTTGCTTCCGCTGCGCGACGACCGGCAGGACCACACGGTTGAACTGAGACTGCGCTGAACCATGAAACCGCCCAACGGGATTAAGACCTTGTTTGTCGACATCGGCGGTGTGCTGCTGACGAACGGCTGGGACCATCTCTCCCGCCAGGCGGCAGCCAGGACGTTTCACCTCGATTGGGAGGAAATGGACGAACGGCACCGCATGAATTTCGACACCTTCGAGTTGGGCAGGCTCACGCTCGAAGACTACCTCGACCGCGTCGTTTTTGATCGGCCACGAAAATTCACACGGGCGCAATTTCGTCGGTGCATGTTCGCGCAGTCGCAGGCGTTTCCCGACATGCTCGGACTGGTTCGCGAACTCAAAACCCGAGACGGACTCAAGGTCATTGTAGTGAGCAACGAAGGCCGGGAGTTGAACGCGCATCGAATTCGTACTTTCAAACTCGCGGAATTCGTGGACGCCTTCGTCTCTTCCTGCTTCGTGGGTCTGCGCAAACCCGACGTGGGCATTTTTCGACTCGCGCTCGATCTAGCCCAGACGCCGCCGGAGAAAATTGTTTTTCTGGAAAACACGCCGCTCTTCGTCGAGGTCGCGGCCGAGTTGGGCATCCGCGGCATTGTGCACACCGATTATCGCAGCACGCGGGCCAAGCTGGCCGCGCTCGGGCTGGACTGCGCTGGGTGAGTTGACGGAGAGCGACGTTTTGCGGTGATGCGCCGCGTGGACGCGAACGATCAAAAATGCCCTAAATGGGGCCCGGTATCAGCCGAAGTGAAGTGGATTAGATCCGCGTGTATGATGAGCGCTCCGCTCGCTCAGACATTCGCGCGGTGGTCTGGTTGGAAGACATCTACATCCCAGCCCAAGCTTTATCCCCCGCGGTGCTTTTGGCCTGTTGGCACTGTTATTCGTAACCGGTCGCTCATCCCCGATTTTCAGCCTTCGAACGGTTAACGAACAGTTGCAGTCAAAACTCCTTACACCAAATCTCGCCCACCAATCATGGCGAAAAAGTCCAAGTATCCCGCCCCGAGTTCCTCAGGTTTAAGCGTTATGGAAGTCGCCACTTACGAATACTCCGCTACTCGGAAGAACAATCCGGAGGTAGGCCTCGTGACGCCCGACACCGATCCCGAGGCGGGCAAGACCACTTGGGCCTTCGATCCCCAGCTCGCCCCGGAACTCAAATTCGATTCCCAAGGCATCCGCCAGCAGGTCGAGACTCTGCTTGCCGAGATCACAACCTTACAGTTATCAAACGAAAACTTACACCCCCCCCGCAAGCAAACCACTGGAAACCGAATTATCCGCTCGGTATGGACAGGTTGGCTAACAGCGGACGTCTCCACGTGGCCTCGAATAGTCTTCGTTTCAGGAGATTCGTGGATGACTTTCCAGTGAAAGCACGCGGCAACATTTGGACGGATACACTCACCGGTAGCTTCACTGAAGCGAAGCAATACGTTGTCCAAACTTCCGCCGAGGTCATCGAACGCTGCCTGTTGATGACAACCGATGCTAGCGACCTCGTCATGGACATCACCTGCGGCTCCGGCACGACCGCTTTTGTTGCCGAAAAATGGGGGCGGCGCGGGATCACCTGCGACACGTCTCGCGTGGCGCTAACCTTGGCCAAACAACGGCTGATGACGGCGAGCTTTGACTACTACTCGCTCAAGTTTCCCAACGAAGGCGTTCGCTCGGGTTTCATCTACGAAAACGTCCCGCACATCACGCTCAAGTCCATCGCCAACAACCCCGAGATCGACGAAATCCACGCCCGCCTGCATCCCACGATCCTCGCCGCATTGGAAAAGCTGAAAACCGCCACCAAGCAGCCTAAATTACAGGAATGGACCGTGCCCTTTGCTTGGGTCGAGGATTGGCCCGAGACGGCGCGCGCGCCCTTCGAGGCGTTTCGCAAGGTCCGGCAGACCATGCAGGCGCAGATGGATGCCAGCATCGCCGCCCACGCCGACCGCGAGGTGCTCTACGACCGGCCGCAGGTGGATAAAAACAAGGTGCGCGTCACCGGCCCCTTCACGGTGGAGGCCACGCCGTTTCCGACCGTGCACTCGCTCGACGAGGCGCACCAGCCGCCCGACGCCACCACAGCCGTCGCCCGCAGCGGCGCGACCTCGCGCCAGCACCAGTGGCGCGACGAGTTGGTGAAGACTGGCATCCGCGGCAAGGGCGGCCAAAAAATCACCTTCGCCGATCTGGAGCCGGTGCCCGGCACCCGCCACCTGCACGCCATCGGCAGCACGATGGAGGGGCAGCCCGCCGCCATTTCCTTCGGCCCCGAGCACGCGCCGTTGGAGCAACGCCAGGTGGCGCTCGCGTTGGAGGAGGCCAACAAGCTGGTGCCCAAGCCCAAGTTTGTCGTCTTCGCCTCCTTCGCCTTCGATTCCGAGGCGGCCAAGGACATCGATGAAACCAACTGGCCGGGCGTCACCCTGCTCAAGGCGCAGATGAACCCCGACCTCTTGACGGAGGACCTCAAAAAAGGTCGCGCCAGCAACGAATCCTTCTGGCTTATGGGTCAGCCCGATGTGGTGCTCCGCCCCATCCGCTCCGGTGACGACAAGGGCAAGTGGGAAGTCGAGGTCAACGGCTTCGATTATTTCAACACCAAGAACGGCGACTTGGAGAGCGGCGGCGCGGGCAACATCGCCATGTGGCTGCTCGACCCCAACTACGACGGCCGGGCGGTTTTCCCCCAACAGATATTTTTCCCGATGGCGGGCGAAAAAGAAGGCTGGTCGCGTCTGTCGAAGGAACTCAGGGCACAGCTCGACGAGGAAAAGTTGGAAGCGTTTCGCGGCACGATCTCGTTACCTTTCACACCCGGCGACCACCGCCGCGTGGCGGTGAAGGTGATCGACGACCGCGGCATCGAATCGCTGAAGGTGCTCAACCTCGAATAAGGAACCCACGCCATGCGCATCACCAAGATCGAACTCAAAAACTGGCTGAACTACCAACGGTTGGAAACCCCGGCGCTGACTGACCGCGTGTTTATCATCGGCCCCAATGCGGCGGGAAAATCAAACCTGCTGGAGGCCTTGCGCTTCCTGCGCGACGTGGCCCAGCCGGCCGGCCGCAAGCCGCAGGCGGGCGGGCTGCAAAACGCGACCGATATGCGCGGCGGTATCTCGAAACTTCGCTGCCTGAACGCCAAAGGCGACAACGAGGTGCGCATCACCATCGAGCTTTTGTCCGACGACGATACGCCCTGGATCTATGATTTGGGCTTTAAGAACGAAGGCAGAGGAAACAATCGCATCAAGGTCAGCCGGGAAATCGTCACTAAGAACGGCAAGGTGCTTCTGTCGCGGCCGACCTCGGCGGATAAAAAAGACCCGGAGCAGCTTACCCAGACACACCTCGAACTCACCAACGCCAACGCCGGCTTCCGCGATCTCTCCCATTTTCTGAGCGAGACGACTTACCTGCATCTCGTGCCGCAATTGTTGAAATACGGCTCAAAAATTGGCGGCAATGTCATCGAAAGCGACCCCTTCGGCCAGGGCTTTCTCCAGCGCATCGCTGGCACGGTGGAGAAGACCCGAAAGGCGCGGTTGCGCCGCATCCAGAAGGCGTTGGACACCGTAGTGCCTCAATTTCAGGAACTCCGTTTCATCAAAGACGAAATCACCGGCCTGCCACACCTCGAAGCCAATTTCGTCCACTGGCGCGAACGCGGAGCTTGGCAGCGCGAAAACCAGCTCTCCGACGGCACGCTCCGTCTCATCGGCTTGCTCTGGTCGCTGATGGAGGGGAATTCGCTTCTGCTGCTGGAGGAGCCGGAACTCTCCCTCAACGAGGAGATCGTGCGTCATTTGCCCAAGGTCATCCGTCGTATCCAGACCCAAAGCAAAACCGTCCGGCAGGTCTTTATCACCACCCACAGCGAGTCGCTGCTATCGGATCGTAGCATCCCGCCCGGCGAAGTGCTGCGCTTGGCCACCACTTCTGATGGCACGGTGATCAAGCCACTCGATGAGCAGGAAAAAATCATGTTCGCCAGCGGGCTGAGTGTCGCCGAGGTGCTGCTGGCCTCGGTAAAGCCACTCAAGTCGGATCAAATGCACCTCGCGCTGGCCTGATGTTACCCACGGTCTATCTCGCCGCCGAGGACGCGCCGGGGCTGGCCGTAGGCCGCAAACTTGTCTCCGAGCAGCCCATACTCTCGGTTTACAACAACGGCGGCGAAAACGCGCGGGGGTTCAGTAACTTGAGGAAGAAAACGCCCAACTTCGATCAAATGGGCGCGAAAGGCTTCCCCGTGTTGATGTTGACCGACCTCGACGGCGACCCCTGCCCGTCAGGCAAAATCGCCGACTGGCTGGGCAGCGTCCCGAGCCGGGGCTTTCTCTTTCGTCTCTGCGTGCGCGAAGTGGAAGCCTGGTTGCTGGCCGACCGGGCTGCGATGGCTGCGTTTTTGAGAATCAAGGAAGACAAGTTGCCCACCGCGCCCGAAAGGCTGCCCGACCCCAAGGCGGTATTGATCAAACTCGCGCAGGCGGCACCGCGCAAAATCCGGGTCGGGCTGACTCCGATCGGGCAGGCCGCCATCGGGCCGGACTACAATGAGCTCCTGTCAGGCTTTATCGCTGATTCCTGGTCGATTGACCGGGCGGCTGCGCGCGCCCCCAGTCTGAAACGAGCTCGGAAACGCGTCGGCGAACTGGCGGCACTCGTCGCTTCGAAGGCCGCGTCATGAAATCCCTCATCATCAATTCCCCCTATGTGCGTCCGTCTCGCCACTGGGTGGAGACGCGTCCGAATACGCCGTTGGCGATGGTAGAGGAGCGGCGTCCAGCCGGGTATGAAATCTTCGATCCCCGGCATCACACCAAGCGGATCGTGACGCTGGACCGCGTGAACGAAATCCGCACGCGCTTGGAGTCATGGCAGCAGGCCGGGCGACCGGGCGTTACCAGCATCACCCGGTCCCTGATCGACCACTGGCACGACACGTCGGCGCGCACGTTGCCCTTCTACTTTTGCCAGCTTGAGGCCATCGAAACCTTGATTTGGTGGGTCGAAGCTCCGGCGGACTACAAGCAGGGCATCGGCATACCCGGCGACGGCGGAGCCTGGGAACGCCTCTGCAACAAGATGGCCCCGGCACCGGTAAAACCACGGTCATGGTGATGATCGTGGCGTGGCAGGCGCTCAACGCCCTGACCTACCCGAAGCGCAAGGATTTCTCGTCGGCATCTTCATGGTCGCCCCCGGCCTGACCGTGCGGCGAGCGCTTGCAAGTGCTCCAGCCCGGCCACACGGAGAATTACTACGACCAGTTTGGCGTCTGCCCCAACGAGAGCCTGCGCCAACGGCTCAATCAGGCCGAGGTCTTGATCGAGAACTGGCATACGCTCATGCCGCAGGAAGAGCCCGAACGCTCCGTGGTGAAAAAAGGCGCGGAGACGGACGAGGCCTTTTCCCGCCGCGTCCTGGGTGCGCTGGCCACGCGCAAAGACATCTTGGTCATCAACGACGAGGCCCACCACGCCTACCGCGTGCCGGCGGACATCAAGATCAGCCGCAAACAGGCGGAGGAGGACGGACTGAACCTCGAGGAGGCGACTCGCTGGATCGAAGGCCTCGACCGCATCCACAAGACGCGCCGCATCCAGCGTTGCTTCGACCTCTCCGCGACGCCCTTTGCACCCACCGGAAAACGAAACAGCGAACAGGGGTTGTTTGATTGGATCGTCTCTGATTTTGTCCTGAACGACGCCATCGAGGGAGGCTTGGTCAAAACCCCTCGGGTAGTGATGCGCGACACCGCGTTGCCCGATGCCAAGACTAACCGTTCCAAACTCTATCACATCTACAACAACCCGGAAGTAAGCGAAGACTTGAACCGCAAGGCCGAGCCGGAAGAGCCCTTGCCAGACCTCGTGCAGAAGGGCTACACGCTGCCGGAATATGTCAACGTGTTCGGGGTGCCACTCTTGATCTTTCAGGACGTGGACGACGGTGGCGCACCGCCACCGCCGCCGAAGCCATCGACACAAATCGAAGTGGTTGCGGCCCGTAAGAGTCACGAGATCACTTGGCCGAATATCGAGCGCATCGACAGTGTATTGAAATCGAAGCTGACCATTGATTGGGCCAAGGTCCCGTCCATCGAACTCGACCCGTTGAATAGCCCTCTCCATCATTCGGCCCGAAGCGTATGTTCTACGTGGGCCCTGAGGTGGCAGTGGCACTTAACGGTGAAGTTGTAGTTCGCTTAGGTCGAACCCTCGAACCGTGGCGGTTGGAGAACCCATTGCTGCACCTTTTCCCGACCGCTGGCCGCTTCCGCCATGCGGAGGCGGTCGGGCGCGCTGAGGGATTGGCTGCAATCGCGAATCGAGCCCGGCGCACTGGCCGCCATCGGGCACCGGGTGATGCATGATGGACCGAAATATTGGCAGCCGACACGCATCACCCCGAAACGGGTGGAGGAACTGCGCCGGATCAGCCCCTTCGTTCCGGAACACTTGCCCGAAGAGATATTACTGATGGGAGGCGTTTCATCGCCGATTCCCGAAGCTTCCCCAGATTGCTTGTTTCGACACCGCGTTTCAACGACCTACCGCGCGTGGCGCAACTCCTGCCGAGCAAATGACCACGGCGCAATTCGACCGGATGATGAACCACCAATCGGGCCTCCTTCGGGTCTCGGAAACCAGCTCCGATCTTCGCACGCTGCTCGCGCCGGAAACCTCGGACGTGCGCGCGGCGGGGGCGGTCCTCAGTGGGTCCACACCCCATGGTGCCGCCGGGTGATTCGGCGCACCCTACCGAAGCTGAATCACGGCGGTCAGTGGTGAAACATTTCCTTCACCGGGCGACGCCGAACCGGCGAAACGAACGGAGTTTTATGATGAATCAATCAGGCGGATGGATGAACGGATGGGCGGGCGGAGGCATGTGGCTCTGGCCGGTCGTCGGCACGTTGGTGGTGGTCCTGCTGGTCGTCGTGATCGTCAAGTTGGCGAAAAAATAATCACTCAACCTCGAAGGGAAAATTATGCTGTTCACGCTACCGACAGAGAAAACCGTGAGCGCTGCGGCGGACGCCCTGCAGGCGGCCGTCACCGCGAATCATTTTGGCGTCATGCACGTGCACAACCTCAAGGACACCATGGCGAAAAAGGGCGTGGCGTTTGACCACGAGTGTCTGGTCTTCGAGGTCTGCCAGCCACAACAGGCGAAGCAGGTGCTCGAAGAAAACATGAGCGTGTCCACGGCGCTGCCCTGCCGCATCTCCATTTACCAGGAGGGCGGAAAAACCGTTCTGGCCACATTGAAGCCGACGACTCTGCTGGCGCTGTTCAACACGCCGCAACTGGAAGGGGTGGCGCAGGAGGTGGAGGACACGATTGTTAAAATCATGACGGAAGCGGCCGCAGACTGATTCCATCAAGCAATGAGAACTCCCGATCGTTCTCAAAACGCCTTTCGTCAGACGGTCGCAAGGCTGATGAAACCGGTCGCGGGAGTGCTCGGCAGTCTGGCGTTGTCTCTGCCGGGGGCGATGCTGTCGGCGGCGACAGTGGAATACGATCTCACCATTACCCGGCAGGCGATCAACTTCACCGGCCATCCCGTCCAGGCGATGTTATCAATGGCCAACTGCCGGGGCCGACCCTGCGATTCACTGAGGGCGACCGCGCCGTGATTCGGGTCCACAATCAGATGGAGGTGGAAACCTCGGTTCATTGGCACGGGCTTCTGCTGCCCAATGCCATGGATGGCGTGCC
>Ga0105047_10014906_pt1 | contig 12287 bp, 9 predicted proteins | sample MAT04_FD_78384 | JGI IMG/M metagenome (GOLD analysis project Ga0105047, IMG submission 78384) | Freshwater microbial communities from Lake Fryxell liftoff mats and glacier meltwater in Antarctica - MAT-04 (megahit assembly) | ecosystem: Environmental > Aquatic > Freshwater > Ice > Liftoff... | reverse complement strand
GGCCTGGTTGTGCTGGGCCGGACCAACATGACGGAGTTTGCCTATTCAGGCGTGGGGCTCAATCCCCATTACGGCACGCCGAAGTCGGCATTTGACCGGAAGACCGGACGCATTCCTGGTGGATCATCATCGGGAGCCGGAGGGGCAGTCGCAGATCCGATGGGTGTGTTGAGCATCGCCACGGATACGGGCGGCCCATGCCGCATCCCTGCGGCCTATAACGGCATCGTTGGCTACAAGCCCAGCACGGGCCGGGTGAGCCTGCGTGGCGCCTATCCACTGTCATCGCGCTTTGATTCCGTTGGGCCGCTGGGAAATTCCGTGGCCTGCTGCGCTGCCGCTGATGCGTTGATGGCGGGCGATTGGTCTGGGAAAATTGCCGCTCGCGAGGTTTCATCCCTGCGGATTGGCGTTTTGAAAACCGCCGTGCTTGAAGGCTTGGACGCGGATGTGTCGGCGGCTTACGAGCGCGCACTGGCGCGGCTTTCGAAGGCGGGTGCCACGCTCGTTGATCTCGCGTTTGAAGAGCTGCTGGAGATGCCGGGCCTGACGATCAAGGGCGGCGTCGTGGCGGCGGAGGGCTATGCCAACCACCGCGATCTCATCGCGCGGAAGGGCGCTGACTATGATCCCCGGGTGCGCATGCGCCTGGAGGCGGCGGCGGGCATCAGTGCCGCCGAATATCTTTCCATCTTGAAGCGGCGGGACGAGATGATCCTGCGATTCAGTGCTGTTACCCAGGGCCTTTCCGCCGTTGTTTTGCCCACGGTCATGATTGTCCCTCCGCCCATAGCGGCGCTTGCGGGCGATCAGGACTATCTCCGCTATAATTCCATGAGTCTCCGCAATACCTATGTGGGAAATTTCCTGGATTGCTGCGCCATCTCCATTCCAGTGAACGAGCCGGGTGCAGCCCCCGTTGGCCTCATGCTGATGGGTGTTTGGGGGCAGGACCAGAACCTGTTCTCGGTGGGGCAGGCTGTCGAGAACCTGCTTCATTAAATTTTTCGCATGCTTAGCAAATACCACTTGCTTTTGGAACAAAATTAGAACATAACGTCAACATCGCCGGTACAAAGGAAGTGATTGCACCGAGCGAGGCATCTGACTTAAGGAGTATGGGCGATGGGGCAAACGAATCTTCGGGTAGTTGAGAATACTTCAATGGACAAGCACAAGGCGCTGGATGCAGCGCTAAGCCAGATTGAACGGGCCTTCGGCAAGGGTTCAATCATGAAGCTGGGGTCCAACCCGGTTGTTGAAATTGAAGCAATTTCGACGGGTTCTCTCGGTCTCGACATCGCCTTGGGGATTGGCGGCCTGCCGCGCGGGCGGGTGATTGAAATTTATGGCCCGGAATCCTCGGGCAAGACCACGCTGGCGCTGCAAACCATTGCGGAATCGCAAAAGCGTGGCGGCGTGTGCGCCTTTATTGACGCGGAACATGCAATGGATCCCGGCTATGCCAAAAAGCTTGGGGTCGATGTCCAGGAACTTCTGATTTCGCAGCCCGACACGGGCGAGCAGGCGCTTGAAATCGCCGATACGCTGGTGCGTTCCGGGGCCATTGAAATCCTGGTGATCGATTCCGTGGCAGCACTGACGCCCAAGGCCGAGCTTGAAGGCGAAATGGGCGATTCACTGCCCGGCCTCCAGGCCCGGTTGATGAGCCAGGCGCTGCGCAAGCTGACGGCATCGATTTCCAAATCAAACTGCATGGTCATTTTCATCAACCAGATCCGCATGAAGATCGGCGTGATGTTTGGCAGCCCGGAAACCACGACCGGCGGCAATGCCCTTAAGTTCTATGCTTCGGTGCGCCTCGATATCCGCCGGATTGGGGCCATCAAGGACCGCGAAGAGGTGGTTGGCAACCAGACCCGGGTGAAGGTGGTCAAGAACAAGGTGGCCCCGCCCTTCAAGCTGGTTGAGTTCGACATCATGTATGGCGAGGGCATTTCCAAGGTTGGCGAACTCGTCGATCTCGGCGTTACCGCCGGGGTGGTTGAGAAGTCCGGCTCTTGGTACTCCTATAATGGCGAGCGCATCGGGCAGGGCCGGGACAAGGCCAAGGAATTCCTTAAGCTCAACCCGGACATGGCCAATGCCATTGAGGCGGCCATCCGCGCCAATGCGGGCCTGATTGCCGCCAAGATCACGGTGGCGCCGACGGCTGACGAGTCCGACGACTAGACTTCAGACTTCATGAATTCCTGCCGCTTGAGTTGAGGGCGGCAGGTTATGTTGGTGTGTCCCCCACACCGCAGGCGAAGCGCCCTCCGTGCCCCCGGAGGGCGCTGTTCTGCTTTGCAAGGGAGCTAACCATCACCTTGCGGAAATTCTGGACAGGACGGGCCATCGCATCTTAAAGAGCATCCCACCGTTACTTCCGCCAAACCCCTGGATATTCAATGACCAGCCTTGCCCAGATCCGCTCGACATTTCTTGATTTCTTCAATTCCCGCGGCCATGAAATCGTGGCCTCATCGTCGCTTGTGCCGCGCAATGATCCCACCCTGATGTTCGCCAATTCGGGCATGGTGCAGTTCAAGAACGTGTTCACCGGGGCCGAGCGCCGCCCCTACAGCCGGGCCACGACGGCACAGAAATGCGTGCGCGCCGGCGGCAAGCACAATGACCTCGACAATGTGGGCTATACGGCGCGCCACCACACGTTCTTCGAAATGCTCGGGAATTTTTCTTTCGGGGACTATTTCAAGCCCGATGCCATTGAATGGGCCTGGACACTGGTTACCAAGGAATACGGTTTGCCGGCAGACAAGCTAACGGTCACGGTTTTCTCGGAAGACGATGAGGCCTTTGGCCTGTGGAAGAAAATCGCCGGTTTGCCCGACAGCCGCATCATCCGCATTCCGACCTCCGACAATTTCTGGTCCATGGGCGATACGGGCCCTTGCGGGCCGTGCTCGGAAATTTTCTATGATCATGGCGACAAGATTCCAGGCGGGCCTCCGGGCAGCGCCGACGCGGATGGCGACCGCTTCATTGAAATCTGGAACCTGGTGTTCATGCAGTATGAGCAGGTGAGCAAGCAGGAGCGCATCAGCCTGCCCAAGCCTTCGATTGATACGGGCATGGGGCTGGAAAGAATTGCCGCGGTCCTGCAGGGCACCCACGACAATTATGAAACGGACCTGTTCCGCACGCTCATTGCGGCCATCGTGGAGAGGACCGGGGTTCCGGCCGAGGGAAAAAACAAGGCGTCGAACCGCGTCATCGCCGATCATTTGCGCGCCTCGTCCTTCCTGATCGCCGATGGGGTTCTGCCCTCCAACGAGGGACGCGGCTATGTGCTGCGGCGGATCATGCGGCGCGCCATGCGCCACGCCGAGCTTCTGGGCCAGCGCGAGCCCCTGATGTGGAAGCTGGTTCCCACCCTTGTTCATGAAATGGGCGCGGCCTATCCGGAACTGCAACGCACGCAGGATCTAATCACCGAAACGCTGCGTCTCGAAGAAACGCGCTTCCGCAAAACCCTGGAACGGGGCTTGCGCATTCTTGATGAAGAGTCAGCAGGGTTGAAGACCGGCGATGTGTTTGCCGGAGACACCGCTTTCAAGCTTTACGACACCTATGGCTTTCCGCTTGATCTCACCCAGGATGCCCTGCGTTCGCGCGGCGTGGTGGTGGACACGGACGCGTTTTCAAAAGCCATGGAAGTGCAGAAGACCGAAGCGCGCCGCGCCTGGAAGGGAACGGGCGATGCCAAGGCCGATGCGGTCTGGTTTGAAATCCGCGATGCCGTGGGAGCAACCGAGTTTCTGGGCTACGAGACGGAAAAGGCCGAGGGCGTGATCACGGCCCTGGTTGCCGGTGGCAAGCAGGTGAAATCGCTGAAAGCTGGTGACACGGCCGCAATCGTCACCAACCAGACAACATTCTATGCGGAATCCGGTGGCCAGACCGGTGATCATGGGGTCATCAGGTCAGCCAGCGGCGGGGTGTTCCGTGTGACGGGAACGGAAAAGCGCCTGGGTGATTTGGTCATTCATGTGGGCCAAGTTGAATCCGGCACGCTGGCGCTTGGCGAAGCGGTGGAACTCCATGTTGATCACGGGCGCCGTTCCGGCAACCGCCAGCATCATTCGGCCACGCATCTGCTGCATGAGGCGTTGCGCAAAACCCTGGGCGGCCACGTGGCGCAGAAGGGTTCGCTGGTTGAGCCCAATCGCCTGCGCTTTGATTTTTCCCACAACAAGGGCATGAGCCATGATGAACTTCGCCAGGTTGAAGTCATGGCAAATGATATCGTCCTGCAGAACGATGCGGTGAACACGCGGCTGATGTCGGTTGATGCGGCGGTTGCCGAAGGCGCGATGGCGCTGTTTGGCGAAAAATATGGCGACGAAGTGCGCGTCGTTTCCATGGGCCGCAATCCGGAGGGCTCGAACCGGCCGATCTATTCGCTGGAGCTCTGTGGCGGCACGCATGTGTCGCGCACCGGGGATATCGGCCTCATCAAAATCCTTGCTGAAGGTGGTTCGGCGGCGGGCGTCCGGCGGCTTGAAGCGCTGGCGGGTCCGGCGGCGCGTGACTACCTTGAGCAGCAGGACAAGCGCGTTGCCGCCGCTGCGGCGCTTCTCAAGACGACGCCTGCGGAGCTGGTGAGCCGCGTCGAAAGCCTGGTGGATGAGCGCCGGAAGCTGGAGCGCGAGCTGGCAGAGGCCAAGAAGGCACTTGCCCTTGGTGGAGGAAGTCCGACTGGCGACAGCGAAATCGAAACCGTCAATGGCATCAAGTTCATGAAGCGCATTCTGGGCGACATGGACTCAAAGGACATGAAGGGACTGGTTGACGAGAGCAAGGCAAAGCTTGGTTCGGGCGTGGTGGCGCTGCTGAGCACCAACGCCGAGGGCCGGGCGAGCCTTTACGTGGGGGTCACTGCTGACCTGACCGCGAAGCTCAGCGCAGTTGAACTGGTGCGGGCCGGAGCCGTCGTGCTCGGCGGAAAGGGCGGCGGCGGAAGGCCTGATCTGGCGCAGGCCGGCGGCCCAGATGCCGGAAAAGCGGATGAAGCGCTTGCGGCAATCAGGACCGTGATTGCCGGCTAATCATGATCGGGGTGCTGAAAGCTTTTGAGCCGGCGCAAGTCTTCGGCTGAAATGTCGTCCTCGGTGCGCGAGCCCGGCAATTCATGCAAAGCGGGAAAGGCCGGTGCCATGCCTTCGATCCCGTACTGGTTTTCCACTTTGGCAAGTGCAGGATTATCCAGCGAGCCGATTGCGATGTTCATGTGGGACGTGTGGTCATAGGCAAAGGTGAGCGGCGTGCCGCAGTGCGGACAGAAGCCGCGCTGGACGATGGAAGACGAGCGGAAATAGGCGGGCTCGCCGGATGTCCAGCGCAGATCTGCCTTGTTTACGCCGGCCAGGGCCGCAAAGAGATTTCCGAAGGCCTTCTGGCACATGCGGCAGTGGCAGATATGGGCGTTAAAGAGCGGGCCATGGATGGCGTAGCGCACGCGGCCGCACTGGCATCCCCCGGTAACGGCAGGGTTCATGGCCAATGGTCCGTATCATGATCGGGATGCTGCAGGCTTTTCAGCTTGTAGAGGTCTTGCGGGGTGCGTGTTTCGGCGGTGGTTTGCTCCGGAAGGAGATGCATGTCCTTGAACCATGAAACCCGGCCTTCCACGCCCACCTGCTCAGTGAGGGGGCCGATGCGGGAAGGCTCGTCGAAAACTCCAATGGCAAGTTCAAAATTATCGTCACCGTCTTCATGCATGTGGAGGGGGGTTCCGCATTTGGCGCAAAAGCCCCGCGCCACAATGGCCGATGACCGGAACACGCTGGGTTGCCCACGGGTCCAGGCCAGGCTTTTGGCTGGGACGGATACCAATGCTGCACCCCAGGAGCCGAAAGCCTTCTGGCACATGCGGCAGTGGCAAATGCCCGCGTTTCCAAGGGGGCCGGTAACCTGAAAGCGAACGGCTCCGCACTGGCAGCCGCCTGAGAATTTATCCATGAATTTAGGCTCTTTCGCGCCGGATTGGGGAATTTCAACCAATTGTTTACCATAAATGGAGCACCGTAGTTTTTCAATGCTTTGGGAAGCAGGCGGGAGCAACGGAGTTGGGGACGGCAACACTACCAAATGGCCAAAATTCATGGCCCCGCGTGCAATTCGTCTACTTCCTGATTGCCGCATTCAATCTCATTGCCATTTTCTGCGGCCTGTACCTGAGCCATCTGGTGATTGGCGTTTACCAGGCCAATGTCACTGAATCTGCTTTTTTTGACCGCCAACTCGCCTCGTCCTGGGTCATTGCCGATTCAGCCGCCGATGCACAGTCGGAGTACGTCAAAGTGCTCAGTACGAAGGCGCCATTGCAGGCGCAGTCCATGTTCAAATCCAAATCCTATGAATTCCGCCAGGAAGTAAACAGGCTCCGGATCCAGCTTCCTCAGCATACAGATGAAAAGCCGGCAAAAAAAGCTTTGGCGCTGTTGCGGCATATGGATGCCGCGATGACCGAGATAGAGAAGCATGCAGAAAGGATAAACCTGCTTGTGGAAGCTGGCGATAACGAGGCAGCCCAGGCAGCCGTCACCCGCATCGTCGAGCGCTATTCATCGCTCAGATTCAGCATCAAGGACCTCAACCAGTTAATTGGGCGGATGAAGCTGAACGCCGTCGAGGACGCAAACAAGACCGTCACCAAACTGCGAAACTATGAATTCTACATCGGGGTGCTCATGGCATTTGTCATCTGCGCCGTTGCTTTTTACGGACAGTTCATGGGGCGCCTGCTCAAGCGAAAATTCATTGAACTTGAGAAGGCCCATAACGAGCTCGCTTCATCGCATGAACAGGCCCTCACGTTTTCGCACGAAATCCAGAACGTCAACAACGAGATGGGCACGCTCAACCGGCAGCTCACGGACAACATCACCAAGCTGCGGGAAGCGCAGGACGAGGCGCTCCGCAAGGGCAAGATGGCGCAGCTCGGCAACTTGACGGCAACTGTTGCCCATGAACTTCGAAACCCCCTCAGCACGGTTCGAACCTCGACATATCTTCTGGCGCGCAAGATCAAGGACAAGGGGCTTGGGGTTGAACCGCAATTGCAACGCATCAACAATGGCGTCATCCGCTGCGACAACATCATCACCCAACTGCTGGATTTTTCCCGAACCAAGGCAATTAAGGCCGAGCCTACAGTTCTCGATGTCTGGCTTGAGAAGCTGGTCCAAGCCGAAGCGCAAAAGTTGCCGGATATGGTTTCGATCGAATGCTATTTCGGCCTTGGTGAGAAACTTGTTGACCTTGAACCGGGGCGATTTGAACGGGCTGTTATCAACCTGCTCGCCAATGCTTCGGAAGCCCTGGTTGGCAAAGGCGATGATCCCAAAGCGAGATTCACGGAAACGCCGATCATTACCATCAGAACCCGGCTGACGGGACGCGGCGCCGAGATCAGCGTGGCTGACAATGGACCGGGCATTTCGGCTGACAACCTGTCAAAAATCCGCGAGCCGCTGTTTACGACGAAAAACTTTGGCACAGGGCTGGGTATTTCCGCCGTTGAGCAGATACTGGAACAGCATGGCGGCGGCCTCGATATCGATTCGGTCGAGGGCAAGGGCGCTACGTTCACACTGTGGCTGCCCATACACCAGAATAGCGGAGAGCAAGCGGCATGAAACGTTCACTGCGCATACTGGTTGTTGACGATGATGCCGACAATGCAAATTCCCTTGGCGAACTGTTCGAGATGGAGGGCCACCGGCCGCTTGTGGTTTATGATGGCGAAGCCGCAATTGCCGCTTACCTCAAGGAAGACTTCGATATCGCCTTCATGGATGTGATGATGCCGGGGAAGAACGGCGTCGAAAGCTTTCTTGAAATCAAGAAGCTGAAGCCGTTGGCCAAGGTCTACATGATGACTGGCTACAGCGTGGAACAGCTCCTTCAGCAAGCCATTGATGGGGGTGCAATGGGCGTATTCAACAAGCCGGTTAATCTCTACCAGGTTCTGGATTCGATTTCAGGGCTCGGATCGTCGGGGATAGTTCTGGTGGCCGAGGATGATCCTGATTTTGGCCCAACTCTGGCCCAACTCATCAACCGCAACGGCTACCGGTGTGAACTGGTCCGCAATGGCCGCGATGCGATATCGCGGGTCGTGGCGGGCGGGGTGGACGTGCTGGTGCTCGACCTGAGAATGCCGCTGATCAATGGAATTGAGGTTTACAACACGCTGAAGAAGCAGGGGCGCAGCGTTCCGACAATAATTATTACGGGAAATGCGACGGAGCACAGTAAGGAACTCGCGCTTTTTGATGACGTTGTCCTGACTGGGATACTGAACAAGCCATTTGATCCTTTAGACTTGCTAGCCCGCCTTGAAAAGCTGGCTGCCTGATTTTTGTTTATTGCTCCGGGGAAAGCAACTGCGATGTCCATATTCGGAAAAACGCCACCTTCTCGCATCAAAGATATTGATGCGTTGCTGCAAATTCTGGATCTCCTGCCGACATCGATTTTTGTCAAGGACGAGAAGCTCAACTTTGTGTTCTCCAATGAAGCCCACTGCAAGATCATCGGGTCGGAGGCAGAGAAGCTTCTGGGGCTTTCCGATGCCGATTTCTACCCGCAGGATCAGGCGAAAAGATTCATGGAGGCCGACAGGTCGGTCCTGAATTCCCCTGAGCCCAGGGAATTCATGGAACTCGCGACCAGCACCGACGGCTCAACAGTATATTCGCTCACGCGAAAGGCCCGCGTCATCACTTCCGATGGCGCCACCTATCTGGTTGGCACAAACACCAATGTAACTGGAATGAAAAGTTACGAGACGGAGCTTGAGGCCAAAGAGGCCCGCTACAGGGCCCTTGCTGAAACTGTTCCAGTTGGAATTTGGCATCTCCACGAAAATGGCAATACGGTCTATGTGAACCCGTTCCTGCTTGCCCTTCTTGGCATGACTGAAGCCGAATTCGCGGCAACAGACCCTAAGGACATGTTTGCCTTCAGTCCTGACAAGGGCATTGCCGACATGATTGGGACAGCCTCACGGTTCGAGACAGATCTCATGTCGCGGGGAAGGGTGGTCGCGCGGGCCATGGTAGTTTCCTCGGGATGGCTGGATAACGCCGGAGTTGCAGGCCGTTCAGTGATGGTCACTTTCGTCGACGTAACCAAAATCAGCGATCTTCAAACGGTGAATGACCAGGTCACGCGGCTTAATCTGGAGCTTTCCGAGAACATCAAGAAGCTGAAGGCCACCCAGGAAGAAATGGTGAAGGCGGGCCGAATGGCCCAGCTTGGCCAGCTCACCGCTACTGTTGCCCATGAACTGCGCAATCCCCTGGCGGCGGTCCGGACATCCGCCTTTGTGCTTGACCGCAAGATCAAGGGCAAGGGAATGGGGGTCGAACAGCAGTTGCAGAGAATCGACAATGGCGTTGTGCGCTGTGACAACATCATCTCACAGCTTCTGGATTTCGCCCGCACCCGGCCGGTTCAACGCAAGCTCCTTGATATTGATGACTGGCTTGCCAAAGTCGTTGAAGAAGAAGCTGCCAAGCTGCCGGCGGTTGTGACTGTCGAGTGCACGCTGGGCCTGGGCGGCCTTGTGGCTGCCATCGATGCCGAGCGTATGAGCCGCAGCCTGATCAACCTGATCAGCAATGCCTCGGAAGCGCTGGTGGGCAAAGGTGATGACGTGTCACGGCTGCCGGGCTTTGTGCCAAAAATTACCATTAATTCCGGCCGGACAGGACGCGGCATTGAAATCAGCGTTACCGACAATGGCCCAGGCATGTCCGCCGAAATTCTCGCGAGGATCAGGGAACCCCTGTTTACGACCAAAAGCTTCGGCACAGGACTTGGCTTGCCGGCGGTTGAGAAGATTCTGGAGCAGCATGGCGGCGGGTTGGAAATCGCATCCAAGCCGGGCGAAGGCGCGTGCTTTACGGCCTGGTTCCCACTTATTGAAACACTAGAGGAGGCAGCCTGACATGGCGCGGACACTTTCCATTCTTGTACTCGACGACAATGCCGAAAATGCGGACTCGCTGGCTGAGCTCCTGGCGCTGGACGACCACAAGGTACAGGTTGCCTATAGCGGCCAGGAGGCCATTGACGCCTATCGCGCCACGCCCTTTGACCTTGGCTTCTTTGACGTGATGATGCCGGGCAAGAACGGGGTGGACAGCTTCCTGGAAATTCGCCAAGAGCGGCCAGACGCAAAAGTCTATTTCATGACCGGCTACAGCGCCGATGACCTGCTCAAAAAAGCCATGGAGGGCGGCGCCCTCGGCTTTTTCGGAAAGCCCATGGACCTGCCGCTTGTGCTGGATGTCTGCCAGCAGGCAGCCTAGTCAATCAGCCAGCGGCTTTTTGCAGGTTCTTGTCGATGGCATCGAGGAAGCCTTCAGTGGAAAGCCAGGTTTGCTCCGGCCCCACGAGGACTGCGAGATCCTTGGTCATGCTGCCTTCTTCGATGGTTGCAACGGTTACCGCCTCTAACGTGCCGGCAAATTTCGCCAGCGCCGCATTGCTGTCAAGCTTGGCGCGGTGCTTGAGGCCACCGGTCCAGGCAAAGATAGACGCAGCGGAATTGGTTGATGTCTGTTTGCCCTGCTGATGCAGGCGGTAGTGGCGGGTCACGGTGCCGTGCGCCGCTTCAGCTTCGACGGTCTTCCCGTCGGGGGTCATCAAGACGGATGTCATAAGTCCCAGTGAGCCATAGCCCTGGGCCACGAGATCGGACTGGACATCGCCGTCGTAGTTCTTGCAGGCCCAAATATACCCGCCGGTCCACTTCATGGCGGAGGCCACCATGTCGTCAATCAGGCGGTGTTCATAGGTGAGGCCGCGCTTGTCGTACTCGGCCTTGAATTCAGCGTCGAAGATCGCCTGGAAAATTTCCTTGAAGCGTCCGTCATAGGCCTTGAGAATGGTGTTCTTGGTTGACAGGTATACGGGATAGTTGCGGTTCAGGCCGTAGTTGAGGCTGGCGCGGGCAAATTCCGTGATCGAGTCATCCAGGTTGTACATGGCCATGGCCACGCCCGCACCCGGGGCCTTGAACACTTCCTTTTCGATCACCTTGCCGTCATCGCCCACAAACTTGATGGTGAGGGTGCCCTTGCCGGGAAAGGTGAAATCCGTGGCGCGGTATTGGTCGCCAAAAGCATGACGGCCAATGATGATGGGTTTGGTCCAGCCCGGCACAAGGCGCGGCACGTTTTTACAGATGATGGGTTCGCGGAAAATGACGCCACCCAGGATATTGCGGATGGTGCCGTTGGGTGATTTCCACATCTGCTTGAGGTTGAATTCCTTCACCCGCGCCTCATCGGGGGTGATGGTGGCGCATTTCACGCCGACGCCATGCTTCTTGATCGCATTGGCCGAGTCGATGGTTACCTGGTCATTGGTGGCGTCGCGGTTTTCGACCGAGAGATCGTAATAATGCAGATCAATATCGAGGTAGGGGTGGATCAATTTTTTCTTGATCAGGTCCCAGATGATGCGGGTCATTTCGTCGCCGTCGAGTTCGACCACAGGATTGGCGACTTTTATCTTGCTCATCGGGGGAACCTCATCATTTTGAACCGGAATTTGGCGTTGCTATAGCAGGCGCAAGATGAGGGGGCAAACTGGAAGAAAAAGGGGCCAAATGGCCCCCTGAGATGTTGTCTTATGCCGCCATGCGGCAGGCAAGGGCGATTTGCTCCACATGGCGGTGGTCGGTGCCGCAACAGCCGCCAAGCACGTTGATGTGGCTGAGGCGGTCACGGATGGCCCGGTATTGCTGGCCGAATTCCAGCGGGTTTCCGGCATCAAGCTCGGTTGCCTTGTCAAGCTCGGCATGGCTGCACCTGGAGGCATTGGCGCGAATGCCGCGGATTCGTTTGGTCCAGTCCGCCTTGACCAGCGTGCTGTCGAAATGGGTGGGATGAGCACAGTTGACCATGTAATAGGCCGGAGCATTTCCCGTCTTGGCATCGACAGCTTCAATGGCTTCGCGAAGCAACTCGCCGGAAGGCAGGCGGCCATCGGTTTCCACGGTGAAGGAAATTGCCACCGGCATTGCCGCAGCCTTCGCGGCGCGGGTCACGCCAATCGCTTCATTGATGTTGGTCATTGTGATGGCGGTCACCATGTCTGCCGCGGTTGTCGCGAAGACTTCGGCCTGACCGCTGTGGTAGTCCTCTGCTTCGCCTTCGCTCATGATGCGGCCGGGGTCGTAGCCGTCGCCGCGCGGGCCAATGCAGCCGCTGATCGGCATTGGGCTTTGGGCTGTCTCGAATTCC
>Ga0105047_10014904_pt1 | contig 12289 bp, 7 predicted proteins | sample MAT04_FD_78384 | JGI IMG/M metagenome (GOLD analysis project Ga0105047, IMG submission 78384) | Freshwater microbial communities from Lake Fryxell liftoff mats and glacier meltwater in Antarctica - MAT-04 (megahit assembly) | ecosystem: Environmental > Aquatic > Freshwater > Ice > Liftoff... | reverse complement strand
TATTTTACGGATTACTTATTCAAAAAAGCATTGTTTCTCCAAACGGGTTTTACACTAAATTACTTTTCAAAATATTATATAAACGACTATAATCCGGTAATAACTGAGGCATTTGTACAAAATGACACAAAAGTTGGTGCTTTCCCAATGATTGATTTCTTTGTCAATGCGCGAATTCGTCAAACAAGAATTTTTTTGAAGGTAGAACATTTTAATTCAAGAATAACTGGAAATAATTACTATACCGCCCCAAACTATCCGTATCGTGATTTCATGATTCGATTTGGTTTGGTTTGGAATTTCTTTCAATAAAATTTACTACCATTTTTTTATTCAATATCTTTACCAAAATTTAAAAGAAAAGCAAAACTCCATATTGACTTTTGCTTGCGAAAGCAGTACTTCAAAAACACAATAATAGGAATGAAATACGCAGAAAATATATTAGGAACTATTGGTAACACACCTTTAGTAAAACTTAACAAAGTTGTAGTAGGAATAGATGCTTTGGTTTTAGCCAAAGTCGAAACATTCAATCCGGGAAATTCGACTAAAGACCGAATGGCGCTTAAAATGGTAGAAGATGCTGAAGCTGATGGAAGATTACAGCCAGGAGGAACTATAATTGAAGGAACCTCGGGTAACACCGGAATGGGATTAGCGCTAGCCGCTATCGTAAAGGGATACAAATGCATTTTTGTAATTACTGACAAACAGTCTAAAGAAAAAATGGACATTCTTCGTGCTGTAGGTGCTAAAGTTATAGTTTGCCCAACTGATGTTGAACCAACTGATCCGCGTTCCTACTATTCGGTTTCAAAAAGGTTAGGTACAGAAATTCCAAATTCTTGGTATGTAAACCAATATGATAATCCGTCTAACGCTATTGCGCATTATGAGCAAACTGGACCTGAAATCTGGGAGCAAACTGACGGTAAGATTACCCATTTTGTTGTTGGAGTAGGAACTGGAGGCACTATATCTGGAATTGGAAAATACCTTAAAGAAAAAAATCCAAATATCAAAATTTGGGGAATTGATACGTACGGTTCCGTATTTAAAAAATACCACGAAACGGGGATTTTTGATGAGAACGAAATCTACTCATATATTACTGAAGGAATCGGAGAAGACATTCTTCCAAAAAATGTTGACTTTTCACTAATTGACGGTTTTACCAAAGTAACCGATAAAGACGCTGCCGTTTACACTAGAAAAATTGCTTTAGAAGAAGGAATCTTTGTTGGAAACTCTGCTGGTTCTTGTGTGAAAGGGTTACATCAATTGAAGGAACATTTCACTAAGGATGATGTTGTAGTGGTTTTATTTCACGATTCAGGAAGTCGCTACGTTGGAAAAATGTTTAACGACGATTGGATGCGCGAAAGAGGATTTTTGGATGAAGAAATAACCACAGCGGAAGATGTTATCAAAGATCATTTAGATAAACCATTAGCTATTGTTCGTACAGAAGAGTTAGTTTCGCACGCCATTGACAGAATGCGTAAATTCAAGATATCACAGATTCCGGTAATCGACATTAGTGGATTTGTTGGTTCTGTTGATGAAAGCGATTTGTTTCAAAGCTATGTTTCGGATAAAAATGTAGCTGACAAACCAGTAAAAGAAATAATGGGAAAACCCTATCCTATCGTTCAAAGAAATACCCCAATCGAAGATGTTTCTAAACTATTTACCAAAGAAAACCAAGCAGTTTTGGTAGATTTAGGAAACGGAAAACATCATATAATCACAAAATATGACATTATTGGTTCTATTAAATAAATTTTGAAAGAGAAAGTCATCTATATTAGTGCGGGTTGTAATGGCGCAGGAAAAGCGACTGCCTCGTTAACATTTTGCCAGAAATTTTAGACTGTAAAGAATTTGTCAACCCAGATGAAATTGCAATCGGATTATCGCCATTTAAACCAGAAAAAGTAGCTTTTGAAGCTGGAAGAATCATTTTGGAGCAAATCAATGCGTTGCTGCTCTCAAATCAAAGTTTTGCTTTTGAAACTACTTTAGCAACTAAAAATAGGAGCAAAAACTTATTGACGCAACGTTAAATGGGTTTAAAGTTAAATCATTTCTTTTGGTTGCCTTCCATTGAAATGGCAATTGATTAGCTAGCAATAAGAGTATCAGAAGGAGGACACAATATTCCATGTGATAGTGTAGCAAGAAGATACCAGCGCGGAATAGAATTTCAAAATTTATTTAACTTTGTGCGGCGAATGGGTAATTTTTGATAATTCTGATGAAATTTGAACGTTAATTCCTGAAGGAACGCAATCAAAACTAATTATTAGAAACAAGAGATTTGGAATTTATTCAAATCTAATTCTATTTAAAATGAATATTGTACAACATAGTCAGATTTCATCAGTAAGGTTTTTAAAGGTTTGAAGTTGTCATCTGAAAGAATGATACAATCCAAAATTGAAAACAATCTATCAGTGGTTAATGCGAGATGGTAAAGTCAGTACTATAAAAGCATCAGAACTTGTAAAACGATAAAAATGAAGTCTCTTAGTTACGAGACTTTTTTTATTCCCCAATCAAAACTCCAGAAACATTCCAAGAGCTAAAACTTTCGCCTTCGGGTAATCCTTGTGGAATTTTAATTTGAATCGAATGAGTTCCTGCTTGTAAGTTGCCTAAATCAATAAATATAGGATTGGTAACTGTTCCGGGACACCAATTAGGTCGGCTATAGTCAGAGGATGATAATCCGTTAGAAAAGTTTCCAGATGCGGGATTGGATAATCGATACGAACCACAATCTTGTCGCCACGGCGTATAACTGAATGCTTCTTTTTCGTCAAGAAAAATCGAATTCTTCTTTGGCACAAATTCATCGCCATTTCCCCAGCCGCCATGACCTGTTGTTATATAACGAAGTTTACAGTTTGCCATTCGTTTATCTAATATAAAAGTAACTTGCAACCCTTCGTCTGAACTGAACATTGTACCATATTCTTGTCCAGCCATTTCCATAATGTTGTTGGTGCAAAATAACGGAACAATTTGTGTCAGATTAACGAGGCTTTCGTCTTCATCGTGAAGAGTAATGTTGGCAGAAACTTTGTGTCCGCCTTTGTCATAATTCCCAATGTTGATTCCAATCCAAACTTCCTGATTACTTAACAAACTTCTCAAATCAGAAACATCTTGACGATAATAAACATTTTCTGCCCAGGTTTTATCTTTCAATTGAAGTGAATTGTAGTGCTTAGCGCCAAACGGTGTGAAGAAACGCATCAGTTCTACAACCGGATTATATTCGTCTGTTGACACAACGCCTTGATATTCTTTGCCATTTCCGTTTTGGTATACTGGTAAATTTTTGGCTCCGTTCTGCAAACCATCCATAAATGATTTCTCTTTATTGGTCGGAATAATAAACAGCGAACCTGTTCTGTCATAAGCATCGCCATTCGATTGTTCGGTAACATCAACAAATATCTGACTTCCTAGCTTTATTTCTGGAAATTTAATTTTTCTAACAGCAATTGTTCCCTTAGCAAAACTTAGAATACTATCAGTTGATGTTGAAGTCTCTGAAAAGTTGATAACTTGGTCTTTGAAGATAGTGATTGTGGTAAAGCGGCTTTTCCATAGTAAATCTTTGTATGTAAGTGCGTCGATTGCTTTCTTGAATTCCTTGATTGTTGGAAAGACTTTTACTTTTTCAATTTTGGTTGCTGAAATGACATAATTTCCGTTGCGAACCATCTCCAAAATCAAACCTAAATTTTGCCCTAAAACTATTGGAGAACCTTTTATTTTCAAATTATCAGTATACCAAAATTCAATTGTATTCGAATTGACAATGGTTTTTGCTTTTTTACAACTGTAGCCCAAAATGCTTTTAGTTTCAGTCAACATTTCAAAAGTTTGCTTGGCTAATGAAATAGTGTCTTTCGTACTGATGACTTCTTTTTGATTCAGATTGGCAAATTGAATAACCGAATTTGAATTTCTGTCAATTAAAGTTTCCTCATATGGAAATATACCCTTCCCTGTCATTATGGCTTCTGAAGTTAAAAAGGTATTTTGTGCATTACTGAAAATTAAAACGAGATCCTGATTTTCAAGCAGCTTACCGTTAGAACTTTTCTGATAGGTAATTTTATAATTCTGGGAAAACGAAATCCCGCACAACATTAGTAAAAACAATAAAAATATTTTTTTCATTACAAAAGTTTTTTTACAAAAGTAAAATTCTTACTTTAGTTAAAATTTAAAAAGTCGTGAAAGAAGATTTCCTTCATTATGTATGGCAATATAAGAAGTTTGACTTTTCAAACCTAACAACTGTGGTTGGAGAATCACTAACAATCACAAACAGTGGAAGTTATTTACAGCTTGCTGGCCCTGATTTTTTTAACGCTCAAATTGTTATCGGAGATCAAAAATGGGCAGGTAATGTTGAGATTCATTTAAAGTCTTCCGATTGGTATTTACACCATCATGAAAAGGATTCAAATTATAACAGTGTAATCCTTCATGTAGTTTGGGAACATGATGCTCCAATTTTCAGAAAAGACAATACTGAAATTCCGACTTTAGAACTCAAAAGATATGTTTCTAAAGATGTCTTAGAAAATTATAATTCACTGACTTCGCCAAAATCTTGGATAAATTGCCAAAATGAAATTGCGTCGCTTGATGATTTTATAGTTAGTAATTGGCAAGAGCGCTTGTTTTTTGATCGATTGGAACGCAAAGCAATTCCGATTGAACAACTTTTATTGGCTACAGAAAATGACTGGGAAGCAGTTTTGTTTTGCATGCTAGCTAAGAATTTTGGATTGAATACAAATGGAGAAGCATTTTTAAAAATCGCTAAATCAATTCCGTTTTCTGTAATCAGAAAGGAGCGTTTTGAAGTCGAGAATTTGGAAAGTTTGTTTTTTGGAAGCGCAGATTTGTTTCCAATAGATGACCAAGATAATTACACTAAAGATTTAAAAAAGCGATTTAAGTACATTTTGCAAAAGCATCAATTAAAAAAGATAATTGTTGAGCCAGTTCAGTTTTTCAAACATCGACCCGATAATTTTCCAACGATTCGCTTAGCGCAATTGGCAACGCTATATCACCAAGAACAAAATTTGTTTTCAAAAATTATAGTCGCCAAAAAACTAAAAGAATTATATCACTTATTTGAAATTCCGATTTCAGATTATTGGTTGACACATTATCAATTTGACAAAGAAAGCCCGAAGAAAAAAAAGCAGTTTTCAAAGTCATTTATCGATTTGCTGGTAATAAATACAATTGTCCCAATTCAGTTTGCTTACGCGAAAAGTCAGGGAAAAGAATTATCGGAATCGTTGTTAGATTTACTTCGGGAAGTAGCAGCAGAGAAAAATGTAATAGTAGAAAAGTTTTCAGGTTTCGGAATCAAGTCCAAGAATGCTTTCGAAACACAGTCTTTACTGCAACTGAAAAATGAATACTGCAATCTTGGGAAATGTTTACAATGTGCTGTTGGAATTCAGCTTTTAAAGAAGTAATTTTAAGTTTTTAAATCAAAACAAAAATGTCAACGGTAATTCAGTTAAAATACTTCTTTGAAAAACATGGTTTTCACGTGTCGTCGCGTTTGGCAGATAGGCTTGGGATGCGCGCTTCTAATGTGCGGTTGTTTTTTATTTACATTACTTTTGTTACCGCTGGTTTATGGTTTGGCGTTTATTTGACTTTGGCGTTCTGGATTAAACTTAAAGATTTTATTCGTGGAAAAAGAACCTCAGTTTTTGATTTATAATAATTATGACCCATAAGAATTCCTTCATAAAATCCGTGTTAAGTTATTCGAAAGGGCAGCGAATGGGGCTTGTATTGTTTTTTTTGATTACAATTATGGTTCAAGGAATTTACTATTGCTACGATTTTAGTGCAGTAACTGTAGTTGATGCAGCGAAATCAAACTGGTTAGCCAATCAAAGTGGTATTGATAGTCTTAAACTGGAAAATAAAAATTACAAACCAACTGTGTATCCTTTTAATCCAAATTTTATTACTGATTTTAAAGGATATAAACTGGGAATGAAGGTGGAAGAAATTGACCGCTTACTTGCCTACAGAAAACAACATAAGTTTGTCAATTCTATTGCCGAATTTCAGACTGTAACCAAAGTTTCAGATTCTTTGCTGAATGCCATTTCGCCTTATTTTAAATTTCCAGATTGGGTAACTACTAAAAAGAGCAGTTTCAAACCATTCGATACAAAAGATTTTTCAAAAAATGAAAAAAGTATTGTACTTGATATTAACGAAGCGAGCAAAGAAGACTTGATGAAGATTTACGGTATTGGCGATAAAATTTCTGATAGGATTATAGTAGAAAAGCAAAAATATGGAGCGTTCGTTTCTATAGAACAAATGAATGATATTTGGGGATTGTCTCCGGAAGTCATTGAAAAATTGAAAACTTCTTTTGTAGTCAAATCTTCTACAAATGCCAAGAAAATTAATATTAATACTGCTTCCGTAAAAGACTTATCGCAGTTTCCTTTTTTTAAATACCAACTGGCAAAAGATATTGTTATTTTTAGAACTATGAATGGTGATGTTAAAGTTGAGGATTTGTCAAAAATTAAAGGTTTTCCTGTTGAAAAAATTAAAATAATTGCCTTATATTTGGAATTCTAAAAAAATGACATAAAAAAATAGATTACTAATATGAATTCAATATATTTTACAGAGGAGCACGAATTATTTAGAGAAAGTCTGAAAGATTTTCTTCGTATTGAAGTTGTGCCTCATATTGAAAAATGGGAAAAAACAGGTACAATCGAACGATTTATCTGGAAAAAGTTTGGAGAAATGGGTTTTTTCGGAATTGCATATCCTGAAGCTTACGGCGGTTTAAATCTCGATTTGTTTTACACGGTCGTATTCTTGGAAGAACTTCAAAAAATAAAATCATCTGGTTTTGCAGCAGCGATGTGGGCACATGCTTATTTAGCAATGACGCACCTAAATGCAGAAGGAGATGAGCGTATTAAACAAGAGTATTTAATGCCAAGCATATCCGGAGATAAAATAGGGGCAATGTGTATTTCTGAACCTTTTGGCGGAAGCGATGTGGCTGGTATGCGAACAACTGCTGTAAAAAAAGGCAATGCCTATATAATAAACGGATCAAAAACATTTATTACAAATGGAGTATATGCCGATTATTATATTGTGGCCGCAAAAACAAGTCCCGAATTAGGAAATAAAGGAATTAGTATATTTCTTATGGATAAAAATCTGCCTGGAGTTTCAGCTACCAAACTAGATAAGTTAGGTTGGCGAGCATCAGACACAGCAGAGATTGCTTTTGATAATGTTGAAATTCCGGAAGCTAACTTAATGGGAGAAGAAGGAAAAGGATTTCCATACATTATGCAGCATTTCGCTTTAGAACGGTTAATTATGGCAGTCAATGCACATGCAAGAGCAGAATATGCTATCGAATACACTATTGATTATATGTCGCAACGTGAAGCATTTGGAACAACGATCAATAAGTTTCAGGCTTTAAGACACACGATGGTGGATCATGCTACCGAAGTAGAGCATTGCAAAATATTCAATTATGCTGCTGTTGCCAGATTAGATAAAGGCGAATATGTAGTTAAAGAAGCCACAATGGCTAAATTAAAATCGACAAAAGTAGCTGATGAAGCTATCTACAGCTGTCTGCAAATGCTTGGCGGATATGGTTATATGGAAGAATATCCTTTAGCACGCTTGTTAAGAGATAGCCGTTTAGGACCAATAGGTGGCGGAACTTCTGAAATTCTTAGGGAGATTTTGTCTAAGATGATTATTGACAAACAGAATTATAAGCCAGCGGTGAAATAAATTAAAGTTTATAAGAAAATATAAAAGAGCCAAAAAGCAGAGAAATTGTTTTTTGGCTTTTTTTTAAATTTACTCCCTCACAAACTTCCCGTTCCAGTTGCCATAGTTGGTTTTTAAAGAAACAATATAAACGCCTTTTTGCAGGTGGCTTACATCTATTTTGTTCAAGTTATCGGTGCTTTTAAAAACGGTTTGCCCAATGTTGTTGCTAATGAAGCACTTTTGAATTTCAACGCTTTGCGGTAGTTCAATATTAAGTGTAGCCAGTGTTGGGTTAGGGTATAGTTTGATGTTGTTTTTATATAATGGCATTAGGTCAATGCCCAAGTTATCAACATTTATAAATAGGTTCATGGTTGTAGTTGTGCCACACTCATTGGTCATAGTGCAGGTATATATTCCTGTATCAGCTGCTGTAACACTAGGCAAGTTTAGTATTGCTGTAGTTTGCAAAGGCAAAACAGTAGTGCCTTTTCTCCAAACATAGGTTGTGGCATTTGTGTTTTGAATGTCATAGGTAAAAGCTGTACCTGTGCTTGGTGTGAAGGTATCGGGTAAAAACTCTTGATAAAATGGTTTACGGCAGATTTCTATGAGGTTAGTGGCAATATGAGAGTTAGGATTAGAATCAGTAGTAGTAGGTACTGTAACAACATTATTTGTTGGGTCATACTTAAACAGAGTTGAATAGTTGAAGGCACTATTAGTCATTCCTATAAAATTTCCTGTAGAAGATTGCATAAGAAAAAATGGATAAGCTAGTGCACCAGTATTGCACGGATTAAAATTATACAATACATTAACTGCGTTGGTTTGTGGAAGGTACTCAAACAAAGTACCTAAGGAGGGGTTTGTATTATTATAACATTGTTGATCTACTCCACTGTTCTGACATAACCCATAAAATTTTCCGTTTATACCTCTGGTCAATGACGCTGGTCTGCTACCCGTGATATTTGCGTCTAGGTCAAATTTTTTAGTGTAAGTATTTGTAAAAATATTGAATTCATAAATAGTGCCATATATATATTGATTAACTGTAAAAATTCCTGTTGCACCTCCTGCATTGGTAACCCCATATAATTTACCAGGACTTACTTCTACTAAACCACCAACGGGATTGATTCCATACTGCCATTCGCAACTCAAATCATACCAACTTGTTGTATCGTTTGATGTATTAATTTTTATTATTGCTCCATTATAATGTGGAGATGAAGCACTAGAGTTAGGGCAGGCTGAAGAAAAGATCGCAGTGCCGTACAAGTTACCATCGGAGGCTTTCATTAACTCACTATTAACCAATTTATCAAAACCACCAAAAATTGTAGTTGTTTCGGTATTGATATTGTATTTTAATCCTCTAGCATTAGTTGCTCCATATAAAATTCCAGGTGTTGCTTCTATGAACCCTATTTGAGGGCCAAATCCAGTTATGTTATCAAAAAATTTTATTACTCTAAATTTATTTAAAATTAAGTCGTATTCAAACAATGTCCCATAACCATTATAGATACCTGCTACACTATCTGATAACCCACCTTCGGATGTTGTTCCATACAATTTTCCGTTAGATGCTAAAAATAGCCTACCTATAGGTGTTTTACCATTTACTTCATCAAATTCGTGCATGATGGTTTCATTTTCGCCGTTTATATCGTGTTTAATAATATTTCCAAAATAGTAAGCTTCATTTGGACTTAAACTTGAATTTCCGAAACCAGAACTTACACCCCAAAGTTCTTTTTGGGCATAGATGCCCCCTAGCCCCCAAAGGGGAAATAGTGCGAATAGTAAAAATAGTTTTTTCATCATAGTTGGTTTTTTTTCCTCACCCCAGCCCTCTCCAAAGAAGAGGGAGCCGAAGCGGGAAGTTAATTATTCACATTTATTTGATAATTATTTTTTTTGTTGAATATTGACCATCAATGTTTATTGACAGTACATAATTTCCTTTTGCTAATCCTTCATTTTCAATTTTGTTTTCTCCTTTTTTAAGTAAATATACTGCGATTTCTTTACCGTTAATATCAAATAATACCGCATTTGCAGCTTGTTTCACAGTTTCTAAATCAATCGTAAAATCACCCGTACTAGGGTTAGGATAAACCACTATACCAGCCAAAGTTTTTCCTTTTTTTATGGGTGTAATTTGTCTTAATCCGTGAGTTGCACCAGCTGGCGAAATTAATCTAGTGATTGACGAACATTCACCCAGTGTTGCAGGTGGTGGAGTTACATCAACACTTACTCTACCCGGCAAGCCAGCGTTACCAATTAAACCTATAGAATTATTATTAGCGCCTAAGATAATGTTGTTTCCAATACGCCAATTATATGTAGAACCAGTTGGGGCATTAATAACAATATAATTATCGGTTCCATTAGTAGCTGGCGCATAATTAGTAAGTAAAGAAGCTGCATTTGCTGGAGGTATCGTAATTTGAATTGTTGTAGAAGCTGTAGAAGCACAAGTGCTACCTACAGTTTGCGTATCAAAAGTTATTGTAAGATTATACAATCCTGGAGGTGGTGATACCAAACCTGTTCCTGATACTATACCAGCAATAGTATCAATAGTATTAAAACTAATAGTATTAGGGCTTACAGAACTATTAAACGCTACGCTTGAAGCAACTGCATAATTAGGAGTTGTTGTTCCATTTTGGGTTAAACTAACTGTGTACGTTCCGAAAAATGGATTTGGTGCATTTGTAACATTTACAGTTACTGCGCTAGCCATATTCACGTTATAGCAATTAGGTTTTTCAGTTATTGCGGGTGCAAGAACAGAATAGTTTATAGCTAAAAGTGGACTACTTGCACTATTACATCCAGAATTTGTAACACCAAGGGCAACAACGCCTATTGTACCAGAGGCGGTATTGCCATTTGGAGTAATAGTAACTGTTGGTAGTGGTGTAACAGTATTCCCTGTAACCCAACCAGAAGGGAATGACCATTGATAACCTGTTGCTCCCGGCACGGCAGAAGTGGTGTAAGTTAGGGCAGGACCACCATTACGTACTACACAAGTGGCGCCAACTGGTATACTAGGAGCAGTTGGTCTTAATAAAATTAAAGTTGTCACTAAACCTCCACAGGTGGTATAAGTTCCAGAAGTATTACCATTTGCAGTAAGTGTATAAGTACCAATTGCGGCTGTTGTAGGAATAAAAAGTGACATTGTTGAACCAACAGTTGAAGGCGTGATGGTAGCACCAGTTATAGATGGACTTAATTGCCAGTTTGTACCATTACCCAAACCATTAGTTGAAAAAGTAGTTGTAGAACCTGCAAGTAAACATGCGGAAGCTGGAGAAATAGCCATTGATGGTGCTACAAAGCTCCTGCTAATTTGATAAATAAAATCTACTGGAGTACAACCATTATTTACAGTTAATTTTAACGTACCAGGATTATTATCAATTCCAGAAACAGTTACTCTTGTTTGTCCTATAACAGGGCTATTTAAATCAGTGGCTAAATTCCAACCCACTCCGCTAACTATAGACCATACATAGGTTGTGCCTGTTGGAGGTGTTGGATAGGTTACTGAAAATGAAGCTTGTCCTGCTGGCAAACTTGTTGGTAAACAATTTGTCCCTGGTGTTGCAACAATAGTACCTCCAGTAAGAGTTGTAGAAGTAAAAAGTGGCGCGGTTGCAGCCCGTTTCAAAAGGAATGTAACACAAGTTCCGTGAGCTGCTCCACCAAAAAAATTCGAAACTCCACCATCCCATGTTGGATTGACCCTACCATAACAGCACTCTAATGTACTTGTCGCAGGTACAGAATTTCCTGTTGTAAAGGTAATAGAGCTAAAATCAGCTGAAAAATAACTAACAGCAACATTAGCTGGAATTCCGCTCCAGTAGTAACTATCAAAGCCAATAGCGTCATTAGCATTATCGCTGGCAGTTTGATCTGCAGAGAATGTATATTGCGTATTTGGCAATAAACAAGTTTGACCTATACTTGTAGGTAATGGAGCAGTATAATTTTTAAAAATTTCAAAAGTAATTGAACTTCTGCGCACATCAGTTCCGTAAAACACGGTTACTCTCCCTTTACTTCTCGCTAAAGATGGTGTTCCATTTTCAGAAGGACGTAAAAACTTATTATAAGACTGTATTTTTAAAGAAGTTACTGCGCCAGCACTTGCAACTGGCGAGCCTGAAGCCGTTCCTGTTATTATTGATAAATCTCCTAATAATGACCAACTAGTTACTGTTGTGCCATTAGGTGTATAACTAAAAGTATTCGCCGGATAGGGATCGGGCATACTTACGACGCCTCCATTACCAACTTGTCCGCCAAAACCAGTAACTGCACCTACACCACTTCCTGCAACTACAACTTCGCAGGTTGGTGGTACCTTAATAACTGGTTGCGCAACCACTGTTGCACAAAATAAAACCAC
>Ga0105047_10014903_pt1 | contig 12291 bp, 10 predicted proteins | sample MAT04_FD_78384 | JGI IMG/M metagenome (GOLD analysis project Ga0105047, IMG submission 78384) | Freshwater microbial communities from Lake Fryxell liftoff mats and glacier meltwater in Antarctica - MAT-04 (megahit assembly) | ecosystem: Environmental > Aquatic > Freshwater > Ice > Liftoff... | reverse complement strand
CGGGCGTGCGCACCATCGACAAGAACTTTCTGCTGTTTGAGAAAGTGCTCAACGTGGTCCATGAGCATGCCCCACAGGCACGCATTTGTTTCAACACGGGGCCGTTTGACACGGCCGAGGCGGTGCAGCGCTGGTGCCCGCTTGCCTGAGGAACGCATCTATGAAAAAAATCATGCACCCGATTGCCGGAACCATCGCCATGCTGTGCATTGGCAGCTTTTGGTTGTCGACACTGGTCTCTGAGTTGTTCTTTTCGCAAGACGTTATCGTGCTGGTCAAGCACACCATTTTGCAAGCCATGTGGCTCATGATTCCCGCCATGGCAGTTACCGGTGGCAGCGGCTTTGCGCTATCGGGCGAGCGCAAAGGCAATTTGTTGGCAAGCAAGAAAAAGCGCATGCAGATCATTGCCGCCAACGGCCTGTTGATCCTGTTGCCCTGCGCTTTCTACCTGTATGGCAAGGCCGCTGCGGGCGAAATGGATGCGACCTTTTATGCGCTGCAGGTGGTGGAGCTGGTAGCGGGTGCTACCAACTTCAGCCTGATGGCGCTGAATTTTCGTGATGGGCTGAAGCTCTCGGGGCGTCTGCGGCGCAAGGGCTAGCGATTGAAAGCGACATGCACGTGGTGTGTCGATACCTCCACCTGGCGGACACTCTTCGGCTATTTCGACAAAACCCTTTATTGCGCCCTGTTGCCCACAATTTGAAAGACGCCCGCCGCGCTGCTGCCAAAGATGGTCAGCGTTTCTGCATTGCCGCCATACACGCCGCCGGCAATCTTGGTAGACCGGAATGTGAATGATCCCGCGTTCTAAATGGCTGTTTCAGTCCATCCCATCGAGGCCTTCAATGTCTTGCGGCCGCCTGCCAAAACGCTTGTCCCGGTCATAAGGGAATACGTCATGCACATAGCCAGCCAAAATCCGGTCCTTGTGGCCCTGCCAGAAGGCCGCATCCAGCAAATCGGCGTGGTGCTTCATGAACACTTCGCGTACGGCCGGGTTGCCCAGCAGGAAGGGGCCGAAGGTCTCTGGAAACACATCTTTGGGGCCCACGCTGTACCAGATCTCGCCCGACATTTCATCCTCTTCGTTGCGCGGCGTGGGGACTTTGCGGAATTTGCAGTCGGTGATGTATTCGATTTCATCGTAGTCATAGAACACCACCTTGCCATGGCGGGTGATGCCGAAGTTTTTCCACAGCATGTCGCCGGGGAAAATGTTGGCCGCCACCAGATCCTTGATGGCATTACCGTACTCCACCACACCCCGTTCGATCTGCTCACGGGCCCGCGCGGCTTCCAGGCTCGGATTGCTGGCGTCGGCACCGCCGGCATCGAACGCCTCCTGCAGGTAGATATTGAGCGGAATCATGCGCCGCTCGATATAGACGTGCTTGATGATGACTTCAACCTTGCCGTCGCCATCGCGGTCGCTGATTTCCAGCTGGCTGGGGGCGAATTTTTGAATCTCGGCGATCAGCTCGTCGTCAAAGCGGTCGCGCGGAAAGCCCACCTCGCTGTATTCCAGCGTGTCGGCCATGCGGCCCACGCGGTCGTGCTGTTTCACCAGTAAATACTTGCCTTTGATCTGCTCGCGGCTGGTGTCTTTTTGCGGCGGGTAATAGTCCTTGATGACCTTGAAAACATAGGGAAAACTGGGCAAATCGAACACCAGCATGACCATGCCCTTGATACCCGGGGCAATACGAAATTTATCGCTGGAGTGGCGCAAGTGGTGCAGGAAGTCGCGATAAAACAGGGTCTTGCCCTGCTTGGCCAAGCCCAGCGCGTTGTAAATTTCATTGCGCGGTTTGCGCGGCATCATGCTGCGCAGGTACTGCACGTAGGCCGAGGGGATCTCCATATCCACCATGAAGTAGGCGCGCGCAAAGCTGAACAGCAGCAGCAGGTCGTCTTCGCCAAACAGGACGGCGTCAATAAGCAACCTGGGCGTGTGGTTGGAGGCGTCTTTGGGCGTCTTGGTGTGCAGCACCGGCAGGGCAAAAGGAAACTCGGTGAAGCCGTTGATCATCTTGCCGACGATGTAGCAACCCTTGTTGCGAAAAAACAGGCCCGTGAGCACCTGAATCTGGAAGTTGGCTCGCACCGTCGCGTTGCCCAGGCGTTCCTCCAGCGCCTGTTGCACCCAGGTGCAATCGCGCTCCAGGTTGTCAAACGGCACGCGCAGATCAAAGTCGCCGATCATCTGCATAAGCACCGCATGCATGGTGGCGCGACTGGGGTAGTACGGCCGGTAGGTGGGACGCTTTTCGGAATCGTCGTTCTCGATATATTCCGTGCTGACGGCCGGGCGCACAAAGATGAAATCGTTCTGGAAATAACTGCGGTGCAGGATCTTGGTGGTCACCGAGTTGAAAAAGGTTTCCGCCAACTCCGGCTGGTGGTGGTTGACCAGCAGCCCGATGTAGTGCAGCTTGATCTGTTGCCAGATATCCATGCTCTGCTCACCGGCCTTGAATTCGCGCTCCAGCCGGCGCGAGCATTCCTTGACGCGCAGGTCATAAAACTCGATGCGCTCACGCTGCGCACGCTGCTGGCCATGCCAGTCGGCGGTTTCAAACCGGTGCTTGGCGCGGCCCGATTCGGTACGAAACAGGCGGTAGTGGCGGTTGAAGCCATCCATCATCGCCTTGGCGATGTCATAGGCAACAGAAGAATCAAGACGCGTTGGAAACATAGTTGCTACTTTATTGATAGCTGCTTGCGCAATGCTGACGGGGGCTACAGGTTGTTTTTATACATGCCGCGGCATCAGCCGCACGCCAGACAGGGCTTCGCCGTACAGCGCGTCCAGGTCATCCGTGCCCGACACCGTCATGTGCAGGTCCTGCAGCAGACCGTCCTGCAATCCGTAAACCCAGCCGTGCAGTGTGACGTTCTGGCCACGGGCCCATGCGTCCCGCATTACCGTGCTGAGCGCCACGTTCACCACCTGCTCAATGGCATTGAGCTCGCACAGCGCGTCCGCGCGGCCATGCTCGGGGATTACGTCGAGAATGTCACGATGGCGGTCCCGCACGTCTTGCACATGGCGCAGCCAGTTGTCGGCCAGGCCAATACGCGCACCCTCCAGCGCCGCCTGCACACCAGAACAGCCGTAATGCCCCACCACCATGATGTGCTCCACCTTGAGCCGCTCCACTGCAAACTGGATGGTGGACAGGGCATTGAGGTCGGAGTGCACCACCACATTGGCGACGTTGCGGTGCACAAACACCTCGCCGGGCTCCAGCCCGGTAATCTGGTTGGCGGGCACGCGGCTGTCGGAGCAGCCGATCCACATGTACTTGGGTTTTTGCTGCGCCTTGAGGTTGGTAAAAAACCCGGGACGCTCGCGCTCCATCTGCGCGGCCCAGGCACGGTTGTGGGCGAAAAGATCACTGAGCTTGGCGGACATGGAACACCTTATTTTTTGAGTGAAATGCGGACATTCCAGTCCAGCAGGCCGTAGCGGGCGCGCTCTTGCTGGTCATCCTGTGCATTGAACTGGCATTCGGAAGCGGGCTTGGCCAATGGACCCGGAGCGGCGCTGCAGCCAAAGGAGTTTTTATTGCCCAGCAACCACAGGCCCTGCGCGTTGCGCGCTTCGCCAGTGAAGAACATGGCGCGCGGCGCACTCAGAGGGTCGCCTATTTTGGGCGCTTCCAGCAGATTCCGTCCAGAGTTGACATACGGCCCGTTGACGCCCGCAAGCGGCAGCAAGGTATTGAACATGTCGCGATGGCTGGCGGGCAAGGCCTGCTGCGGGCCGCACTGCAGGCCCTCGCCCCAGATGAGAAAAGGCACTTGGCGCATGAGGTAACGGCGATTGGCTTCAGCGTAAATGCCGAATGAGCGGACGTTGTGGTCGCCCGTAGCAGCCACAATCGTGTTGCTCTTGAGCGGGCCACTCTGCACGTCCTGCACAAAGCCACCCAGTAAATCAGCCGCGTAGTGGTAAGAGTCGAGGTTGAGCATCAGGGTGTCGGAGCTGGTCTCGCCCTTCCACAGCGCCATGTCACGCGGCACGCGCTGGTAATCGGCAGGCAGGTCATATGGCGGGTGGTTGGTGGAGGTGAGCACAAACACAAAAATCGGCTTGTCTGCCGGTTGGGCCGCCAGGCGCTTTTTGAGGTACTTGAAGACATAGCTGTCCCACACGCCCCAGATACCCAGCGTGGCCTCGGGGTACTCGGCTTTCAGGTTGTTGGCGTCAATGACTTCGTCGAATCCCTGCACCTTGAGCACCCGGTTCAGGTCGCGCCAGCCGGAGCGGGCCGAGGTAACGAACAGGGTCTGATAACCCGCGTCCTTGATGACTTTTGCAATCGACCACGGAATCGGTTTGCGCCCTACGTCACCCAACGTCAGCGGCGTAATGGGTGTGGAAAACAAAATGGCTTCCAGTGACGGGTGGGTGCCGGGTTGGGCCGAATCAAAATTACTGAAATGGCACGCCCTGCTCGGATCCGCCAGCGTGGGAGCCAGACGACCCAGCACGTCAAATTGGGGGCTTTGGTAGAGCATGGGCTCAGCACTCAATGACTCCATCAAAAAGAACACCAGATTCTTCTTGGGCGTACCGGCCGGCAAGGATGCGTGGGCAGTGAGTGCGGCCTTGACTTCGGCCTCGCTCCCATGGGGCATTCCCAGCACCTCGGCTGCAGCCAGTGCAGAGTCGAAGCCCATGGCCTTGAGTCCGGCCAGCGGGTTTTGCAGGTTTTGCGAGAAGCCACGGCTGTCCCACGCATACTTGAGCGCGATGACGCCATTGGGAACCATGTCGTTCAAAAACTGCGACGTGGTGACCGTGAGGTGCTGGCGCTGCAAGGCCATCTGACGCATGGTGCCCTTGCCGGCAAACGCCAGCGCAAAGAAAACCACCACCACCAGCACAAGCTTGAGCGCCGCGTGCCGCGTTTGCAGCACAGTGTCCGGCTTGAGGCGAACCAGCAAACGCCGGTGTAAAGCCACCGATGCCACGGTCAAACCAACCGCCAGCAGCAGCGTCCAGATGACCGGAAAATCTCGCCAGATGGTTTGCAGCACCGCAGCCGTGTCGTCTTCCGCCAGACCGAACACCAGCGAATCAATGGGCGTCTTGTAAAAACCGAAATAATGCAGATTAACCAGGGACAGCATCACGTACAGGAAGGCGACGCCAGTCACGATGCGGCCCTGCACCTTGCCCGACACCCAGGGCAGTACCAGCAGCAGCAAAACACCCGCGATGGCGCTGACTTTCAGATCGAATCGAAAGCCCTGCACCACCACGCTGGTGAGGTCGGTGGTGGAGATGTGGTAGCCGGTGGGCCAGAAGTACGCCAGTTGCCCGAGCCGGATGAGGGACAGTGCCACCACCAGCGGAATCACCAGCACCCATGCGCGCAACAACCCGCGCAGGGCACCGTGGAGGAAAGTGGTTAGATGGCGGGCAGCGGCAGACTTCATTACATGGTTTCAGCGAACAATTCTCGACCGATGAGCATACGGCGGATTTCACTGGTTCCCGCCCCAATCTCATACAACTTGGCATCGCGCCACAGGCGGCCCAGCGGATAGTCGTTGATATAGCCGTTTCCACCAAAAATCTGCACGCCTTCGCCCGCCATCCAGGTGGCCTTCTCGGCGGTCCACAAAATCACGGAGGCGCAGTCCTTGCGCACCTGGCGGACGTGCTCCACACCCAGCAAATCGAGGTTTTTGGCTACCGTGTAAGCAAACGCGCGCCCGGCTTGCAGCACCGTGTACATGTCGGCGACCTTGCCCTGAATCAACTGAAACTCGCCAATGCTCTGGCCAAACTGCTTGCGGTCGTGAATGTAGGGGATGACGTTGTCCATCACCGCCTGCATGATGCCCAGCGGGCCACCGCTGAGCACGGCGCGCTCGTAGTCCAGCCCGCTCATCAGCACCTTGGCACCGCCGTTGAGCTGGCCCAGCACATTGGCCAATGGGACTTCCACGTTGTTAAACACCAGCTCGCCGGTGTGACTGCCGCGCATGCCCAGCTTGTCGAGCTTCTGGGCGATGCTGAAACCCGGCATGCCCTTCTCGATCAAAAAGGCGGTAACGCCCCGCGCACCCAGCTCGGGGTCACTCTTGGCGTACACCACCAGGGTGTCGGCATCCGGGCCATTGGTGATCCACATCTTGTTGCCGTTGAGCAGATAGTAGCCACCCTTGTCTTCGGCCTTGAGCTTCATGCTCAGCACATCAGAGCCCGCGCCGGGTTCGCTCATGGCCAGCGCGCCCACGTGCTCGCCACTGATGAGCTTGGGCAGGTATTTGGCACGCTGGGCATCGGTGCCATTGCGCTTGATCTGGTTCACGCACAGGTTGCTGTGTGCGCCGTAGCTCAGTCCCACGGAAGCGGAGGCGCGCGAAATTTCTTCCATGGCAATCATGTGCGCCAGGTAGCCCATATTGGCACCACCATATTCTTCGCCCACGGTGATGCCCAGCACGCCCAGGCTGCCCATTTTTTGCCACAGGTCCATGGGGAATTGGTCAGTGCGATCGATCTCCGTTGCGCGCGGCGCGATCTCGGCCTGCGCGAATTCGCGCACGGCGTCACGCAGGGCATCAATGTCTTCGCCGAGTTGGAAATTCAGTCCGGGCAAGTTGTTCAAGATAGTCTCCTTGTGGGTAAAAAAAATCAGTAGGCTTTGGCTAACACCATGGTGACGATGATGCGTTTTCCACCGCTGACCTGCGGTCCAGCACACGCGGGTATCGCGTGGTCATACCCGGGCTCCCTTTGGCGGCTTGACGGCTTTGACCATCAGCGCGCGGGCCTCTTTTTCGTGGGTTTTGAGCTCATCCAGGTTGGACTGCAGGTCCAGCATCTGGGCCTCCAGCTGCTTGCGGTGGGTGGCCAGCACGTCCAGAAACTTCTGCAGCTGGGCGCCCGTGTCGCGCGGGCTGTCGTACATGTCAATGATCTCTTTGGCCTCGGTCAGGCTCAGCCCCAGGCGCTTGGCACGCAATGTGAGCTTCAAGCGCGTGCGGTCCCGCCCGCTGTAGACGCGGCTACGGCCGCCCGGGCCGTTGCGTTCGGGCTGCAGCAGCCCCAGGTCTTCGTAGAACCGGATGGCGCGGGTGGTCAAGTCGAACTCGCGCGCGAGATCGCCGATGCTGTAGGTGATGCTCATAAAGGGTACGAACAAGGGAGACAGTGCGCTAATTTGCCACCACCTAAAATGCCCTCTTTTGTTGACGTTTACGTAAACGTCAATTATGTAACAAAAGACCCCCCACCATGAATGATCTGGAACGGCAACTCCACTATCCCTTCGGCGAAGCCCTGGCCCCCGAGGGCGGGACGCTGGAAGTCGCTCCCGGTGTGAAGTGGGTCCGCATGTCTCTGCCTTTTGCACTCAACCACATCAACCTGTGGCTGCTGCGCGATGCCATCGATGGCCGCCAGGGCTGGAGCATTGTCGATTGCTGCATCCACAAGGAAGAAGCCAAAGCCCAGTGGGAAACCATTTTTGCCAACGAGCTCGAAGGCCTGCCCGTGTTACGTGTAATCGTGACGCACATGCACCCGGACCATATTGGTCTGGCCCACTGGCTGTGCGACCGCTGGAACGTGCCCTTGTGGATCAGCGCGACCGACTACCAAGTGGCGCGCATGGGCTGCATGGGTCCCACCGCGTTTGGCGGGGAACGGGCAGCCGATTTTTTTGCCGCTCATGGGCTCAACAGCCCGGAAGCCGTCGCGCAGATCAAGGGCCGCACGGGCTACTTCCCCGCGCTGGTGCCCTCGCTGCCGCCGTCTTACCGCCGCCTGATGGAAGGCAGCCTGCTGCAGGTGGGTGGCCACGCGTGGCGCTGCATCAGTGGCTTCGGCCATGCACCGGAGCACATTGCCCTGTACTGCGAAACCCTGGGCGTGCTGATTGGTGGCGACATGATGCTGCCGCGGATTTCCACGAACGTGAGCGTCTACGAGCAGGAGCCCGAGTCCGACGCGTTAACCCTGTTTCTCGACTCCATCGACAAGTTTTTACCGCTGCCGCCCGACACGCTGGTGCTGCCTTCCCATGGGAAACCCTTTACCGGGCTGCACACCCGTATCCAGCAATTGCATGACCACCACCGCGACCGCCTGGCCGAGGTGCTGGAGGCCTGCGAAGCGCAGCCCTGCAGCGCCGCCGACATCCTGCCGGTGCTGTTCAAGCGCACCCTGGACCTGCACCAGACGACCTTTGCGATGGGGGAGTCGATTGCCCATTTACACGCCTTGTGGTTTGACGGCACCTTGCAGCGCACACAGGGCGCGGATGGCGTTTACCGGTTTGGCAAGCCCGCCTGAAGCCCTTACCACTTGGGTATGGCGTCGTCCTTCAGTTGCCCACGCAATTGGGCGTAATCCGGCACAACGGAGCGCACCGTGTCCCAGAAACGGGGACTGTGGTCCATGACGCGCAGGTGGCTGAGTTCATGCGCCACCACATAATCAATCACCGGCTGGCGAAAATGGATCAACCGCCAGTTGAGGCGAATGGAACCATCGATGCGCGCGCTACCCCACCGGGTACCTGCATTGCTCAGACTCAGCTTGCGCCACTGCACCTGTAGCTGGGGCGCGAAATGGTCCAGGCGCTGCTTGAAGTTCTCGTGCGCCTGCCGCATCAGCCAGGCCTGCACGGCGTCGCGAATTTGTTCTGGAGAGGCTGCAGTGGGCAGCCCCACTCTCAGCACGTTGCCGCCCTCGCCGGACGCTGAAAGCTCCATGTGTGCGCCTACCGCCGCAAAACGGTGGGCGGGGTCCAGCGACAAAGTAATCTGAGAGCCCAGGAATGGCAGGATTGCGCCATTGCGCCATTCAATGCGGGCATTCTCTTGGCGCGTCTTGCGTTCTCGCGTCTCGCCCAGCTTCTGGGTGATCCAGCGCGCTTTCTCTTGCAGTGCGGCCTCAACTTCAAAGATCGGCGTCCAGCGGGGTGCCCGCACCACGAGACCATCCGGCCCCACCGCAAACCCAATGGTGCGCCGCTTGGCGCGCTCGAACTGGTAGGCCACCAGCGCCTCACCCAGTCGCACTTCACGGTTAGCCTTGGGGTGGGCAAAATGGACTGGCGCGATCGCCTGACCCAGCGGCTGTGTCATCTGGTGAAACACGCCTGGGCCTGCATCATTATCTGTAAGTGCTATTATTTCAGGAGCACCCTGCGCAAGCTCCACGGGGGCTGGAGGTTCAAAAAGATCCAAAGTGTATTGCAGCAGGCTGCGCATGGCGTGCTATCGGAGCGCCACCGACGCCATCACGTGTACGCATCGGGGTCGAGGCGGCGCATTTCGGTTTCGATCCAGGTTTCTACCTCCTGCATCAATTCCTTGTGGTGGCGGCCCACACTGGGAATGGGCTTGCCAATCGACACATCCACCACGCCGGGCGTCTTGAGAAAGGCGCGGCGCGGCCAGCATTTGGCTGACGACACCGCTATCGGAATGACGGGCGCACCGGTTTGCACCGCGAGACGCGTTCCGCTGGTCTCGTACACCCCTTTTTGCCCACGGGGAATACGCGTGCCCTCGGGGAACATGATGATCCAGACGCCCTCTGCCAGCCGTTCCTTGCCCTGCGCCACAACTTTCTTGAAGGCCTGGGTACGCAGGCTGCGGTCAATGTGAATCATGTCCAGTCGCCCGATCGACCAGCCGAAGAACGGCACGTGGAGCAGCTCTTTCTTGAACACATAGGCCAGCGGGTGCGGCATGATGGCCGGCATCAAAAAGGTCTCGAAGGTGGACTGGTGCTTGACCAGCAGCACCGCAGGACTTTTTTCACCCACAGGCAGGTTGTCCATGCCCGCAATGCGCGTGCGAATGCCCAGAATCACCCGCGCCCCGCTCACGCTCAGGCTCAGCCAGGCACGGGCAATGCGGTATACGGGCGCGCCGCGCATGCCGAACAGCGAGGCGATCAATATCGCCAGGGTGTAAGGCACCACGGTCAGCACCATCCAGAGCATGTGCAGAATCGATCGAATAACAGACATAAGCAATAAATGGGGCGCTAGCCCACGTCCTTATTCAATTGTTTGCTACAAAAATAGTAGCTCTTCAAAGCGCTGCGGCTTGCGAAGGGGTGACATCCCGTGACACCAGATACTCGGCAAATGCGGCGAGGTCCTGGTGCACGACCGTGTCCTGCGGGTAGCCACTGGGCAGTTCCCGCCCGCGGTAGGCCAGTGCCTTGCCGGTCAAAACCAGATGCGGCTCACAACCGGCCGTCACCGCCGCCACCAGATCACGCGGCGTGTCGCCCACGGCAGGAACGTCCTGCAGGTCGATGCCGTAGCGCTCGCCAATCTGCTCGAACAGACCGGGCTCGGGCTTGCGGCAACGGCAGTGATCGTCCGGCGCATGGGGGCAGTAAAAGATGGCATCCACCCGACCACCCACCGCAGCCAGCAGGGTGTGCATTTTTGCATGCATGGCGTTGAGCGAAGCCACGTCAAACAGTCCGCGACCCAGCCCGGACTGGTTGCTGGCCACTACCACGTGCCATCCGGCATGATTGAGGCGTGCGATGGCCTCCAGAGCGCCCGGCAAGGGCTGCCACTCTGCAGGTGATTTGACGTACTCGGCACTGTCTTCATTGATGGTGCCGTCGCGATCCAGAATAACGAGCTTCATATTAGCCTGCCAGTCGCGACAGATCGGCCACGCGGTTCATGGCGACGTGCAGGCTTTTGAGCAGGCCCTGGCGATTCAGACGCAAGTCCATTTCTTCGGCATTGACCATCACACCGTCAAAGAATGCGTCCACTGGCGCGCGCAACGCGGCAAGGGTTTGCAGTGAGGCGGTGTAGTCGCCTGACTCAAACTGTGCTTTGGCCTTGGATGCGACGTCTTTCATCGCGGAATACAGCGCAATCTCAGCGGGTTCGCGGAGCAATATCTCACTGACATGCGGGTCCACTTCCTGGGCCTTTTTGAGGATGTTGCTGATGCGCTTGTTGGCAGCAGCCAGGGCGGGTGCCTCAGGCAGTGCGGCAAAAGCGCGAACAGCCACCAGGCGCTTGGGTACTTCCCCCAAGCGCTGGGGGCGCAGGGCCAGCACGGCATCGACTTCTTGGGCGCTGTATCCCTGCTCGCGCAGGGAGCCGGCGAGGCGGTCAAACATGAAATCAAGCAATGCACCGGAGGCGTCGGTAATCTTGTCGCCAAATGCAGGAAGCGCGGCTTGCACAAGGGCCGTCAGCTCCAATGGCAAGTCCTTTTCCACCAGCATGCGAATGACACCCAAAGCATGCCGACGCAAGGCAAACGGGTCTTTGTCACCCGTGGGCACATTGCCGATACCAAACATGCCCACCAAAGTTTCCAGCTTGTCCGCCAGTGCGACAACGACGCCAGCGGGGTTGCGCGGCAACGCGTCTCCGGCAAAGCGGGGCTTGTAGTGGTCTTCGATGGCATCGGCGACGTCGATCCCCAGGCCATCATGGCGCGCATAGTAGCCCCCCATGATGCCTTGTAACTCAGGGAACTCACCGACCATGTCGGTTACCAGATCGGTCTTGGCGAGCAGCGCCGCCTTGTCGGCCTGCGCGACCAGCGGGGCGTCGCCCAGCTGCTGCGCAATCGCGCGTGCAATGGCACGCACCCGCTCGACCCGTTCACCCTGACTGCCCAGCTTGTTGTGATAAACGACTTTATCCAAACCGGCCACGCGGGATTCCAGCGTCTTCTTGCGGTCCTGGTCAAAGAAGAATTTGGCATCGGCCAGCCGCGGGCGCACCACGCGCTCATTGCCACCAATCACGGCGCTGGTATCGTCGGGACTGATGTTGCTGACCACCAAAAACTGGTTCGTGAGCTTGCCCGCGCCGTCCAGCAGGGGAAAGTACTTCTGATTGGCCTTCATCGTGAGGATCAGGCATTCCTGCGGTACATCGAGAAACTCTTTTTCGAACGCGCAGATCAGCACGTTAGGGCGCTCCACCAAGGCCGTCACTTCGTCGAGCAACGCATCGTCCTCGATCGGCTTGCAGCCGCCACCCACCCTCAAAGCGGCCGCAGCCAGCTGGCGCGCTATTTCGGCCTTGCGCTCGGCAAACGAGGCAATGACTGCGCCATCCCGGGCGAGTGTTGTGGCATAGCTATCCGCGTCCGCAATCACCACAGGCGACACAGCTGCTTCAAAGCGGTGACCCTGTGTCGTGTGCCCGGCCGTGAGGCCGAGCACCTTGACCGGTACCACGGTACTGCCGTGCAGCGCCACCAGCCCATGCGCAGGGCGCACGAAGTTCACGCTGCTCCAGCCTGGCAGCG
>Ga0105047_10014902_pt1 | contig 12292 bp, 13 predicted proteins | sample MAT04_FD_78384 | JGI IMG/M metagenome (GOLD analysis project Ga0105047, IMG submission 78384) | Freshwater microbial communities from Lake Fryxell liftoff mats and glacier meltwater in Antarctica - MAT-04 (megahit assembly) | ecosystem: Environmental > Aquatic > Freshwater > Ice > Liftoff... | reverse complement strand
TGGGCTCAAGTCCAGGGCTGGCCCGGCCTCGGCTACGTCTCATTTGAAGGCCAGCCAATAGTTCGACAAGAGCCGTCGGCTAGCACCTCAGCCGAGGAATGGCGCAGCCAAGCGGGCGTGGGTGATTGGCTTGGGATTGCCAAGGGGCCGCTGCGCAAGTGCCTTTCCGAGGAAGGAATGTCAGAGCTTTGCCGGGCGGCGAAGGCTAATCCAGGCGATTCGATCTTCTTCTATGCAGGCATCGGGGATGCGGGCGCCAAGAACGCCGGGACGATCCGGAACCACTTGGGCCACGAGTTCGACCTCTATGAAAAGGAGACCTATCGCTTTTGCTGGGTCACCGACTTCCCCATGTATGAGCTGAACGAAGAATCGGGCCAGATAGATTTCAGCCACAACCCCTTCAGCATGCCCCAGGGCGAGCTGGAAGCGCTCAACACGATGAATCCGCTCGACATCAAGGCCTTCCAATACGACATCATCTGCAACGGGATCGAGCTCTCCTCCGGCGCCATCCGCAACCACCGCCCCGACATCATGCTCAAGGCTTTCGAGATCGCGGGCTACGGCCCCGAGGTGGTGGAGGCACGTTTCGGGGGCATGCTCAACGCCTTCCGCTATGGCGCGCCGCCGCATGGTGGCTCGGCGCCGGGCATTGACCGCATCGTCATGCTGCTGGCCGATGAGCCCAATATCCGCGAGGTCATCCTTTTCCCGATGAACCAGCAGGCGGAAGACCTGATGATGGGCGCGCCCGCACCGGTGGACGAAATCCGCCTCAAGGAACTCTCCATCCGCGTACAGCTTCCACCGGCCAAGGCGCCCAAGGCGGGTTAAAACGCACCTAGATCATCGCCAGGGAGCGCTTGCGGCGTGGGGGCGGGAAGGCGGCATCCAGCGCGGTGTGCTCCTCGGCGCTGAGGTGAATATCCAGCGCCGCGGCGTTCTCGCGCAAATGGCCCAGCGACGTGGCCTTGGGAATGCTGATCACCCCCGGCAGCGAGAGCGTCCAGGCCAGTGCCATCTGCGCTGCTGAGCAGCCACGCGCATTTGCCAGTGCGGCCAGGGCCTTGTGTCCCAGCAGCGCACCGCCCTGGCCCAGTGGCGAATAGGCCATCACCGGCATGCGGCGGGCACGGCAGAAGGGCAGCAGGTCGAACTCGACGCCGCGATGCTCCAGGTTCAGCAGCACCTGGTTGGCGGCGCATTGGGGCAGCGCCGCGTCCAACTCCTCCAGATCCTCCACATCGAGGTTGGAGACGCCCCAGCGCGCGATTTTCCCCGCCTCCCGCATCCGCTCCATGGCCTCCACCGTATCGCCCAGAGGAACGGAGCCGCGCCAATGCAGCAGATAGAGATCGAGGCATTCCACACCGAGCCGCTTCAGGCTGCCCTCGCAGGCCTGCGGCAGGGCGCTGCGCGAGGCATTGTGCGGATAGACCTTGGAGACGAGAAACACCTCATCCCGACGGCCGGCGATGGCCTCGCCCACCACTTCCTCTGCGCCGCCTTGCCCATACATTTCCGCCGTGTCCACCAGGGTCATCCCCAGATCGAGGCCGGCGCACAGGGCCATCACCTCGGCCTTTCGGTTGCCGCTCTGTTCGCCCATGTGCCAGGTGCCCTGGCCCAACGCCGTCACAGATGTGCCATCGGCGAATTCCACGTTGCGCATGCCCGTCGCTCCATTCGATGCTAAGGTAGCAATCATGAACAAGCTTGCCATCGTCTTTTTCCTGCTGCCCTTTGCCGTCTCGGCCCAGGATGCGCGCCCATCTGCACCCGAGAATATCGGCTCCTGGCAGCTTGCCTGCGTGACGGACCGCATGACCGACCGCATCGCCTGCATTTTGCGCCTGCGCGACTGGGTGGAACGGCCCAGCGTGGGCGCAGGCCTGGCGCTGGAGGTCGTGGATCGCGGCGGGCGCCTGGTGCCGGCAGTGACCGCGCGCGACCTCTCGCTGGATTCTGCCGCGCGTGGGCTTATGGCGGTGGCAGGTGCGGCGCAGTTGCGCTTTGACCGCAACACGGCGATGGAGCTCCCCTGCAGCCTCGAAGGGCGCAGCCTGATTTGCACCCCGCGCAGTGCCGATGTCGCCCGGGCCGCGCAGGAGCTCCCCACTGCCGAGCGCGCGCTGGTGCGCATGTCGGGTCTGGGCAGCAATACCACCGCTGCGACCCAACCCACGGAGCTGCGCCTCGCCGAGACTCCTGCCGCGCTGGAGCGCTTTCGCCGCGCCCAACCGCCCGGCACGGCCCCCGCCCCCGCCGAATCCGGCCTGGACCTCCGGGATTTGCTCGGCCGCATGCAGCAATTGATCCGGTGAGCAGGCCGCTCGCCTTCTGGCGGGCGTTGCAGGCGCTCTACAAACTCCAATCCGTACGCTTGTTCGGCGTGGCCATCGCCAGTCTGCGAGACCGCGATGCGGCCTGCGATGCGGTATGATAAGATGCAGACCGCATTGAATGTCCAGCCGCCCCCCCAATGACGGCGTCCAGGCGCCGCGCGCGATTAGCTCAGCCTCACTGCCCACCGGCGTTGCATTGGACATCCTCACCGAGGGGACAACCAACACCGCCTTCCTGCTGACCGGCACCACGTTGCACACGCTCAGCCTGGCCGTTGGGGTGGTGACCACGCGTGGTGCCATCACCGGCCTGCCGACCGCGGAGGTGAATGATATCGCTGCCCTGCGCTGAGCCGCGCCATCGCGCACCCCCAAGGCCGCGCCTTCCCCCCGCCTTCAGGGTGCGGCCGGCGCGGGGGCAAGAGCCGCTGCTCCTGCAAAACAGGGGCGGCGGTTGTTGCGCATCAGGCATAGCTGCGCGCGCGGTTCAGGTCTTCGTCACTCATGCCTCAGCGCGGTGATCGGGTCCAAGCTCGCTGCCCGACGCGCCGGATAATACCCAAAGAACAGCCCCGTGAATGCCGAGACGGTCACGGCGAGCGCCACGGCGTCCCACTGGATGAGCACGGGCCATCCCGCGAGCCCGGCCAGGCCGTGCGCCAGGCCAATCCCCACCAGCACGCCCACCGCGCCGCCCAGAAGCGACAACAGCACCGCTTCAAGCAGGAACTGCCGCAGGATATCCCGCCGCCGTGCGCCGACGGCCAGGCGCAGCCCAATCTCGCGAGTGCGTTCGGTCACACTGACCAGCATGATGTTCATCACGCCAATTCCACCCACCAGCAGCGACACGGCAGCCACGGCCGCCAGCAGCAGCGAGAGCGTGCGTGCCGAAGCATCACGCGTGGCGGCGATCTCGCTGAGGTTGCGGATGGACACCGTATCGGGTTCATTGGCCGCAACGCGGTGGCGCTGTCGGAAGAATTGGCGCAGCTCCTCCTCCACGTCGCTCATGCTCTCGCCCTCATGCACCTTCACGCTGATGGTGCCGACTGAACGCGCGAAGGCACGCGAGGCGCCCATCACCGAGCGTCGTGCCGTCCAGTAGGGCATGATGACCAAGTCATCCTGGTCCTGTCCCATCGGGTTCTGGCCCTTGCGGCCAAGCACGCCGATCACCTCGAACGGTGTGGAGCGTATGCGGATCTCACGCCCGACCGGGTCTTCATCTCCAAACAGGTTTTCGGCGACGGTGGCACCGAGCAGAACGAGCTTGCGTCCGCCCATCGCTTCCTCGGCTGTGAAGAACCGCCCCGCCTCCGTCAGCCAGTCATGGGCCACAAGATATTCGGGGTCGGTCGCGAAGATGCTGGTGGACCAGTTCTGATTGCCGGCGATGATCTGCTGCTGCTGGCGGATGGTGCCCGCGGCGACCTGTACGGCGGCGATCTGGCGCGCAATCTCCTGCGCGTCGTCCCACGACATGTTGGGCCGCTGCCCGGCACCCATGGAGACCCCACCGAGCCGTACATTCGACCCCCAGACCAACAGGAGATTGGCGCCCAGCGACTGGATCTGCGCCAGCACCTGCTGCCGCGCACCTGCACCCACCGCGACCGTCACGATCACCGCGGCGACACCGATGAAAATGCCCAGCGCCGTCAGCGCTGCGCGCAGCTTGTTGGCGGCAAGTGCCGACAGCGCAGCCAAAAGCGCTTCTATCATGGAAAGCCCGGCGGCGCGCCCGGGCGGCAGCGGGGGTAGGGGGCTTACTGAGCGAACGACGAGTTCATCTGTGTGCGGGGCGTTCATTGGAATTTCTGACGGAGCATCGCTTGCGCGTCCACCGGCTGGTAGCGGCTGTCCTCGATCATGCGTCCGTCGCGGAAGCGCAGCGTGCGTGCCGCGAAGGCCGCCACATCGGCGTCATGCGTCACGCAGAGAATGGCGACGCCCGCGCGGTTGAGCGCCTGGAACAAGGCCATGATCTCAAGCCCCGTGCGGCTGTCGAGCGCGCCGGTGGGCTCGTCCGCCAGCAGCAACCCCGGCCCGTTTACCAGCGCACGCGCGATCGCCACTCGCTGCTGCTGCCCGCCCGAGAGTTGTGACGGTGTGTGGTGCATGCGCGCCCCGAGCCCCACGCGCTCCAACGCGATAGCAGCGCGTTCGCGGCGCATACGGCGGTTCAACCCGCGATAGAGCATCGGCATCTCGACATTGGCGAGCGCATCCGAGCGTGGCAGCAGGTTGAAGGATTGAAAGATGAACCCGATCTGCTCGCCGCGCAGGGCGGCCACCCTGTCAGGTGGCAGCGCGGCCACATCTTCGCCGGCCAGCTTGTAGCGGCCGCGCGTGGGTTGATCCAGGCAGCCGATCAGATTGAGGAAGGTGGATTTTCCTGAGCCGGATGGCCCCATGGCGGCGACAAATTCCCCAGGCTCGATGTCCAGGTCGAGTCCTTCCAGCGCAGCGACCACGCCCTCGCCAGACGGGTAGTGCCGTGTAAGGTCCCGCGTCTCGATCAGCATCAGAAGAGCGGCCTGGCGGTCGCTGCGCGGGCGGGGGCGGCGCCGGCACGTTCGGTACCCACCACCACCTGCATCTCGGCCGTGAGATCACCGCCGATCACCTCGGTCACATTGCCATCCGTGAGGCCGGTGCGGATGGAGATCGCGCGGGGCGCTGCGTCACCTTCCAGCACATAAACCGTGCCGGCCGCGCCCCCCTGGCCCCGCGCGCCGCGCGCCGAGATCAGGCGCGCGCGCTGGTCAGGCGTGAGCACCGCGTTCAGCCGCGATTGCAGGCGTTGGCGTGCGGATTGCGCCTGCTGCCGGCGCGCTTCCGCATCGGCGGGAAGGCCGGCCATGCGTTCACGGAGTTCGCGCGTCGCAGCCTCAACCTCCTGGCGCTGTGCGGGGGTAAGGTCGGTCATTTCGCGCAGGGCCGCTTCCATCGGATTGGCGGGTGTGGCGGCAGGCTGGCCGGCGGCGCCGGCTGGCCGCCAACGCAGGCTCGCATTGGGGATGCGCAGCACATCGGCCCGCTCATCGGTGATGATGCGCAGCGTGGCCGTCATCCCCGGCATCATGCGGCCATCCGTGTTGGGGGCGGTGACCACAACCGTGTAGGTGACCACGTTGTTCACCGTAGTCGGGCTCAGGCGAATTTCCTTCACGACACCGCGGAGATTGACGGCAGGATGCGCGGCCACCGTGAACGCCACGTTCTGCTCCGCGCGGATGCGGCCGATATCGCTTTCATCCACCGTCGCCCAAAGCTCCATCTCGTCCAGATTGGCGGCAATGGTGAACAGTGTGGGCGATTGCAACGAGGCCGCAACGGTCTGCCCCAAATCCACGCTGCGCGCGATGATGATTCCGTCAATCGGGCTGCGGATCGCGGCAAAGCCCAGGTTGACTTCCACCTGGCGCAGTTGGGCGGCGCGCTGCTCGGCGGTGGCCTGGGTCGCCTGCACCTGCGCCAGCGCTGTGCGGGCTGTCGCTTCGGCCGAGACCAGATTGGCCTCCGCCTGCGCGATCTGCGCCTGCTGCACGGCGAGACTGGCGCGCGCGCCATCGGCGGTGAAGCCCGCACGCGCCGCATCGCGCGGAGTGCCGACGGCGGACCGGCGGAGTTCCTCGGTGCGTCGAGCCTCGAACTCGGCGTCGCGCAGCAGTGATTCCGCCCGGCTGGCCTCACCGCGCGCGCCCGTCACGGCTGCGGAGGCCTGCACGGCATCGGATTGCGCGCGCTCGGCCTGGGCACGAGAGACCAGAACATTGGCCTGGGCCGAGAGCGCGTCCGCCGCCGCCGCCGCACGCGTGGCGTCAAGCTGCTGCGTGTCCAGCCGTGCGAGCACCTGGCCCGTTGTCACGCGCTGGTTGAAATCGCCCGGCAATTCGCGGATCAGCCCTGAGAGTTGGCTGCCGACGATGACGGTCACCAATGGATTCACGGTGCCCGTGGCCGACACGATGGCGCTGATCGGCCCTCGGTCCACGCCGGCCAGGCGCAGCCGGGGCCCGGAGGCTTCGCTCTGGCCGGGCAAACTGAAGCCAAACGCGGCCAGGGCCGGCCGGCCATAGACGTAGCCGCCGCCGAGCAACGCGATAACAACAGCAAGCAGGACGAGTTTCTGGCGCATGACTTTGCACTCCTAGGCCACAGGTGTAACGCGCATGTGTCGGGCGTGGAAAGGAATGTCTCATGCGGGTTCTGGTCCTTGGGGCGGGGGCACTGGGCGGCTATTTCGGCGGGCGTCTGGCCGAGGCCGGCGGCGATGTGACCTTCCTGGTCCGTCCCGCTCGCGCGGCTGCACTGGCGCGCGATGGGTTGTTGATCGAAAGCCCCTTCGGCGACGTGACGCTGACGGCGAGGACCATTTCCGCCGAATCCCTGAAGCCTGGCTGGGATATGATCCTGCTGACCTGCAAGGCCTATGACCTCGCGGACGCCATTGTGACGATTCGTTCAGGTGTGGATGGGCAAACCGTGATCCTTCCGGTGTTGAACGGGCTTTCGCACATCGAGACCTTGCAGCGGGCATTTGGCGCGGCGCAGGTGCTGGGTGGTTTGTGCAAAATCCAGGCGACGCTCACGGACAGCGGCGTCGTGCGGCAGTTGAACGATTGGCGCGGGCTGACCTTTGGCGAGATGAATGGGGTGATGTCGCCACGCGTTGCCGCGCTGGAGGAGGCCTTCGCCAAAGCGCGCGGCATGGAGGCCAAGGCCGTGCCCAACATCGCCCAGCGCATGTGGGAGAAGCTGGTTCATCTGGGTACCAGCGCCATCGGCACCGTGCTGATGCGCGCAAATATAGGCGAGATCGTGCGCGCTGGCGGCTCGCCCTGGCTGTGCGAGGTTCTGGCGCGAAACGCCGCCATCGCCGCCCATCATGGGCACGCCATGCCCGAGAGCTTCATGGCCGAATATCTCGCCCTGTTCAGCGATCCAGCCAGTGCCTATGCCACCTCCATGTTGCGCGACATCGAGGCGGGGAATCGTATCGAGGGTGAGCACATCCTGGGCTTCCTGCAGGCGGCGGCAGAGCGTGCGGGGATGCAGACGGCCATGCATGAAGCGGCCACGCTGCACGCACGCGCCTATGAGCAGAGGCGGCACGCCAATCGCTTGGCGGCGCAACCAAAAGCAGCGAAGCCCGTTTGATCAGATGATTGACATATGATGCAACTGCATTTTCGGGTCATCCGTAAAACCCCCTAATTGCATGCGCACGAACGATATGGTCATAATCGTCCAATATCTAGATCATTTAGAGGTTAATAATGCAATTCGGTGCTGCCAATTCTGACCGTTTCGTGGATGACTATCTGCCCTATTTACTTGCGCGCGCCTCGCATGCTGTGTCCGGGGAGTTTCATGCAAAGCTGCGAAAGGCCGGTATCTCCGTCCCCGTCTGGCGCGCGCTGGCAACGCTCTCCGGCAGCGCTGGCGAGACTGTGACCGGCCTCGCCGGTGCCTGCCTGCTGCAGCAGCCTACGATGACGAAGCTGCTGGACCGGATGGTGCGCGATGGCATCGTCAAGCGGATGCCCGATCAACGCGACCGCCGCGTGGTGCGAATTCAGATGTTGCCGCGTGGCGAGCACATGGTGAAGGACCTTATCGTCGCCGCAAAGCAGCATGAGGCCGATCTTCTGGCCCGCTTCCCGATGATTGATGAGCTCAAGCTCAAGGAATTGCTTCGTGCGATGATGGTGAAGCCGCCGCGCCTCCGCCGTTCATCCCTGGCGGCATAAGGTCCCTCCCTTGCCCAGCCCGGATCAACTCGGTCGCATTGTGTTGATCCTGGTTGCGGTCATGGCCGTCATTCAGGTGCTGGTTCTGGTCGTCGGCTGAGCCTCGCAACAGGCTTCAGTCTGGGCTAATCCAGGGGTGTGACCCAACCCACCCCCAATTTCCTCGACCATGACCGCCCTCCCGTGCCCGACCTCGTCGTGCCGCGGGGCGTCACCCCCTTTTTTCTGGCAGGCAAGCCCGTGCGCGGTCGTCTGGTACGCCTTGGTGCGCTGGCGGATGCTCTGCTCACGCGCCACAGCACCACCGACGCGGTGACCCGCCTGCTCGGCGAGGCCCTGGCACTGACCGCCGGCCTTGCTTCCGCGTTGAAATACCGGGGCAGCTTCTCGCTTCAGGCGAAAGGCGACGGGCCCATTTCCATGCTGGTGGTGGATTGCACCGACCAGGGTGAGTTGCGCGGCTATGTCCGTGCCGAGCCGGTGAAGCTGGCGCAATATGGGAAGAGCCCCTCGGCGCGCGCGCTGCTGGGTCGAGGCTACCTCGCTTTCACCTGCGATCAGGGCGAGGAGATGGAGCGCTACCAGGGCATCGTGCCGATCGAAGGCGCGGACCTCACCGAGATGACCGCCACCTATTTCGCCACCTCCGAACAGCTGCGCACGCATCTTCGCCTGGCCTGTGCGCAGACGGAGGGAGGGTGGCGGGCCACGGCCTTCATCATGGAGCGCGTCGCAGGCGAAGGCGGCATCGGCGAAGAACTGGACGAGGCCGAGCAGGAAGAGGCCTGGCGGACCGCCATCGCCCTCGCTTCCACCTTGACCGACGCCGAAATGCTGGATGATGCGCTGCCACCCGAACAGCTTCTCCACCGGCTCTTTGCGCTGGAGGGGCTCGAACTGGCCCAGTCGCGCGCGCTCGCCTATGGCTGCCGCTGCTCGCGCTCGCGCCTGGCTTTGGTGCTGGAGGGGTTTCCCATGCCCGATCTTGATCATATGGCCGAGGCCGGTGTCATCACCATGACTTGCGAATTCTGCAATTATGGCTTCCGCTTCGACCGTGAAACCATTCGCGGCGCCGAGGCTTCAGGGGAGACCTGATGGAGGGACATTCCGCCATGCTGCATCGCCGCTTCGTTCTTGTGCTGCCCGCGGCCCTGGCCGCCTGCGCCAGCACCCCGCCGCCGCCGCGCGAGGACGGGCCTCCCGTCGGCTATACACACCTCACGCAGATCCGGCTCGATGTGTCGCGGATAGACATCGAGGATCGCATGCCGACCCCAGGGCCAACCGATGTCGGCCGTGACATGCAGCCCAGCCCAGCCCAGGCGGTCCGCATCATGGGGCGGGACCGGCTGGCCGCCTTCGGCACCGAGCACCGCGCGCGTTTCGGCGTCACGCGCGCGCAGCTTCTGCGCACGCGGGGGGCTTCCTCGGGCGGGCTTTTCGCCTCCGATCCGGGCGAAGTTCTGAACTGCCAGCTTACCGCACGCTTGGATATCCTGGATGGCAACGACCGCCGCCTTGGTTTCGCCCAAGCCTCGGCTGAACGCACGCGGCAAGTGGAGAGCACCGCCGCCGCCCGCCGCGCCGGGGCGGAGTCGCTGCTGCGCCAGACCATGTTCGACCTCAACACCGAATTCGAATTCCAGATCCGCCGCGCGTTGCGCCCCTATCTCGTGGACAACAGCCAAGCCGCACCGCCCGCACCCGTCACCCGTGAGGAACTCAACCGGACATGATCACCTTCTCAAACCCGTCGGGCGCGCCGCAGCCGGCCACGGCCTATTCGCAAGCTGCACTTGTGGAGGGCGCGGGCCGGCGCCTGGTCATTTCCGGCCAGGTCGGACTCACGGCGGAAGGCGTGGTCGTGGAGGGTGGCGAGGCGCAGCTCAGGCAAGCCTTCGCCAATCTTCTCGCGATCCTGGCGGCGCATGGCATGGGGCCGGCGCATATCGTGAAGCTGAGCGTCTTTTTGACGGAGACCTCATTGATCGGCCCTTGGCGTGCGGCGCGTGAAGCGGTGCTGGAGGGCCATGCGCCCACCAGCACCCTGCTGATCGTGGCGGGCCTGGCGGATTCGCGCTTCCTCATCGAGGTGGAGGCGGAAGCCTTCGCCGCCGCCTGAACCGGAGATTCCGCCCATGATCCTCTCACGTCGTTCCCTGCTGGCCGCGCCAGCGCTCGTTCCCCTGGCCGCGGCGGCGCAGCCCGCGTGGCAGCCAAATCGGCAGCTTCGCCTGATCGTCCCCTTCTCGCCGGGTGGCAGCACCGATGTGGGCGGGCGGATCATCGCCGAGCGAATGAGCGAGACGCTCGGCCAGCCGGTGGTGGTGGAGAACCGCACCGGCGCGGGAGGTGCCGTGGGCGTGGAGGCCGCGGCCCGCAGCCCTGCCGATGGCTATACGATGCTGGTCGCCACCAATGGGGTCATGACCCAGGCACCGCATCTGGGGCTGATGCGCGCGGTGGATACGCGGCGGGATCTGGTGACGCTGTCGCTGATCTTCACCACGGACGTGATCCTTGTGGTGCATCCTTCGGTGCCAGCACGCACGGTCCAGGAGTTCGTGGCCTTCGCGAAGTCGCGCCCCGGGCAGCTCAGTTTCGCCACCTCGGGCGTGGGTTCGGGGACGCATGTTTTCACGGAATTGTTCATGGCGGAGGCCGGCATTCAAATGGTGCATGTGCCCTATCGCGGGTCCGGGCAGGCCATGTCGGATCTGGTGAATGGGACCGTGCAGGTGATGCTGGACCAGCCGGCGAGCTCCATCGGGCAGGTGCGATCTGGCAGCATCCGTGTCCTGGGCAATAGTGGCCCACGCCGACTTTCCCTTCTCCCTGAGACGCCGACCTTTACGGAAGCGGGCCTGCCGGGCGCCACGGTGCAAAGCTGGGGCGGCATTGCCGTGCCTACCGGCACGCCGCCGGCCGCGATGGAGCGCCTGGGTGTGGCGGTGCGGGAGGCAGTAGCGCACCCCCAGGTCATCACGCGAATGGCTTCGGCCGGGCTTGACGCGGTGGGCAGTTCCCAGGCCGAAGTGGCGGCCTTCATCGGCCAGGAATTCGAGCGGTGGGGTGAGGTGATTCGCGCACGGAACATCCGCGTGGAATGAGGTACGGCGCGGGATGTCTCCCGCGCCGTCACCCTTCAGCGGTTGTTACCGGCTGCGAACGCTATCGTAGTCGAAGACGCTGCGGCTTTGCAGTGATTCCTTCGACGCACCCGGCATCACCATGTGCGAACGTTCGGTGTTCCAACGCAGATCGCCGAGAGGTACGGCGACCAGGCGGCCGCCCATGCCGAGAAATCCGCCGATCTGCAAGACGGCAATCGGACCTGCGGTGGTGCTGCCGGCCATCGCGGTCGGCTGCGTGAGCAATATATCGTCCACTTCGCCGATGCGCTCATTGCGGTCATTATAGATGTTGCCGCCGATGATCTGGCTGAGGCGAGGGCGCATCAGCACCGCTGAACCTGCCGTCGCGAGGGAGGTCGTAGCGCCAGCCGGCGGCGAGCCCAGCGGGGCTGCAAGGGGCGTGCCAGCGGTGGTACCAGCGGTGGTACCAGCGGCCGTACCGGGCGTTGCCGGGGTCGTAGCGCGGCCCAGCGCCGTGCCGGGCGGATTGCCGGGAGTACCATCTGGCGTAGTGGGCGTTCCGGTGGCGCGGTCCAGCGCACGACCGACGGCCGTGCCGGCTGGATTGCCGGGAGTGCCATCTGGCGTGGTGGGCGTGCCTGTGGCGTTATCCAACGCGCGCCCAGCCGCAGTTCCGGGCGGGTTGCCCGGCGTGCCGTCACGCTGAGCAGTCGCAGCGAGGGGGAAAACCATCAGGCCGGCGGCGAGGGCGAGCGGCATCAGATGGGTTTGCGAGGGGGCAAATTTCTTCATGTTGGGCGTCCTTTGATCCGGCAAGGCACGGCGGGGTGCCGCGTTTCCCTGCTTTCGCATCAACCCGCGCAAGCCCTCCGGGTTGCCTCTGCTCAAAGTGCGGCGGTCAGCGCCAGCGTCACACAAAGCCCTCCGAGCAAGGGTGTGAGAAGCCCACCGCGCCATGCCAGGACGGCCAAGCCCGCGGCCAGCCCTGCCAGCCGCGCCGCGAAGGGAATGCCCGCCAGCGCCCCGGTTGGTGCGAAAACGGAAGCAAAGACAAAGGCTGCCAACGTGGCCAATGCGACCGACGCTG
>Ga0105047_10014900_pt1 | contig 12293 bp, 8 predicted proteins | sample MAT04_FD_78384 | JGI IMG/M metagenome (GOLD analysis project Ga0105047, IMG submission 78384) | Freshwater microbial communities from Lake Fryxell liftoff mats and glacier meltwater in Antarctica - MAT-04 (megahit assembly) | ecosystem: Environmental > Aquatic > Freshwater > Ice > Liftoff... | reverse complement strand
GTTGGCGTCGGCGTCGGGATCGCCCCAACGCCATTAATCACACAGGTCAACCCCGCGACGGTGCACGACGTGGGAACCCGCTGCCCTGCGCCAACGCTGGCGCCGTTCAGTCCGAACTTCGCGGTCGCCCCGGGTGCAATGGAGCGCGCGTAGATCGGCGCTCCAAAAGTGATGGAGTCCCCCCTACGCACGGCGCTGGCGTCCCAAACAGACTTGACGGTCTGGGGCCACACAACTGCGACTGACCACGGACTGATCGGCGTCGCGGTGTTGTTCTTCATCGATGCCGCAATGCCAAAGCCTGAACCCCAATCATTAGTAACAGTCCAGGTCAATTCGATGTCGGTGGCAGCCTGAGCCGGTGAACCGAGTGCCACGCCACCTGCCACGCATGCCGCACAGGCTCCTGCAGCTAGCCAACTCAGTCGCTTCATCTGTCCACCTCAAGTAATTTTCCGCCGGACTTCATTCTCATCACAATTCGGCACGTGGCACTGCGAACTAGAGGTCAAGCCCCCGAAAGAGGTACTTCCCAAGCCCACCATCGCAACGGCCCTGGTGCGAAGCCTCCAAACAATCGTTAGCCCATTTGGTTCCCCTGCACCACTGACGCGCCGCCTCCTGCTGTGATTGCGGACTAACGTCGCAGGGTGCAGGCAGAAGCTGAACCAAACTCCGCAGCACCTCGGACCAGACCTCGACTGCTCTGGTTTGGTGTCGCCATCTTCGCCGCCTTCCTCGTTGTCGTCGTCGTGGGCGGCGTGTACGCCTATCACGCGTACGTGCCCAAGACCCCCTCCGTCGCCAGTGGCACTCCGGCCAGCGGCGCTGCTTCCTCGTCAACGCTGTCTACTAATGATCGAAACGTAATCAACTCATCCCAGTCTCTGGGTGCCCGGGCGAGCCAGTTGGGCGCTGAACTCGGCAAAGCCGCGATTACCGGGAACAAGGCGAAGATCAACGAGCATGCTCTGGAGATGAAGAAGATCGGAACCCAGCTGCAGGCTCTGGCCGCGACCGCGCAGGACGCTCGCCTCAATAATGGCCTGCGCAAGTCAGGCGATGGCGCAGTAATGACAGCCGACGGGATTTTGCAGGGCAGTGCCTCGATGACCGACCAAGGCCTCAAGCTGATCAAAGAATCTGGTGAACAGCTCAACGCCCTGCAGTAGCAGAGGATCAGCTTTCGAACTGCTGATTGCGAACAAGTATGTCGAGCACGTCGTCGTGGGGGCCGATCAAATAGACGTGATCGCCCGCATGAAGCACGCCATGACGGCGCATCGGATGTTCCAGGCTGTCGCCGTCGAGTCGCTGGATCGCGATGACCCGCACATTGGCATGCAGTTCGAACATCGCTAGACCCACCAGGTCGCCAGCTGCTGTGACGGTGAGCCTGCCCACCATGAGTGTCTGGTTGGCGATCGTGAATGAGGAATTGACGTCCAGCCCAAGAGCCGCTGCTACGAACCAGGGTGCAGCAAGAGCCGCCGTCGAGCGCACATGGCGGAACCCGAATGTTTTTTGAACCGTGGTGGATAAGTGTCGATCAAACAGACGCAGAACCGTCGGAACGCTCTCTCGTCGATCCCCTAGCTCACCTCGGACCGCCAGGCCGGTCTCGACGTTTGCCAAGTCATCACTTGTCAGCACGGCGACAGCCGAGGCCGCGATGACATTGGCTGCCCGCAACGTCTCAGGCTCGGTCGGATCACCGACCACAATCGGCACGTTCAATGATCGTGCGCGGGCAACGTTGCGGGGGTTGGGGTTGGCATCTATCGCCGCAACCTTCTTACCTTCTCCGCACAATTGATCAACTACCCGCATTCCCACTGACCCCAAACCCACGACTACGACGTGGTCGCGCATACCCGCCGCGTGCTGGGAACCAAGTGTGGCCGCGATCCGGCGACTAATGAGCAGGTCCGTCAGCTGAGCGAACATAATGGCGATCAGAGCTGTGCCAACCAACATCAGCATGATGTCAAAGAGACGCAGGTAGGTTGGTTGATCCCCAAACGGGAAGTCGCCATAGCCAACCGTGACCAGGGTCTGCACTGTCGTATACAGCGAATCCACTAGATCCATGTGCTTTTCGGATTTGTTGACGTACCCAATGTCGATCACGATGGTCGCGATGACGGTGAGCACGAGCACGGCCAATAGCGTGAATTTCAGCGCTCGATCCGCGCCAAAGAACACCGTGTCCCACAAGTCGCGAAGCGACCCCGACCCTGCCTCGGGTCGCTCGTGTCGATACCTCACTCCCGCCGATGCCCGAGCCTTCGCCGAGGATTTGGGATTGATCAGCCCCGCATCGTCAAGTTGCGCGGGTGTGCCGAGCAACGCTACTAGATCACCCTCGCGGACCCTTGCGTCGCGCCCTGGGCACATGGCTGGCTCTGACTCCTGGGAGCCCACCATGATCGGGACCAAGTCGCCATACAGTTGGCGCACGGAACCGTCCCGTGGCGCCTGCAATTGAATTACCCTGAAGACCTCTGCGTTCAATGTGAATTCATGGGTGGTCTTGCCAAGTGCGACCTCGACGAACGCTGGCGCTGACAACGAGGCCGCGTCGAGCACAGTCCCGGGACCAGTCACTGACACGATCGCTTGACCTACAGCTGCATTCGATGACCGCACGATCACCCGAAGTCCTGGGTTGAGCTCGCGGGCAAGCAGGGCCACTTCCAGCGTGTGCAGTTCGTTGCTCTCCACGCAGACCAACGAGGCGGCGGTGGCGATGTGGGCGAGTTCCAATATCTCAGCGCGGGCCGCATTGCCGACAATGTGCTTGACGTCCCACGAATGAATGAGTCGAACCGACCGATCGTCGGCGTCATCGTCGACGACGACAACCGTCTTGCCGATTGCTGTCAGTTGCTCGACAACGCGAAGTCCCATTCCGTGTAGACCGACCACCACGATGTGACCGGCGAGCGCCGTACCGAGGTATTCATCAGCGCTCATGATGACAACGCTAACAACCTTCACCAGTTTCTAGACAATTGGCCGTTGTTCGCCACCCGCGACTTCAGTACCATCATCAACGTGGCAGCGATCCGGTCGAACGACGACACCTGGGTGGAGGTGCGGGCATCGCGGCAGACCCCTGCCCTCAACGGCGGCGCCCTGGGCACAGCGAACCAATATCGCAATCAGGTAATGGTTGAGCACTCCGCCGACTTCGGAATCGAAACGACACCAGAATTGGTGATCACCTGGGTATCACCGAGCGTCAACAGATTCCTTGGGTGGTCTCCCGCAGAGATGCTTGGCCGCCCCCTCGTCGACTTCGCCCACCCAGACTCAGACGAAAATCTCGTTCAGGTGTCAGCACAGAACGCGCATCCTGAAAACTTCGGCATGCGTACCCAACTGCGGGTCAGCGATGGCTCCTACAAGTGGGTCACCGGGAGGAAACACACTCTCCCCGGAACGGACGATCAAAACACCGGGGCACTTCTCTTCAGCTTCCAAGACCGCCAACGCGATGAGCTGGCCACCCGGAATTTCGAGCAGCGCGCGGAGCATTGGCAGCGCGTACTTGAGAACACAAGCGACATCGTCGTCGAGATCGGCACCGATGAGCGCTATCGCTGGATTTCTCCATCGGTCAAGTCGATCCTTGGATGGGATCCTGATGAACTGGTCGGCATCAGCCCAGCCGAGATCATCCATCCTGATGATCTCGCGGCGCGTGACCAAGCAGCTGCGACCGCTGTCGGCGGCAAATTCACAGTGGCCGATTCACGGGTTCGTACCAAGGCTGGCGGATATCGATGGGTCTCCGCGCTATCTCGAGACATGCGCGGGGAACACGGTAGCTACCGCGGTCGTGTCCTGACGCTGACTGATGTCCATCACAGAGTTCTCGCTGAGGAACGCCTCGCCACCGCCGAGAGACAACTCCGACACGTGCTGAACAATGTCGGCGACGTGATCCTGCGCTATTCGCCTGACCTCACCCTCGAGTGGGCTTCGCCTTCACTAGAGACCGTGTTCGGTTGGAATCCCAGCGATGTAGTCGGAACAGCTTTCAAAATGACAGCACCAGAAGACAGACAAAAGGCACGATCAACCCTAGATAGCGCCATTGCCTCCACCGACCCTGAGTACAAGAATCAGGTGCGCGTGATGTGTGCTGACGGCCGCAAGCGTTGGGCCGATGCGACATTTCGACTGGTGCGCGATGACAACGGCGCTCATCAGTCGACCATCATAGTGATGCGCGACTCGACGGCCCAGGTCGAGACTGAGGAACTCCTTCACTCAGCACGCAACCACTACCGCATGCTCGCCGAGAACTCCTCAGACTTCGTGATTCAGAGCGATTCGAGTGGAACCATAGAGTGGGTGTCGGAGTCTGTCACCCGCAGCATGGGCTGGGAAATCGCCGACCTCATCGGATCAAACAGCTTCGATTTGGTCCACCCAGAGGACCTCACGGCGGTCGCCGACGCCCTCGACCTTCCAACTGACGAGAAAGACCAGAACCGTCGAGCACGCCTTCGGACTCCCGGTGGTGACTACAGTTGGATTAGTTACTCGGTGCGGGAAATTTTCGACGCCGAGGGCAACCTCACCAAGCGGATCAGCGGCTGCCAGATAATCGACTCGCAGGTTGCCAGTGAAGTTGCGCTAGCCACTTCCGAGGAGCATTTCCGCCTCATGGCTGAGAACTCGTCAGACTTCGTCATGAAGACTTCAGCCCAGGCGGTGATCGAGTGGATATCTCCATCAATCACTCGGGTTTTGGGTTGGACACCGCAAAACATGATCGCTCGTTCACGATATGCGTTTATCGCACCCGAAGATCGGGCACTTGCCCGCGAGCAATCCGGCGATCTCAAGGACGGCAAATCGGTCTCAGGCAGACTTCGCGTTCTCTGCGCAGACGGCACAGTTCGGTGGATGAGCTACTCCGCCAACCCAGTCTTCAACGACGCCAACAAACTCGTTTCGATAGTAAGCGGCTACCGCGACATCCAGCAAGAGGTCATTGCTGAACAGGCTCGCTTCCAGAGCGAACAACGCCTCACATTGACAATGCAGGCGTCACCTGTCGGGTTGGCACTGACTGACCTGGATCACCGGTTCATCGAAGTGAATCCCGCGTTGTGTGAGCTACTCAACACAGACAGGGACTGGCTGCTGGGACGCAAGGTCAGCGACGTGCTATCCAGTGAGGAACAGGAAACTGTCCGACTTCAGCGCGATGCCGTCTTGCGCGGTGAGCAAGAGTCCATAGTCGCCGAGACCCGATTCATCCGCCCTGACGGTACGTCGGTTTGGGTGTCCCGGTCGCTGGCACTGTTGCGAAGCCAGGACGGTGTCCCACAGGCGTACATCACGCAATTGGTCGATATCAGCGAACAACGGCAAGCACGGGTTGCGCTCGCCCAGAGTGAACAACGCTTCCGGCTAGCCATGGCCTCAACACCCGCCGGCTTGGCGATCGTCGACCTCGACCGGTCCTTCCTTGTGGTCAATCCTGCTCTATGCCAGATGCTCGGACGTGCACCTGAATGGTTCCTTGACCACGCTGTTCCCGATATTCTTACCGCTGGGGACAACACTCTGGACCTCCAAATGCGCTCCGAACTCACGAGCTCGCGGGCAGACAACTCCACGCGCCAAAAGCGACTGCTTCATGCCGATGGCACCACAGTGTGGGTTGATCACTCCATCTCTATGCTTCGCGATGATCAGGGCGTGGCGATCTCGTATCTGTCACAGTTCGTCAACATCACCGAAACCCTCCGCGAGCAGGACACACTGAAGTTTCAAGCCAGCCATGACGCCCTCACGCATCTTGCGAATCGGCGAGCGTTACTGGAACGTACGGTGAAGGTTCTTGAGCACCCGGCCCGGTCAGGTAAACATGTTGGGGTCATGTATTGCGACCTCGACAACCTCAAGACCATCAATGACACGCACGGCCACGCGGCAGGCGATCAAGTGATCGTCGCGATAGCCAAACGCCTTGTCGATCATGTGCGATCAGATGACACTGTCGCTCGCGTCGGCGGAGACGAGTTCGTTATCGCATTGTCCGCGGTCCACTCGATGGCAGATCTAGAGCACTTGGCCGAGAAGCTGCAAGCTGCGGCGGCCGAGCCCGTGGACTTCCAAGGCAGTCTCATCCAACCCGGCATGAGTATCGGCATGGCACTGGCGAATCACGGTGACCATTTCGAGGCGGTGCTGCAGAACGCTGACTCTGCCCTCTACCAAGCCAAGCGCCGTGGGGGCAATTGCGCAGTCACCTACGACACAGCGTTCGACGCTGTTAACGACGACGCTTCGGCAAGCTGAACCAAATATCGCCAGCGTCTCCGGCCTCGCCGTCCACTAGAACTGCTGGGCGAAGGCCTGAGTAGCCGCGAGATCAGCGAACGGATGTACCTATCGGAAAAGAAGGTCAATGGCTAGTGTGCGAGTACTACTGTGCGAGCGCCTTGGTCTTCAACTGCTCAAACTCGGCATCGGTGATGACACCCTGCTCGTGAAGTTGTTTGGCTTTGGCGATCTGGTCGGACGGGTCACCTTGAACCGCGACATTGCGGATGTAGTCCTCTTGGGCTTTCTGCATCTGCTTGGCGGCGGCGAGCGAACGCTCCTGCATACCCTTACCCCGGGCGATGAGGTACACCAGCGCTGTAATCGGCGTGAAGAAGATCAAGAAAATGATCCAGATGGCCTTAGCGAATCCGCCCATCGTGTGATCGCGGAAGATGTCGGAGAAGATGTAGAACAACACCATCAGGAAGGCAAAGAGTAAGAAGATCCAAATCGTCGTCAGGAAGAGCTGACCGAACGTGTCCATGCGACGTGCTCCCTTAAGTAGTAATGCGGTTTCTAAGTAGGAATGCGGTTTCGATTTCCAGCACAAGTATCACCTAAGTCAGGCTTTCCCAGGCAAACCGAATCGCCTAGACCATCGTCGAGCCCACAGGGCGACTCGGCGCCGAGTCGCACGACCAGACCTTTCCGAACTGCCTGCCAACCGGATTCGCATTAGCATGAAGAACACCGCTCGGCCCCTCAAGCCCAAGCATCCAACAGTGCTCGGTGCTTCTTCACCAGGAGTAGACGACATGCCACTTCCCGAACAGGGCACCGACCGAAACAAGTTGTTCGATGCCATCCGCGACATGAAGTCAGCTGATGCAAAATGGGCCGACGGCAAGACCTTTAGCTTGATCTACCCCACGGGTCGCGACGATGTCGACGAAGTCCTCATGCAGGCCAACAACCTCTATCTCTACGAGAACGCTCTCAACCCGATTCGCTTCCCGAGCCTGCTACAGATGGAATCTTCCATCGTCGAAATGACAGGCGATCTTGTGAACCTCCCCGCAGCTGGAGGCGGCACGATGGCCAGCGGCGGCTCGGAGTCGATCCTGATGTCGGTGCTTGTCAATCGCGATCGCGCGCGTGCTGAGCGTGGGATCGGCCCGGCCGCCGGCAATATCGTGTACCCAACATCCGCGCATGCAGCGTTCGCTAAGGCCGCGCACTACCTAGAACTTGAAACCCGCCCTATCCCGATCAAGGACGACTTCACTGCCGACGTCGATGCAATGGCAGATGCCGTGGACGACAACACAGTGCTCATCGTGGGCTCGGCGTATGGCTACCCCCATGGGGTCATGGACCCGATTGAAGACTTGTCCAATATCGCCCTCGAACGAGGCATTGGCTTCCATAGCGACACCTGTGTCGGGGCCTTCGTGCTGCCGTTCCTTGAACGGCTTGGATACGAAATCCCCCTCTACGACTTCCGGCTTCCTGGTGTCACCGAGATGTCGTGCGACGTGCACAAGTACGGCTACGCCACCAAGGGCGCGTCTGTGATTTTGCATCGTAAGTCCGAGTGGATCGGTCTGCAGTATTTCCTCTACACCAGTTGGCCCTCAGGTCTTTATGGGACCCCGACTGTCGCCGGCGCGCGCCCGGCATCACCCATCGCCGCGGCCTACGCCGTCATGAACTACCTCGGGGTGGAGGGTTATCTAGAATTGATGCGCGAACTAATGGCGACCACTGACAAGATCCGCGCTGGAATCGAAGCCATCGAAGCGCTGCAGATCATGGGCAAGCCCATCGGGCCGTTGCTGACTTTCACATCCAACTCGATCGACACCTACGCTGTCTGCGACCTTATGGACGACCGCGGCTGGAACCTCGACCGAAACACCAACCCCAACGGACTACACATGATGATCTCCCCTCTGCATGCCAAATACGCCGATGATTTCCTGGCTGACCTGCGCTGGGCTGTAGCCAATCACGGTGAATCACGCGGGGTCGAGGCGCGCTACAACTAGGCGACTCTACTGCAAGCGCGGACTTGCCACTGTCTAGAGCAGCGTCGCAGCTTCTCCGGCGGAACCCGGTTTACCTTCGGAGGCCTCTTTGAACGCATTTGCGATCGCTTTGGACCTCGACAGCCACACGATCCCAACGAAGATCGTGATTGCGGAGATCACCATGAGCAGGATGTTGATCGCGCCACCTTGCAGAGTTTCGCCAAAGAGGTAGACCCCTAGCAACGTAGCGACAATCGGGTTGAGCGACATGACGGCTGGGAACGACGCTGTGATCGGCCCGGCGCGGAAGGCCAGCAACGGGAAGAGCACCCCCAGTAGCGCTGCAATCAGAGTGACCCAGATCAGCCAACCAGAAAACAGCGCGCCCAGACCGTCTGCCGCAGAGTCGATGGTGCCTTTGGTCAGTGGTGCCACGAGGCCGTTGATGAGGCCGCCGGAGACTCCAAGCAGGGCGGCCCGCGTGCCGCCCGTGAACCGGTACCCAACCACGATCGCAAGTGCGCACAACCCAATGACGACAGCGATGGCGATCGCCCATCTCGAGTTCGGCGCGCTACTTGTGCCGCTGCTTGGCTTGGCGAACGTCACGAACACGGCGATACCGACAGTGACAACGACGGCGCCGAGCCAGTCCCGACCAGCGATCGGTGTCTTACTGATCCAACGTGCGAACGGGAGGATGAACACCAATTGGGTGACGAAGATGACCTGAATGACAGCGAGGTTGCCTAGCCCAAGGGACGCAACGTGAAACGCGTAACCGATGACCATGAGCAGGAAACCGAGCAAGAACAGCGGTCGCTTAAGTGTGCGTAGAACCGCTGAGGCTTCTCCCGAACCTGTGTCCTCAACCGCGTTGGTTGCTTTATGCTGCAAGACGTTGCTCAATGCCTCAATCGCAGCGGCGATCAAGACCAGAACAACACCAGCGATCTGCGTGGTGGTCATGGGCGCAAGTATCTGCCAGCAGGGGCCTCGGTTGCTTCGTGGATCACCCGTTGTCCAGGATGGATTGGCCGTCGGCGGTAATGGGCGGCGAGGCGGTCCAATGCGAATCAGGGTGGGATAATCAGATACGTGATCAAACCTTGGACCGAATCGGTACTGCCGCGGCTAACTCATGCGACCTTGGACAATGGATCGATTCGGCGCGCTCGACTTGCTGCCATCCTGGGTATGTCCGGTGAAGTCGTCGAGATCGGGTTCGGGTCTGGGCTAAACGTCGAGCTATATCCGCCGGAAGTCACGACTGTGTACGCAGTCGAGCCCTCAGCGTTAGCTCGCAAGTTGGCGGCGCAGAGAGTTGAAGAGTCGCGCGTGAGAATCGAATTCACAGGGCTCGATGGCCAGAATCTGCCGTTGGCCGATGCATCCGTGGACGCCGCCTTGAGCACCTTCACGTTGTGCACCATTCCCGAAGCCGAACTCGCCCTGAGCGAGCTTCGACGGGTCGTTCGCCCTGGTGGTCGGTTCCATTTTCTTGAGCACGGCCTCGCTCCGGGGCCCTCGACCGCGAAGTGGCAGCAACGCCTCAACCCGTTGCAACGCCGCGTTGCCGGTGGCTGCAATCTCAACCGAAAGATCGACATATTGATCAATGACAACGGCTTTGTGATCGAACGACTCGAAGTCGGCTATCTTGCTGGCCCTAAGCCCATGCGCCCATGGGGCTACCTGTACTCCGGAGTAGCCGTCAGGAGTGACTAACGATGCGATGTGTCAGGCACACGTGTCAGATCGCTCGCGCTAGCGGGTGTGACAAAGCCGACCTTAGGCACCAACCCCCATACGAGTGCGTCTGATGGATTACCGGGAACGCATACATGGTGAGATAGAAACCTCTAGTGGCCCGACTGTCGGCACCGTAGGGATGAGAAGAGGCCCATTTCCATGAGCACGGACCCCATAAGCACGAACGACGAGGATTTTGCGTCACTAGGCATCCAGCCGGAATTGGCCGCGTGCCTTGCCGAGCTTGGGTATGAAGCTCCCACCCCGATTCAGTTGCGTGCAATTCCCGCGATGATCGAAGGCCACGACCTGCTGTGCCAAGCCGCAACAGGGACTGGGAAGACCGCAGCATTCGCGTTGCCGATTCTCAATCGTCGCGCTGGCAACGACAACTCAAATCAAGGCGCTTTGCCCACCGCGCTGGTGCTTACTCCCACACGCGAATTGTGCATGCAGGTCGCCGAGGCCGTCCACCGCTACGGACGACCCTATGGGGTGCGTACGTTGCCGGTCTTTGGTGGCCAACCCATCGGTCGACAGGTATCTGCCCTCAAACGTGGTGTCGACGTGGTTGTGGCAACCCCCGGGCGGGCAATGGACCTGATCGAACGTCGTTACCTCAAACTCAACGACATTGACACAGTCGTTCTCGACGAGGCTGACGAGATGCTCGACATGGGCTTCGCCGAGGACATCGACACGATCTTGACCGCAGCACCTGCGGACCGTCAGACAGTGATGTTTTCGGCAACTATGCCCAAGCGCATCATTCGGATCGCCGAGCGCCACCTCCAGAACCCAAAGCGCATCGAAATCGCGCGCGAGAAGGTGCCAGAAGGCGAACGACCCACCATCACTCAGACCGCCTATATCGTCGCCCGCCCATACAAGGCTGCGGCGCTTGGACGAATCCTCGATATCGAAATGCCAACGGCGGCGCTGGTGTTCTGCCGAACTCGAGCCGACGTTGACAACCTCACAGAAACCCTGAGCGCACGTGGCTATCGGGCCGAGGCTCTTCACGGCGGCATGGACCAGACCCAACGTGACCGAGTCATGGGCCGACTGCGCAGCGGAAACGCCGAGCTGCTCGTCGCGACAGATGTGGCAGCGCGTGGACTCGACGTCGAACAGCTGACCCACGTGTTCAACTACGACGTCCCGGCGGCTCCAGAGTCCTATGTTCACCGCATTGGGCGCGTGGGACGCGGCGGGCGCGAGGGCGTGGCGATTACCATCGCCGACCCACGCGAATCGCGACAGCTCAGCGCCATCGAGCGAAGCACGAAACAGAAGATTCGCATTGGTACCTTGCCGAGCTCGGATGACCTGCGAACACGTCGACTCGAGGTCACCCGCGTTGCGCTCGAACAGGTCTGCCGTGATGGAGACCTCGACCAATACCGAGGTGTCTTAGGCGCGCTTACACAGGAATTCGATACCGAACGCGTCGCATTGGCAGCCATCAAACTTGCGCACGTGAGCACGGTGGGTGAGGCTGATGAGGAAGTAATCCCAGAGCCTGGGTTCTACAACAAGTCCAGCACTGGCAAGTCCGGCGCTGGCAAGTCCGGCGCTAGCAAATCCGGCGGCAAGAAATTCCGCGACGACAATTCCTCAAGCGGGCGCGAGCGTTACGGTGACAATGACCGTAAGGGCGCAGGCAAGGCAGCCGGCAAAGGCGGCGCTGGAAAGAAGCACAGCGGCAAGTCCGATGCCGACAAGAAGAGGCTTTACATCGGCCTGGGCAAAGAGGCCGGAGTGCGACCGCAAGACGTCGTTGGTGCCATCGCAAACGAGACTCGCTTGTCAGGCCGGGATGTCGGCGCGATCGACATCACCGATCGCTTCACCACGGTTGATGTGCCTGCCGATGCAGCCAAGGAAGTCATCGAAGCGCTCAACAACACGAGGATTCAAGGTCGCAAGGTTAAAGCGCGCCTCGACCGCCACTAGGGTCAGGGGCGACCTCATCAATTGTGCTCACCGGGCCAACTGACCGTTCATTCTTGTTGTGGTCTTCGTTGGGTGGGCAGGGTGATGCCCTCTGCCGGGCGTGATCTAGGTCGAGTGGTTCCGATGGGTCTGTCGGGCGCGGTGACTGTGATGTGACTGTTGGCGTTGCCTTCGAGCTTGTGGCCGTAGTCGTGAACAGTGTGATGATGAAAATTGCATAAGCCGACCAGGTTGGCCATGTCTGAGTTGCCGCCGTTGGCCCAG
>Ga0105047_10014899_pt1 | contig 12293 bp, 9 predicted proteins | sample MAT04_FD_78384 | JGI IMG/M metagenome (GOLD analysis project Ga0105047, IMG submission 78384) | Freshwater microbial communities from Lake Fryxell liftoff mats and glacier meltwater in Antarctica - MAT-04 (megahit assembly) | ecosystem: Environmental > Aquatic > Freshwater > Ice > Liftoff... | reverse complement strand
GAAATGTTTCCAAAGGCCCGCAAGACGAAGCTGGACATGCAGGCACTTGGCGCGCAAATGGCCATCCGCAAAGAGGAATTGATGGCGTCGAGGGTATAGGACCCCCAGATCCAAAATGTGTGTGCGGCAACGCTACTCGGTGTAGTCGCTGCGTACGCGTTGCAACAGCACGGAGGCTGATCGTCAATGGAATGGATCGACATGTTGCAATGGTCGGCCTTTGCTGCATCGGTGACTGCAGCCTGGCTGGTCGGCTCCAACAATGAACGACGCAGGTTCATCGGTTTCTGGGTGTTTCTGTTCAGCAATACTCTCTGGATCGCCTGGGCTTGGCCGGGTCAAGCTTGGGCACTGGTCGCGTTGCAGGTCGCCCTGGCTGCCATGAATATTCGCGGTTTGAAAAAGACGAAAGTCGATGAACCTGGCTGAGAGTGCGCGAGCCCGCACCGCGTCTTTGTATTGGTCCCTCCTTCGAATGCGTCTGAACAAAATCCGGCTGGCCCGCCCGGCCTCGCAATTACTTTCAATCGGAGATCAACATGCCCACCCCTGCCAAAAAAACCAACTCTGCAGCCGCTAAATCCACCGCCCGCAAATCGGACAGCGCGCCAGCCAAAATGCCACCGGGCGCCAAGGGCGACCCGCCGGTCGAAAAGGCCATGGCAACCAACACGCTTGCGGCATCCATGCTGACGGCCGAGCACAAGCTGGCGGAAAACGGCCATGCCTACGCGGCATCCCCGCCAGCAGGCGCTCACCAGGAAGCTCCGTCGCCACTGGTCGGGGTGAGCACGCTTTCGGAGCGCAACCCGAGTGACAAAGTCGGCACTTCGGCAACTCCGGGTCATAACGCCACGATCGCGCCGCTCGATCGTGTACGCGCCGATGGCACCGGCCAGGTCCTGACCACCAACCAGGGGGTTCGAATTGCAGACAACCAGCACTCGCTCAAGGCGGGTTTGCGGGGTCCTGCCCTGCTGGAAGACTTCATCCTGCGGGAAAAGATCACCCACTTCGATCACGAGCGTATCCCGGAGCGCATCGTGCATGCCCGGGGATCGGCGGCCCACGGGTATTTTGAATGCTACGGGGCGATCCCCGACCTCACCGCGGCAGCGCCGTTTCAGGCAGCGGGGAAAATCACGCCGCTGTTTACACGGTTCTCCACGGTGGCCGGCGAGCGGGGGTCGAAGGACACCGCGCGCGACGTTCGTGGATTTGCAGTGAAGTTCTATACCGATGCCGGCAACTGGGATCTGGTTGGCAACAACATGCCCGTCTTTTTCATTCAGGACGCGATGAAGTTCCCCGATCTGGTTCATGCCGTGAAGCCGGAGCCGCATCACCAGATGCCGCAGGCGGCCAGCGCCCATGACACATTCTGGGATTTCGTCTCGCTCAGCCCCGAGTCCACGCACATGCTGCTGTGGCAAATGAGCGATCGCGCCATTCCGCGCAGCTACCGGATGATGGAAGGCTTTGGAGTCCACACCTACCGCCTGGTCAATGCCAGCGGCGAATCGAAGCTCGTCAAGTTCCATTGGAAACCAAAGCTGGGTATGCACTCACTGATTTGGGACGAGGCCGTGAAAATCTCCGGCGCAGATCCTGACTTTCACCGACGCGACCTGTGGGAGGCCATCGAAGCGGGCGAGTATCCGCAGTGGGAGTTGGGCCTGCAGGTTTTCACCGAAGAGGAAGCCGAAAACTGGAGTTTCGATTTCCTGGACGCCACCAAACTGGTGCCAGAAGAACTGGTTCCGGTCCAGATCGTAGGCCGCATGGTGCTCAATCGCAACCCGGACAATTTCTTTGCCGAAACAGAGCAAGTGGCTTTTTGCGTCTCGCACGTGGTGCCGGGGATCGACTTCACGAATGATCCGCTGTTGGCCGGCCGCATCCATTCCTACATCGACACCCAGATCAGCCGCCTGGGTGGTCCGAACTTCCACGAGATCCCGATCAACTCCCCGATTGCACCGGTCGCCAACAACCAACGCGATGGCATACATCGCCAGACCATCCACCGCGGTCGTGTGGCGTACGAGCCTAATTCATTGGCTGGCGGCTGCCCATTCCAGGCCGGTGCCGCCACGGGGTTCGTGTCGTTTCCGCAGCCGGTGCATGAAGACAAGGTGCGCGGCAACCCCGAAAAATTCTCGGACCACTACACCCAGGCAACCCTCTTCTACGATAGCCAGACGGATTGGGAGCAGGCGCATATCGTCGATGGCTTTCGGTTCGAACTATCCAAGTTGACAGTTCCAGCGATCCGCGAGCGCATGGTGGCAGGATTGCGCAACGTCTCCGAAGATCTCGCCGCACGTGTTGCGCACGGATTGGGTATCGATCCACTGCCAGAGCCACTACCGAAAGCGCTGGAAACACCACTGGCGCCCGAGATCACCCGATCGCCCGCGCTATCGCTGACAGCGCGACCCGGCGATGGCACGATTCGCACGCGCAGTATCGCCGTGCTGATCGCGCCAGGCGTCGATGCCGATGCGGTGATCACGGTCCAGAAAGCCCTGGTCGAGCAAGGCGCCATTTGCAGATTGGTGGGACCTCGTATCGGCGGCATTGCGACCGCTGCCGGCGACATTATTCAAGCCAGCGCATCGATGGAGAACGAGCCTGCCTTTCTTTTTGATGGGCTGGTGCTTCCGGCAGGTTCCGGTGCGGTGGAAGTTCTGGCGAAACACCCTTTCACGATGGCGTTCATCAAGGACCACTACCTGCACGGAAAGGCGGTTCTGGCGCTTGGCGAATCCGAGTCCCTCATCGACTCAGCAGAACTCCCGCGAGTGTTGCCAAGCGGAGAGCCGGACCCCGGGCTGATCGTGGGCGGCAAGACCGGCGTCGCTGCCAACATGTTCATCAAGGCGCTCGCCAGACGATACCCCGAGCGGATTGAACCTCCCGTGCTGGCGTAAAGCGCGCCCGCTCTCCACCCTATGAATGACGATAGCCTGAATGAGCATGCCGCCGGCCCTAGCGGCGGATGGGGATCGGTTCGCGGCATTGCCGAGGTGATGTTGCGAGAAAAGCCTTCTCCGGTTGTGCTGCAAACGTTGATGCGTCAGAACAAACCAGGCGGCCACATGTGTACCTCATGCGCTTGGGGCAAGTCCAAACACCCACACACCTTCGAATTCTGTGAAAACGGAGCCAAGGCGACTATTTGGGAGTTGACAAGCGCTCGTTGCACACCCGAATTCTTTGCCGCGCATACGGTTGACGAACTGCGGGATTGGCCAGACTATGACCTTGAAATGCAAGGTCGCCTGACGCACCCTTTGCGATATGACGCCGCCACTGACAAGTACGCGGTAGTCTCGTGGGAGGAAGCGTTTGCCGGGATTGGTGCTCAACTTCGCGAACTGGACCCGAAGATGGTGGCGTTCTACACGTCCGGCCGGGCCAGCCTGGAAGCAAGTTATCTGTATGCCCTTTTTGCGCGGATGTATGGCCACAACAACCTGCCCGACAGTTCGAACATGTGCCATGAGACAACCTCCGTTGCCCTGAAGAAAGTGATCGGCTCGCCAGTGGGCACCTGCATTCTCGAAGACCTGGATCAGTGTGACGCGATTTTCTATTTTGGTCAGAACCCCGGCACCAACAGCCCCCGATTTCTGCACCCGCTACAGGAAGCGGTCCGCAGGGGTTGCAAGATAGTGACATTCAATCCAGTGCGGGAGATGGGCTTGATTGAATTTCTCAATCCGCAATCGCCGTTGGAAATGATCACCCACTCCCCTACGCAGCTTTCGTGCATGTATCTCCAGGTCAGGCCGGGCGGCGACATCGCGGTGTTGATGGGTCTGGCCAAACATCTGTTTGCAGTCCAAGCCGAGCGCATTTTGCACGGTGCCGGCCCGGTTCTGGACCAGCCGTTCATCGAAGAGCATACGGTCGGTTTCGACGCATTTCAGGCAAAGGCCATCGCCAGCGACTGGGCCGATATTGAGCGTTGCAGCGGATTGGCGCGTGCCGACCTGGAAGCCGCGGCTGATGTCTACGTCTCCGCCAGGAACACCATTGCGGTTTATGGCATGGGGTTGACACAACACGTGCATGGAACACAGACAATTGCCATGCTGGTCAATCTGCTGCTGTTAAAGGGCAACATCGGACGGCCCGGCGCCGGGATATTGCCGGTCCGCGGACATTCGAATGTTCAGGGACAGCGCACTGTCGGCATATCGGAGAAGCCCGAACTGGTTCCACTGGACACGCTGGCCGAGCTGTTCCAGTTTGAGCCGCCGCGGGAAAAGGGTAGAACCACGGTCGAGGTCTGCGAAGGCATCGTGGACGGATCGGTAAAGGCGTTTGTTGGACTTGGCGGCAATTTCCTGCGCGCCATCCCCGATCAAAACCTGATGGAATCGTCATGGCCAAACATGGAACTGACCGTGCAGATCGCAACCAAGCTCAATCGCAGCCATTTGGTGAATGGGCGATCGGCCTGGTTGCTGCCGTGCTTGGCCCGCTCCGAGCAAGACTTGCAAGCGGGAGGCGAGCAATCCGTATCTATCGAAGACAGCTTTAGCCATGTGCATGGTTCGACCGGGAAGCGAGAACCTGCCAGCAAGATGCTACTTTCGGAACTCGCCATTGTCGCCGGGCTTGCAAAGGCAACCCTGTCATCGCACCCGAAATGGCGCTGGGACGATTGGACCGCTGATTATGGATTGGTGCGCGATTTGATCTCGCAAACCTACTCCGAGGAATTTCACGACATGGATGCACGGATGTTCCATGCCGGCGGCTTCTATCGCGGTAACGCGGCGCGCGAGCGCCGATGGAAGACGGATGTCGGCAAAGCCAAATTCACATTGCCAGACGTCCTGTCGGCACTTGGCGTCGGCGATGCGCCAGGCCGCTTCCATCTGATCACGATGCGCTCCAATGATCAGTTCAACACCACCGTCTATGGTCATAGCGATCGACATCGCGGTTTGAGCGGCGATCGAGCCGTTGTGCTGATGAACCCGCAGGATATGCTTCGGCAGGGGCTACAGGCTGGGCAATTCGTGACGCTCGTGGGGGATGCGGGTGATGACCGGTCGCGAGAGGTCCGTAATTTGCGATTGACGCCATTTGCGCTTCCCATTGGCTGTATCGGCGGCTACTTCCCCGAGATGAACCCGTTGATACCGCTTTGGTATCACGACAAGGATTCCATGACTCCCGCGTCGAAAGGCGTGCCGGTGCGTATTCGCGTTGAGCAGACCGCGGGCGGTCCTAGCGGATCGGTAGCGTAGAAAAAATGCGCGATGTGCCGATGATCAACCGATTCCCCAACCCAGATCCTGTCAGTGCAACAGATGCTGACGCCGGCGTACGGCGAGTGCCGGTTTTGCGTTGGCGCGAAAGTTTCCTCACTGAGGTGGATGATTGGGTCTCCAGGGAGGTGGCCATTGCGCTGGAGTTCAACGGCATTGCGCATGCAGTCATGCTGGCAACGCCGTGCGACCTTGAAGACTTTGCATTGGGGTTCGGGATGAGCGAAGGTATCTTCGCCACCGCGGCAGACCTCTACGGATGCGAAGTGAACGAAACCGGCCCTGGTGTGACCGTCAGCATGGATGTTTCTGCACGCAGCTTCGCAAGCCTGAAGCAGCGACGACGCACCCTGGCAGGACGAACGGGGTGCGGCGTTTGCGGTACCGAGAGTCTTGCTCAAGTATTTCGCCCCGTACCTGCCATTGCATCGGACATACTTTTCCAGGGTGAGGCCATCATGCAAGCGACGCGGTCGATGCGCGAGCGACAAAGATTGAACAGGCTCACCGGCTCGATGCATGCTGCTGCCTGGTGCGACATCGACGGACGCATCAGAGTGCTGCGCGAGGATGTTGGGCGACACAACGCACTGGACAAACTCGTTGGTGCTTTGGCGGGCGCCTGCCTGGCTGCCGACGATGGCTTCATCGCGGTGACCAGCAGAGCCAGCATCGAGATGGTTCAAAAAGCCGCGATGGCCGGGGCACCTTTACTCGCTGCAGTTTCGGCGCCCACGCAGCTCGCCGTGGACACTGCGCAGCTTGCAGGCATGTGCCTGGTGGGCCTGGTCCGCCACGGCGATATGGTCATTTACACGCACCCTCACCGGATTTCGGTTCGGAGCCTTCCGTCTACCTTGCTGCAATAGTGTGAGATGGCCATCGATAGCTGCCGATCCGGGCCTTGCCAAGCGCTCTTTGCGTTTCGTCTCATTCACTTGCTTGGCATCGTGCTGCTATTGGGCAATGTCACCGTGACATCCGTCTAAAAGCTCTTCGCTGAGCGCACCCGAGACCCTCATACGATCGCATTTGCGCAAAGGCTGGTGTCGGGCATTGCGGCCGCTATTCCACTGGTCCACTGGTCCACTGGTGGCGTTTATGTGGTTCATGGTCCTGAAGTGACCCTGCCGCGCCGATGCGCCAGCCCGCCCTCGCCCCGGTCCTGGGTCTCGTACTCGTCCTTGGCGCGTCTGCGGATCGTTCTAGTCCTGGAGAATCGCACGTATCCGGTTGGCCAGTTCATCGATGACAAAGGGCTTGGTGATCATCTGCATGCCTTCGCTCAGCAAGCCGCTTCGCACGACCGCCTGCTCGGCATAGCCGGTGACAAACAGCACTTTCAGCCCGGGCTGCTTGCCCATCGCGATTTCCGCCAATTGCCTGCCATTCAAACCGGGCAGGCCGACATCCGAAATCATCATGTCAAAACCTTGCTCGCTGTCGAGCAGGGCCAGCGCTGCGTTGGCGTCGCCGGCTTCGGCATGGGAGTAGCCCAGGTCGGCGAGCACCGAAACGATGACCTCGGGCACGGGGGGCTCGTCTTCAACCACCAGAATATGCGCTCCGCGGTGCGCGTGTCCGGTCGGCGCAGGGGGCGGCGCTGCCGGCACCGCGTCATCTTCCGACACATCGCGCGGTAGATACAGGGTGACCGTGGTTCCCCGGCCTACCTCGCTATGAATGCGTACATGGCCACCAGCCTGCTTGACGAAGCCAAAGACCATCGACAGGCCCAGCCCGGTGCCCTGGCCTATCGGCTTGGTGGTGTAGAAAGGCTCGAACACCCGTGCAGTCACACTCGATGGCATGCCGGCACCGTTGTCGCTTACACGGACAGCCACATAATCGCCGGGCGCGAGTTCAGTCTGGGTGGCGGCATAGGCAGCATCGAGCTGACGATTGGCCACCTCGATAGTGAGTTGGCCACCATCGGGCATGGCATCGCGGGCGTTGATCACCAGGTTGAGCATGGCACTTTCGAGCTGCGCGCTGTCGATTCTGGCAGGCCACAGGTTATCGGCCTGACGCACCTGCAATGCGATCCCGGGCCCCAGGGTGCGCCCAAACATGTCTTCCAGCGAGTCGATCAGCGCGCGAACATCCACACGGCGCGTCTCCAGGTTCTGGCGGCGGGCAAAAGCGAGCAGCCGCTGCGTCAAAGCGGCCGCCCGCTGCGAGCTGGTGGATGCGCGGTCCAGCAGTTTCTCGAATCCATCCCGTTCGCCAGCGGCGAGCTTGCGCTGCATCAGCTGGATCGAGCCATAGATGCTGGCCAGCATGTTGTTGAAGTCGTGCGCGATGCCGCCGGTAAGCTGCCCGATCGCCTCCATCTTCTGCGCCTGGCGCAATTGCTCTTCGGCCAGCGCCAACGCGTTGGCGCGTTCACGGTCTGCGGTGATGTCGCGCCCGAAAGCAAAAACTGTCTGTCCATCCGGTGCCGCCGTCCAGGACACAAACCGAAGGCTGCCATCGGCGTGCAGCATGCGGCACTCGAAGGTGGGTACGACCCCGACCGTGGCCTGTGCCAGCGCTTCCTCGGCCCTGGCCTGGTCCTCTGAATGGATGAAGGCGTCCATGCGTTTGCCGACAACCTGTTCCCGATCCCATCGAAGAAAGCGGGTCCAGACCGGGTTGACGTCGAGAAAGTAGCCCTGGGAATCGATCGTCGCTATCAGATCGGGCGAACTGGTCCACATGCGTTCACGTTCGCGCGTGCGCTCGTCCATCTGGTGCTCCAGCGTCGCATTGACGTCGCGCAGCCGGTTGCGGTCGGCGCGCTGATCCTCGATATCGGTGTTGGTGCCAACCCAGCGCACGATCGCGCCGCGGGCATTGCGCACCGGCAGTGCCCGCACCAGGTGCCATCGGTATTCGCCATCGACGCGTCGCAGACGGTTTTCCGCCTCGTAACTGGCACCACTGCTGATCGAGTCGGACCAGCCTGAGCGTGCCGCGGGCAAGTCGTCGGGGTGCACCATGCTGGCCCAGCCTGCGCCGACGAGGTCCTCCAACGCCAGGCCACTGAAGCGCAGGGCCTGTTCGTTGAACCAATCGATCTGCCCGTTCGCGGGCGCCGTCCACATATGGTGTGGCGCCAGCTGCGCAAAGGTTCGGAATTTCTCTTCGCTCTCGCGCACCACCTGGGCCTGCACCACAATCTCGGTCAAGTCCACGGCTTCAACGAAGATGCCCTTGACCCGCCCATCGGCTCCGCGCATCGGCTGGTAGACAAAATCCAGCAGCCGCTCGTCGGGCTCTGCGCCCACCCTGGAAAGCAGGCTGACCGGAACGGCACGGCCAAAATGCGCCTCGCCGGATTGGTAGACCTGGTCGAGCAGCTCGAAAAAACCTTGGCCCTCGACGTCCGGCAAGGCCGTGCGCACCGGCAAGCCGATCACGTCACGCTGTGCGATCAGCTTGCGGTAAGCCGGATTGGTGAACTCGAAGCGATGCTCCGGCCCGCTCAGCATCGCGACAAAGGTGGGCGACACCGCAAACATTTCGCGCATGCGGTCGAGTTCGGCGGTGCGTTCGCGTTTTGCCAACACCTCTTGGGTAATTTCGGCGCAAACGCAAAATACCCCGTTTATGTCACCGCCATCGCCTCGCACGGGGGCGTAAAAGAAGGAAAAATGGGTCTCCTCTGCATGGCCGTTGCGCAGCATTTTCAGCTCGAGGTCGTCCATGTAGATCGGCTCGCCCGCGTAGGCGCGGGCAAGGATCGGCTCGATGTCGTCGCGGATTTCACTCCAGACGTCCAGCAAAGGCTGCCCCAGAGCGGGATGGTGCCCGCCCAGGATTTCGGCATAGTTGTCGTTGTAGATGATTCGTTGCTCCGGGCCCCAGGCCAGGAACATCGGCTGCGGTGCATTGAGCATCACGCCCACGAGCGTCCTCAACGCCCCGGACCATCGTGCCGGCGGACCCAGGGCGGAATCGTCCCAGGCATATTTCCTGATCATCTCGCCCATGGCGCCGCCACCCTGCATGAACTGCAGTGTCATGGTGCTGCGTCCAGCGACACGTGAATCTCTTCCATGAGGCGGTTCAGCTCTTCCAGTTCAAACGGTTTGGAGAGCGAGCGCACGCGCGGCCCCAGCGTGCCGAGAGCGTCGCCATACTCGTAGCCCGAGCAGAGCACCACCCACTGCGCAGGTTGCCCTTCAAGAATATGGCGGGCCAGATCGGTACCGGACATGCCAGGCAGGCTGATGTCGCTGACCAGTACATCGAAATGACTGGCATTCCACAGCAACAGCGCCTCCTCCGCGGTGGCGCAGGCCACCACCTCGCGCCAATCGCCCTCGAGCATTTCCTGGAAGATGTCGCGAAGGTCGGCGTTGTCTTCCACGTACAACAAGCGCAATGGTTTCATGCTAGGCCCAGTGGGTAGGAAGACCTGCGAATTTTACGTTACAAGTGCAGCGTGACAGTGGATCGTTGCAGCATGCGGAGCTGGGTACGACCGTATCCGCGCCCGGCCTGCGCGCTCGCGGCGGAGTTGGCATCGCTTCGGACGCGCAATGCGGGCGCTGTCCGACAGGCAGACACAGAGCAGGCCGCTATGCTTTGCATCAGCCAAATGGTAGCGTAGCCAAATGGTAGCCTGGCGTTCGCCAAGCGAGGGTCGGCAGAGAGGCCATCAATGGAGGATTTCATGGAACACACACTCGACGGCAAGCCCCGGCCCAACCCCGTGCCTGGGCAGCGCAAGGCCTCGCCGGGTCTGTCCTCCGACAGCATTCGCGGTGCACTGCTCTGGGGCGGCCTGACCTTTTTAACCGCGGTAGTCGGCGGCCTCGCGTCGGCGCGCGCGGCGCAGTTTTATGATGCCTTGCTACTGCCACCGTGGGCGCCACCGGCGTTTGTATTCGGCCCGGTGTGGACTGTGCTTTACCTGTTGATGGCGGTGGCCGCCTGGCTGGTCTGGCGGCATCGCAATACCATCCGTGGCGTACGCGCCTCCAGCGGCCTCGCACTCTACGCCGTGGCGCTGGTGCCCAACGCCTTATGGTCCTGGCTGTTTTTCGACTGGCATCAGGGCCTGTGGGCGATGGTCGACATTGGCGTGCTGTGGCTGCTGGTGGCATTGACCGTACACGCGTTCTGGCGCGTTCGCCCGCTTTTTGGCCTGATGATGGTCCCGCTGTGGGCCTGGGTGTCGTTTGCCGGGGTGCTCAACGCGGTGCTCTGGTGGACCAACCCGGTGCTTCTCGGATAAGCCGCTCGTCATGCCGACGCAGGCTAGCCCACCTCTCGCAGCTAGCGCTGCGCCCAGTTGGTGGCTGATGGCGCGCTCGGCTGTCGAAGGCTGGATCGCCGACCGCGCCTCCAGCATGGGCGCCGCGCTGGCCTACTACACCTTCTTTTCCATGGCGCCGCTGCTGCTGATCGTGATCTCGGTGGCAGGCCTGCTGCTGGGGCGAGAGGCAGCGCAGGGTCATCTGATGGTCGAACTCAGCGGCTTGGTGGGCCAAACCGCCGCAGCCTCGATCCAGACGGTGATGGCCAGCGCCAGCGAGCCGTCCGACAACTGGTGGGGCACACTGATCGGTCTGGGTGTGATGGTCGTGGGTGCCACCACCGTGTTCGCCGAGCTACAAGACTCGCTCGACCGCATTTGGCAGGTGCCTCAGCGCCCCACGGGCGGCGGCCTGTGGGGATTGTTACGCGCGCGTGTGCTGTCGTTCGGGCTGATTCTGGGTTTGGCCTTTCTGCTGATGGTCTCGCTGGTGTTCGGAGCGCTGATCACAGCCATGGGCCGCTGGTGGAGCGATACGCTGGGCGACTGGGTCCGGCTGGCGCAGGCGCTCAACCTCGGTTTCGGATTCATGCTGACCACGACGATTTTCGCGCTGATCTTCAAGCTCATGCCGCGCGCAAAAGTGGAGTGGAGAGACGTGTGGGTGGGCGCTATTGTCACGGCGCTGCTGTTCAGCCTGGGCAAGGCCCTGATCGGGCTGTATCTGGGCGCCAGCGGCATTGCGTCCGCCTATGGCGCAGCCGGCTCGCTGGTGCTGGTGTTGCTCTGGGTGTACTACTCGGCGCAGGTATTTCTGCTGGGGGCTGAATTCACCTGGGTCTATGCCAATGGGCGAGGCTCTCGTTCCGGGTCGCGCGCCTGACGCGCTCGCCCCCGCGCGTGTATCGACTCGCTCCTACAGCGCGCGGGGCCTCGTACCGACAGCGGGCTCGACCGTTGCAAGAGAACATGCAGGCAACACGCCAGCCACGTCACAGAACCATGCATCCCCAACCCGACTCCATGCAGAATTGCTGCCGCGCGCCTGCGTCTCGGGCCGGTATCTGGACACATGCTCTCGCCTGGGTTCTGCTGCTGGTCGCGGGTCTGTTGTTGGTCGGCTTCACGGCCGTGGTTGACGATATCACCCAACGCGGCGAGCTGCGCCGTGAGTACCAGCGCAGCTCTGGCTCGCTGATGCTGCCCGACGAACGTCAACACCAGGGTATCGATGCGGACCGACTGATAGCTCTCACCAGTCACAAGCTGATGGGGCGCTGACACTGCTCGCTCATGGAGTTGCCGCCATTGCGGCGTTTGCAGTGCTTTTACCGTGAGCATGGTTTGAATTGACACCGCCGGACGGGCTGCTCGATGCGGCATTGCGGTTACCCCGATCGGCCAGCCAGGCCGCCAACGCGCCCGCCAAAGCCATCTGAACCGGTGCCGAGGTGGCTTGGGTCCAGAGCAGGCTGCCCACCCTGTCTCCCCAGGGCGAGCCCTTCGCGCCGATCTGGCGCCAGGCCCATGGCCGGAAGGTCGTCAAGACAGTGACCAGCCCCGCGCCTACCGCCGCGCCCACAGCCAAGGTTGCCAGGGGGTGGCGTTGCATCCAAGGACGCGCCTCGTGCGCCAAAGTCTGACCCACGAGGTCCACCGAGCTGTGCCAGGGCTGCCGGGTCCACCAGCGGCGGACCAGAGCGCGCACCGTGCGCCAGCTTCCCTTCAGCAGCCCGTTGCGATCAATCCGCGCTGCGAGT
>Ga0105047_10014896_pt1 | contig 12296 bp, 18 predicted proteins | sample MAT04_FD_78384 | JGI IMG/M metagenome (GOLD analysis project Ga0105047, IMG submission 78384) | Freshwater microbial communities from Lake Fryxell liftoff mats and glacier meltwater in Antarctica - MAT-04 (megahit assembly) | ecosystem: Environmental > Aquatic > Freshwater > Ice > Liftoff... | reverse complement strand
TAAGCCGAGCACCGCGTAGGCCATATCGTAGCGCCAGACCGTGCCGGGCTGCTCCAGCAACGGGAGCTTCGCGAACCGCTCGATCCAGGCATCGGGGCTGAGCGGGACGGAGGGGTCGGGCGGACCGATGCCCAAACCTGCCTGCGCTGCGAGGCCCACCGCCGGGCAGTCGGCCTCGAAGACAAAGCCGAAGCCGAGGCGCATCGTCAGCAGGTCCTCCACGGTGACAGGGCGCTCGGCGGGCACCGTGTCCGCGAGCGGCCCGTCGAGCCGGCGCAGCACCCGCCGGTCGGCCAGCTCAGGCACGTACCGCTCAACCGGATCGGCCAGCGCAAGGACCCCCCTCCTCCGCCAGCGACAGCTGCCAGCACAGCCACCATCGGCTTGGTGTTCGAGCTGATCCGCACAGCGCGTCAGGCGTGAGCGGACTGCCACCGTCGAGGTTGGTCAGCCCCCAGCCCCCAGCCCCCAGCGCCCACCGACTGCCCGGCGAGCCAAGAGTCCTTCGACTGCAGAACGGCTGAACGGTCGCATTAGCGCAGACCACGGGCTCGGCGTACGCCATATCCGACCCTTAGGCTTCATCGCATGCTAAGAGCGCTGGCCGCTCCGGTCGTCTGGCTTCTCGCGACGCTGCTACTCGTCTGGCAGCAGGCCAGCAAAGCCGCGGGCGCCTTCCTCGACGCCTACAACCGAGGCGCGATCGCGCTCGGGCAAGCGGCGCTCCGCCTCGGGCACCGGCTTGTTGACTGGCTCGGGCCGCTCGGACAGTTCCTTCGCGCCCTCGCTGCACCGGTGTGGCGCCGTTTGACAGCGTTCTGGCACTGGTTGAACGTGAAGCTCCTCATGCACATGTTCCGTCCGCTTCGCCGGTTCGGTCGCTGGGTGGTGAAACACGCCGTTCCGTTGATGCAACGCCTCGCGAACCAGCTGCGTCAGCTCGTTGCCCGTCTAGAGCCCGTGCTTCTGCGCCTGACGAAGGGCGTTGAGGCAGTTGAGAGGGCCGCCGCTCGCCTGGCAGAAGGTTGGCGGCGGCTGTGGGCCCCAGTCCGTCTGACGGTCGCACGGTGGCGGCGGGCTGGGGCTTGAGCCGCCCCAGACGCGCCCGTCACCGAGAAGCGTGATCGACGTCCCGCTCACCGATCGTCGACCGGTGGCCGCAGCGGTGGTGCTGCCGACCACCATGGCCGGGGCGGTTCAGGTCGTTGTCGGAGGGCGCCAGCGCAGCGCCCCAACCGCGAAGATCGCCGCGAAGCAGGCAGGCACGATGAGAGCCCAGCGACTGGCCGGGTTTTCTGAGAACCGTGAAGCTGTCGCCAGGATCAAGACCGCGCCCGACACGGAGAAGGCCAAGATACTGAGCACGAACAGCCATTCCTTTCCAGGCATCACGTCTATCTACCGCACCTCGGTGGCCGGCCGGAGACCCCGAGCTGCTGCTTACGTAGTGAGACCTGCGTCAAGCGACCGAGGCGGACGACCAAGCGGCCTCGGTTCCGATGCGCCACCACCTACCAACCGACCGACCGACCGCACACCCTCCATCACGAGCCCGGCGCCGGCGCTGGGTGCCGGAACGTCCCCCGCACACGATCCGTTGGCGAGAACCAGGTGGCCTCGCTGATCGTGGTGAGCAGTCAGATGCCGCCGCGTAGCTCACGCAGGTGCGTTCGCCGCCCGTCGAGGTAGGACTCGAGGTCGTGGACGCGGTGGAGCCCGAGGTCGGTCGCTGAGGCGAGGTGCGCCTCGAGCACGAGGCCGTGTCCGTCGTGGTGACCTGCGGCCCACCACAGGTCCTGGTCCATGATGTGCCAAAGATCGAGGTGAACACCGGCACCGTCGACGTGGATCGTCACCGCGTCATCAGGGTCGACCTCGAGCATCCGCCGCCGGCGAGCAGCGTCGCTCTCCTCGCGCGTCTTGGGGGTCGAGGCCGAGCGCAGTGACGCCGCGACGCTACGGGGATCTCGCACCGTGGTGGCCACGTGCAGCCGTGGGCCGGTTCCCTCCGGTGCGCCGTGCGCGAGACCCACGGTGACCAGGCGATCGTTTCCCACTGCCAGTCGCCGATCATCTGCAGGCCGGACCACCCGTCGACGCCAAAGCAGGGAAGGACCGTCGAGGTCGCCCGGATCTGCTGCTCCAGCTCGGCGTCGCGCGCCCAGAACTCCTCGGGCGACATCTGACCCACGCACCTCACCCAGCGAGTATCCCGCCGAAGCCGCGGGCGCGGGATCACCGGTCGCCGATCGTTCACACCGTTTCCGATAGACGAAGGTCTGCCGGACACCAAGCGGCTGAACCGGGTCGACGAGCCGCAACTGCCAGACCGCGCAATCGAGCGTTGAAGGTCGTGTCAGCGTGAACTGTGCGAGAGACGGTACGGGGCGCCGGCTGGGTCACCGCCACCGCCGGTGGCCGGCCTCAGGTCGCTTCTCACGCGCAGGAAGATCGCCCCCAGCGATCGGTGGCATTAGCTTGCGTTGCTCACTAGTGCGCGATAGCGTCTACTCGTGGCAGACGATGGGTGGCCGGCTCAGTGGCTCCGGGGACCCTTGCCGCTGTGCGTGCTGCGGGTGCTCAAGGATCGGCCTGCGCACGGTTATGTCATCGCCGCCGAGCTGGAGCGTCTAGGTCTAGGGGCGCTGGGCGGCGGGACCCTATATCCCATTCTCGGGCGCCTCCATCGGGACGGGTTGCTCACCGCTGAGTGGACCGCGGGCGATGGCGGGCCAGGACGCAAGGTTTACGCACTGACCGATGTAGGAGTTCAGGAGCTGGATGTGCAGGCCGAACGGTGGCGGCGCTTCGCCAGGATCACCAGCGGCATCGCGTCGCCGGTTGCCGGTCAGGCAGGAGAACAGAGATGAACAAGAACGAGACGGTCGACCTGCTTGCGCCCAGCGTCGAGGCCGGCTGGCGCGACGACTTCGTCCTGGAGCTGCGCCTCATCGGCGCCAGCGGTCCGGTCATCGCCGACGCGCTGGCCGAGGTCGAAGACCACTGCCGGGAGAGCGGGCAGGGCGCTGAGGACGCCTTCGGGCCGAGCGTGGAGTACGCCCGGGCGCTGGAGCTGCCGGACGAATCCCGGTGGACACCGGCGCAGCTCCTGCGGACCGCGACCATCCTCTTGCTGCTGGTCTTCGGCGTGAACGCAGGATTGGCCGGGGCAATCGCTCTCGCCAACGACCGACGCGTCGAGATCAGCGTGGGCCTGCTGATCTCCGGAGGTGTCAGCCTTGCGATGATGATGCTCGTCTTTGTTCTGGGGGTCCGGCTGTTGCGTTTTGTGTTCGCGCACCCGGCGTGGTTCGCGATCGGTTTCGCTGCCGCTGTCACTGTCGTCCCCCTGGCCGGCCTACCGTTCCGAAACGCCGTGCTCGGTTCGTTGCCGGCCGGTCCCACTCTGGCTATGGGCATCATCGCGGTCGCCCTCGCGGCCGCCGTTGCGGCGATTGTCAAGCTCGCCGGGAAGAGCTTGGCTGACCCGCTCGTCCCTCCGCGATCCTGCTCGTGATCCGCTCCGCGACGACCAACATCCGAACCGCTTTCACGGACGTTCCGCCGTCCCGACGAACGGGGGGGGACGGCTCCCGCCGCGCCGGGCACCCCGTGGCTCAGGTGGCCGCCCGCCGGGTCGACCGTCAGTGAACGATGCCTGACCGGCACATCGCAGAGTCGCACCTCATGCTCTTGCGGCAAGCGGCAAGCGGCAAGCGGCAAGCGGCAAGCGGCACGTGGTCGTCGCGTCTCACGTACTGACAGAGGACCGTCTGAGGACGGCGCCTACCACCGCCGTCAGCAGAGCGGCTAGCAGCGCGACGGCGGCCAGGCCGCCCACCAGAGCAAGCGTGAACTTACGCGTCAGTGCCGCGCTCTCGGAATGTCCACCCCGTGCGCTGTAGGCAGCCAGCAGGTCTGTCGCCTGACGCTGCGCGTCCTCGTCACTGAACCCGGCCTCAGACGCCAGGAACTCCCCCAAGGTCTGACTCCCGTTCGACGCCCACAACTGTTCGGCCACACACCAGCCATCGGCTTGGAAGAGGCTGACGGTGACGAACAGGAAGTCCCGGGCCCCCGTGACATCCACTTCAAGAGTTCCCAGCGGCGCCGTCATCAGTCGCTTCACCCGCGGAGAGTAGCGCCGGCATCGTGACGCTCCATGGTCGTTGCGATGTTGCGCCACGCCGGAAGCCGGCCCGGAAGCCGAACGGCTTGCGGAACGTGTCGATCTTGTTCGATTGCGCCGTGGTGGCTGCCGCTACCCGAGTCCCACAACCAGCCGCAGGACAATCACCGTGGCCGGGTCCTGGACTACGGCGAAGAACAGGAAGCCGTGATCGCCGAGCGTGATGCTCCACTGATCCGACGCTTCGTTGTAGACAGCATCCGGGTCTGCGGTCGGCTTTTCGAACAGTTGGGCCAGGCGTCGGTCGACGAGGTCACGGACATCGTCGGGAAGGTTGCGGTACTGCTGTTCGGCGATCTCCAACCAGACTGGCTTGTAGCGCGGCATCCCGATGTCCCCGTCGCGGGGGCTACAGGGTGATCCAGTTACCGTGCTCGTCGCGGGCGCGCAGTCCGGCCAGATCGCCGGCCTTGGCGCGGGCGACCTGGGCCTGTTCGTCGTCGGTGAGGGGGTTGGCGGCCATCGTGGCTAGCGCGTGCCAGCGACCCAGGACCGCATCGACGCCGACGAGGTCGAGCTCGTCAGCGGCGCGGGTGAGTGCGGCACGCATCTCGTTCTCGAACCGTTCCAACTGTCCAGAGACACCGTGCTCGGCCAGCGCTGCACGGATTGCCGGACCGGACCGCTGGACTGCGGTGATCGTCGCCATCGACTGAGTATGACGGCTCACTGCGACCGGCGGCGGCATCGGGGGGCTCGGCGTGCCGCACCGCACCCCGGCGCGTACTCGCCGGCCGAGTAGCGCCACCCCGCTGTTGGGCCAGCGAGATCCGGTCGGCGGAAAGGGCATAGTCGCCGTCCCGCACGCGGGCCCCTCAGCGGCACACGCAGAGTCGCACTCACCAGCGTTTCGGCGGACGGCTGCCCTGGGCTTCGTCGAGTGAGCGTCGCAGCAGCTCAACCGGCAGGACGGGCGCGGACAGCGCGACAACTGGGGGACGGCTAGCGCTTTTCCCGTCGCGCAGCCGCTCAGCGCCGGCAGCGGGCGGACCAGCCAAATACGCCGGGAGCGCCACGGCCTGCAGCGCGCGACCGGCCGCGTCCAGCGCAAGGACCCGCGGCGGCCGTCGCCCCGCCCAGACCACCAGGGCCGCGCCGTGAGCCGACACGGCGACCTGCCGGTCCCCGACGCCCAGAGAGGTCACCTCGACCGCGACCCGGAGCTGCGCCCAGCGCACCCACTTCCCGCCCCAGGGCATCAGCCGTTCGGCGTTGCGCAGCGTGCCGCGCCAGCCCAAGACCTCCGCTGGCGCGGGCACCGCGGCGAGTGCCGGCCGGGGAGCAAGGACGGCGTCGCCCCCGTTGCCGCTCCCGCCGCCGAGGATGCGCCATGCCCCGCCGCGCGTCAGTTCCAGGGAGTGCACGTCCAGCCAGGGCTCCCCGCTCACCCCACGGCGCAGGAACATCGTGGCGGCCACCGGGCCGTCCCGGTCGACAGCCAGAGGCAGGTGCCTGGTGCGCCGGCTGAGCCGGGCGACAGCCGCCGCAGGGGTGCCCTCGAGCAAGCGGAGGCTCTCGGCGAGCGCGTCGTACGCCACGCCGGGACCGTACTGGTCTCCTGCCGGGCGGGGTCGGGCCGACCCGGGACGGCGGGACGCTGCCGCTGTCGTGAGGCGGCGACTCGGCGGGAGCTCCACCACGCCGGAGAGGCAGTAGCAGGGGACGTAGCCCGCTGGCGCGGCGGAGTGCTGGGTACCAGGACTACTGGACCGTCCCGCAAGCCGAACGGCTACCGGACACCCGTGGGGTCCAGCGCCCCCGCGATCTTGTGTCTCAGAGGATCTCGAAGCAGGTGCGCGGTCACTTCCGCAACCCGTGCTGCCACTAGGTCCGGGAGAGCGCCGTCAGTCGCGTTCCACTCCCGCTCGCGGTGAATCCAAAGCCGTGCGTAAGCCGACGCCGGCACCGCCGCCAACATCGGCAGCCGGCGAGTCCCCGACCATCCACCCCGACAGAGGCGCGCCGCACCGCCTGGCCGCCTTGTGGAAGATGGCGGGCTCCGGCTTGCGCACGCCGAGGTTCTCCGAGACGCACACGACGTCGACCACCGCGTCCAGGCGGGTACGGCGCACCTTCTCTAACTGCGTCGCCGTCCGGCCGTTCGTGACGATCCTGAGCAGCCACCCTGCTTCCTTCAGCCTCCAACTCCTCCGGCCGCTCGTGCTGCGTCAGAAGCAGTCGCGCGCAGGCGAGGAAGGCGCTCGCGATCAGCCAGGGTGTTGTCGAGGTCGAACAGCGCCAGCGGCATCGTCGCAACCTAACGGCGGCTACGCGTTGCGCACCCAGGCCGGGAGCTGAATGCGCGGCGTCCCGATAGCCGACCGCTGGAGGTCACACCCGAAGACTGACCGCACTCGATGCGAGACCTGCGCGCGCCCCAACGGCGGGCGAAGCCCTGCGCGGGCGTAACAGACACCTGCGCCCTACTCTGCCGCTCGACGCGGCCGTCCCGTGGGGGAACGACCACCGGACGCTCGGCGAGGCCGAGACGGGCAGTCGTGATCTTGTCCGCAGAGGATCGGTCTGCGGGACGCTCCTGCTTTGTCTTACATTACGTGTTACGATCCAAGCATGGCTGACACGATCACGTTCCGTCCCGACGAGGACGCCGCGCGCGCTCTGGCGGTGTTGACCCGTGATGGAACGCCGGTGTCGAGCGCAGTGCGAGCGGCTCTCATCGACGCCGCTCGTGAGCGGGCGCGAGCGTCTCTGCGAGCCGAGGCAGAGGCCCTGGCCGCCGACGAGCAGGACCGGGCCGAGGCTGCACAGGTGCTGCGGGACATGGAGAGCCTGCGTGCGTGGTGAGATCCACCGGCTACGTGCACCTCGGGATGCCCAGGGGCACGAGCAGCGAGGGTCTCGGTACGCCGTGGTCGTCCAGTCTGACCAGTTCCCGCTTTCCACCTGGCTGGTCGCTCCTACGTCCAGGTCGTCACGGCCGGCCAGCTTCCGGCCTGAGGTCGAGATCGCCGGGGCTACGACGCGCGTGCTCGCCGAACAGACCGCGGCGGTCGACCCTGCCCGTCTCGGTGCCAGCGTCGGCAACCTGACGTTCGACGAGCTCCGGCTCGTCGACGCCGCGCTGCGGCTGGTCCTGGCCCTGTAGATCGCTGGCGCTGCGCCCCGGCTGCGGATCCTTCACGTGACGGAAGGCCGGGCTCGTGCGGGGCGAGGAGTGCTCTCAGCGTGTGCACCGCGGCCGGTTCAGCGCCGTGTCCCGCAAGCCGTTCCTCTACTGGGACGGACTGAGTGCCCCGCTGGTTGGTCGGCTACCGGGACGAGCGAGTGCTCCTGTTGTCGGGCAGAGTTGACAGGACGTCGTCGGCGCGCAACACAAGGCCGCGGCCAACCGCACGTCCTCGGCCGGGCGTTGCAGCAGCGCGTCCACCAGCGCTCTCAAGGCAGGATCTTCGTATGTCAGCCGTCGCGTCGCGCTCATGGAGCGTTCTCCGGGCGCTCAGCGCCGACCCACCCGGCAGGGCCGGCAGCGGCTCCCGAAAGTCGACTTTCGCGGCCGCCCTGGAGCAGAGCGAGCAGCTGTGGGCAGCGGGCAAGGGCCTGAGCCCGACGGCCAGCCCCATCGTGCTCTTTTACAGCCTCACGCAGGGTGCCCGGGCGCTGGCAGCTGCCTCCGTCAAGGGCAGCGAGTGGACCGGCATGTCGGGGCACGGATTCCGGCTGACGTCTCCGGCCGCGCCCGACAACGGCATTCCGCGCCTTCGCGATCTATCCGTCAGGCCCTCGGGGCAGGGGTTCGTCCAGCAGATCGCGGCACTGCTCGGCTCGGGCATGTCTGTAGGAGAGACGAGTCTCGCCGCACTCGTGCAGGCTCTGCCGACCAGCGAGAGGCTGCTGCTAAACGAGCCACACGTCCCCATCGCGCTCCAGACCAACGACGGGTCGCACAACATCTCAGTCGACGATGACGAGCGCTGCCTGTCCGTCGGTCCCCTGCCTGCAGAGCTCACGCGCTACGAGCAGCAGGGGGATTTCTCTGGACAGCTCGTGCCCTCGGTTGAGGAAGTCGAGCAGTGGCTGACGGCCTACCCGGCGCTGCGCGGGCTGGGCGCACCCCTCCGCGTTGAGCAGGGCGGGCCCCTCGACTTCGACGTTCCTGAGTACCGCTGGACCGTCAATGTTGTTTGGCCCGCAGCGAGAGCCGGGGATCATCAAACCCACTACGCGTGGGCCGCCTCGGTCTGCGACGTCCCCTACGACTGGCGGCTTCCGGCGCAAGCTGGAGGACTCATTCTGCCCAGCGTGGGCGGCTCCGAGCAGCCCATCAAGCCCATCATCGCCTGGTGGATGCTCCTATTTGGGTGCTCCATGCTCGCGCGGTACCACCCCAGGACCTGGCGTCAAGTTCTCGACGTTGACCGCAGTCCCGATGCTGTCCCTGCTGAGCTGCTGCTCGCCCGCGCCGCTGAGCTGCTGCCAGAACTCCTGCTGGAGGCCCTCCATGCGACGACAACCGGTCAGTAGCAGGGACTGGCTCACACGGCCTACCGACGCCCTGGATGCGTGCGTCGGGACTGATTGTCAGCGCGCTCGCCCCTGCTCCAAGCTGCCGAGGGCGGAGGCGTCGGTCGGTCAACGTGTCCCGCAAGCCGTTCCTCGATGGGACGGCACGGCGAGTCAAGGCGTGCGCCGCTAGCGCGTCCTACAGCCGGTCGGGCAAACCGGAGGCTGCTCCTCACGGCTAGTTCAGCCCGAGGTAGATCGTCAGCTGGCGCGTCAGACGGTCGAGTTCGGTCAGCGCGAGGAGCCCCCGACGCTCGAGCAGCCGACTTCGAGCCACCGGCTGAAGCGCCGTCACGTCGGCGTAGGACTGCCGGTAGCGCGTCAGCCCCGCGTCCGGGTCAAGCCGTACGTGGGTCTGGTCCGGCCCATGTGTTCCGGTGACGGGGATCACCGCGATGTGTCCAAGGCGGGTGTTGAGCGCGTTGATGCTCAAGACGACGGCGGGGTGCAGCCCGAAGTCATCGAAGTCGACGTCCCAGACCTCTCCGCGAAACGGCTCAGGCAGGGACATCGACCTCGACGTCGCGGCGGCCGGGCCGGACCCCGATAGGCAGAGCGGGTTCGCGGCCTGCGTAGAAGGAGTCCACGCTCCTGGCCATCCGCTCCTCGCCAGCCCGCTTGTGCAGCAGTTCGAGAGCGGCCCTGACGATCTCAGTGCGACCGTCAAGGCCCAGCAGCTCCGCATCATCGCGCAGCTGGGCGGCCAGTTCGTGAGTGATGCGAGCCTGCCAGGTCTCGGAGGCCCCCGTCGTGATCGTCATGCGTATACGATCTGCCGTACAGACGGTCTTTGTCAACCCCCGGTAGGGCGTGCGTGGACGCCAAGCCGTCCCGGTGAGGCTTCTCGACCGGTACGGCTGCCGGCCGTGACGGCGCCCGCGTCAGGTCTCCCGGCAGCCGATCCCGAAACGGGGATCGGCGGTCCGTCCGGCGACGCGGATAGGGGCTCTGTCTCTTTGTGACTACAGGTCGAGCACGAGGGAGAGCGCTTCGTCGACGCGCTGCATCTCCTGCAGCGTGAGGAAGCCGGCCGGTTCGGTGAGCCGGTTCAGGTCGACGGTCGCGATCTGGTCGCACATGACCAGGGTGCGGTGCTCCCGGATCTCGACGGGCGGCCGGAAGCTGGTCTCGCGGGCGTAGTACTGGTGAAGGCGACGACCCAGGTGCTCAGGGCCAGCCAGTCCGGTTGCAGGAGCACGGCGTACCGACGGCCCTGCTGCTCGTGGCCTTTGCCGCGCGCGGGCAGCCGGTAGACCTCGCCCCTCACGCCGGTGCTTGCAGCGCGGCCAGGTCCTGGTGGATCGCCTCGATCTCGGCACGGTCCTGCGGGTCGTCCTTGATCGATCGGGCCTCGGCTGCTGCGACCGAGCGCCGTTCGTCGCGCTTCATCGCCGTCAGGGCGGCGCGGATAACCTGGTCGGCGCTCTGGCGCCGCGCTGCCCCGAGCTCCAGGAGCAGATCCCGGGTGCTCGTGTGGACCTTGACGGTGGTCGTGTCAGCCATCTGCGGAGTCTACCGCTGGTAGACAAGCAGTGCTTGCGGGGGTTCGACTGAGCAGGGTGCGCCGCGGTGCACCGCCGGCGCCCGACGCGTCCGCGCCGGACCGGCCTGACAAAGAGGTGCGCCATGGCGGCGCTTCTCGTCGGCTACGCACGATGCTCCACCGAGCAGCAAGACCTCACCGCCCAGCGCGAAGGCCTACTCGGCCTCGGCGTCGACCCACTTCGGGTGTACGTCGATCACGGACTGACCGGCACCAACCGGGACCGGCCCGGACTGCGCGAGGCGCTCGCGGCCTGCCGCGAGGGCGACACCCTGGTGGTGACCAAGCTGGACCGCCTGGCCCGGTCCTTGCCCGATGCCCGGGCGATCGCCGACGAGCTCACCGCGCGGCAGGTCCGCCTCAACCTCGGCGGGTCGGTCTATGACCCCAACGACCCCGTCGGCCGGCTGCTGTTCAACGTCCTGGCGATGGTCGCAGAGTTCGAGTCAGACCTCATCCGTCTTCGCACCCGGGAGGGGATGAAGATCGCCAAGGCCAAGGGGCGCCTTCGCGGGAAGCAGCCCAAGCTCAACGCCCGTCAGGAAGCGCACCTGATGGCCGTGTTCGAAACCGGCGAACACAGCACCGCCGAACTCGCCGACCTGTTCGGCGTCGGCCGCTCGACCGTCTACCGCGCCATCGAGCGACAACGGGCCAAGGCATCGGCCCTCGCGGCGCCACGCGGCTGAGTCGCTACCGCGACCAGGACGCGATCGGCACGGTGTCCTGCACACCCAGCCCGTGCGGGACACCGCCTGCCATGACCGTTCCCCGCGCCAATCGCCGAGCACCTCGCCGCAGACCGTTGGCTGCTGAGACGGCCCCGGCTGGTCCCTCGTCCGCTGCCACGGAGAGCGATGCGGCACTCTTGAGGGTGTGACGGTCTTGGCACAGCTGCCGGTGGAGGGAAAGACGGTGACGCTGCGGCGAGCCGCTGCGGAGGATGTCCCCGCGATCGTGGGCTTGCTGGCCGCAGACCAGTTCGGCGCGACCCGCGACAGCGTCAGCAGCGACGAGGACCTGCAGCCCTACCTGAACGCGTTTGACGCCATCGACGCTGACCCGGCACACCTGCTGCTCGTCGCAGCCGACGACGTCGGCCAGGTCTTGGCCACCATGCAGCTGAGCTTTCTGCCCGGGCTCGCTCGGCGCGGCGCCCTTCGGGCCCAGATCGAGGCGGTGCGGGTCCGAGACGACCACCGCAGCCACGGCCTGGGAGCGGCGCTGTTCAAGTGGGCGATCCAGGAGGCGCGCCGCCGCCAGTGCGCCTTGGTCCAGCTGACCACGGACAAGTCACGAGCCGACGCACACCGCTTCTACGGGCGTCTCGGGTTCGTCGCCTCGCACGAGGGGCTCAAGCTGCGATTGCTCCACTGACGGATCGCCTTCCGGCTTGCCGCCCGACCTTGCGCCGGGTGACGGCCGGAGGCTGACGCCGGGCAGCGCTTGAGCCAACTGGCTGTCATCGGGTCGTGCCTGTCCCTGGCCCCACCACCCAGCGGTACACAGAGCGGATGGCCAGCAACCTGCTGCGCCTGGCCCGGCAGCAGCGAAGCTGGTCCCAGCGCCAACTGGCCGACGCCGCCGGCGTGCCGGTCTCCACCGTCGCCCGGATCGAGTCCGGGGCCCGCCAGCCGTCGCTGGTCACGATCAGCCGGCTCCTGGCCGCCGCCGACCTGGAACTACGCTTCCGGGTCGAGGCATACGACGACCACGACGATGTCCTGGACGCGCGTCGGGCGGCCCTGACCAGCGAGCAGCAGGCCCAGCACGACCGGGCCTTCGAGGGCACCAGCCAGGTCCTCACCACGGGTCGGCAGGCCGCGACGGCCAGCCGCGACCGACGACCAGGACCAGGTGCCGCTGGACGCCGCGGCGCTGCTCGAAGTCCTTGAGCGCCACCGGGTCGCGTACGTCGTTGTCGGTGGTTACGCCGCAGAGCTGCACGGGTCGGTGCGCAGGACCGTTGACGTCGACGTGGTGCCGCGCACCACGCTCGACAATCTCGAGCGCCTGACCCGGGCCCTACGCGAGCTGCGAGCC
>Ga0105047_10014895_pt1 | contig 12296 bp, 6 predicted proteins | sample MAT04_FD_78384 | JGI IMG/M metagenome (GOLD analysis project Ga0105047, IMG submission 78384) | Freshwater microbial communities from Lake Fryxell liftoff mats and glacier meltwater in Antarctica - MAT-04 (megahit assembly) | ecosystem: Environmental > Aquatic > Freshwater > Ice > Liftoff... | reverse complement strand
CGCCCGCTTTGCCGACAGCAATGGCTACGAGAAAGACCTGCCGCGGGAGATGTGGGCCTACCGGGACTGGGTGATCGACGCATTCAACCGCGACGTGCCTTACGACCGCTTCCTCATCGAACAATTCGCTGGCGACTTGCTGACGCAAGCCACCCAGGCTCAGATCGTCGCCACGGGCTTCCTCCGAAACAGCATGACCAACGAAGAAGGAGCGATCGTTCCCGAGCAGTTCCGCACGGATGAGATGTTCGATCGCATGGATGCTCTCGGTAAGGCTGCGTTCGGGCTGACGCTCCAGTGTGCTCAATGCCATACCCACAAATACGACCCGATCACGCAAACCGAATACTACGGGATGTACGCATTCCTCAACGACACTTACGAAGCCCAGTCCTGGGTGTACACACCTGAGCAACGAAAGCAGATTGCCGACCTCAAGGCGGGGCTCGCTGCCATTGAGAAGCGGATCAAGGCCGCCCGGCCTGGCTGGTCCAAAGAAATCGCGGCCTGGGAGTCGAAGGTCTCCAAGAATTCGACCCCCTGGACGACAATGACCGCCACCGAGCTTGCGAGTACGAGCGGGCTGAACCACCCAACCCATGAACCGGATGGATCGATTCTCACCCTGGGGCACCCAAGCACCAAGGGGGATATCTTTGCCATCTTCGAGCCGGATATGAAAGGTATCACCTCTCTTCGTTTGGAGGCGTTGACGCACAGCGACCTGCCGTTCGGCGGGCCGGGCCGCAGCATATACGGCACCTGGGCGGTTACCGAACTGGAAGCAAGCTTGCAGAAGCCTGGCGGCAAGACGTGGGAGAACCTCAAACTTGTCGGCGCACAAGCGGACTTCTCGGAGCCTGAACGCAAGCTGGAGGACGAGTGGGCGGCCGGGTTCGACAAGGAGAAGAAACGGGTCTGCGGCCCCGTCTCATTCTTGATCGACGGCAAGAACGATACGGCATGGCGAGCCGACCGCGGGCCTGGAAGGCGGAATGTACCTTCCGTGGCCATGGTGCGATTTGACAAGCCGCTTGACCTGCCGGCGGGAACGAAGCTGAAGATCCTGTTGCGAATGCATCACAGCGGAGACGACAACGGCCGGCGCAACACGATGCTCGGGCGGTGCCGCATCAGCGTAACGACCGCAGCGAAGCCGTCGCTGGCCGCGGTCGATCACGCGGCCGTGCTGGCGATGCAGAAACCTCGCGACCAGCGAACCGCGGAGGATCATGCAGCCATCTTCACTGCATGGCGTGTGAGCCAGCCGGCGCTCAAGCCGTACACGGAGGAGATCGAGGCGTTGTGGAAGCCGTGGCCGCAGGCTCCGACATCAGTGCTGCACCTCGCGGCTCGCAGCCCGGAGCAGTCCCGCATCACTCGCTTGTTTGATCGTGGCGGCTGGGACAAGCCCAAGGAGGAAGTTCAACCGCACACGCCGGCAGCACTCCATCCCCTGCGGGACGGGCCCGGGCCGGCGCGGTTGCGGTTCGCACGCTGGATCGCCGACCGACGATCTCCGCTCACGGCTCGCGTGGGCGTCAACCGCGTCTGGCAGGCAATCTTCGGCACTGGCCTGGTCGAAACCGCCGAGGACTTCGGCACTCGCGCTCCGCTGCCCGAGTACCCACAGATGCTCGACTGGCTCGCCGTCGATTTCATGGATCGCGGCTGGAGCCACAAGGAGTTGATCCGCACGATTGTGACCAGCGAGACTTACCAACAGCGTTCGCGGGCCCCCCCGGAGATGTTGGAGAAGGACCCGAGGAACCGCCTGCTCGCTCGTGGCCCGCGATTCCGGGCAGACGCCGAGGTGATGCGAGATCTGGCACTCGCCGCGGCCGGGTTGCTGAACACGGAGGTGGGCGGGCCGAGCATCTTCCCGCCAGTGCCGGCGAGCGTGCTCGAGTTCAACTACTTCAAGCCGACGTACTGGAAGGTTCCCGAGGGCCCAGCTCGATATCGTCGCGCGGTGTACGTGTTCCGTAAGCGATCGATGCCCGACCCGGTGCTGACCACCTTGGACGCTCCCAACGGGGACTTCGCCTGCGCTCGCCGAGTGCGGTCGAACACTCCGCTCGCGGCGCTCACGGCGCTCAACGAACCGATCTTCGTGGAGGCCGCCCGCGGCCTGGGCCTTCGCTTGCTCGCCGAGGGCGGCAAGACGGACGCGGACCGGATCGACTACGCTTTTCGAGTCTGCACCGGCCGTCACGCGACCAGGAGCGAAGTGGACGAAGTGCTCATGTTGTTGAAGTCTCGTCGGGAGAAATTGGCTGCCGGCTGGCTGAACCCTCGTGAGATCGCCACGGGCGACCCTGCCAAGCTGCCGGAACTTCCGCGTGACGCCACTCCGCAGGACGCAGCCGCGTGGACTCTCGTTGCCCGAGTGCTGCTGAACCTGGACGAGACGCTGACAAAGAACTGATCTCTGACCCACTGGATTCCCATGGCTCCCGATACTCGAACCCTGCTCGCGCGCCGCTGGTTCCTCCGCGACTGCGGTCTCGGCCTCGGCTCTGTTGCGTTGCAAGCCTTGCTGGCTCGCGAGGGGTCAGCCGCTACACCCGCGAATCCTCTGGCGGTGAAGGCACCCCACTTCGCACCGAAGGCGAAGCGGGTCATCTTCCTGTTTCAGGCCGGCGGCCCCAGCCATCTCGAACTGTTCGATTACAAGCCGGAACTGAAGAAGCGGGACGGCCAGCTACCGCCGGCGGAACTGCTCAAAGGCTATCGTGCCGCGTTCATCAACCCGAACTCGGCCTTGCTCGGCCCGAAGTACGGCTTCCGGAAGTACGGCCAGTGCGGCATGGAACTCAGCGATCTCATCCCGCACACGGGGGCCATCGCGGACGACCTCTGCTTGATCCGCACCGTACACACCGAGGCGGTGAACCACGCGCCTGCCCAGATCATGATGAACACCGGCAGCCAGCAGTTCGGCCGCCCAGGCTTCGGAGCCTGGACGCTCTACGGCCTTGGCAGTGAAGCCGCCGACCTGCCCGGGTACGTGGTGCTGACGAGCGCCAAGGGCACCAGCGGCGGTGCGAGCAACTACGGCTGCGGGTTCTTGCCGACGGTGTACGGCGGAGTGCCGTTCCGCCCGACGGGCGACCCGATTTTGTATCTGTCGAACCCGCCAGGCATTGATAACGAGACCCAGCGCGCATCGCTCGATTCGCTTCGCCGCCTCAACGACGCCGGGGCGGCAGCCAGTGGCGACCCGGAAGTCGCGGCCCGGGTGCAGAGCTACGAGATGGCCTATCGGCTGCAGACCAGTGCCCCGGAACTGATGGACCTCAGCAAGGAGCCGAAGGCAGTGCTGGAGAGGTATGGCATCACCGATCCGAAGCAGCCGGGATACGCCCGCAACTGCCTCCTCGCCCGTCGGCTCGCGGAGCGGGGCGTTCGCTTCGTGCAACTCTTCCACGAGGCCTGGGATCAGCACGCCGGCCTGATGTCTGGCGTCAAGAAGAACGCGGCGGACACGGACAAGCCGAGCGCGGCTCTCGTCGCCGATCTCAAGGAACGCGGTCTGCTCGATGACACGCTGGTGATCTGGGGCGGGGAGTTCGGCCGCACCCCGATGGTCCAGGGCGGCAAGGACGGCCGGGACCACCACAACCGCTGCTTCAGCTACTGGCTGGCCGGCGGCGGGGTCAAGCGAGGCCACGTCCATGGCGAGACCGACGAGTTGGGATTCAACCCGACTCAAGATCCTGTTCACGTCCACGACCTACACGCCACCCTGCTGCATCTGCTCGGGTTCGACCACATGCGGCTGACGTTCCGGTACCAGGGCCGCGACTTCCGACTCACCGATGTCCACGGCCAATTGGTGAAAGGGGTCTTGGCATGATCGGCCTTCATCGCTTGGCAATACTTGCGATACTCCTCGCTGTTTCCAGCGCGCGGCAAACTCGTGCGCTCGAAGTCCGGGCAAGTGGATAGCGTGACGCACTTCGGCGAGAAGTCGGTCGCCGGGAAGCGCGACTCGTCGGTCGTGGAGCGCCGCTTCACGGACGATGATCTCGAAGGCGACAACGCCATCGGCTACAAACTGGAAGCCAGCGCACTAAAGGCCGTGGGCAAAGGTTAACGTGAAATTCGGCGGAAGTCGAGATTCTGAATTGAATTCCGCAATATGTCAACTTAATTCTAATGCACATTACGGCGTCTTTGTTCACTGGACCACGAGGCCAAGAAACGCATCATTCTTGACCGGTCGAAGTGTAATGCCATGCCCACTGCTTTGAGTGGGCATGGCACCCAAAACAGTTGGTGGTGGGTGCGGCAACCGATTCTGCAAACCGGGAAAAATCGCTTTTACGGCTCCGACTTTCAGGATTACACTGTCTTCTCTGTGAAGGCAGATTCGCCCCGCACCCCAGCTTTTCGCCATGAGAAACGCCCCATGTTCTCCCCCCCCCAGATTCCCGCAGCTTATTCTCGTGCTCATCGCCATCGCGGTCCTCTTCGCACCGGGCCGCGTTGAAGCTCAGAGCAAGTACACCTGGAATTCGGGCGTAACCAACTCCGCGTGGCTCAATTCGTTCGACTGGTTCCTCTCCGTCGGAGGCGGCAACCCCAACGGCTACCCCGGGGAGATCGCCAACGCCGCGAGCACGAATACGGACATCGCCGCGTTCGGGAATTACACGAGCACCGTGGGAAGTGCCGGCATCGGCATCGACATGGGAGCGGCGGGAGCCAACGGCAACCTCGTGCTCGGTGCCATTGATTTCAACCCGACCACGGCGACCAACGGCCTGTTCATCGGCAACTCTTCCACCGCCACGAACGGCGTTCTCACGTTGAATGGGGCCACCGTCAACGTAATCGCGAACGTCCTCATCGCCGTCCGCGGCAACCGCGATCTGACGATTCAGAACACGCAAGGGAGCGGGAACAAGACACTCGGCCTGCGGTTGGGAATCACGAATGGCCGTGTTCGAGGTGGTGAGCGGGCGAACGCTCACGGTGAATAGCATCATTTCGCAGACTAACAGCGGGTCGCGGCTGACCATCGACGGCGGCGGCACCGTGATGTTTCGAGCGAGCAACACCTTTTCCGGCGGCGTCACCGTCAAGGGCAGCAGCACGCTCAACATTACAAATGACAACCAACTCGGAACATTGCCCGCTGCCCCGACTGCTGGCTATCTCGTGCTCGATAGTAGTACGACTGTGGTATTCACCGGTGGCACCACCACCCTGAACGCCAAACGCGGCATTGCGATCGGCCCATCATCCGGGACTGGGTCTGTGACATTCCTCTCGACCAGCACCGAAGCCGTTATCAACGGCAATATCACGAACAATGGGGCTGGTGTCGGCAGCCTGATGACGCTCAGCAATCACGTCACGCTCGGGGGAAATAATAGCTTCACGGGTGGATTGAACATCTCCAACGACTGGCTGTCCTTCAGCAGCCCGAACAACCTCGGTGCTCTTCCAGCGAGCACATTCGCCGCTTCGATTGTGATGCCTCAGCCTTCTGGCAGCACCCGATTCAATTACACCGGCACGGGATCAGCAACTCTTGAGGCCACACGTGGAATCCTCATCGGACCGGGCACGGGAACGGGATCAAACTCGTATGCTTTTGAAGTGACTTCCTCCACAGGCACGCTGACAATCGCAGGAGTGATCGGCAATAATGCTGCAGGAACGGGCGGCGTGACGAAGTCGGGTGACGGCACGCTGTTCCTCACCGGGAACAATACATTCACCGGTAACGTGCGATCGAGCCTCGGGTCGCTGGTGCTGGCCGCGGCTCAGGCCTACACCGGCAGCACAGCAGTCGGTATCGGCAGCATCGAACTCGACTTCACCGCTTCAACGGCACCGGTTTCAAATATTGTCAACCCGGTCTCCGCTCTCATCCTGGGTGCGAATGACGGTCAGAGTTCCCGCCTCACCATCACCGGTAAGAGCAGCACTACGAACTCGCAAGGGTTTAGTTCGGTAAACACCTCCACCGGGAACAACATCATTTCGGTGAATGCCGGGGCCGGCGGAACAGTCAACCTGAATCTGGGATCGAACATTGGCCGCAGCCTCTCCAGCGTAATCCGGCTCGATCCACCTTCGAGCGGACTGGTCAGCAGCGCTTACGGTTCGGCGAATAGTTTGATTGCGGACACCGGTGCCGCGTTTATGACGTGGGGTACTGGGGATTGGGCGGCGAAGAACGCGGCCAATACCGGCGTCGTGGGTGGGGCGAGCGTGGGCGGGTTCTACACGCCGAGTACGACCACAAGCCTGAGCGGGAACGCGAACGTGGCGACCGGCGTGGACACCAGCCTGGCGGCCGACACATCAGTTGGAAGCCTGCGCTTCAACCTCGCCGAGGGCCGCACGATCACAGTGGCATCGGGCAAGACGCTCACAGTCGGCGGCATCCTCGTCACGCCCGCAGTAGGGGCTCAAACAAGCACCATCACGGGCGGCAGCCTGAAGGGATCAGGGACGCAGGATTTGGTCGTTTTTCAGTACAACACGCTTGCCCCGCTCAATATCGGTTCGGCATTGACAACCGGCGTTTTCACCAAGGCTGGTGCGGGAAAGGTGATTCTCTCATCGACGCTGAACACTTACAGCGGTGCCACCTGGGTGATCGAGGGAATACTTGAAGCAGGAGTGAATGGCGCATTCTCACAGAGCTCGACTTACAACATGCTTCCCGGAACGACGCTCCGCTTGAACGGTCGCGATGTGACCGTGGCCGGAATCACCGGTCGAGACCGCGGTTCGCCAACGCCCGAGACGGCAATCGAGAATGGGGCCGCAACACCCGCCATTCTGACGGTCGGTTCGAATGACACGGGCAGTTTCTACCACTCGATGATCCAGGACGGCGGAACCGGTTCGTTGAAGCTGGTCAAAACCGGGACGGGCCGGCTCGACCTTGCTCACACCGATCCCAACACCTATACGGGTGGAACTCTCATCGCCGGCGGCGTGTTGTCGGTGAACAATGCGGGGAATACGGGAACGGGGCCCGTAACGGTCGGCATCAATGCCTTCCAGGCCACGACGACTCCGACACTCGCCGGGAGCGGCAGCGCCACTGGCCCGGTCACGATCACGGGTTATGGCAAGCTCGCACCCGGGGGCGGTGGGACGAATCCAACCTCGGTTTTTTCATTCGACGTGACCGGTGCCTCCTTGACGTTCCAGCCGCATTCTTACTTCGGAATGGTCATTGGCAGTACGGGAAACAGCGACAAGGTCACCGTGAGTGGATCGTCATCCGTGCTCAATCTTGCCGGCGGTGCGACCGGAACCCTTCTGGTTCTCGACGACCTCGCCGCGTTTAATCGGGCCAATTCGAGCACCTACACGATTGCGTCACTAAGCGGGGGTGCCACACTGCAGCTGAACGGCTCAACTGTTTCCGACGGCACCGAGCTCGGCCGGCACATCGTCAACGGGGCGGACACGGGGTCGATCCTCATCGACACGGCCTTGTTCGCAAGTCTTCAGAACGGGGACACGTTCGTGTTGCGGCGAAGTGCGGCAAACCTGATCCTGGATTACATACCCGTCCCGGAACCGTCCACCGTGCTCGGCTTGGCCTTCCTCGGGCTGGCGGCCGGCCGGCTCGTGCGGCGGCGAGCCTACCCGAAACATCATGCCCCTGTAGGTTCTCGCCGTTCGGCTTGTCCCACAGGGTGACAGCCCGGCTGCCGCCGACGAGCATCGTACCCGCCGTGGTGTGCTGCAATTTCACAGCGGCGGCCGCCTCGGCGACCAGCGGCACGGACTTCATGTGGAAGCTGTTGCCCGTATAGAACACACGCAGTGGCGGGGACGGGTCGGCCGCCATGGCGAGCAGAAGGACCGCTAGCATGGCGAACCTCGGCGTTTACGGGTCGTCGCGGACCACCCGGAACCCGGTGGCGGCGTCGCGCTGGTTCGGTTCGCCGCGATAGCGGGACGGGGAGCAGGCGTGCGACGGCCACTTGTTCCAGCCGCCGCCCCGGCGGACCTTGTGCGTTCCTTCCGCCGGGCCGGTCGGGTCCACCGCCAGCTTGCCGTCCTTCGGCAACAGGGCGTGCCAGTCGGAGCACCACTCGAACACGTTCCCATGCATGTCGTACAGGCCCCAGGCATTCGGCTTGAACGACCCGACCGGCGCGGTAAATGAGAGCCCGTCCTTCGCTTTGATCGCCTGCCTGGCCCACTTGGGGAAGGTCTTCTCGACGATGGTGCCGTCGGCGATGTTGCCCACCTCGGGAATCTTCTCAACGTCGTCGCCGTTGTGGAAGAAGGTCTCGGTACCGGCACGGCAGATATACTCCCATTCCGCCTCCGTCGGCAATCGATAGTGGGCTTTCTCCTTCTGCGAGAGCCACTTGCAGAAGGCGACGGCGTCGTTCCAAGATACGTCCACCACCGGGTGCATGTCGTCTTGTTCGAAACCGGGGTTCTTCCAAGTGCGTTCGGGGCTGGCGGGCAGGTGCTCGCCGGTTTTCAGGTCGAAGAAGACGCTCCCCTTGCCGTCGGCCTCGGCATCGGTCTTGTAGCCCGTGGCCGCGCCGCATGCCTGGAACTGGCCGCGCGTCACCTCGTGTGCGGAGATGCGGAACGGCTTGGTGATTTTGACGGGATGCGAAGGAGTGCCGAAGTCGCCGGCTTCTCTGCCGCCGAACTTCTGCCGCGTCTCCGCCTGCGACAGCCGGCTGCCCATCACGAACTCGCCCGCCGGGATAGGCACGAGCTTCATCCCAAGAGAGTTCGTCGCCGGCTCGGCCGATAGCGATCGTGAGACGCACAGGATTACGAGCAGCCCAATCGTGGCGATGGCCTTGGTCATAGTTCGAGTGCCTTTGAGTAGGTCGAGTGGTTCAGGGCCGGGTCACAGCAGGTCGCGGATGACGCGGCCCTCACGCACGAGCGTGATCGGCCGGCCGGCGCCAGGGTACACGTTCTGCGGATTGATACCGAGGCAGTGGAACATCGTGGCGGCGAGCGAGTCCGGCGAGATCTGCTCGGTCGTCGGCAAGCTGCCGGTGGCGTCGGTCTTGCCGATCACCTGGGCTCCTTTCACGCCGCCTCCGGCGATCAGCACCGACATCGACCGCGACCAGTGATCGCGCCCAGCGTCCTTGTTCACCTTGGGCGTCCGCCCGAACTCGCCGGTCACCACCACCAACGTTTCCTGCAGCAGACCGCGATCCTGCAGCGTCGTGAGCAGGGCCGATACGCCGTCGTCAAGCTTCGGCAGCTTCTCGTCCTTCAACAGCTTGAAGTTGTTGGCGTGGGTGTCCCAGCCGGTCGAGTCGATGGTGACAAAGCGGACGCCGGCCTGCACCAACCGGGCCGCGAGCAAGCAGCTTTGCCCGAAGGAGTGCGCTCCGAAGCCCTTCGCCACGGCGAGCGGTTCCTGGCCCACGTCGAAGGCGTTGCGGGACTTTTCCGAACGGATGATGTCGTAGGCTCGCTGGGAGAACTTGTCGAGCCCGGCGAGCAGGTCGTCGTCCATCTTGCCGGTGAACTTGCCGTCGAGATCCGCCAGCAGCTTCTCGCGTGCCTCGACGACACCGGCGGTGAGGGAGCGAGCCAAGGAAATACCGCGGACGTTAAACGCGGCCCCCGGTTGGGCGGGGGTGACGACGGTGTTGAAGGGCGTGGTCTCGACGCCGAGGAAGCCGCCGCCGACCGGCGTTTTGGGGATTGCAACGTAAGCAGGCAAGTCTGGCGGGGCGGCGAGTTCCTTCGCAGCCACGGAGCCGTACCCGGGGTACTCGACCGACGGCGTCGGGCGGTTGCCGGTGAGCAGATATTTGATCCCCAGTTCATGGGCCGCGATGCTGTGGCTGACACTGCGCACCAGGGCGAACTTGTCGGCGACCTTCGCCAGACGCGGCAAGTGCTCGCAGATCTCGATGCCGGGGACGTTCGTCTTGATCGGCTTGAACTCGCCGCGGATGTCCTCGGTCGCGTCGGGCTTCAGGTCGAACGTGTCGAGGTGCGGCGGTCCGCCGTTGAGGAAGATAAAGATGGCCGCCTTGGCCGTCGCCTTCGGCGCGACCTGCCCTGCAGCGGCGTGGCGAAGGTAATCGCCGAGCGTGAGCGTCGTGCCGAAAGCGCCGACGCGGAGGAAGTCCCTTCGGCTGCTGCGGATTTCGGGATGCTTATTGCGTATTGAAGACATTGGCTCTCCGATATTTGGGAATGGGATGCCGGCGGGTTGCCGTTCTGCTGAATCTTAAATCCGCATTCCGAACTCCGCATTTCTTCGCTCAGTGGTTGACCAGGAACTCGCGGGTGTTGACGAGCGCCCAGAGGAGGTCGCGGAGGCCGGCGACGAGGTTGTCGGCCCCGGCCAGATGCTTGCGTGCACGGTCTTGCTCGGCACCAGTCGGCTGACGGCAGAGGGTCCGCAAGTAAGCCTCGCGAATCAGGCCGTCCGGGGTGGTGGGCACGGCGGCGGTGTCCTCCGCGGTCGGCAGCGGCGGCGGGCGCGACACCCCGGCTCCGGCCAGGTACAGCTTCGTGAACCGCAGCCGGTGCTCGGCCTCGAAGACCTTGTCCGGCGGCGCGCCTTCCTTCTTCAGCCTCGCCACGCGTTCCTCGAACTCGGGGAGTTGCTTCAGCATGTTCACGATCCGCGGGCTCTTGCCGGCGTCGTAAGCCTTCTTGAAGGCGTACTTCACCCCGTTCTTCCGGGCCACCTGCTCCAGCCAGCCGCCGGTGCGCTCGATGTTAGTCAGCACCTCGTCGTCGTTGCGGAGGTAAATCGCCTGGAGCAGGTTCGGGGCATTGACGCGGTCGCAGTCGCACAGGGCATCGCGGGCCGGCTTGCCGTACATCTGGAGCGCGTAGTTGCCGACGCCCCGCTGGTCGGTGCTTCCCTGGATGGCGATCGCCCGGCCGGCCGGGTCGGCCCGCAGCGCCCGGGCCTCGGCCGCGGTACCGGTCGCCTGGCTGATCGCATCGAAGATCGCTTCCCCCGGCAGCCGACGTGGCACCGCCCGGCTGAAGTTCCGAGTGTCCCCCTTGTTCGTCTCGTTTGGCAACCAGCTCCGCTGATAAGTGTCGGTCGTTGTGATCGCCCGGTGCAGCCACTTCAAGTCGTAACCATGGCGGGTGAACTCGGCCGCGAGGTGATCCAGCACCGGTTCGTGAATCGGCGGGTTGGCTCGGTTCTGGTCGTCCGTTGGTTCGACCAGCCCCGTGTGAAAGTAGCTTGCCCACACGCGGTTGACGAGGGCCCGGGCGAAGTAAGGGTTCTCAGGCGAGCGCATCCACACCAGCAGTGGCACCCGCGGATCGCCGATGGCAGCTTCCGGCACTTCCGCAGCGCCGAGCGGTTTGGGCGTCAGCCCGCGGCCCGGCGGGCCCTTCGACCCCGGCTCGCGGACGAACGTCTCCTCAAAAGGGACCGGCTTCCCCGCCCGCACGAGGTCGTCCATCTTGAACTGCAACGGGTTCCGCTCCAGCCCCGTGAGCCCGCCTTCCTTCATCAGCCGGGCCTTGGCCGCGACCGTGGCCGGGTCGAGTTGATGGCCGCGGTTCACCACCCGATCGAAGAAGGAGGAGAACTGCTGAAAGTCCTTCTGTGTCCAGACATCGAAGGGGTGCTTGTGGCACTCGGCGCATTGAAGCCGAATGCCAAGGAAGGCATAGCCGAACGCCAGAGCTTTACTGTCGGCCGTGCGGAACGGTGCCCGTGCCCAGTAGAAAGGAACAGTCGGCCGGTCGTTAATATGGGCCGGGTTCTCGCTATTGAAGTAGGTGCTCCATTCGGCGCAGGATTCCTCGTAACTCTGCCCCGGTCGTCGGCTGCTGCCGAGCACCATGCCGGCCACCATCTCGTCGTAAGGCGTATTCTTCTCGACCCGGTCGCGAACCCACTCGTACCACATCCGTGAGACGTCCGCGCGGAGGACACCGGCGAAATACGCCTCGTTGTTCCCCAATACGTCGCAGAACTTCGTCGCCCACCACGCCGCGTACGCGGGTCGGCCAAGGAGTTCGTCCACTTTCTTCGCCCGCTTGGCCGGGTCCGGGTCGGCCAGGAACGCCTCAATCTCGTGCGGCGTCGGCAGCGTGCCGGTCAAGTCGAAACTGACCCGCCGCAGGAACTCGCTATCGGTGCACCGCTCCGACGGAACCACGCCGAGCTTGCGGAGCTTCGCCACCACCAGTTCATCCACCTTCGTCGAGGTGGGAACCGGTGGGTAGTTCACCCCGGCCTTCGCGGTCAACGGCAGCAGCGCCGGGACCGGTTCGACCCCGTTGTCGTAGAAGGCGACGATGTGGGTATCGCCTGGCCCGACACAGGT
>Ga0105047_10014893_pt1 | contig 12296 bp, 9 predicted proteins | sample MAT04_FD_78384 | JGI IMG/M metagenome (GOLD analysis project Ga0105047, IMG submission 78384) | Freshwater microbial communities from Lake Fryxell liftoff mats and glacier meltwater in Antarctica - MAT-04 (megahit assembly) | ecosystem: Environmental > Aquatic > Freshwater > Ice > Liftoff... | reverse complement strand
CTGCTCGACCGCGTTGGCCTTGGCCGTGATCTTCTTCAGCAGTTCTGGGTCGACCTGCTTTTCGAGGTATTGCAGGTAGAGCACGTCGATCTGGCGCACCAGATTGGCGTCCCTCGTCGCTTCCTTGATGTAGCCGCGGATGGTCTTGAGCTTCTCGAAGCTGTCTTTGTTTGCCAAGGCGGTGTCGAGTGCGTTCTGCTTTTCCTCCTTGCGGGCGAAGTCCGCGTCGGTGCCGGAGATATTGGCGCTCCACCAAGCTTTGCCCAGCGCAATCTCCAACGGGCGGATCTTCTTCACGTGATCTGCGACGAAGAATTTCGCATCATCGTCCGCGAGTTGGGCCGTTGCAGGTTGCATGTCGAATGCCGCCACGGCAGCACCTCCGGAAATAAGGAACGAACGGCGATCGGGCAGCATGAATTTCTCCGTTATGTGGAATAGACCCATTTTCCCAGCCCGATGGCGGGGAGCAACAGCAAAGTGATTAGCATCCCCGGCCAGCCGACGAAGGCCGTGGCGAGGATCGCATCCAACAGAATCAATCCGAAGATACTGCGCTTCACCGCCGCTTGCACGGATTTCGGCGTCGGGTTGCGGATCGCCGCGAGCACGGGATAGCCGACGGCGAACCCGAAGAGCACGAGCAGGTAGGGGAAATAAATCGGCGATTGCCCGGCCGGGAGGTGCATGGGCACGGTCGCCGCCAATACCACTGACACCGCCATGACAGCGGCTGCTCCCGCGAGGTGGAACTTGCGGCTCACCCCTTCTTCCGTGCGCGCGAACCACGTCACTCCGACGATGTATAAGCCGACGACGGATGCGAGATGCCACGGAATGGGCGAGTCGGGCATGAAGGCCCAACTTCCGAGTAACACATTCAAAAACCGGCACGCCCCCATCGCAATCGGGCCGATCCAGAAATGCTTCAAGACCGAATCGTAGAGGACGATCGCGAGGAACAAGACGAAGGCGACGCCGGAGAGTTCCCGCGCCAGGTGCGGCAAAATGGCGACCGACACCAAGCCGAGCGCGGCGAGACCCACCGCGGTGATGATTGCACTCCTGCGGCTCACCCGCTTCGACGGCAACGGCCGGAACGATTGCGTTTTTTCATCGCTGCGATAGTCGCACAGATCGTTCAACACCATGCCGAAGAGGTACAAGCAACCGGACGCGATCAAAAGGTGGAAGACGACTCCGGAGCGATGGCCCAGAACACCGACGGCACTCGTCGCCATCAGAATATCGGCGAAAGCGGTGAAGACGTTCGGCAAGCGCAGTAGTTGGGCGAACGCGAGCAGGCGAGAGTTCTTCATCGGGGCGTCGGTGCTCAGGCCAAGTTCACGGCGACATTGTAGGTCGAAGGCCCACCGGCCGCCCGTTCTCCGAGGTTCAGCAGGTCGTCCTCGTTCTGTACGAAGCGGATATCGCGGACCCCTTCGGCGGCGAGGCGCCCGAGGAACACCGGTTTGTCGTCGTCGGTGATACCGATGAGGATCGCCGAGATCGCGTAGCCCTGTCGGCGGAGTTGGCCGAGCGCCACAGAGGTTTCCACCGACACCTGTGCCAGGATCGCCATGATCGTCGCGTCTTTCGGCAACCGCGGCCCGGCGTCGAGGATCAGCCCGGTGAACGTCATGCCGTCGGTGAGTTCGAGCCGGGCGAGGGCGTCGCGGATCTTCGAGAATTGGTCGATCCCCCGGCGGGTTTCGACGACCACCGGACGCAGGCGTTTATCCGGCCCGAGGGCTTCATATTTCCCCCGGGCTTGTTGCCGGGTCTCCATGCCTTGTTCCGCCGTTTCGGAGGTCGTGTCGATTTTGTCGGAGGCTTCGTCGCGGATGCGCGCCGCCGTGTCGCGGCCGTTGCTCGCCAATCCGATCTGTTGGTTCAAGATCGAAACGGTATACGCGATGGCGCAGGCTGTGGTGATGGCGAGTTCCGAGCGGTACGGTTCGCCGCGCTTGGCGTACCCGCCCGAGTGAAAATCGACGAGCACCGTCGCCCCGGCGAGCGAGGTCGGTTCGTAAATTCGGCAGTGGAGTGCCCCCGTGCGAGCCGTGGCGCGCCAATGGATGCGCTGCAACGGGTCGCCCATCACATAGGGGCGCACGCCGGCGGTGCGGGTCGGATCTTCGAACAGTCGATTCGCCAATCGCACTTCGCCGATGGGGCGCTTGGATGCGAATTCGTACTTCGCCAGTTGGAGAATCTTCGGATAGACGAGCACGAAGGCCGGGCTCGACAAGATCCGGTGCCGGCGGTGAAGTCCGAAGACATCCCCCGTCTCGGCGAACGTCGGGCCGAGTTGGTAGTAGCCGCGCTGTTTGAAGGTGATTTTGTACTTCACCGTCTTCGTCTTGCCCGCGCCGATCAGCACGATGGCGATCCGCCGCCCTTGAATCGTCAATCGCGGCGGCTTCTGGCGCAGGGCATAGTCCGGAAGCATGTCTTCGACGAGCAACCAGCCTATGGGGAGCTTCCCGGTGTTCTTGATCTTCACGACCACTTCGACCGTCTCGCCGACTTCGCGAGGGGTTTGATCGACTTTGCGGGTCGCTTCGAGTTGCATGATCCAACTTTTGGCCAAATACCGACTGAGCAAATAGACGCCGATGACGACGTACCCGGCGAACGCGACTAACCCCGCTTGCAACACAAGGGCGAGCACGGTGACCGCGACGAGGATCCAAAGCCAACGGTAGTTTTTCATGCGCAAAGCGACTCCGAACTGTCATCTGAAATCTGATTTCTCCCGACTGATTTTGAAATAGACAATAGATGTCAGATGCGAGACAACAATTCACCGGCCTATTTGAAGTAATCGACGGAATCCTTCACCGCCCGGTCGACCATTGGCACCCTGGCATCGGCGACGAGTTCGGCAACGACTGAGGCGGGGGTCTTCTTCCGCAATCGGCTTTCGGGACGCAAAATCAACCGGTGCGCGAGCACCGGTTGGGCCATGCGCTTCACGTCGTCGGGGATCACGAAATCTCGTCCAGCCACGGCCGCGAGGGCTTGTGCCGTTCGGAACAGAGCGATGGAGGCTCGGGGGCTCCCGCCGAGTAAAATGTCTTCGTGCTCACGACTGCTGTGGACGATCTCGAGGATGTATTTCTTGATCTTGTCGTCGAGGTGAATGCCCCGGACGACTTCCTGAGCCGCGATAATGTCGGATGCCGGGACCACGGGGTTGAGGTCGTCGATGGGGTGGCCCTTCTGCAACCGGGTGAGCATTGTCGATTCTTCCTCGAAGCTCGGATAGCCGAGGCTGAGGCGCACGAGGAAGCGGTCGAGTTGGGCCTCCGGCAGGGGGAACGTCCCTTCTTGATCGACGGGGTTCTGCGTGGCGATCACCATGAATGGCGGCTTCAAAACGTACGTCTGCCCGTCGACGCTAACACGCCGCTCGGCCATCGCTTCGAGGAGAGCCGCTTGCGTCCGCGGGGTCGCTCGGTTGATTTCGTCGACGAGCAGCGTTTGAGCGAATAGAGGACCGGGCCGGAATTCGAACTCGGTGGTCTTCTGATTGAAGATCGACACGCCCGTCACATCGGTGGGCAGCAAGTCCGGGGTGCACTGCAAGCGTTTGAAGGTGCAACCGACGCTGCGCGCCATGGCCCGGGCGAACATCGTCTTGGCGACGCCGGGGACATCCTCGAGCAGGATGTGCCCTTCGCAGAGGTAGGCCGCCAGCGCGAGCGCCAACTGCGGGCGCTTGCCGATGATGACCTTCTCCATGTTGGCGACGACCTTCGCCGCGATCTCCACCACGTCCGCTGCCATGCCCGACCTCTCCGCTCGTTCCGAGTGATGTCGTCAAGATACCGAAAAGCGCGGGGGCCGGTTGCACCGAAGCACCCGGCGTCGAAAGTGGTCGAAGTGACCCACGGCTGCCACCGACCTCTTCGTCAGTGTCAAAATCCCGTTGGCCGCGCGGACTATGGTGGAGAGGTCATCGGTCGCGTTCCGCGCCGTTTCCTCCGGCGACAAGTAAATGACATCAATCCCGACTGTGAGATCGGTAACCGGATCGAGTATGACGCCGACCTCACCAATGTGAAGGGAGCCACGCGGTCGCGGTTTGGATTTGACCCAGTTCCCCAAACGGTGCACGAGGTTTGAAATCGTTCTCGATCGGTTCCTGCTTCGATCTGCCAAACCCATTTCCACGATGTGGCCATCGACCAGCCAATACCGTTTGCCGTCTTCGGGCAGCGTCAACATGTCTTCACTTCGAACGCGACCAAACTGGATCGGAGGAATCAAAGTCGAAGTTCTCATCGGCATTCTCTACTCGATCATCAGCCTACGGTCGCGGCAGTTCGAACAAGTCGGTCGTGCGGCACCAGAAGTCGCCGTTGAGGCGGGCTACCGTTTGCAATTTCCTCGGGTCGACTCGCCCGTTCGCATCCAGCACGTCCTCGTGGATATGGATCATCACCACTTCGCCGATCACCAAATTCCCCGCGATGGGGCCGGTGCCGGTCGTGATTATTTGCAGCACCTTGCACTCCATCGCGGTGGGCGCCTCCGCGACCCGCGGCGGCTTCACCTTCGCACTCGGCACCGTGTGCAACCCGGCGAGTGCGATTTCGCTTTCGTCCGGCGGCAATTCCTTCGACGACAGATTCACCTTCTCCGCGAGCCGGGCCACGGACGAATGCACGACGAATTCGCCGACCGCTTCAATATTCCGCAAGGTGTCTTTCTTGGTGCCGTCGCGTTTCAACGTCGGCGAGAAGACGACCACCGGTGGATTCGCCCCGAAGGTGTTGAAAAAACTGAACGGAGCGAGGTTCACGAGCCCCTTCGCCGAGATCGTCGTGACCCAAGCGATCGGCCGGGGCGTGACGATGCCGATGAGGTGCTGGTAGGTCTCGACGAAGTTTTGCGAATTCGGTTCGTACTGCATCGCATTCAATCCTTCCAAGACATCGGGTAACTCGTGTCGTCGAACTCCAGAGCTTGCTTCGTCAGTTGCAGCGGGCGGAAGGTGTCGACCATCACGGCGAGTTCGTCGGTGCGGGTCATGTCCCAACTGGCAGCGATGGTGCCGGGGTGCGGGCCGTGCGGGATGCCGTGCGGGTGCAGCGTGAAGGAACTCTCCTCAACGCCGCGCCGGCTGCCGAACTTACCGCGTACATAGTAAAGCAGTTCATCCGACTCCACATTGCTGTGGGCGTACGGAATCTTCACCGCGTTTGGATGCGTGTCGAGCATCCTCGGGGTGAATGTACAGATGACGAATCCGCCCGCGCTTTCAAACGTCTGGTGGATCGGCGGCGGTTGGTGGATCGTTCCCGTGATCGGCTCGAAATCGTCGGCGTTGAACGTGAACGGGTAAACCATGCCATCCCAGCCGACGGCGTCGAACGGGTGGTGCGCCAGCGTGTAGCGCGTCTGCCGGGAGCCGTCTTTGATGACAACGGTGGTTTCGCCTTCGAGATCCACCGGTACCAACTCGGTCGGGCCGTGGAGATCGCGTTCGCAGAGGGGTGCCCCGAGGCGGAATTGTCCGTCAGCGTTCAGGTAGCGCGTCGGGAAGCCGAGGTTGCCCTTCGATTCGACGACGAGCAAATCGGGCTGCACCCCGGCGTCGAACTCCAAGCGGTAGGTCGTGCAGCGCGGGATGACGACGTAATCGAACTGGCGGAACGCGAGCTTGCCGAAGTGCGTGTATAGCGATCCCGAACTGTGGTGGACGAAGAGGACCTCATCGGCGGTGGCGTTGCGGAACAGCTCGGCCTGCGCCGCATCGGGCCGGCAGCGCGAAATTGTGACGTCGGCGTTCGTGAACATCGGAACCCGGCCGGTGATCGGGTTGCCGTGAGTCGGGATCGACCGCGTCTTCAAATGGTGGTGGCGGAGCATCGCTTGCGGAGCCGCTTCGACGATCACGCTCGCGGCCGGTTCGACCTTCAACACCCGCGTCGGCGGTCGGAGGTGATACGCGATGCTGTAAGCTCGATGGAAGCCTTGGGTGCTGATGACCTCTTCGTAATAGAGGCCTTCGTTCAAGTAGCCGGGATCGGTGGCGTGCCTGGTGTGGCGCTTCGGCGGGATTGAACCGAGTTGCAGATACGGGGGCATCGCGGGGAACTCCGGAGGTCTCGGAGCATCGTACCAAAAACGCCGGCTCCGCGGAGATTGCGGGGCCGGCGCCGAAGATGGAGTCGTACTCAAGCCAAGTTGGACACTTCCCCGCCCGAAATCGTCGAGGCGGCGCGGTATTGGTTGATGTTGATGCCCTGGCGTACAAAGCGGTCTGCGTGGTGGTGTTCAATAGCCAGCCGAGGCTGGTCCAAGTCATGCGGAGCCATGTCGTCTTTCGCTCTGCGAAAGTGCGGCGTCCGGCACAGGGCAGCGACCGGAATCCACTGCTTGGCCGAAACCGCGATCCCGCGAAGCCATAGGCGACACGGCTCCGCACGACATGGCTCCGATTCGTCCAATCCGATTCGTCCAACGTTCCCTTCGGCTCCGCCGATCGCCGAGCGGCGCAAGTCCTTGCTTGGTCTGGGTATTCGAACGCCCGGCTCACTTCGTTCCGATTCGTCCAACTCGTCCAATTGGTTCCGAAGGGGGTGGCACACACTCCGTTGGAATCATTTTCCGCGTCGCGACTCAGGCTCCACCGGGTGTGTCGACGATTCTGGAAGTGTCGGAAACCGACGGATCTCAGCCCCGTCGAATCAAACTCCAAGAATCGTTGCCGCACGCCCGCCAACTCCGCGTTGACCGGATGGCCATTCCGCGGTATCGACCCATCAACTCGGGGGATCGGCACGTGACACGCTTCGCTCTACTCTTCGCGGCGATTTCGACTTCGGCCCTCGCCGGTTGCGCCGGCACTTGGGACAAAGTCAGCAGCCGCAAGACGCGGCAAGACCCCATGAGCCTGTTCAAGAGCGAAGATCCGATGCATGTTTTGCGGAACAAAGTCGCGGGCGGCGAGCGCGCCGCGGCGATGCGCCAACTGAAAGAACCGGGCAGTGGCAACTCCGCCGAGCAAGATGAAGTCTTGCAAATTCTGGCCCAAGCGGCCACGGCCGACCCGAGCCCGGTGGTGCGTACCGCCGCCATCGACGCCCTCGGGCGATTCCGCGATGCGCGCGCCGTGCCGTTGATCATCAGCGCCTACGAAAAAGCCGAGGGCATCCCCGGTGGGACGGTCCTGTCGGCGGCGTCCGGGGTCGAACCGGCCGGAGTGCTCGATCCGAAAGGCGTCGACGACTTGCTCGGGCTCAACGGCCCCATCGGCTTCCAACCCGAATTGACGACGACGATCCGTCAGCGGTCGTTGGTTGCGTTGTCGAACTCGAACGGTCCGGAGGCGGTCGCGTTCTTGGCGAAAATCGCGGTGGGGACGGGAAAAGGGACCACAGAGAAACCCGAAGAACGGGATGTCCGCGTCGCGGCCGTCCGCGGCTTGGGGCAGATGCACCAGAAGCCGGCGGTGGTGGCGCTCGCGCGAGTGCTCGAAGCGGAAACGGGCAAAGATTTGGTGCTGGCCAGCCGGGCCCACGAGGGCTTGGTCGACCTGACGGGGAAAAATCTCCCGGCCGATCCGGCGAAGTGGAATAACGTGGTGCAAACGGGGTTCGAGGTGACGTCTGGCCCGACTTGGGTCGAGAAGACTCTAGTGCCCATCATCCGTTGAGGCCTCACCGGAGTGGATCGTGCAATACCTCCAGCCGTTCCTCTACTTCGTCAAAAAGCCGAAGACCGGCTTCACCAACCTGCTGATCGGTTGCCTTGCCCCGCTGATCCCGATCGCCGGGGAAATGGTGCTGCTCGGGTATCGGGCCGAAGTCTCGGAAGAACTCGAACGCGATTCCGACCTCAAAGAACACCCGGACTTTTCACTCGACAAATTGGCCGCCTACCTCCAGCGCGGTGTCTGGCCGTACTTGTCCCGATTGCTCAGCTATTTAGTTCTGCTGACCCTCGGCGCGATCGTATCGGTGCTGGCCGGCTTCGGTTTGTATCAAGTCGTCCCAGAGCCGTTGTTGTGCATCGGCGTCGGATGCTTGGTTTACTTCTTCAGTTTCATTTTGTCGAACACGCTGGTCTGGCCAATGGAGTATCACGCTCAAATCACGCGGAAGTTCGCGCCGCTCGACGATTTCAAATTCGCCCTCCGCTTCGCCGGCGTTTGCTGGTTCTCGACGCTTGTGGCCGTGCTGATGCACACGATGTTCAGCTTCGTCGCCCTCTTCCTCGGCATGCTCCTGTTGTGGATCGGCCTGTACCCCGCCATCGTGATCGTGCAGATGGCCGAACAGCATTTGATGACGCAGTTGTACCTGCATTATTTGGACGAAGGCGGCGAGCCAATCCCGCTCCCGGAGATCATCGCCGAGCGGCGGCGGGACGACGATGATTTCGAGGATGACGAAGAACGACCTAGAAGGGCTCGTCGGGTGGGTTGATCGGATTATTGGATAAACTCGGTCGCGATACCCGATAGCAGGACCCCGACACCCGACTATTGGGGCTTCAAACCCAAATCCTTCAACTGCCGGGGTTCGACGACGGCGGGTGCCCCCGTCATCAGGTCGCGGGCTTGCTTGTTCTTCGGGAAGGCGATGACATCGCGGATGTTCGTCGTCCCCGCGAGGATCATGCACCAGCGGTCGATGCCGAGCGCGATCCCGCCGTGCGGTGGGGCCCCGCTGGCGAGCGCGTCGAGCAGGAATCCGAAGCGGGCTTTGGCTTCGTCCGCTTCCATGCCGAGCATTCTGAAGACGCGCGCTTGCACATCGTTGCGGTGGATCCGGATGCTGCCACCGCCGACTTCGTAGCCGTTGAGCACCATGTCGTACGCCTTGGCCCGGGCGCGTCCCGGTTCGGTTTCGAGGGTGTCGAGGTCCGCATCCATCGGCGCGGTGAACGGGTGGTGGATGGCGACGTGCCGTTTTTCGTCGGCGTCGTAGGCGAACATCGGGAAGTCGAGCACCCAGGCGAAATGGAAGTGCTCGGCCCGCAGCACGAACGGCTTCGCGACCCGCTTCTCTTTCTTTGCCGCCGCGGCTTCGGACTTGTCGTGCTCGGCTTTTTCGTCCCACCAGTTGCGGAATAGCTTCAGGCTCGCTCCCAAGTAGCTGCGGATTGCCCCGAGGGCATCGCAGACGATGGCCTCGCTGTCCGCGACGAACAGCAAGAGGTCGTTCGATTCGACCAAGAGGCGCTCCTTCAACTTTGCCTTCACCGCGTCCGTAAAGAACTTCTCGATGGTGCCGGTGAACTTGTCGCCTTCGAACTTCATATTGGCGACGCCCTTCGCCTTGAACGTCTCCGCGACTTTGGCGATCTCGCCACCCGGCTTCAATTGCGTGTTGCTATATTTGTCGGCAACGCCCTTGACGTTGATGGCCCGCACCACCGCACCGCTCGCGATGGCGCTCTTGAAGACGCCGAAGTCCGACTCCGCGGCGATGTCCGACACATCTACGATTTCCAGCCCGAAGCGCAGGTCGGGTTTGTCGCTGCCGTACTTCAGCATCGCTTCGGCGTAGCCCAATCGGGGAAACGGCGTGGGGATGTTCAATCCGAGGACTTTGTCGAACACCTCGACCGCAAGCGTTTCCATGATTGACAGGATGTCTTCGCGTTCGATGAACGACATTTCCACGTCGAGTTGCGTGAACTCGGGTTGGCGGTCGGCGCGGAGATCTTCATCGCGCAAGCAGCGGGCGATCTGGAAGTATTTGTCGTACCCGGCGACCATGAGCAATTGCTTGTACAACTGCGGCGATTGCGGCAGGGCGAAGAACTCGCCGTGGTAGATGCGGCTCGGCACGAGGTAATCGCGGGCGCCTTCCGGGGTGCTCTTCCCGAGCAGCGGCGTTTCGACTTCGAGGAACCCGCGCGCATCGAAGAAGTCGCGGATGACTTTGCAAAGCCGGTGCCGGAGGACGAGCACTTTCTGCAGCGAGCGCCGACGCAGGTCGAGGTAGCGGTACTGCAAGCGCAGTTCTTCGTTGGCCAAGTCTTCGTCGATGAACTCGGTGACGCTGAACGGCATCGATGGGCAGTCGTTCAACACCGTCAAGGCATGGGCCTGCAATTCGACTTGGCCGGTGGCGATGTCCGCACGTTCCTTGCCCGCGATCCGGTTACGCACGAGGCCGGTGACGCTGATGCAGTATTCCCGACCGAGTTTGTTGGCGGCGGCGAAGAGTTCGGCTTGATCGGCTTCGAACACGACTTGGGTCAGCCCGTAGCGGTCGCGTAAATCGACGAACACTTGGTTGCCGAAGTTGCGCGTCGTCAGCACCCATCCGTTCAGGGTGACGGTCTGCCCGAGGTGCGTCTCGCGCAGGTCGCCGCAGGTTTGGGTCCGTTGCCAAGCGATCATCGGGATCTCCACGTTTCCGAGTTCGTTTCGAAATGGGATTATAGGAACCGGATGTCGGGGCTAAAATAGACGTACCGGTCACCCGTTCGGAGTCGCCCGATGAAAGAGCCCACCAGCCTCGTCGAATATGGCGCGACCATCGATGCGAACAGTATGGTGGCTCCGGCCGACACCCCCGAGTTCGAACTCGAACCGGATCACCCCGGCCTCGGGGACGATGGGTACATCGCCCGCCGGAAATTCCTCTTTGGGATCACGCGGCAGTGCCGGTTGAACCACCAACCACCGCCGCGGATCGACTACACCGGCGAAGAAACGCGCATCTGGCGGGAGGTGTCCCCGAAACTCGACGAGCTGCACGTGCGGCATGCCAGCGAAATCTATTTGAAGGCGAAGCGCGAACTGGCGATCACGGAAGACACCATCCCGCAGTTGCGGACACTCAGCAACCGGGTGCAGCTGGAAACGAACATGCACCTCGTCCCGGCCGAGGGGGCGTTGCCTTACCGCACCTTTTACGAGGCCATCGCCGGGCGCGGCTTCCCCGTCACGCAGTTCCTGAGGCACGGTTCGCACCCGGAGTTCACCCCCGAACCGGACATGATCCACGATTGCCTGGGGCACGTCCCGCCGCTGATGAACCGAGACTACGCCGAGCTATTGACGATGATCGGCAAAGCGGCCGCGTCGACGCCCAACGGGGAACACGTCCTGCTGCTCAAGCGGTTTAGTTGGTTCAGCATCGAGTTTGGCTTGATCGAAGAGCACGGCGAAGTGAAGGTCTTCGGCGCCGGGATCTTGTCGAGCTTCGGCGAAATCCCGCACGCGCTATTCAGCCCCGATGCACGCCGCCGGCCGTTCGTGACCGAGGACGTGATCCGCCAAGACTATGACCCGTCGCACATGCAGGTCGAGTTCTTCATCGCCCCGAGCTTCGGTTTCCTGCGAAGCGAGCTGGAAGCACTGGTGAAGCGATTGGGCCTCGTGATCTAAGAATTGACCACGATGGCATTCGGCCCAACGGGCCGGTTTACCCGAGCCCAGGGAAACTGTTGAAAACACAGACCGTCGAAACGCCGGTCTGTGCTCGGGTAAACCGGCCCATTGGGCCGAATGCCATCGTCGTATAGCCGCTATTTCCGGAACCTTTATGAACGATTTCCCCCTGCGCAAGATCGACCACATCCGCTTTTTCGTCGGCAACGCCCGGCAGAGCGCCTTTTTCTACCGCAACGCCTTCGGCTTTGAAGTGGTCGCCTATGCCGGCCTTGAAACCCGCGTGAAGCACGAGGCGGGGTACGTCCTCCGGCAGGGGGAGATCACCTTCGTACTGACTTCGCCGTTGAGCGCGGCGCACCCAGAAAGCCAGAGGCTCGTGACCCACGGCGACGGCGTCATGGATATCGCCCTCGATGTCCCCGATGTATCCGTCGCCTATGCCGAAGCGGTGAAACGCGGGGCGAAGGGCACCGCCGCACCCCAGAAATTGCAAGACGAACAGGGCACTTACGAGACCGCCAGCATCCTCGCCTACGGCGACACGGCGTACAGCTTCGTCAACCGCGACGCGTACAAGGGCATCTTCGCACCGGGTTACAAGTCGTTGGAAGCGGAGCGCTACAACGCCGATACCTCCCGGCCCGTGGGCCTCGCGGCCATCGACCACGTCGTCGCCAATGTCGAAGAAGGCAAAATGGACGACTGGGTCGAATACCACCAGCGCATCCTCGGCTTCACGCAATTGCAGCACTTCGACGACAAAGACATCAGCACCGAATACTCCGCGCTGATGTCGAAGGTCGTACAGAACGGCACCGGCCGGATCAAGTTCCCGATCAACGAACCGGCCCAAGGCAAGCGGAAGAGCCAGATCGAAGAATACCTGCAGTATTACGGCGGGCCGGGGGTGCAGCACATCGCCTTGATT
>Ga0105047_10014892_pt1 | contig 12297 bp, 5 predicted proteins | sample MAT04_FD_78384 | JGI IMG/M metagenome (GOLD analysis project Ga0105047, IMG submission 78384) | Freshwater microbial communities from Lake Fryxell liftoff mats and glacier meltwater in Antarctica - MAT-04 (megahit assembly) | ecosystem: Environmental > Aquatic > Freshwater > Ice > Liftoff... | reverse complement strand
TGTCCCGCGCATCAAGCATGTCCAGAAGAAATGACATGCATACGATTAAACCATCAAACTATCGGCACCTGGATGCCATTCCGGTGTTTCATTATCTAACCTACCTTCGCGCACTTTCCGGCGCAGCCGTGAGAGATAGGTTGTTCGCATCGGAACTCAATTACTTCTGGAGCCTGGACGACTCATGATTTCCAGCACGTTGCTTTTTGCTCTCTCTTTCTCCCTCCCCGCCGCGGACACCTTGGGCGGCGGTTCGCCGAACGACTGGCCGCAGTGGCGTGGTCCCAACCGCGACGGCGTCTCGAAAGAAACAGGCCTGCTGAAAAAGTGGCCGGACAACGGGCCGCCCGTGGCCTGGAAGGTCGGCGGTCTCGGCGGCGGTTACAGCACCCCCTCGGTTGCCGACGGCAAGATCTTCGGCATGAGCTACGACGGGGAAGATGAAATCGTCTGGGCCGTGAGCGAGAAGGACGGCTCGAAGCTCTGGTCGAAGAAGATCGCCGCGAAGGGCAAAGCCGGACACAACACCGGTTCCCGCTCGACGCCGACGATCGATCAAGATCGCTTATACGTCGTGGGAATCTCGGGCGACCTGGTCTGCATGAAGACGAGCACGGGCGACATCGTCTGGCAAAAAAACTTCAAGACGGACTTCAACGGCAAGATGATGTCCGGTTGGGGCTTCAGCGAATCGGTGCTGGTCGACGGGCCGAATGTCATCTGCACCCCGGGCGGCGACAAGGCGGCCCTTGCCTGCCTGAACAAGATGGACGGCAAGACGGTCTGGATGTCCGAGATTGCTGGCCATGGCGGCGCGGGCTATTCCTCGATCATCAAAGCCAAGCTCGGCAAGACAACGATGTACGCGACCCTGCTCGGCAAAGCCGGCGGCGCGGTCGCCGTCAATGCCGCGGATGGCAAGTTGCTCTGGAAGTACGCGAAGATGAGCAACGGCACGGCCAACATTCCAACGATGCTGATTCGTGACGAGTACGTCTTCACCGCCACCGGTTACGGCGCCGGCGCCGCCGTCCTGAAAATGAAAGAAACTAGTTCCGGAATCGACGTCGAGGAAGTCATCTTCCACCCGGGCAAGACGCTCCAAAATCACCATGGCGGCATGGTGCTGGTGGGCGATCACGTCTACCTGGGCCACGCTCACAACAACGGCTTCCCTACCTGCGTCGAATTCAAGACCGGCACGATCAAGTGGCAAGAGGAACGCGGCCCCGGCACCGGCTCGGCGGCCATCGCCGCTGCCGACGGCATGATCTATCTGCGCTACCAGAATGGCGTGATGGCGTTAATTGAAGCGAACCCCACGAAATATAATCTCGTCAGCAGTTTCAAACTGCCCGAGCCAAGTTCGTCGCCTAGCTGGCCGCACCCGGTCATCGCGAACGGGAAACTGATCATCCGCGACCAGGAGAAGCTGATGAGTTTCGACATCAAGGCGAAGTGACAGCCTCCGCACATTTTGATAAACCAACGAGTGTGTTGCTTCAGGACGCCTTTCGGGCTCTCCAACGGTCAGGGGAATGAGTTATGATTCGCCACCTTCTTTGTGCGATCCTGCTCGTTGGGCTCGGCTGCACCAAGAAGCCGGCCGCGGTCGTCACGAAAGAAAATCCCGTCGAGGGCCGACCGCCCATTGATCAAGTGATCTCCGACCTCAAGAGCAAATCGCTGGGCAAGCGGGCGTCGGCTCTCCCCAAAATCTCTCAATACGAAAGCGGCGAGGCGATTCCGCCGCTTTTGGCCGCGTTGCGGGAACCGGGATTCTCGGAAAACGCAACCGTCGTCGGCGAGCCGAATAGCACCCGCGAAGCCGCCATGATCGCCTTGCTTAAGTTTGGCGAACCGGGCGAGAAGGCCGCCGTCGAATCCGGCATCCCCATTTTGATTGAGGGGCTCAGCGACCCGGGGCCGACTGTCCGTGAGCGCACCATCGCCGCGATTTCACTGCTCGGCCCACACGGCAAGGCGGCGATCGATCCGCTCTTGAAATCGTGTACGGACACCAACGAAGGTGTCCGCCGCGCCGCATACGCGGCATTACAAAAACTGGGCGGTCCCCCTCCCATGGGGATCGGCGCCCTGCTCGGCCACGCCGATCCGAAGGTCGTTTTCGACGCGCTGGTGACGCTCAACACCATTCGCCCGCTTCCGAAAGAACTCATCCCTAAGTTCATCGACGTGCTCAAACGACCGCTGCCTGTCGCCAAAGCGAGCGACGACCCCAAACAGACCGTGGACGAAACGGAAGGCCTCGTCCGCATCGAGGCAGCCGAGGCGCTCGCCAGTTTTGGCCGTGATGCCTCCTCGGCAGTCCCCGCCCTCATGAACGTTTTGCAAGCGACCACGCCCGAGGAGTTCGCCAAGTTCTATCGGCCTCGACCGTCGACGGAAACTGACACGGTTCGAACGGACGGTTCCCCGGTGATGTTGGCTTTACGAAAGATCGGCAAACCGGCAGGCCCTTCGCTCATCGAAGGCCTCAAAAGCAGTTCCTGGCTCATGCGCTGGCAATCGGCCCGAGTTCTGGGTAACATCGGCCCAGATGATGCGGACCCGGCTTATTCGGCCGAAGCTCTTCGTGCCTTGCAGGAAGCCTTTGATAAGGAATTCGATCGAACCGACCCGAGCCTATCCATGGTCATTGCTTCGGGTTTGGCCATCACGCAACTGGGCGGCGAGGCGGAAAAGCCGATCGCGAAGATCTCGGAGCTACTGACCAGCGACAGTGCGGGACTTCGCAACGAAGCGGTCATCGGTCTCATGCGTTTCGGCCGGAAGGGGTCGAGTGCCGTCAAGGCTCTCATCCCTTTGCTCAGCGATCCGGAACCGGCAATTCGCTTCAACGTGGCCGAGACCCTTTATGCGTTCGGTCCCGCCGCCAAGGAAGCGGTTCCCGCTCTCGGTCTTCGCCTTCAAGATGAAGATGAGGAAGTTCGCCGCAGTGCGGTGCAGATACTCATACGGCTCGGAACGCTGTCCGCCGAAACGACCCCGGCCCTGACGAAACTCCTGGGCGACAAGGACGAGGGACTTCGCCGCGACGCCATTGCCGCCCTCAAGGCAATCGGCCCGAGCGCCAAGGATGCGGCTCCCGCCATCGCCAAGCTCTTGAAGGCGCTGGACGATCGCGAACGTCGTTTGGCGATCGAGGCACTCGGCGCCATCGGTCCGGCCGCCAAAAACACCGCAACCGATATGGTCGCGGCGTTACCGTCGAAGGACGTTGAAACACGCGTCCTGACGGCCCGCTCGCTGGGCATCATCGGCAATGCCTCGCCGGACGTCGTGAAGACGCTCGCCGGCCTTCTCAAGGACGACTACATGAGCGTTCGGGCGGCGGCCATTCGCGCTCTGGCGTTGTTGGGTCCCGCCGCGCGCGCAGCAGTCCCGGAGATCAATACTTTCAAAGGGAATAACCCGAACAGCGTAGCCGCGGTTTGGGGCGCGGTGGCACTCTTCAAGATCGGGACCGACGCGAATGTGAACCTGCCGATCGTCGTCGCCGCGCTGAAGAATCGAGCACCCTCGGCTCGAATCGCCCGCCTCGCCGCGATGGATGCCGCGGACCTACTCGGACCCGATGCGAAAGGGGTAATGTTCGAACTGGTCGATGCCTTGACCGATCGGGCGCCGATTTCGCAATACGATCCAACAACCGTGCGCGTTCGGGCGGTACAAGCTCTCGGGACCATGGGGCCCGCCGCGAAGGATCACGTGGGCAAGCTCATCGCCCTGCTAAAGGAACCGGACCACCCCCTGCGTTCGGCCGTGCTCGACACGCTCGGCCGCATCGGCCCGGCTGCCGATAAGGCGCTGCCGCGACTCAATGAGATTATCCGCACCGATCCGCTCTTCGCGGAACAGGCTCAGGAAACGGCCGACAAGATCAAGCGGAAGTGATGCCGCATGCGCCGGGAAATAATTTCCAGGCTCCGGTTGTCTTCACCTTGTTTTTGCTGCATCGGCCGCCAGATTGTGGTATATCAACAAGGGGAATGACGGACCGCAACGGTGAGGAATGGAACGATGTTCGAGCAGCTCTGGAAACGGTTGCGTGGCGAGGGGGAAGATGACTCCGCGAACGCGACGGATGCCCGTCAAGACGAACGCCGGGCTCATCCGCGCCATCCCGCCAATCTGGATACTACCTGTCAGCTTGTCAGCGGCTCGGCCGATCCGATCAAGATGCGTGTGCGCGACGTCTCCCGCGGCGGCATGAAATTCCTCATTGCCAACGACCTGGAACCGGGCACCCTCGTGAAGATCAATCTGCCGGCCTCGGCCGGCCATGCCGTCGTCCTCGCTTGCATCATGCATTCGACCGCCGAGTCCGACGGAACTTTCTCAGTTGGCTGCGCCTTTTCGGATGAACTGGGCGATGCCGAACTCCGCCAGTTCGGGGGGCGCAAGGAACCTGCCGAGGAGAGCGACAAGCGGGCGTATACTCGCTTCCCGGCCCACGGCAACGCGGAGTACATTCTTCTCCCCGCCGGCGGCGCTCGGCGTCAGGCGGAGATCACCAACATCTCGGCCACCGGCATCGGTCTTTTGTTGAATGAGAAAATCGATCCGGGCGCGATTCTGGACCTCGTCCTGAAAACCAAGTCGAACGGCCCCAGCTTCGACATCCTGGCCTGCATCGTCTACCTCGGCGAGCATCCCGACGGCCGATGGATCGCCGGTTGCAGCTTTATCCGGGAACTCGAAGACCGCGACCTCACCCGGTTGGTTTGAGCAAGCAAAAAGGGGTCACTTCTTCTTCCGCTTCACCCTGGCCTTGGGGGCGTCATGCTCATCTTCAATGTCGCCGATGATCTCTTCCAAAATATCTTCCAACGTTAGAAGGCCCAGAATCTGCCCTTCATCGTTTCGAACGAGGGCCATCGGCCTTCGCGACTTGCGGAAAAGCCGCAGTGCGTTGGTGATGTCCTCATCCGGGCGGAGATAGGTGGCGGGGTAGAGCGCATCGTCGAGAACGATCGCGTATTGCAGACTAAAGAAATAGAAAAGGTTTTTGGTGTTCAAGATGCCGACGATGTTGTCGAGCGTGCCTTCGTACACGGGCAAGCGTGTGTGGCCACAATCGCGGACAATCTCCAAGATCTTGTCAGAGGGCGTGCTGAACTCAATCGCGTCCATCTTCTCTTTGGGGATCATGCAATCGCGGACGGATTTATCCGTCAGTTTGAAGATGTTTTGCAGGAAGACCGATTGATCGGATTCGATGAGTCCGGCCTCTTGCGTGTCTTCGATGATCATCTGGACTTCTTGCACGGAGTGGACGGAGGCGCCGATCCCGGCTGTATGAAAACCCAGACGACGAATCAGCCAGCTGCCAATGCCGTTCATCACCTGAATGATCGGATGCATCAGCCGCGCGAAGATGTTCAGAGGGCGCGCAACCCAAAGCGCCGTTCGATCGGGAACCTGAAGAGCGATGGTCTTCGGCATTAATTCGCCAAAGACGACATGCATAAAGGTGATCAGCGTGAAGGCGAGGATGACCGCTACGCTGTGCGTCGCCGGGCCCACCCATTCCACCGGGAGAAAATGAAACAGCGGCTCGATCAAGTGAGCCAGTGCCGGTTCGCCGACCCATCCGAGCGCCAAGCTCGCCAGCGTGATGCCCAGCTGCGTGGCGGCGATGGTCCGATCCAGGTGCTGCACGGCCGACGCCACCGCCTTCGAGCCGCGAATGCCTTGCTCGACCATCTCCTCGACACGAGTTTTTCGGATGGCGACCAGAGCGAACTCGGCCGCCACGAAGAACCCGTTCAACGCCACAAGGGCAGGCAACGCCAATAGGCCAATCCAGTTCAAACGAGATTCCTCCGGCTACTTGAGATAGGGGCGGGGAGACAAGGAGACACGGAGACACGGAGACACGGAGACACGGTAGCTTTGTTTTCTCTCCTTGTCTCCTTGTCTCCTTGTCTCCTTGTCTCCTTGTCTTCTACCGCCCCCCCGGCGGACAGTATTTCTTCAGCCACGCGAACACCTCTTTGTGCCAGTACTCGCCATTCTTCGGCTTCAGCACCCAGTGGCCTTCGTCGGGGAAGTTGATGAATCTCGAAGGGACGTTCTGACGTTGAAGGGCTGAGAAGAGTTCGTGCCCTTGGCCGATTGGGCAGCGGAAGTCGAGATCGTTGTGGATGATGAGCATCGGTGTTTTGAACTTGCCGAGGTTGCCGGCCTTCTTGTGCGGGGAGAACTTTTCGTACGACTTCGGATTCATCCAGGGCAATCCGCCGTGGTCGTATTCGTCGAACCAAAGTTCGTCGGTCGTGCCCCACATGCTCTCGAAGTTCCAGACCGAGCAATGGGTGATGAGCGTCTTGAAGCGCGGCGTGTTGACGGCAAACCAGTTCATCATGTAGCCGCCGAACGAGGCCCCGGCCGAGGCGATGCGGTCTTTGTCGACGTAATCCAGCTTTTCGAGATAGTCGACGCCTTTCATCAGGTCGTCGTAGCATTTGCCGCCCCAGTCGCCGCCGATTTCGTCAACGAACTTCTGGCCGAAGCCGGTCGACCCGCGCGGGTTGGGCATGGCGACGACGTAGCCTTGAGCGGCCCAGAGTTCGGGGCACCAGCGGAAACTCCAGCCGTCTTCCCAGGCGCTCTGCGGGCCGCCGTGAACGAGATAGACGACCGGCCATTTCTTCTGGGGATCGAAGCCAGGCGGCTTCAGGATCCACATCTGCATCTCAGCGCCTTCCACCGCGACGTTCACGGATTCAGGTCGCGGCAGATCGATCTGAGTGAGGAGCGTGGAGTTGGCCTGACTCACGTTCGTGATGGCGGCGCCAGGGAACATCTTCTCTGCGACCATCACCTCGGGCGGATGACTCATCATCGCCAGCGAGAACGCTAGCTTGCCGTTGCTGCCGACCGAAAGAGACGACGCATTCCCGTTCGTCAGGGCGAGCGTACCGAGCGTTTTTTGCCGTTCGTCGGCCAAGAGGATCTCACCCTTGCCGCGAACATCGGCGGTAAAGAGAACTTGATCTCCCGCCCAGGCAATTTCACCGGCTGAATAGTCGTGAGTCGCCGTGATGTTTCGAGCCTCCGACTTAATTCCGCCATCTGAATCGCAATCGACGACCAGGATATTCCACTTATCCGCCTCGTAACCCGCCTTCTTCTGAACGCGATAAGCCAGCTTTTTCCCATCGGGTGAGAATCGCGGGGAATTATCGGCCGCTTTGTTCTCGGCCGTCAGGGTCTCAATCTTTCCGCCAACGATCGGCACACGGCAGATTTCATAATTGGTGCTCCAAGCCTCATCACGCTCGGGCACGGCGGTGAAGACAAGATACTTCCCTGAAGGGCTGAACGTGAAATCATCGCCCGCCGAAAATGTTGAGGAAGTGGGATTGGCATCGCGATCGCCGGGGGTGACATCGAGCGGTTCCGATTCGGCGTTGGATGACATCACAAAAAGATGCTGCCGTTTGTCCTCGACATACTCGTCCCAGTGGCGGTAGAAGAGGCGGGAGAAGACCTTCGCCTTCACGGGGCTCTTTTCCGCTTCTTCCAGCTTCTTCTTGTTGAGCGCGTCGGATTCCTTGAACGGCTTCTCGGAGAACTCGGGGAAGACGGCTGAGACGAACGCGATATGGCTGCCATCGGGCGACCAGATACCAGTCGAGGCGCCGGTGCTGATGTGCGTCACCTGCCGGGCCTCGCCGCCATCGAGCGCGATGACCCAGAGTTGCATCGAGCCGCCGCGGTTCGACTCGAAAAGGATCTGCTTGCCATCCGGCGACCAACGCGGATGCCGATCGCTCTTCGGCGTGGTGGTCAACTGGCGCGGAGGTGTCTTGCCATCGGTCGCGGCTAACCAGAGATTGGTCGAGGATTTGTTCTCCTCCAGGCTCACTTTCGTGACCTGATAGACGACCAGCTTGCCGTCGGGACTGATCTGCGGGTCGGCCACCCGCTGGAAGCGATAAAGGTCGGCGATCTCCATCGGCCGTTTCTGGGCGACGGCGGCAGGAACCGTGATCACCAATAACAATAGGGTGCCAAGGAACCGGATCATCGCAAGTCCTTTCACGTCGAGGATATGGTTGCAAGTAGCTTATGAATTCCCGTGGCATCAGCCGCCGAGCCAGAGCACAAACCGCCGGCTAGCCCAGGCGACGCGCCCGAGTAAGGCGAGAATGGCCAGGACGAGGAAGGCGTAGCCGTAAGGCAGGCCAAACGCGACGAAGCCAATCAGGCCGAGGAGGACAATCTGCTCGGGTCGGGTGGCTCGGCGCAGAGCGAGCCAAAGAAGGGAGAGTAGCAGCAACCCCACGCCGTACAAACCGAATGTTGCCAACAACGGCAGGGACGATGCCTGGACGGAGCGACGCCAGGTCGGCGTCACGGCAGGCCCCGCCGTGGCGACTTCCCAGTGGATCGGAATACCGGAGCGAAAACTGTCGGCATCCGGGAAAGAGTCAAAAGTAGGTGCGGGTTGGGCATCGTTCTTGGGTCGTTCGGCTCGCAGGGCGGTCAAGCGCTCGCGCAGTCGTGTGGACCATTCCGGAAGGGATTGCCCCTCGGGTCCCCGCTCGTCCGCACGGCCGGGAAGAGGTCCTTTCAGATAGGCGTCAGCCAGGCGAAATTCTTGCCAGGCACGTTCGACGAGACCCGCCGAACTCTCCGGCGTCGCCATCAAATCGGAAGCGATGCCAAGTTGGATCTCCGCTCGGCGTAGGTGCATGGCAGCGGGACTGAGGGAGCGATCCACCTCCAATCGATCTTGAATTGGCGCCATGGCGGTCCAGAGCAACACATCAGGCACGATCGAGCGACCGGCACTTTCGAGCCGCGGCAGCTCCCAGCGAGGATCGCGCGACGTCCACGCCAGTTGCAACAATCGAATCCCCGACGTTCGTGGCAACGGAATGGCCAGAACCCCCGTCAGGTTTATCGATAGATCATTGCCATCCAGCGAGGCGGCCTCCCATCGGAGGCCCGCGGGCAACGTCGCCGACAGCGCGGCATCGGCCTCATGCGTTAAATCGATACTTGCCCGGTAGATCCAACGGTCACCCGCTCGGGCCGCCTCGGCATTGGCCAGGCGAATGCGAACCGCGGGCGTCGTCCCCAGCGGCAACGGCGCGGCGACGATCCGCATGAGATTGTCTCCACTGGTCACCCGCCAACGGCTGCCGCCCCGGATTTTCAATTGTTCGCCCTGAACAGGCCACGCGGCGTCGTTCCTCTCCTCATCACGTTGCAGGCCGTTCACGACCCGTTCGCGAATCTCCGGTCCCACGAGCCACAAACGGGTTTCTACGGTCGGCGGCGTCTCCCCCTGATCAATTTCCAACACGGGGAGCAGGAACTCACCGGTGTTCGCGAGCGGCCGTTGGAAACGGATCTCAATGGGCAAGTCTTCGTTCTCGCGCGGCGGCACGTCGATGCGCCATTCAAGAATACCGGCCGGAGCAGCCAAGGCGCGAGCGAGGCAATCGGCCGGCGTGAAGACGCTCGGCTGCCATCCCGTCGCGTTACGAACCCGCAACCGGAATGCGTGCGGCCGATCACGACGGAGGGACGTATCAATAAAAATGGATGCGTTCAAGTTCAAGCCTGCCACTTCGGCCGTCCGCAAGACGTGAAACGTGGCCCCGGGTTGAGGGCCGCGCAAGAGCACGCGCAGGGGCAAAGGCGCCAGCGGTTTTTTCCACTCCAAGGCCCGTTCTCCATCCTGCAATGCCGGCACGGGCTCGCCCCAGTCCGACGAATTCTCGGGCGTCGCGATCCAGCCGTCGGGCACGCGCAGGCGCAACGTCGTCACGCTCACCGCCGCCCCCTCCAACCGGATCGGCGGCAGGTCGATCTGAATCGTTTCCGCAGTCGGGTTGGCGCGCGGCAATCCCCCGTGCCAGATAACCGTCGTCTCCGGAACGGGCTCGCGCAGCCAGGCGATGACCCGGTTCGCCGACCGCAGCCAGGAATGAAGATGAATGCCGCGGACATCGTAAATCGTGATGCTGGCCGGCACTTCCCATTCGACGAACGTCAACGGTTCGCCCGCGGACGTCCAGGCCGCGGAACCGCGGACATCGGCCTGTCGCGGACCAAGTCCCCAGACCAATTCTTGGGCGGCACGGGCGACAGGCCGCGAGGCTTGCAGAACGGGCCGTAGAAAGGGCGTGTCGTTGCGCGTGCGACGAAAGGCGCGCGTCACCGCCGCCGGGGCCTTCTCTCCCCCGGCCGGCCGCCAAATGTCTTTCAAGAACGAATCGGCCGAGAAGTCAGCCACGCCGCGTTTCTCGAAATCAGTCGACGACGTCAGATCATGCAGGCGGAAGGCCAGGTGCGCCTCACTCTCGTTCGCGTCAACGGCTGTCGGAACTTGCAACGGCGGCCGCAAGAGCAACGACTTGATCGGCACGGCTTCGAGCAGGAGTCTCACCGATCCGCCCAAGGCGGCTTGAAGCTCGATCTCCAACACGCGATTGGCGTTGATCGACCAATCGCGAATCGCCGCCAGGGGCAGCCCGCCGCTCGCGGCCTCGGGACGGACTTCGAGTCGGCTCACGTCAACATTGGGCGGTAGCTGAATCTTGAGTACGGCGACGCTCCCTTGCGTGATGCGATAGTCGAACACGGAATAAAGTGTCGCCGCGAGCGGTGCGATATCCCAGACTGAAGCTTCCTGAACGCGAACCTGAACGTTGCCAGTCGCGCCCTCTTGCTGCCAGCGGACATGAACCGAACGAGCCCGCCCGAGGTCTGCCTCGACCTTCTTGCCGTCGTCGCCCACGCTTTGCGCCCCACGCCAGTTCAAGGCCCGAGGACGCCGAGCCCCCGGCGGCGCAGTAAACGCGAGATGACAAATGGCAAGTTCCGGCGTGCTGAAACGGACGTCGCGGTCGGGTCCCGTACCGGTAACCGCGACGGAGAATTTCACGACCAGTCGGTGCTCGCCCTTTTCCTTCAGATCAATGGTAATGCGATCCGTCGCCGACGATTTGGGAAACGCGTTCGCCCCGCCGAGAAGCACTTCTCGCAGGCGGACTTCGCCTAGTGGTAAAGCGATCGTCGCGCGATCGGTGAAGGAGAAGACGTCGAATCGGCCTTCGAATTCCGCCGAACCGTTCGCCTCACCGCGGCCGATATATTCGGCCCGGAGAATCACGGCATCCGGCACTGGCGCCCGCGGGTGGGCGAGTAAGTTCAGACGTTCGAGCAACTCCGGCGGAACCAGCACGCCGCGCGGTTCGGCTTCCGCTGTCGTGCCGGGAATGAGATAAACGGTTGCCGCCTCCGGGCCTTGAGCCGTCGCACTCAGCCGCAACAGGCTAACGATCACGATCACGCTGGCGCTCCCGATCATCGCCACTCGATTTCGCGTCGAGCGATGTTGAATCTCCGTACGTTGTTCCGTGCTCGGCGGTGCTTGGGGATGCCAGACATGCAAGATCGCGAAGACGAGCCCGCACAACAACGGCCCGGCCGCCAATCCCGAGAGCGCGGAAGGCAGACTGATCCAGGCCGTGCCTGCCCCAAGCAACCAGAGCAGCAGCAAGAGTGAGCGACGCCGGTTGCTGTAGCCGATTCCGAGCAGCGCGACAACGAGCAGCAGTGCGGTGATCAACCAGCCGGCAATGGCGACATGTGTCGTATCGGCCACCAAGAGCATCGGTCCGCTGGTCGCTTCCCATTCCGTCCAGCCCGGACCGTCGCCGCCGAGTTCGCGGAAAAACGGCGACAGCGGCGCCCGGCTCTCGAGCCAATCGGCCACATTGAGGAATCGTCCCGAGGCGTCGCGACCGGAGCGGATCGCCTCGTCCATCGCTTGCACCACTGCAGTCGGGAAGGCGTGGTCCGAACCATTCGCGTACCAAATGCTGCGTTGCCGGGGCGTCGTCAGAACCGTCCCATTGGGCAGCGTAACCAGCACGAGACCGAGCGAATCCCAGGTCGGGACGCCCACACCAGCAATGGGTGTCGCCGGTTCCCAACCGGCCTCCGCCAACGCGAGTCGATCGACGATCGGCTTCTCGGTGGGGGAACCGGGACCGACGAGCAACTGACGGAACACGCGATTCGAGGCCCCTGAGCCTTTCGCCTTGGCTGTCGGTTCCGGCACGGGTCGCTCGCGCCCATCGGTGCGGACCGGATCGTCATTCCTTGTCGGAAAAAAGACAAAGTGTCCGCGATCCGTCGACGGCCCTCCCGGACGGGTACTCAGCGATTCGCGAAGAATCGGCATGATCTCTGGCGGAAATCGCCAGAGAAGCCGAATGTCGCCCATCGGCACGGGCAGTTCAGGTA
>Ga0105047_10014890_pt1 | contig 12297 bp, 10 predicted proteins | sample MAT04_FD_78384 | JGI IMG/M metagenome (GOLD analysis project Ga0105047, IMG submission 78384) | Freshwater microbial communities from Lake Fryxell liftoff mats and glacier meltwater in Antarctica - MAT-04 (megahit assembly) | ecosystem: Environmental > Aquatic > Freshwater > Ice > Liftoff... | reverse complement strand
GCCGCGGAAAACCCAGCCCGGACAACGGGATTGAAACGCCGCTTCGGTGTCGCCGACACCGACGACTGAGGTCGCCAAGGACCAGGCCATCACCGCGAACGACCAGGCCTTCACCATCGCCGCGCGCTTCGCCGAGCTGGCCCTGCGCGGCGCTGGTCAGGCCGAGCTCGCCGACAAGGTCACGCCGTCGGGCCGCCGCCCCGGCCAGACTGCCATCTCGGTGACCGAGGCCGTGGTCCCGACGCCGTTGCCGAACGCCTGAGCCACGCTCGACCGGTCCTCGCTGCGCATGGCGATTCGCCAGGCGTGGCGGGGTCCGGCGGTGTGGCCGTTTGGCGAATCGCCAAGGGCGTCGGGCAGGCTCGTGGAGGGCTCTGGCCGGTCGCCGAACGACATCGCTAACGGTCTTCCGGTCGCTCGGGGATCGCCAGCGGCGCTTCGATGGCTGCGCGTACATCGGCGATCACACGCTCATAGTCGCCGGCCGCATCCAGCACGTCGACATCGTGTAGCAAGCCGACCACGAGGGGCTGGCCCAAGAAACGTTCGCCGACGCTGGAGCTCGACCAGAGGCCCGCGGTGTTCATGACGGTCCGAGCATCCTTCAAGAGCTCTGGATCCGGGCGCCCGTGGGCTGCCTTGTTGCGGAGCCGGGATGCGCTCAGCTTGCGCGCCCCGACCTCGACCTCGCGCTGTACCGCGCTGTGGTACGCGGCGACGCCCGCCTTGCTCAACGCCTTCACGATCTTGCCCAGGCAGGCCACGTCGGTCCGATACTGCCAGCGGGTGGGGTCGGTCTCGTCCCTCGTCAAACACGGGGGCGACTTGCCCTTCACCTCGGTGAGCGCCTCGGGCGGTGTGCCGGGCCAGATCACCGAGAGCTGATCGGCAGCGTGTGATCGCGAGATGTCGTCGAGCGAGTCCGCCAGCGCCGCTTCGCCTAGCGCCGCGGTTCCGAGCACCGCCTCGGGGATGCGACCGGCGCGCAGCGCCGCCTCGACGCGCAGCGCGACGTGGAGCGTGCGCCGCCCTGAGGCGAGCAGGGCTCGGAGCGCGCTCGCGCGCGGTGGGAGCGCGGCAGAGTCGACCGGCATCGCGGTCTGCCAGTCGTGGACCGCCCGCACAACGGCCGTCCAAGCGCGGTGCTCGTCGATCGCCGCCAGGTGCGCGACCGCGCCCCAGGCGCCGGTGAAGTCGCCGCGAAGCACCAGCTCGCGCGCGGTCTCGCGCGCAGTATAGGCGATGACTGGATGCGTTCCTTCGGGGACCTCTTCGGCCCGCTCCGCTCGCTCATCAAAGTCGAGCGTGATGGCGCGATCACGGCCGAAGCGAAACCGGGCCGCCGGTTCGAGGACCGCCTTGGCGCTGGCTGGGCCTCCGATCGGCGCGACGAATGCGCGCGCATCGGGCGAGAGCGCGGCTGCGAGCGCCGCGAGCGCCACATCGATGCGCGCCCGCGCGACGCGGACCAGCGGACGATCGGCCGGCGTCTCGCCGATGAGTGGCTCGTTGCCAACCGCGTAGGAGACGAAGCAGGCGCTGCGTTCGCCCGGCCAAGGCTCTTTCGCGGGGTCCCACCGCCCACGGTCGACGAGCCTGAGCATCCCCGCGGCACGCTTCACCAGGACCGGAGCGCTCGCGATAGGCTCTTTCGCCTCATGGTCGTCTCGATGCGTCGCGAACGCGAGCACAGCGACGATGTCGTGGCCTCCAGCGAGGTAGGCGAGCACGCCATCGAGCTTCTGTGTGCAGATGATCTTGGGCTCCGGCCAAACATCGAGGCGACCCTCCTTCTGCTTCGGTGGAGCGACCACCTGATAGGGACCAGCGAGGAGCTGTTCGTGCAGCTTGCGGAGCCCGTCGGACGCGAGAGGGACGCGCTTGTTGGCCACCACGGCTTGGATGTCGGACTCGCCGACCGACAAGATGAGTACGGTGTCGGTCATGCTCAGACCTTCCTGACGGCGGCGCGAAGCGCCGCGACGAGCGTTTCGATCTGCTGTTTCGGGTCGCCGATGCCGAGCGCTTCCAACGTGTTCGCGACGATGGCGGCGTCCAGCGCCGAGTAGCTCCTGCCGCGTTCCCAGAGCCGCGCATCCTCGAACGCGTTGGCGCCGCGCTCGAGATCGGGACCGGCGAGGCGCCCGTGGATCGCCGCGTTGCGATAATCCGACGGCTTCTGGAGGCGGCCGCTTCGGAGGGCCATCCAGAGCGCAGCGACGGCGCTCGCGGTCGCGGCGTCGCAGAGCGCAGGCCACTTCTCGAGCGCCTCCTTGGTCGAGTTGTAGGCGAGACTCCGGGGGCCGTCGCGCCACCAGATCGGCTTGCCCTCCTGAGTCAGCGGGGCAGCCGGCACGGCCTTCGTGGGATGGACGAAGATGACCTTGCGCGTCTCGTCGACGCGCTCCACCCACGCCAGCTTCTCGATCGCGTCGAGGATGGCGACGTCTCCGAGCGACACGGTCGCGATGATGGCTTCGTGGAGCCGCTCGTTCTGCAGCGCAGACTCCGCGCGCAGCGCGGCGAAGAAGACGCGCTGGTGCGGCAGAGCCGCGATCAATGGGTGCGGCGCGCTCACGGGGCTGCCCTTCATGAGCAGCCCGAGCTGCCGGACAGCGATAGCCCACGAGTGTTCGCGCGGGTCGCGCCACACGAGGTCGGTGAGCTCGCTGGCGTGCACGAAGTCGTAGCGCGCGAGCGCCTCGTCGATGCGCACGCGGAGCCTCAGGTTGTCCGCGGCGGGCAGGCGATCACCGGCAGGCACGAGCGCCGGACCACTGCCGCCTTGAGGGTCGGTCGCGACCCATAGACGCGCCGTCCCGACTGCAACCCGAGTGGCCTCGAGAACGACCGGCTTCAGCTCGGGGAAGCCGCCAGCGGTCGCGACGACGAACTTGCAGCCGGCGGACCACGACGCGTCGGCGACGGCGCGGATGGCGCGAGCTATGCCATGCGCGATCGCGCGGCGTACGGGGCGCTCCTCCTCCTCGGTGCCCTCGAGGTTCCCCTCGGTCATGAAGTTGAACCAGGAGAAGGGAGGGCCTTCGGCACCAAGCGGGCGGTCGATCGTGAGGTCGGCGGACGTGCAAGGCGCTTGGGCGTCTCGAGCCGCGAGCCAGGCTGCGAGGACCGGGCCGACCGCGCTCGGCTCGTTCAGGCGCGGCGCGTCACGGCGATTGGCCAGCACGAGCGCGCCGCGGACGCTGTCGCCGTGTGCCTCGAGCGCGGCCACGATGCCCGCGAGCTTGGCAGGCACCAGCCGCACGTGCCCGTGCTCGTCGAGGACGAGGTCGGTGGATAAAGGCGCGATCTGCGAGCGGTCGCGGTACTCGAGCAGTGCGAGCGTCTCTGATGAATCGTCGATGACCCAGGGCGGGTCGCCACGGAGCAAGCCTTGATGGAAGGTCAGAACGTCCCCAGGAAAGCTGCGCTGCGGCGTCTGGCCGTCCGGTGTCATGACGACCTGCAGGTCGGTCGTGCCCGCGGTCACGATGAGGATGACGTCGCTCATGGGGCTCGGCGCCGTCCTTCGGAGTGCTTGCGCCGCACGTTCGTATGCCAGTTGAAGATCTCGTTGTCCTTGCGGGGGTAGTCCGCCCAGGTCGACTCACGATAGTCGTGGATGCTGAGCCACTCTCGCGTCGCGGCGTGGTTGGCGATCGCCGAGAACGCCGTGAGGGCGGCGGGCACGTTCGGATATGGCGTCAGGCTGTAGCCTGTTGGGTCCTCCTTCAACTGGAGCACAGCGTCGGCGTGGATGCGCACGCTCCCGAGCCCGAGCGGACGCCCGTGGCCGAGCTTGGTGGCGTAGCGCGGCTGCTCAGGAGTTCCGTCTGACTTGGCGCCGAGCTCTGACGGGAGGTGCGCGGCGTATTGATCAGGACACAGCGCGAGCAGGAGCCCGCCAAGCTCGCCTGCGCTCAAGTCGCGAAAGCGCACCGTGAAGCGATAGGGCGTACCCGGTGTGCTCACGAAGCGGGCGAGTGCGGAGCGGGAGTTCATAAGGTTCTGCGGGCTGCCATCGGCATACTTGGTGGGGTCGGTCGCGGCGCTTGGACAGTGGCGATAGAACTTCCGACCGGCCAGAGCTCCGGTTGGATCCCGGCCTGGTATGTCCCCGTACGTGACGACCTCGCCTCCATCCACCTGCCGTCGAGCCGGCAGCTGGCTCTGGTCGAGGTAGAACTCGGGGGAGCTGGCCTTCGGGGTACCGAGCTCCTTGAGCGGGACGACGAAGCCGGCTTTTGGCTCGAGGAACCTCTCTTTGGGGGCGCGAGCTCCAACGTCTTCGATGGCGGTGTTGAACGCGATGCGCCCGGCGAGTTGGGTATGGTCGTCCTTACCGATCCCTTCGCTGCCGGGGTTGTCTCCGCTGTAGCCGAAGAGCGCGCGCGCACCCGTCAGCTCAGTCGGACGGTCGACCTTCTCGAACGCCCGGGCCGTGAGCTCTGGGCGCGAAGTCGACGCGCCTAGCGGCTGCCACTTCATGCGCACCGTGTCGGCATAGCGCCAGCGGTAGCGGCAGTGACTGCCATAGGAGAGCACGCCGCCAGGACCGTGTGTGTCCCATTCAACAAAGATGACGTCGCCAATCTGGAACCCACCCGCCGAGAAAGCCTGGTCGAGATAGGCCTGAGTACGCAGGGCTTTCGCGTGATCGTTGTGGACGCTCGGGTGGCGCGAGCTGATGTGTCCTTCGCGTTCGTCTCGCAGATGTTTGTAGGTGCGAATCCATCCTTCGTGCACGGAGGGGGCGATCACTGCCGTCCCTTGGCTCGCTCCGGTCAGATCAGCTTGCAGATGGAGGCGTGCCTTCGCCAACTCCGGCAGGCCCCGTCGTGCGGCGGTCCAGCCTTCGATTCCACCGCGATACCGAGCGCCACCCGCGTCGAAGTTGGGTCGATGAAGCGCGAAGATCTCCACTTCCGTGGGCAGCGTGAAGCCATCTATGGGCGTCGTCTTGGTCACTCGCGCGGGGCGCGGCTCAAGGCCTGCGCGCGTGAAGGTGAGCGCCGGTCGGTACGAGTACGACTGCTCCGCAACGCGCTCCATCGGAGCCCCGAGAAGCGCGCCGAGGCTCTGCCGAACCATACCCTTGAGCTGCTGCCCAGGGATTAACACGGGCCCGGCCTCATCCGTTGAACGCAGCGGCTCTAGAACGGCCTTGCGTGTGTCGAACCGCCTCTTGTCTAGCCAGCCCTCCTTGTACCCGACGCTCAGAACGTGCTCGTCCACCCACCTGCGTGCGAGCTCTTTGCGTTTCCCCTGGCTTCGCTCATGGATCTTCGTTGCCAGTCTGGACAGCCACTCAACTGACTCGTGCCGCGTAATCGAGATGAGGTCTTCGATGCCGCAGGCTCCGAACTGCTCGTTGCCGCAGATGAGTGGAGTGAGGGTGGTCATCGTGCAGCGAAGCTCACCGGAGATCCGATCGCGCGATGACGTACCGTCATGCCAGGTGACGGGCAACGCAGTTGCCTCGAGCGGCACGAGAACATGGGCGTACGGACGCCTCTCGAGGTGGTGTTGGGGTAGCGGCTGCGCAGCTTGTTGCGGCGCGCGACGCGGCTCGTCGTTGTCTCCCGTCAAGCCGACGCGCCCGTTGTTGATAGTGAGATCGTAGTCGGCTTTGGCCTTTGCTGTGCCTGCGGCCTCTGGAGTCGGGAACACGACGGTCCATTTCCTTCCGTCGGTTCCAATGGCTGTGGCGCTGACGATCTCGACCTTCAGCTTGCCGAACGCCTTGTTGATTTGCTCTGCCGTAATCACCTTCGCCGCAGTCAGGGTAAGCGTCACTTCTGGCATCGTCAGGCCTCCCAACGAAAGCCGACGATCGTGTCGTTGGCGTGGTACTCGGTGACTCGAAGGTTCGTGAGCTTCCGGCCGTCGCGCGCGATCTCCTGCAGCCCGAAGCGCGCCATGTCGCTGCGCGCCAGGACGGCGTACGACTTGACGAGAGCAGCGGTGCCTTCCGCAGACTCGCGCACGTCGACAAAACGATAGCCGCCGCGGCTCGCGACCGCGTGCCAGGTGCCGGTGGCGTGACCGACTCGCACCTCGGTGAGCTGTACTCCGTTCAGCGCGGCGGCGAGTTCACCCCAGCCGAGCGTCGTCAGGCGACCGGGGCGCCCGATGTCGGGCACTGGCTCTACCCACCACGAGCTCGGCGTGATGCCAGCCGCGACCAGCGCCGCGTTCACCTCGGCGCCGGTGAGCGGGCGCGGCGTCTGGCCTGGCTTGATGGACAAGCTCTTGCGTTGCTCGCTGGTGGCGGGCGGCTGCCAACGTTGCCGTCGGGTGCCAGGGGCAGGCTCCGGCACTGGTGCGGCTGCCGGTAGCTGGGCTTGGGCGAGAGTGTCCACGATCGTCGCGGTTTCGGCGGTCCAGCCGACCCAGCCCTGCCCACGCCACTTGCCGCTGCCGAGAGGGAGGTGGCCGTGGGTCGCGAGCGAAGACGGGCCGCCGAGCACCGCGCCCAGCTCGGCTAGGAGGTCGTTCACTTCCGCTGCGGTCGGCCCTTCGACCACGATGCGCCAGGCGAGGGTCGCCTCGAGCACGGTCGTCTGATCGAACTTCGACGACGCGTATGGCCCGGCCGTGAACTCGTCCTCGGCGTGGTGCTGTAGACGCGCGGCCTTCCATGGTTTGTCAGGAACCAGGTAAGCGTCGCGAACAAGCACCAGCGCGCTGCGCGTATCTTTGCCCGCGGCGACCGGGTCGTTGCCGAAAAGCTTGTCGGTCTTTGGCGTCGCCACCGCCTGCGCGGCGGCCCGCTCGCGGCGCGCGAGCGCGTGGCGGAGCGGTCCGCGGATGCCCGAGCCCGGAATGAACGGAGACGGGTTGGTCCCGTCGCGGTCGGTCGCCAGCGCGATGACCTTGTCGGTCGCGAAGTCGGCGCCGAAAGTCGTCGCGTCCACGCTCGTGGGCTTGACCCAGTGGGTCTCGTCGAAGTGAAGGTTCGCGCCCGCGGCGTGGCCGCCCACCGTGAGGGCGTCGAGACCATAGACGCGACCTTGCTCATCGGGTGCGCGCTTGCCCACGATGATCGTGCCGGTGAGCTCGCCGAAGCACCACGACTTGGTCGTCGGCACGCCGAACTCCACCGCATCTTCGAAGGTCACGTCCTGCAGGACGCCGGGCGCGCTCACGAGCTCATGCACAACCTCCGGAAGGTGCTTCGTCGCGTTCGGCCACGCCGCCGTCGCGGGCACGCGCGCGAGCCGCACATCGTCGAGGTGCATCCAGCCGAGGCCACGTGCGACGTCACCTCCGAGCCAGCAGCGACCCTGGCGCCAATGCGACAGGACACGCACGGCGATGTCCTCGGCTTCGGCACCGCCGCGTTCGGTGTCGATCTCGAGGAGAAAGCTCCAGCGCGTGCCGACCGGGACGCACTCCGTGTCGTAGAGCGCGCCGCCCTTGCGCGCACCGGTCTGGTGGTTGATCGCCACACCTTGTCGTAGCTCGGTCCGCGGTGCCGTTGTGAGCCAGCTCCAGTGCTCGCCCGGCAATGGCGTGTCGGCGATCGGATAGGCGTTGAACGGACGCCACACCGAGCGCAGCGGGTGCGCGTCGGGCTTCTCGGTCGGCAGGCCAGCGGAGATGGTCCGCGGGAGTGGGTCATAGAAGCGCCGGGCCATCGCGATGAGCGCCCCGGCGATTCCGCGCCCTGGGATGACGAGGCGACCATGGCCGTCACGCGCGGCCAGCCGATCGGCCAAGCCGACGTCGCCGCTGCCACCCACGACGAAGGCGGAGTCCTGGCGCAAGACGCCGACGATGAGCGTTCGATAGGGACTCATCCGTGATTCTCCTGCTTCTCGGCGCGGGCTCTGGGAAAGCGCCAGCGCACGATGGCGTCACAGAGCTCGCGCGCGACGTCCCGGTCCCGTTCCTGTTTGATGGCCGTGAGCGCTGGTTCGACGGCCAGCCATGCGCGGTCCCCGCGCTTGTGGCCGAGGCCCGCCAGCAGCGCCGCAATCGCGGCCACATCGGCTGCGTGGAGCACGCCGTCGCGCAGCGCGAACCACTGGCTCCGGCTCGGCCCACCTTTGATGCCGTCGGCGATCGTCTTGGCACGCTCGAGGATGCGCTCGCGTGGACTATCGATCGGCGTGACCGCACGCGGACCGCTCGTCGCGACCTCGTGGCCTTCACTTTCTGGTGTGACGTGGAGGCGTCCGAAGCCGAGCTCGGTGCGTTCACCCAGGGGGGCCGCGGCGACGAGGTCGTTGGCGAGCTGGTGGGCGCCCGCGCCGCTCAGGCGATACGTGGAGCCGCGGCGGATCGCCAGCGCCGGCGCGCGCGGTAGCCCGCTCGCGAAGTTGAAGCCGCGCACCTCGACCGCCTCGTCGATGCCATCGAGCACGACGGTCTTCGGATCCACAGACGAGGCGCAGGCGGCGACGAGGGACGCCGCGTCGAGTCCCGGCAACCAGCGCAGCCAGTCGTCGCGCAGCAGCAGCTCGCTCGTGAGCGTGACGCGATAGACGGCTTCTTGCCGGAGAGCTGGCGTAGCCGCGAGCCACACCGTGTGCTCGACCGCCAGCGGCGCACGCCCCCGCCCGACCAGCAGCCAGCTCCGGCCGGTGAGGACCGCGTCGAACGCGGCGAGGAAGGCAGTTGGATCGGTGCCGGCGGCGAAGTCGATGTCGCAGGCGAAGCGCGTGTGCGCGGCGATCTCCTCGGCTGCGAAGAGATTGGGCGCGTCCGCGGGCGTCTCGCCCGGCCCATGCCTGAGATGGACGTTGATGGCGGGCTTGAAGTGGGTCCATGGCCCCTTGCCGACACGCGCGATGTGGGCCTCTGCGGCGGGACGTTTGGCGACGTCACCTCGGCGCGCAAGCCGATCGCCGACCTGCGCCGCTCCGCTCGGCATCGCCCACCACGGTCGTTGATCAGGAGTCGAGCTTGGCTTCGGCGAGCCGAGCGACAACGGCGTCGGCAAGACATCGAGGTCCGCGGGAGTCTCCGCGCCGAGCGCACCGGGCAGCGGCAACGCGTCGCCGATCGAGATTCCGCTCCAGCTCGGCGACGCGCCGGCCCCGCGCGTGAAGTGCCAGGCGGCGAGCGCACCTTGGAGCTGCTGACCTCGAATGAAGGGCTCAGTCGGGATGGTGTTCCCGGGGACGCCGGTGCGTGGCAGGCACACCGCCTCCCGTGCGCGCAGCTCGAGCCGCAGCCGTCTCGTCGGCGCGCCCGCGATGGCGCTGGACCGCGCGCTCGCGCTCGGCTGGATGTCCCAACGCACGCGCCCGTCGCCGCGCGTGCGACCGGCGCCGAGGCAGTCGCAGCGCTGCAGAAGACGCTCCAGCAGCGGCAGGCAGTGCTCGGGGAGCTCGACCTCGGCGAGCAGCTTACTACCGGCCGGGAGGTACTCGATGACGCGCAGGGTGTCTTCGTGCGGCGCACGATTGGCGAAGCTCACGCGCGCGGTCGAGTGCCACGTGCGCGAGATCAGGTCGACGCAAGTACGCAGCGACGTGAACGTCGCCTCCTGGCTGTGGTTCGCCCTCCGGCCGAAGAGCGCCAGGGCTTGCGCGGTGTTCGCCTCAACGGCACGCAGATGCGAGGCGAGCACACCCTCGAGATGCGAGCGCGGGATGTACGGACGTCCGTCGTGATCGCGAATCACGTTGGCGTCGATGCCGCCCGCCCCCATGCCGGTCCCAGTGTGGAGATCGGACTCGAGTGTGGCGGTGAGGGCGTAGCGAGTCCTTGCCATCACTGGGCCTCCGCAGGCTGTGCTGGTGGTGGGGTGGTTGCCGCATCGTCGGGGCGCGCGCGCCCGAGGCGCTCGATCTCGTAGACCTCGATCAGATCCGCGAGGCGTGAGAGCCGCCAATCCGCAGCCGGAGGAATCGGCTCCCATGGGGCGGTCACGCCGATGCTGGCGAGCGCCTTGTGGGTCTCGCTGGGCAGGCCGGCGAACACGAGGCGAGCTTCGTGCTCGCCGCGGGCGAGCGCGTCGACGAGCCCGCGCAGCTGGCTCCGCGCGGGCCTCGAAGCGTTGAGGTGCGTGGCCTTGTCGATGAGGCCCGAGAGCGTGTCGAGTCCTACGCCCAGCGTCGGAAGAGGGCGACCCGAGAGCACGAGCGTCGTGCCCTCCACCTTGCGGATGGCGTGCTGCTGACGCTGGGCGATAGGATCGTCGGACCATGCCCCGGAGAACACGGTCCAGTCGACGGTAGAGGCGTCCGCGGTCAGCCCGCGGGCCAGGCGTTTGGCCGACGACGCCAGCGTCTCAGCGATGGCGTGCAGCCGATAGAACGGCACCGTCGGGCGCGAGATGACGACGCCCGCGTTCACGAACAACGGCTGGTCATCAGTCAGGTGGCGCGTCGCGTCGCTGAGAGCGAGAGCGTAGTTGCGGACGAACGGCAACGCGTCGGGCGCGCGACACGCCAGCAGGAGATCGTCGCCGCCGAGCATCATGAGCTGGAAGGGGCGAACGTCGCGGGTCGATGCCCCGAAGGTCGCGTGCATCGCGGCGACCAGCGCCGACCGGACGGCGCTGCGCATGCGCGCGAAGAAGGCCATCGCGTCGACGCGACCTTGGATACCCTCTGCGTGCCCCGCGCCGGCCGCGCGCTGGCCGATGCGGAGGCCATCGGCGTGCACGATGGCGAGGTAGTCGTGCCCGCCGATCTTCGCCAGCTCGGTCGGCGGCTCGGCGTGACGGCACGGAAGGTGACAATCGAGCTGCCCCACCCAGTCGAGTGTGTCGCCTCTGGCGAAGCGCTCGCCCTGCTCAAAGCGTCGCTTGGCGGCTTCGGAGACGCGCGGGACGTCCTCTCTGCCGAGCACCACCTCGCCGACCGCGATGCCGTTGCCGCTCACGTCACACGTCTGGAAGTGCGGCAGCTCGACCAAGGTCGCGCTCACGGGCGCTGGTCGGTCGCGGCTCGGTTCGGCCGCGAGCCGTTGGACGTGCAGGTCGAAGAGGAGGCCCGGCAGATCAGCGCCGATCTTTTGGCGCGCGGCCGTGGCGAAGCCCCTGGCAGCGGCCTCGTTGGCGAACACCGCCTCGAAGTGGCCGCCGTCGCGCGCCAAGATACCGTTGGCGAGCTGAGCACGCGGTTGGTCGTTCGCAGCCAGAGGATCGCCAACGACGGGTGTCATCACTGCCGGCGCGAGCGCAGACAGGTCGAGCGTCTCGTAGCTGCGCAGCAATGTGGGCAGCGTTCCGTGGAGCAGGACGCCGACCAGTGAGTTGGCGCCGAGCATCGCGCGCAGGCGCGGCACCGCGAACAGGTAGGTCTGAACACGCCGAAACTCGACGTGCACGAGCCACGGATTGAGCGCATCGATTTCAGCAGCGGTAGGCATGGATATCCCGGGTGGCGAAGGCGCGCCGCAGTCCGCGCCAGGACAGCAGTCGCGGTGCGACGCCGTCGAACGCATGCAGTGACGTCCGAAGATCCAACGACGGCGGACTCTGGTCAAGCGCACCTCGGCGAGCGATCTGCACGACCGTGCGCCGGGCCGCGCGGGACGCGGGTGTCGGGTCTCATTGCCCGCGTGGAGGTGACCCACGTCTACAAGAAAGAGGGCCACCAAGGCGCTCGAGGCGATCTACGTCTTCCCCGGCTCGACCAGCGCGGCCGTCTACGGCATGCGCATGACGGTCAGCGACCGGATGCTCGTGGCCGAGATCCAGAAGAAGGATGACGCCAAGAAGATCAACGAGGCCGCCAAGGCGGCCGGCAAGACCACGTGGCTGCTGGAGCAGCAGCGCCCCAACGTCTTCCAGATGCCGGCCGCGAACATCCTGCCCGGCGCTTCGGAGTATGAGGTGCCGCCATGAACGCGATCGTAGAGGAAATCTGGAAGGTCGAACAGGACCTTCAGTCGATGCGGGACACGTCGGCGTACCGAAGCGAGCGGGATCGAGCCAACATCTTGCTGACCCTGATGCGATCGGGTCTTTCCCAGCGCGGCGTCGGCCGGGCGACGGGACACGCCAATCCCATGTGAACGAAACGGTGAGTCGCTTCCGTAGCGACGGGTTGGATGGATTGCGCGAGCGCCGGGTAGGCAACAACCGCCTGCCACTCCGCGATGAGATCATGGAACTCCTGCCAACGCTGGTGGCTGGTGCTCCTGGCGACTTCGGATGGAACCGGTCGACCTGGAGCGTGGAGCTCGTGATGCTGGAGGTGAAGCGGGAGTATAGCCGCGGAAAACCCAGCCCGGACAACGGGATTGAAACCCTTGGCGGGGGCCCGGACTCATTACTTGCCGACCTGCGCCGCGGAAAACCCAGCCCGGACAACGGGATTGAAACGATCGCCGATC